>ENA-OQKN01000053-OQKN01000053.1-human-gut-metagenome-genome-assembly--contig:-NODE-53-length-148121-cov-6.649648_pt1 | contig 148121 bp, 139 predicted proteins | sample MGYA00242776_ERZ504794 | MGnify/ENA primary metagenome ERZ504794 (study PRJEB26092, sample SAMD00036434) | human gut metagenome | host: Homo sapiens | study: EMG produced TPA metagenomics assembly of... | reverse complement strand
GAACGGAGAGGAGATGGTTGTCGTTAGCCATCTTTTTCTCTTTTTATGGAAAAGTTTCAGGGGCGGATTTGACTCATGCGAGTCAAATCCGCCCCTGTTTAGAACTATCTATTTCCCGACAGCCCCTCTTCTATTACAGACGCCTTATATATTCTTATCTTTTTCTATTCCTTCTGAAGACTATCCTTTTTTCTTCGACTCCTCCTGCTCAAGCGGACCTATACTCCTTGCACTTACAATCGAAGAAAATACGATCTGTGTCTGTGTCTTTCCATATTTCTGAAGCGTTCCAACAAACCGATCTAATTCCATGGTACTTGGGAACAGTACTTTGATCAACATAGAGTAGGCTCCTGTAATATGATTGCACTCTGCCACATTCCGAACCCCCCGAATAAATTTGCAAAATCCATCCTTTTGTTCCGGTTTTAACTCCATATTGATAAATGCAGTAATATGGTATCCCATCTTCACCGGATCTGCGATCATTGTATATCCACAGATGACATTCTCCCGCTCCAATCGCTCTACCCGCGCTGAAACTGCAGGAATAGACAAGTGTACTTCCTGTGCGATTGCCTTCAGTGGTATTCTCGCATTCTTCTGCAGCATATTCATGATCTCTCTGTCTATCTGATCCATCATCCTTCCTCCTTCCTGTCATTATAGAGAACTTCTCAAAGAATTACAATCCTTTCTACTAATTTTGCCAAAAACTTTCCCCTAAATCTTTCTTAAAAAAATAAAGTTTTTATCGTTTCATATTAACATTTCTAACTACTTATACTTTATTTTTTCTTTCTTTTCACACTTTTTCTCTTCTCCTTTTCTCCTTTCTCTGCCCGTGTTATATATAAGTCAGAAGAAATTTGTCTGTAAGTATATGTTACCGGCAGACAGCGTTTTGAAAGAGATTACGGAGGAAAGAAACTATGAAAACAAGATTAGAAGCTGATTCTATAGGTATTTTAGAAGTCCCTGCTGATGCGTATTATGGAGTACAGTCCCTTCGCGCCAAGCACAATTTTCCCATTACAAGCAGACCACTCCATCCGGAGTTTATCAAAAGCATTGTCATTTTAAAGAAGGCTGCCGCACTTACAAATGAAAATGCGGGCGAACTTTCCAGCGAAGTGTCCGAAGCGATCTGCACTGCCTGCGACGAAATTTTAGAGGGGAAACTTTTTGATCAGTTCATCGTAGATGCCATTCAGGGTGGTGCCGGAACTTCTGCAAATATGAATGCTAACGAAGTGATTGCTAATCGTGCTGACGAATTACTTGGTGGAACAAAAGGTTCCTATCAGCATGTACATCCTAATGACCACGTCAATATGGCTCAGTCTACAAATGATATCATTCCAAGCGCCGGAAAACTAACCGTATTAAAACTGCTTGTTCCTCTTTTCAGAGAACTGGAACGGCTTTTGAATGCACTGTTAGAGAAATCAAAACAATTTGACCACATTTTAAAAATGGGACGTACACAGCTTCAGGATGCTGTGCCGATGCGACTCGGTCAGTCTTTCCATGCTTATGCTTCCGTGATCCAAAGAGATATCCATCGTCTGGAAAACGCTCAGAAAGAAATGTACCGCCTGAATATGGGGGGAACTGCCATTGGAACTGCAATCAACGTCAGCCACTCCTATTTACAGCATATCTGCCCGAAAATTGCAGAACTGACTGGACTTCCGTTCGCATCCGCAGATGACTTGTTTGATGCGACACAGAATCTGGACGGATTTGTGACGGTCTCTTCCTCTCTAAAAACTTGTGCCGTCAACTTATCCAAACTTTGTAATGACCTTCGCCTTCTGAGCAGTGGTCCACGCACTGGTTTTGCCGAAATCACGCTCCCGCCAAAGCAGAACGGTTCCTCGATTATGCCTGGAAAGATCAATCCAGTCATTCCGGAAGTCGTATCTCAGGTCGCATTTAACATTATCGGTAATGACTGCACGATCACGATGGCTGCGGAAGCGGGACAGTTAGAATTAAATGCCTTCGAACCGGTCGTCTTCTATAATTTATTTGAATCGATTGAAACCTTGACATCAGCAGTACAGACTCTGACAGATAACTGTATCCTTGGAATTACCGCAAATGAGAAGCACTGCGAAGAATTAGTCGATGCAAGTGTTGGAATCTCCACTGCATTATGCCCAACGATCGGTTACAAACCTTCTGCTGAGATTGCGAAAGAATCTTTAAAGACTGGAATTCCGGTTCGCAAACTCGTCATCGAAAAAGGGCTTCTATGCCCAAGTGAAGCAGATGTGCTGCTTAATCCATTTACGATGACCGAACCACAATAATCTTTGCACTCTAGAAAAATATGACACAAAATTATAAGAAGGATTTGGCAAAATTCCAAATCCTTCTTATGTTACATTCTTATATGAAAAAGAATGGAGATATTCCCCGCCAGATGAATCATCTCAATTTACAGCTGAATCTGTGCAAATACTTCCCCGATTGGCCTGCGGATACAAAGATCTGTCTCCACAGTTCTCGCTGTCTCACTTTTATTAATGACCACAAGATATTTTCCACGGAAATAATCAATAAATCCAGCTGCCGGATAAACAACAAGGGATGTTCCCCCGATGATCAGCATATCTGCCTCGCTGATCGCCCGGATCGCACGCCGGATCACACTGCTGTCCAAGCCCTCCTCATACAGAACAACATCCGGCTTAATGATTCCTCCACAGATACATCTCGGAATTCCTTCTGCTTCCTTCACGGTGGCTGCGTCATAGAACTTTCCACATTTCTGACAGTAATTTCTATGAATGCTTCCATGCAGTTCCAGCACCTGTTCACTCCCCGCTTTCTGGTGCAAACCATCGATATTCTGCGTGATCACCGCAGTCAGTTTCCCCACATGCTCCAACTGTGCCAGCTTTTCGTGGGCTGGATTCGGCTCCGCCTCCAGAAACATCATTTTCTCCTTATAAAATTCATAAAATGCCTCCGGATTGCGCACAAAGAAACTATGGCTCACAACCTGCTCCGGGGTATACTTATAATTTTGCTGATACAGCCCGTCTGCACTTCGGAAATCAGGAATCCCACTCTCCGTAGATACCCCTGCGCCGCCGAAAAATACAATTTTTTGACTTTCATCGATCATCTGCTGTAACCGCTCTATCTCGTGTCTGCTTTCCTCTTCCACGAGCATTCCTCCTATTCCTTTTTCTCTCCCTGCTCAATCGGATATTCTCTAAAAAATTCCGACAATTTATCCAGTGTCTTTAAAAGCACCGGCAGTTCCTCTTCCCCGAGACAATTGATCACTGCCTCTGTCATCTTCCGGTGGAATTCCTGATGGTGATAAAATGCCCGCTCTCCCTTTTTGGTCAGACGGATATGAACGACACGCCTATCCTGCTCACTCCGCTCTCTGACTGCATATTTCTTATTCACAAGACTGTTCATCGATGTCGTAAGTGATCCTGCGGTAATATTCAGTTTTTTTGCAATCACAGACATCGTACTTCCTTCCCCCAGCCCGATTGCTTCGATGATATGCATGTCATTGTTACTGATATCTTTGTATTCTTCTGTGATGATCGCCTTTTCTTCCAGCTCCCATATTTCATTAAACAAATGAACGAGAACATGATTGATTGTTTCATATGTATTCACTGTCTCCGGCTCCTTTACCAACATCTTGTTTTTGTCTGCTGCCGACATTCTTATGTTGATATTATACACACGGATTCATCAAAGAAGCAATGACTTCTTTCACGGTTTCTATTTTTTGTGCCCGGTAAGCATATGCTCCACAAAACAGCAGCGCATGTTCAATATCGCCCTTTGCCGCCGCGATCAGCGCATCCGTAATACAATAAGGAATCTCCTGCGGTCTGCAATTTTTAATACATCCATGACACGGACTGTGAGGGATCTGCTCCCCCGCCATCACTTTCTTCATAAACGAGTTTAAAATCGCACGTCCCGGCATTCCCACCGGACTTTTCACAATAACGATATCCTCTTTTGTTGCATTTAAATATGCTTCTTTATATCGTTGATCGGCATCACATTCTTTTGTTGTCACAAATCTTGTCGCCACCTGTACACCATCCATACCAAGTGAAATTGCCCGATTTACATCACTGTGATTCTCAATTCCACCTGCCAAAAACAGAGGAATCTTCCTTCCATAGCGCTCTTCGTATTCTCGGACAACATTCTTGATCTTTTTGATTTCCCCGGCATAAGTTTCTACATCATAATATGCAATCTGTTCCTTTGTAAATCCAAGATGCCCTCCAGCAGACGGTCCTTCGATCACAAGCACATCTGCCGTTCGCTGATATTTCTTATCCCAATATTTCAGAATGACTTTCGCTGATTTTTCCGTAGAGACAATCGGTGCAATCTGTACGCTGCTCCCTGCCACATATTTCGGAAGTTCTGTCGGAAGGCCTGCACCCGAAATGATCAGATCTGTTCCGGCGCGGACAGCCTCCCGGACATAGTCTTCATAATGGCACATCGCTACCATGATGTTAAATCCAATAATCCCATCCGGCGAGATTGCCCTTGCTTTCTCCATCTCTTTTCCAATTGCACGCAAATTTGCCCTTCTTGCATCTGTGTCAAAATCGGGCTCCTGATACCCTATCTGCGCTGCTGAAATGATACCGACCGCACCTTCTTTTGCCACGCTCCCGGCCAGTCTGCCAAGACTGATCCCGACTCCCATTCCTCCCTGGAGGATCGGAACTTTGAGCTGCTTTTCCCCAATTCGTAATCCTTTTTCTTCTAACTTCATACCTGATACCTATCTCTTTGCTTACTCATTTTCGATGTGTATTTCTCTTACAGTCTCCGGAACCTCTGATATCTTCTTTCTGTGCGCTCTGACTCTTCCATTCCCTGATACGTTTTCAAAAATCTTCTGATATGCTCTCGAAGTTTCTCTGTCACCGGGGCAAATGTCTCACTTGTGAATGCTTCCGGTTCTGCAAAAACCTGTTCTACAATTCCTGCCTCATACAAATCTTTTGCAGTCAGTCTCATAACTTCCGCGGCTTCTTTTGCCCGCTTACTGTCTTTCCACAAAATTGATGCAAACCCTTCCGGTGATAAGATCGAGTAGATTGAATTTTCCAGCATCCACACCTCATCTGCTGTCGCCAGTGCAAGTGCACCGCCGCTTCCCCCCTCCCCGATGATCACAGAGAGGATCGGAACTTTGAGCGCAGACATCTCATAAATATTTCTTGCAATTGCCTCTCCCTGTCCTCGCTCTTCTGCCTCCAGGCCGCAAAATGCCCCCGGCGTATCGACAAAGCAGAGAACCGGACGATGAAATTTTTCCGCCTGCTTCATCAGGCGCAATGCCTTTCGATACCCCTCCGGTGACGGCATTCCAAAATTCCTCGCAATATTTTCTTTTGTCGTTGTCCCTTTTTCCTGTGCGATGACCGTGACTGGTTCCCCACAGAACTGTGCAATCCCGCCGACAACCGCCTTGTCATCTCCAAAAAGACGGTCTCCATGCAGTTCCACAAAATCATCAAACAACTCCCTGATGTAGTCAGATCCAACCGGGCGATTTTTTTTTCTGGAAACCTGTACACGCTCCCACGGTGTCATTTCCCGTATCTGACACAGTTTCTCCTCTTCTTTCTCGCTTTGCTTTTTGTTCTGCATCTCCTCTTCTTTAGTCTGCGCAGTACAATCTGGTTGGCCCGGATGTAATTTCAAGATTTTTCCCAAAGTTTCCCGCAGCTTTTCCCGCTCTACAATCTGATCAATGAAGCCATGCTCTAAAAGAAACTCGGCCCGCTGAAAGCCCTTCGGAAGTTTCTGTCCGATCGTCTGTTCAATGACACGAGGACCCGCAAAACCGATCAGCGCATTTGGCTCTGCTAAAATCAAATCCCCAAGCATCGCAAAGCTTGCGGTTACGCCTCCGGTCGTCGGATCGGTAAGCACCGAGATATACAGATGTCCCGCATCACTGTGACGTTTTAATGCCGCTGCCGTCTTTGCCATCTGCATTAAAGAAAAAATCCCTTCCTGCATTCTCGCCCCACCGGAGCAGGCAAAGAGAATGACCGGAAGTTTCTCTTTTGTCGCACGCTCTACTGCCCCCGCAATCTTTTCGCCGACAGCCTCCCCCATACTTGCCATGAGAAATCTTCCGTCACAGACTCCAAGTACAACTTTCCTTCCTTCAATCTCTGCCTTTCCGATCACAACTGCCTCATCAAGTCCGGTCTTTTCCCGCACATTCTGTAATTTTTCTTCATACCCCGGATATCCCATGGGATTTCCATCTAAAATTGCTTCCTCCCACACTTCAAAACTATCCGGATCTACGATTGTCTCAATTCTTCTCCATGCATCCATACGAAAGTACGCATGACACTTTGGACAGATATAATATCCTCTTCTGACATCCTCCGCGATGATTGCAGCTTTACAGTTATTACATTTTCGCAAAAGCCCTTCCGGTACTTCCGGCTTTCTTCCTTCCGTCAGGGAAATATAATTCTTTCCACCGGTTTTCTTAAACATATTTTTCAGCTTCATGTCTTTTCACTCCTACCTCTGCCATTTAGAGATAAATTCAATATCAATCTTTCCGGATTGATAATCCGGATGATTCATAATTTCATACTGATAATCAATATTCGTGTCAATTCCTTCGATGATCACTTCGCCAAGCGCAGTACGCATTTTGCTGATCGCCTGTTCTCTTGTATCTGCATGTACGATCAGCTTCGCCAGCATAGAATCATAATATGCCGGAACTGTATATCCGCTGTAAATCGCCGTGTCAATCCGCACGCCCTTTCCGCCTGGCAGATAAAGATCTGTGATCGTACCCGGAGATGGGCGGAAATTTTTGTCCGGATTTTCCGCATTGATCCTGCACTCAATCGCATGCCCGGAAAGCTTGATGTCCTCCTGCCGGTAAGATAGAGGCAGTCCGGATGCAATCCGTATCTGTTCCTGGATCAGATCGATTCCGGTCACCCACTCTGTCACCGGATGCTCCACCTGAATCCGCGTATTCATCTCCATAAAATAGAACTGACCATCTCTTTCCAGAAGAAATTCAATGGTTCCTGCATTGGTATAGCCTGCCGCCTTTGCCGCCTGCACTGCCGCCTGTCCCATTCTACTGCGAAGTTCCTCATCAATCACCACAGACGGTGACTCCTCAATCATCTTCTGATGATTTCTCTGAATCGAACAGTCACGCTCTCCCAAATGGATTACGTTCCCGTAACAATCTGCCAGAATCTGAAATTCAATATGCCGTGGATTTCTCACAAATCGCTCAAGATACATCGTTCCATCTCCGAACGCCATCTGTGCTTCTTTCTGAGCCGTCTGAAAGCTTGCCGCAAATGTCTCGCGGGTTTCTGCCACACGCATTCCCTTGCCGCCGCCTCCAAGCGCCGCCTTGATCATTACCGGATAACCGATCTCCTCTGCAATTTCAGCGCCATGTGAAACGTCTCTTACTGCTTCCTTACTTCCCGGAATGACCGGAACACCCGCTTCTATCATTGTGCTCCGCGCCTGTGCTTTATTCCCCATCTTTTGAATCACTTCAGAGGAAGGCCCGATAAACGTAATGTTGCATTTCTCACACAGTTCCACAAATTTACTGTTCTCCGATAAAAATCCAAATCCTGGATGAATGGCATCTGCCCCGGATACTAAGGTGGCACTGATGATCTGCTCCATATTCAGATAGCTTTCCGAAGATGACGCCGGTCCGATACAGATTGCTTCATCTGCAAGCTGTGTATGAAGCGCCTCCTCATCTGCCTGCGAATACACTGCAACTGTCTCAATTCCCATCTCCCTACATGCCCTTATAATACGCACCGCGATTTCTCCGCGGTTCGCGACTAATACTTTCTTTATCATAGTTCCACCCTTTTTCCTATCCTACCATAAACGTCAGCTCTGCAGTCGCTGCGATTTTCCCATTCACACTTGCGACTGCCTCACCAATTCCAAGCGGTCCTTTCTGTCTGATGATTTTTGTTTCCAGTTTCAATTGATCTCCCGGAATCACTTTCTCACGAAAGCGACATTTCTGGATTCCTCCGAAATAAGCTGTTTTGCCTTGATTTTCCTCCATGCTCAAAATAGCTACAGCTCCGACCTGCGCCAGCGCCTCCACGATCAATACTCCCGGCATCACCGGTTCTTGCGGAAAATGTCCTTTGAAAAATTCCTCCCGATAACTCACACATTTATATCCGACCGCATATTTTCCCGGCTCATAATCTTCTATGTAATCAATCAGAAGAAATGGATGGCGATGTGGAATAATCGCTTCTATTTCCTTTACATTCAATCGTTTCATCTCTCTACTTCCCTTCTACAATTCGAAACAGCGGTTGTCCGTAAGAAACAGCCTCTCCATTTGCCACATAGATTTCTGCCACAGTACCTGCAAAATCGCTTTCAATGTCATTCATCAGCTTCATCGCCTCCACGATTGCAAGCATCTGCCCTTTCTGAACAATATCGCCCACTTTCACATAAGGCGCTTCTCCCTCTGCCGGAGCTTCATAAAATGTCCCGACAAGCGGTGAGGTCACAATCGTTCCTTCTGGTTCCTCCTGAACTTCCTCGCAACTCTGTACCAGATTCTCCTGCTTCTTTTCTTTCTGCGAATCCAATCTGCTTGCCTCTTCCTCTGTCATTTTCTTCCCGGAAGTTGCATTTCCGGAGAAACTGATCTGACTTTCCATATCTTCTTCTGCCGTTGTACCGGCAGGGTATCCAGTCCTTTTTTCTCCTTTTCTAAGAGAGAGCTTCACTCCCTTTTCTTCATACTTAAACTGTGTCAGTTCGGATGCAGACACCGCCTGAATCAGCTGTATTAACTGTTCTGTTTCCATTTCTTGTACCTCTTTTCCCAATGACTTTCTGAAAGCGAATCCGATCGTACTAATGATACTTTCTGATCAGAAGTGTTGCATTATGCCCGCCAAATCCAAGTGAGTTACTCATCGCACAGCACACTTCCTGTCTGACAGGCGCACCGAGCACATAATCAAGTGTGCACTCTTGATCTGCCTCCATAGTTCCCACAGTCTGATGGATAAACCCTTCTTCTATGGATTTGACACAAGTAATAAATTCCACAGCGCCTGCCGCTCCGAGCAGATGGCCGATCATCGATTTTGTAGAATTGATCTTAAGTTTATGTGCTGCCTCTCCAAATGCAGCGATCACTGCCCTTGTTTCAAACAAGTCATTGTGGTGGGTGCTTGTTCCATGTGCATTGATATAATCCACCTCTTCCGGAGCAATTCCTGCCTCCTCCATCGCAAGCTGCATTGCCTTTTGGGCGCCGCTTCCATCTTCCGCCGGAGAAGTGATATGAAATGCATCGGCAGTACAGCCATATCCGATGACTTCTGCGTAGATTCTCGCTCCTCTTGCCTTTGCGTGTTCTAATTCTTCAAGCACAACAATGCCCGCTCCTTCTCCGAGCACAAATCCGCTCCGTTCCTTGTCAAACGGAATGGAGGCACGAAGTGGATCTTCTGTTGTTGTCAATGCAGTCAATGCCGTAAACCCTGCAACTCCGGTCGGACAGATGCAGCTCTCACTTCCACCTGCAAACATCACATCTGCATCGCCATACTGAATTGCCCGAAACGCATCTCCAATCGAATTGGTTCCAGATGCACAGGCTGTAACAACACTCGTACATTTTCCCTTGGCTCCAGTGTGAATCGACACGTTTCCTGCTGCCATATTAGAGATCATCAATGGTACCATGAGCGGATTGACTCTTGCCGGCCCTTTTTCCAGTATCTTTTCATACTCTTTCTCGACTGTGGCAAGACTTCCGATCCCAGATCCTACGATAACTCCTACCCGATACGGATCCTCTTTTTCCATCTCAAGTCCGGCATCCGCACACGCCTCTTTTGCCGCCGCCACTGCATACTGGGAAAATAATTCCATTCGTTTTGCTGCTTTAAAATCCATATGTTCCTTTGCGGAAAACCCTTTCACTTCCGCCGCAATCTTTACTTTGTACTCAGCTGTATCAAACTTTGTGATCGGCCCGATCCCGACTTTTCCCTCTTTGATTCCATTCCAGAATGTTTCCACATTATTGCCGATCGGAGTCACTGCTCCTAATCCTGTCACAACTACTCTTCTTTTCATGTCGTTCTCCCTCATTTTCTACATTGCCATTCCGCCGTCCACACAGAGTACCTGCCCGGTAATATATGCCGCTTCTTCTGTAGCAAGAAATACTGCCGCATGTGCAATATCTTCCACTGTCCCGAAATGCCCCATCGGAATCTGTGTCACCACCGTTTCTCTTACGCGATCGGAAAGTTTTTCTGTCATATCTGTTGCAATAAATCCAGGTGCAATTGCATTCACTGTAATATTTTTTGCCGCCAGCTCCCGCGCTGCCGCTTTTGTCAGCCCAATCACGCCTGCTTTTGACGCAGAATAATTTGTCTGCCCTGCATTTCCCATTACACCGGAAACAGAGGACAGATTGATGATCCTTCCACTTCTCTGCCGGATCATCTGTCTTGCCGCAAATCTCATACAGTGAAAGCTTCCTTTCAGATTTGTATCCACCACACTGTCAAAATCATCTTCAGACAGCTTCATCAACAATCCATCTTTCGTAATTCCCGCATTATTTACAAGAATATCCAGCCTTCCAAACTGTTCGATCACCTTTTTGAAAAATGCTTCGCATGCCTGAAAGTCAGATACATCGCACTGCATGATGGCTGCTTCATTTCCTTCTTCTTCGATACACTTCTGTACTTCCCGCGCTCGTTCTTCCGATCCGTTATAGTTGATCACAACCATTGCTCCTTTTCGGGCAAGTTCCAGAGCGATTGCACGTCCAATCCCACGAGAAGCTCCAGTCACAACCGCAACTTTTCCCGCAAAAATTTCTTTCTGTCTGTTTCTTTCCTGATTTTGTTCTTCTTTTCTATCCATCTTTTTTCGTACCAGAGAATGCTATTCTCTCTGCTTCCTTTCTGTCAGATTCTTCCGGGCGCTTTCCTTCCCATTAAAGTTCTCCACATAGATTTACTGCCGAAGCTACTTTATCCACATCTTCAATGCAACTAATGTTCATAACCGTGACCGTTCGATTGATCTTCTTTAAAAAGCCTGCCAGTGTCTTTCCCGGACCAATCTCTATAAATGTATCTACACCATCTTCGATCATGCGCTCCATACTCTGCTGCCATCTGACAGAGGCCGCCACTTGCTCCTTCAGCAGTTCTTTTGTCTTACAAATATCCGTGATCGGTTCTGCTGTCACATTTGTCACATATGGAAGTTCCAGCTCATGGAAGTGGATCTGGTCAAGCACCTCGGACAGCTTTTCTCCTGCCTCTTTTAACATCGGCGAATGAAATGGACCACTCACATTTAGCGGAAGTACTCTCTTGGCACCACACTCCAATAGTTTTTCTTTTGCCACATCCACACTGTCCGTTTCCCCGGTGATCACCACTTGTCCCGGGCAATTATAGTTTGCGACCGTCACTCCCCTGATCTCCTCTGTTACTTTCTCGATCTGCTCTGCAGAAAGTCCCAGAACTGCTGCCATTGCACCAACTCCCGTTGGCACTGCCTCTTCCATAAGGACTCCTCTTTTTCGTACTGCCCAGACTGCGTCCAGATCAGACATTCCGCCTGCTACTGCAATAGCACAGTATTCTCCCAGACTTAGCCCCGCCGTTACATCTGCACGAACACCCTTTTCTTCTAAGGTCCTTGCCATCGCAAGACAAGTAGTCACAAGCGCTGCCTGTGTGTAAGCTGTCTGGTCTAATTTATCATTCTCATCAAAACAAAGAGTTCTGATGTCTATTTCCATTTCTTCTTTTAGCCTCTTAGATGCAGCATCATAAATTTCTGCTGCCCTCTGGCTTTGTTCATAAAAATCTTTTCCCATACCAGTCTTCTGTGCACCCTGTCCCGGGAAAATAAATGCTATTTTACTCATAAAGCTTCGCCCCTTTCAGACACGCTTCCGCCTCGCTCATCAGTTTTTGAATCAATTCCCGACAGCTGAATTCCTCTTTGACAAGACCTGCACTTAATCCTGCCATCAGACTGCCATTGACTACATCTCCTTCCACGACTGCCTTTCTAAGCGCTCCCAGCGTAAGCTTTTCCAATTCTTCAAAAGAAGCTCCTTCTTTTTCCAGCCGAAGGTATTCTTTTGTCATCTGATTTCTCAGTACACGGATTGGATGTCCGGTACTTCTTCCTGTTACTTTTGAATCAATATCTTTCGCTTTGATAATACATTTCTTATAATTTTCGTGCACCACCGACTCCTTTGTCACGACAAAGTGTGTGCCAACCTGCACTGCGGATGCCCCCAGCATCAAAGATGCTGCAACCCCGCGCCCATCTGCAATTCCTCCCGCTGCAATGACTGGGATGGATACTGCATCGGCAATCTGAGGAACGAGAACCATCGTCGTGTTTTCTCCGATATGTCCCCCCGCCTCAGAACCTTCTGCCACAACCGCATCTGCGCCACACCGTTCCATTCTCTTTGCCAACGCGACGGATGCCACAACTGGAATAACTTTGATGCCCGCATCCTTCCACAGTTTCATATATTTTTCCGGATTTCCTGCGCCGGTCGTCACAACCTTCACACCTTCTTCCGCCACGACTTTCGCTACTTCATCGGCATATGGACTCATCAGCATAATGTTGACTCCAAACGGCTTCTCTGTTCGTTCTTTCACCTTCCGGATCTGCTCCCGCACCCATTCTCCCGGCGCGCTCGCTGCTCCGATCAATCCCAGACCTCCGGCTTCGGATACAGCGGCTGCAAGATGATGCTCTGCAACCCATGCCATTCCTCCCTGAAGGATCGGATATTCAATTTCAAGTAGTTTTGTCACATCTGTTCTCATACGGACACCTTTCCTTTTCCTGTCTTTTTTATTTCTCTAAGTATGCAACAACTGCTCCGATTGTTGTCAGCTGTTCTAAATCCTCTGTCGGAATCTCTCTTCCAAATTCTTCCTCAAAAGCCATAACCATCTCAAATAAGTCAAGGGAATCTGCTCCCAGATCTTCCTTAAAAGATGACTCTGCAGTCAATGTACTTACATCTGCTCCTAATGAATCTGCTACAATTTCTTTTACCTTTTCTAACATAGTGAATATTCTCCTTTTTCTCTTACATGCATATGGTCTGCATGCGTTTTTCATTTTTTCATTTTATTTGTAATCCGGCAGAAACATCTTTCATTTCTCCGGGAATTACCCTTTTTATTACCACTCAATCAATGTGGCTCCCCAGGAAAGTCCTGCTCCAAACCCTGCCAGTACAATCTTCTGTCCTTTTTTCAGTACACCGGATTGCTTCAGCTCAGCAAGCAGGATTGGAATACTTGCCGAGGAAGTATTTCCATACTCCTGAAGGTTCATTGGAAATTTTTCTACTGTAAGTCCAAGCCTCCTTGCAACTGCCTCTACAATTCTCTGATTCGCCTGATGCAGGATAAAGTAATCAATATCTTCCGGTGCAAGCCCCTCCTTCTCTAACAATTCGCTGATACATAGAGGCACTTGTCGGACCGCAAATTTAAATACTGCCTGTCCATCCATATGAATATAGTCTTCTCTACTGCCACAGGAGAGCGCCTCCCCCTGTGCCCCGTTTGAATGGAATACCATCGACGGAAAATCTCCCTCTTCTGCCTGAAGTATAGCGGCTCCTGCTCCGTCACCGAACAAAATACAAGTACTCCTGTCTGTCCAGTCCACAAGCTTAGACAAACTCTCGGTTCCTATAACAAGTGCGCATTTTGCAAGTCCCGCTGCAATATAAGTCTGCGCAGTATTGTAAGCAAATAGAAATCCTGTACATGCTGCATTTAGATCAAAACAGACTGCATGTTTCGCGCCAAGTTTCTTCTGCACCTCACATGCGGTACACGGAAGGACTACATTCGAAGAAATCGTCGCTACAATGATCAGATCAATTTCCTCTGGATGAATCTTTGCATCTTCCAGCGCCCTCTCGGAAGCTTTCCATGCCATCGTGACCGTTGTCTCTTCTTCTGATATAATATGTCGTCTTGTGATCCCGGTCCGTTCTCGAATCCATGAATCACTCGTATCCACAAACTTCTCTAAATCATAATTGTCATAATAGTTCTCCGGCACATACGAGCCGGTTCCTGTCACTCTTCCTACCATTGTTTTACTTTTTCTTTCTTATTATTTTGTTTTAAAATATTTTGATATTCAAAGTATATCACAATAATCAATTTTGTCAACATTTTTTTATTTTTCTCTTGCTTTTTCATTTTCCATATGATAGAATACATTTTGTTAGCGGAAATGTCGGAATGGCAGACGAGCTAGATTCAGGTTCTAGTGTGGGTTACCACGTGTGGGTTCAAGTCCCATTTTCCGCATACATTTGAACAGAGATAAAATCATTGGGGCACTTTCCTTCCGGAAGGTGCCCCAATGATTTTGTCTCTCAAATTTTCACTTTAAAACGGCATGCCTTTTGGCTATGCCGTTTTTTCTTTCCTCTTTCCTTTCAGCTGTACAGCCAGTCCGACAATCAGTATCAGCGGAAATACAGTCGCAGCAAACAATCCCACTTTGAGGTTCCCGCCAAACATATTAGAAATATTTCCTACCATTGCAGGACTGATCGTAGCGCCTAAATCTCCTGCCAGAGCTAAAAATGCAAACATTGCCGTGCCACCCCTTGGACACTTCTGTGACGAAATACTGATCGTTCCCGGCCACATAATTCCAACCGAAAGTCCGCAAAGGGCACAGCCTGCCAATCCGATCATTGGTGTCGAAGACAGAGATGCCATCAAATAGCATATTACGCATAACACACCACATGCCAACATTGTTTTAGTCAAGTCCAGCTTCTCGCTCATTTTTCCATATACTATTCGAGATATTCCCATAAATACCGCAAACAGGCAAGGCCCCGCCAAATCACCAACCGTTTTAGAAACACCCATCGCGGATTCTGTAAACGAAGATGCCCATTGAGCCATAGACGCTTCAGATGCACCGGAACATACCATAAGCAATATCATCAACCAGAACAACGGCAATCTAAGCAATTGGCTGATCCGCATACTCTTTCCATCTTCCACTAAACGTTCCATCGGACAAGAGATGAAATTGAATGCATTATATAACGGCACCACTGCCCAAATCATTGTAAGTATCTTCCAATTTTCTACACCAAATACTGTAAAAAAGAGGGTGGAACCTAAAATCACGCCTACAGCCCCCCAACAATAAAAGGAGTGTAGTAAACTCATCATCCCATCTTTATTTTCAAAAGGACAAGCTTCCACAATCGGACTTACTAATACTTCAATAAGACCACTGCCCATAGCATAAAGGATGACTGCAATCAGAATACCCGCAAAGGAAATAGGAAGCAGTTCAGGCAGAATAGCCATTGAAACTAGCCCTGCTGCGGATAACACCTGAGACGAAACTACACAGGTACGGTATCCTATTTTGTCAACAAATTTTGTGGCAGCAAGATCAATCAGTAATTGTGTGAGATAGAATACCATCGGAATCAACGCAATCTTTTCAAATCCAATTCCATAAGTGTTCTTAAACGTCAAAAATAACAGAGGAGTGAAATTGGCAGATATCGCTTGGGTAACAAAACCGAGATAGCAAGCTATAAGTGTTTTTTTGTAGTTTTTTTGTTTTGTCATAACTGCTCCTTTAAAATGAATGTAATATTATAGTCGGATTGCATTATATCATCATAGCCAATCAAAACAAAGGCACAAAAGAACCAAATACAAGCACTATTTACCCAAAGCACGATATTGCCCCGGCGTATACCCATAGGTTTTCCGAAACTGACGGCTAAAGTAGTGTACCGAATTAAAACCACAGGAATAACTGATTTCTTGAAGAGACCGCGTTGTATCTTTTATAAGTCTGTGTGCAACTTGAAGTCGGTGCTGAATCAACGCATCCACTGGAGAACATCCTACATATGCATTAAAGCAACGTCCCGCTTCGCTGCGGCTGATATTGGCAGATCGGGCAATCTCTTCCAGTGTGACGGCTTCTGCATAATGCTCCCGAATATACGAGAGCATCTTTTGGATGCGTATTTGAGTATTGATTTGGATGCGTGTATTTTCTGTTTTAGGTAATTCATCAAAATTCGAAAAGATGCATTGAAATATACTGCTAAGTTCGCGTTGCACAGCCATTTCGTAACATTGCCCTTGTTCAGACATCAGACCGTAAACATTTTTAACCAACTGATTCACTTCATTGTGCCAACTATTTTTTTGATCAAACACAATAAAAGGTAAAGCATCACAGTTTGCGACAGGTTGAATATACTTTTGATAAATATCACTAGTTTCAGATGCAATTAAAGCACCCGAAAAGACAATATTCGGCATCGGATCAGGAATATCGCCAGATAACTGCTTGATTCCATGCAGGATATTTCCATTAACCAATATACTGTCACCTGCTTTCAGTATCACATGATGTTGCCCAACTTGAAAGTCCAGCACACCACTTACCGCAGTGGCAATTTCAAAATCAGGATGCCAATGTAAAGGTCCTGCCCAGTTGGGAAGCGCAGCAAGTTCATCACAAAAATATGTAATAGGAAATTTTTCAACATCATGGGGAATTTGTTCTCTCAGTTGATAATCAAGTATGATCGCCATAGTTTATCGCTCCAATTCTATTTATTTCCGATTGTACACAGATAGAGAGGACACACCCTCTTTCGTAATCCAGTATGTCCTCTCTATTATAAGAGAAACTCTTCTCCAAAAGTCAAGCAGTTTTCTTTCCTTATACATTGATTTCTCCAGCGCAAAGAAACAGGCACTTAAGATCATGGGAAGGAATCTTAAGTGCCCCAAGTTTTTAATATTTTATTTTTACAGAAACGCTGTTCTCTTTTTGACCCACATCCGCGCTTACTCTATTCTTCCCAGTAAATTCTTCTCTGTCGCTCATCCAAGCCTTCCACAAATCTTCGATTAAAAATGAGAAATTCTTCGAGGTCCATCAAAATATGGTATAACTTTGCCCGACTCTCAAAATCATCCGTTGTCTTTGGCAATTCATAGTAATGAATTTCATCAAATAATTCATGTAATTTCTCGATCTGTGGAGTAGGATCATTTTTCTCTGTCACAAATGGTCGCAGATAGGAGATGTAATCCGCAACAATATCTGCTTCTTTCGGGATATAACGAATCTTTTTCATCTCATAATGCAGGTTATGCAACACATTACATTGCTTTGTGCGCATTTCAAAATAGTCAATGTAATATCCCGGATGAGACTGAAATGTATTGTTCTGGTATTCATATGCCGCTTCCACATGGTATTCCAATTTCTTCTCCAACGCGATAATATCATCCCACACATTCTTATCCATCGGAATGTTCCGCAGATATTTCTCCAGTTCTTCCATAATCTGCTGAAGCTTTCTCTCTACATACCGCATATCTTCCACAAGACTTCTCTGCTGCGCATTATTATAATGAAACAGATTCAACACCGCTGCAAATCCAATCCCGATCAGTACAAGAAGAAATTCATTGAGAATAAATTCCAGACTGAAATCGTGTGTCATCAAAAAATGAGTTCCCGTTACTGCATTGACCGAGATCGTCGCTTTCAACCCCGTCCATTCTGAGAACACAACTAGAAGAAATATAAACAATCCGTATGCCAGCCACTCACTGTCCATATGCTGGAAAAAGGTCCACGCAACAATCACCGACAACAAAAAAGTAATGACCCGATACATCGAAAGCTTCAGTGTATCCCATTTCGTCGGTACAATTGAAAGCAGTGTAATAATCCCTGCCGTCGTTGCATACTCCAGATTCAGTGCCATTGCAATAGAAATCGCCCCACAGCTTCCAACTGCAATCTTCGCTGCTTGAAAAATAATCTTTCCAATTTTAATCTTGTATTCTTTATCCACTCGTTCTCTCCATTTCTTTGTAATTTCTTTATATTATTTTAGCAGTAAGCATCAAAAATTACAAAGATTTTTTCTCTTTTCGTCTCCTTTTATAAGCACATTTGTAACCTATTTTCCGTTCTTTCTGAAATCACCTTGCTTTATCTTCTATCTGTCCGCTCGATCATATCTCCGTATACCGGTGTAGGCATCCCAAATCCTCCAGAGACATCCATGATCTGCCCTGTTGTATAGGCTGCATCATCACTCGCAAAATAGACAACCGCTGCTGCAATTTCTTCTGGTTCTCCCATCCTCCGGATCGGAGTATGTTTTAAAAAGAACTCACGGAAATCATCTGACAGATTATCTTTGACCGCATCTGTTGCCGTCATTCCCGGAAGCACTGCATTACAGCGGATGTTATCTCTTGCCGCCTGCACTGCGATCAACTTTGTCATATAATTAATTGCGGCTTTGCTCGTTCCATAAGCAATCTGCGAGATATCCGGACGAAGTCCTCCGATAGAAGAAATATTGATAATACTTCCACCGCCCTGCTTTGCCATATGTGGGATCACTGCCTGTACCGGAAGAAATACACTCGCCAGATTCATATCCAATGTTCCAATAAATTCCTCGTATTCTGTACTTTTGATATCCAAATCTTTCTTCGGATTGGATGTTCCGAAATTATTGACGAGAACATCGATCCTTCCTTCCTGGCGGATCACTTCCTCTACCATTGTGCGATAGCTGTCCTTGTCGGAAGCATCGTTAAATACCGTCTTCACTGTATAACCCTGCTCATTTAACTCTTGTGCACGCGCCTCTGCACGCTCCATATTTCTCGCTGCCATATAGACAACCGCTCCTTCTTTTGCACATCTAACTGCACAAGCCAGTCCAATTCCTCTTGTAGAAGCTGTGATCAGTACAACTTTTCCTTTTAAACGCATGTGAAAATACCTCCTTTATCTTTTTTCTACCATAACGCATTTCCGTGAAAATAGCAATGCCGATGCACGGTATCCTCACAGTTTGATCAATCCTGCGTACACTGGATTTCCACATATCTCGCCCCGATCTTCTCCCCGAAAAATCTGTCATGCTCCACCAGAAGCATCGTCGGACGATAGGTCTGTATCAGCTCTTCGATCTGTATTCTGGAAAACAGATCAATAAAATTCAGCGGTTCATCCCAGATATAGAGATGTGCCTGCTCACAGAGACTTTTGGCAAGCAGTACTTTCTTTTTCTGCCCTCCACTGTAAGATTCGATTGGTTTTTCAAACTGTACCCGGGAAAAATCCAGTTTTCGCAGCAACACTTTCAAAAGTGTTGGATCCACTCCTTCTTTTATTGCAAATTCATCAATCATCCCACAAAGCTGCTCTGCATCCTGAGAAACATAAGATATTTTCAAGCCGGAGGCAACCTCTAATTTGCCCCGATAAGAAATAGCTTCTCCCAGAATCCGCTTTAGCATACTTGATTTTCCACATCCATTTTTCCCTCTTAGAATGACCTGTTCCCCATTTTTCACTTCAAAATTCAGTGGACCTGTCACCTTCTTTTCTCCGTAAAATAGCTCCAGATTTTCTGCCCTGATTACCGTTTCTCTGTGATGTCTGAGTGGAAACAGTTTTAATTCTTCCGCTTTTTCTAGATTTTTCAACAGTTTTTTCTTCTCCTCCACTGCCTTCTGCGCCCGCTGTTCGATCACAAGCGCCCGCTTCATCATCCTCGCCGCCTGATGTCCAATATATCCACGGTCTACCGGACCATTCCCGACCTTACTTTTTTCGATCTGATCCGACCATCCTGCAGTTCTTCCCGCCGCCTTTGTAAGCTTGCCAACCTCTTTTTTCAAACGCTCCTGTTCATCAGCCTCATAAGCATCTTTTCGCTCTTTATTTTCCTGCCAAACAGTGAAATTCCCCTGGCAGATCTCAATTCCCTCTTTGTTAATCGCCAGTATGTGATCCACACATCCATCCAGAAAATATCTATCATGGGAAACTAAAAGAAATCCTTTCTTCTTTTTCAGATATGCCATTACAATCTCCCTTGTATCCAGATCCAGATGATTGGTCGGCTCATCTATTAACAGAAATGCATTCTCCTTTGCAAACAATACTGCCAGCAGTACCTTTGTCTGCTCTCCGTTGCTGAGCGTCTCAAACGGACGGTACAACACTTCTGCATCGGTATCCATCAAAGATAATTCTCTGCAGATCCTCCAAAGTTCATACAACGGATCCACTTCCTCCACAATATCAATCGTCATCTTCCCCTGATTTTCTACCGAAAATGGGAAATATTCAAAAGTCACTGCACTTGTGATTGTGCCTCGGTATTCATAAATCCCTTCCAATAATTTTAAAAGCGTGGTCTTGCCTCTTCCGTTTCTTCCGATCAGACCAAGTTTCCAGTCCGTATCGATCCGAAACGAAACATGCTCAAAAATATTATCATAGCTTCCTTCATAATAAAATGTTAAGTCATTCACACAAATCTGCGACATCTTTACCCCTCCATCTTTTTGCTGTGCATCTGATGGAAAATCTACTCCTAATAAATCCAACAAAGTTCGTTGCCTTCCTTACAACCTCTCTGTCACATTCCATAGTATTCCGAAGAAAGTTTCTGCGTAATAAAAAAAAGACACAGAACGCTTCAAAAACTTTCTGCATCTTCAAACATCCCACTCCTGCTCATCTGCGGTTATGGACATACTACTTATGTTCTCTTGTTATTATATCTCTGCGCTACAGCTTGTGCCGTAACATAATAAGACTGCGAAAGATTTTCCTGCAAATGCACAAACATACAAAATACAATCTGCCCATCCAACGATTCTTGGCAGACTATTTTTCCTTCTTGTGCCTGTTTAGTTTTTACTATTTGCAAGAAATACTGTTCATCTTTCCAGCTCCTATCCTCTTCTTATTGATTCCGAGAAACTATTTCTTCTGAATCTATCCACACTTTATCACAATTTTTCAAAGGTTGTCAACACGAAAATGTTTGTATCCCCCTTCGCAATCAGTTATACTGAAAGCAACTAACAGACTGAATATAGAGGAGGACTTATGTTGAATATAAAAGAATTGAAAAAAACAGATTTACATTGTCACCTGGACGGATCCCTTTCCGCCACTACACTTTCCCATTTTTTGCATCGTACACTAGATTTTTCCGAACTTTCGGTAGATGATTCTTGCACTTCCCTCACGGAGTATTTAAAGAAATTCGATCTCCCGCTGCACTGTCTTCAGACAAAAGCGAACTTAGAACTGGCTGCATACACATTCTTAAAAGAACTTGCCGCAGACCAGATGAAATACATTGAAGTGCGGTTTGCCCCTACACTCTCCACGCAGGATGGTCTCTCCTGTGAAGACGTGATCGAGAGTGTCCTGCGGGGACTGGAAAAAGGAAAATCTGAGACAGGAATTGATTATAATGTAATCACCTGTGCAATGCGCCATTTTGCGCCAGAACAGAATATGCAGCTCCTTGACAGTATGGAAAAATATGTCGGACACGGTGTCTGCGCGCTTGACCTTGCCGGAGATGAGTCAAAGTTTCCAAATCCTCTTTTTCATGAACTCTTTGAGGAGGCAAGACACCGAAAGATTCCTTTTGTCATCCATTCTGGTGAGACTGGCAATGTGGAAAATGTCCGCACAGCCATGGAATACGGCGCAGCCCGCATCGGCCATGGTCTTGCACTGATTCAAGATCCGGACCTGATGCAGGAGATTGCCCGGAGAGGAATCGGAATCGAAATGTGCCCGACAAGCAATCTCCAGACACATGCTATCGACAGCTGGAACAATTACCCACTCGATACCTTCTTACATGCAGGCGTCAAAGTCAGTGTCAACACCGACAACCGCACCGTCAGCAACACAACGATGGCCCATGAATTAGAGCGCATTCAGAAATTATACGGAAGCGATGATATCATCCGCCAGGTTATAAAGAATGCAGAAGAGACTGCTTTCAAAAAACAGTAAGAATTGTACAAGAAAGAGCACCTAATCTGATTGAACAATACTGTTAAAATGTACAGTTGAATCAGAAAGAAAAAGGTGCTCTTCACTATTTCTTTTATCCCTTCACACCAGTATGTGCGACTCCTTCGATAAATTGTTTCTGGAAAATGATAAACAAGATAACAATCGGCAGAACTGCCATCACAGCTCCCGCCATCTGCACTGGATAATTTGTTCCATACTCAGACACCATCGAAGACAGCAGTGGTGCAAGTGTCATTTTTTTTGCAGATGTGTTAACAATCAATGGCCACATTAGATCATTCCACGCAAATTTCATTGTCATAATCGCAAGCGCTACCAGAGAAGATTTTGTCAATGGCAACATGATTTTATAGAAAATCTGAAATCGATTACATCCATCTAGTGTAGCTGCCTCTTCTAGTTCAACCGGAAGCGACAGAAATGACTGTCTCAAAAGAAAAGTCCCAAAAGCACTGAACAAATTTGGCAAAAACAGTGCGCGGATTGTGTTTAATAATCCCATTTTCTGTACTACCAGATACTGTGGCATCAGAAAGATCTGGGATGGTATCATCAATACGCCAAGAACAAGCACAAACAATATATTTCTTCCCGGGAAACGTACTCGTGCAAAGCTGTATCCTGCTGTCGCACACAATGCAACTTGTCCGATCACAGTTATCACAGTGGAAATAATCGTGTTCCCATATGCTTTAAGGAAATTTCCCTTTTTTATAATTTCCATAAATGCATCCAAATTCCATGTCGCTGGAAACCATACCGGTGGCATCTGCACGGATTCTCCCTGTGTCTTAAAAGCCGTTGTAATCATCCAGAAAAATGGAAGAATCGCAACTCCGATTCCTGCAATTAAAATACAGTGAATCAGTATCTTTTTCATTTTTGTCTTTTTCATCTGCACTTCCTCCTACTCTTCATAGACAACCCAACGTTTTTGCAGCCTCATCTGCAGAACCGTAATCAGCATAATGACAACAAATATGATGACTGCGATTGTTGAAGCATATCCCTTGTTTCCGTACTCAAAAGCATTCCAATAGAAATACATAACAACTGTCTGCGCATCATTATAAACCGGACTGGTATTCGGAATCATCATATATACAAGGTCAAACGTTTTTAATCCGTTAATCAGACTTGTCACCACAACAAAAAATACAGTAGGACTAAGAAGTGGAAAGGTAATTCTCCAAAATACATACCAACTATTAGCACCATCAAGAGCGGCTGCCTCATAATAAGACTTGCTGATACTCTGAAGTCCCGCCAGCAAAATGATTGTATTATAGCCAAATGAGCACCATATTCCTACGATTCCTATAGCGACCATTACGGTTCCTGGATTCGTCAGCCAACTCACTCCATTCATGCCAAATGCTTCTAAAATTACATTTAAAAGTCCATACTCCCCGTTATAAATCCATTTCCATACGAGGGCAATCGCCGCTGCCATCGTAACCGATGGCAGAAAATAGATTGTCCTATAAAAGGAGGTTCCTTTAATCTTCGCATTTAAAAGTACCGCAAGCACAGTTGACAACAAAATTCCAACTGGCACCGTCATCAATACATAAACCAGAGTATTTTTCATAGACTGCCAGAAAACATCGTCTGTCAATATTTCTTTATAATTTGCAATTCCATTCCAGGTAGACTGATTGAATGCCCCCGTTTTTGTAAAACTCATATAAATACTCTGAATAAATGGATAGAAATAAAATACACACAATCCAATAATCAGAGGTGCTACCATAGCATATCCGTAGAGCCATTCTCTCCGCTCCCGCTTTGTAGACTTTATCCGGAACATTTTGCTGTCCCCCTTCCACATGATCTTCTCTTATTTGTAAGCTTCCTCTAACAGTGGATTTACTTCCTCTGCAATCTTTTTGCCAGCATCCTCCACACTCATTTCTCCAGTATATACTTTTGTAAGGTAATCATATTCGATTGTGAGCATTTCGTTTGTCACTTTACTGCACGGATACGGCATTGCCACATCTACCTGATTTAAGTAAGCCTGCAGATTTAACTCTGGATAACTTTCGGTAAATAAAGACTGACAATCTACTCTTGCGGAGATTACCGTTCCTGATTTGCCTTGAATCTCCTGTGCTTCTTTACTTCCAAGCCATTCTACAAAAAGCCTTGCCTCGTCAAGGTTTTTTGATTTACTATAGACTCCAATTCCAAGACCATTGATACAGTTGCCATTCTTTCCATCAAAAGAAGGAAGTTCTGCAACCCCAACATAATCCCGCAATTGCTCATTCTTCATGTAAGAAGCTGTATTCCAAGACCCTGCCCAAAGCATTCCAAGTTTTCCAGATTCAAATAATGTACTAGATGGTGTATCTGTCAATTGTTGTAAAGACGGTGACAGTCCTTCTTCCATCAACTCAGTCCAACAACTAAGACCTTTCATCGTATTTTTGTCATCATATCCACAAGACTCATTATCTTCTGCTAAAATATATCCCCCATTTGCAGAAATTGTAGGATAATAATACTGTTGTCCATTCATTTCAGCAGTAATGCCATAAATTCCTTTTTCTTTATTCGTCAACTTTTTTGCCGTCTCAACCATTTCTTCCCATGTCCAGTCATCCGATGGATATTCTACCCCAGCCTCGTCAAAAATCTGCTTATTATACCAGACTGCGATTGTGTCAAAATCTTTCGGTATTGCATAAATCTCACCGTCACGTTCATATTGTGCTGTAAGAGTCGCCGGAAAATCTTCTTTCCAGTCGATCAGTTCACTATGTTCTACTAAATCTGACAATGAAAGCATCATCCCACCTTCAATATATGTATCTGCATGTACCCCATTCATCCAGAAAACATCCGGTGCAGATCCTCCTGTACAGGAGCTTTCCAATTTTGTCCAATATTCCCCTGTATTTTGTGGTGTATATTCTACTTCCACTGTGATATTCGGATACTTTTCATGGAATGCATCTGCAAGTTCCTTAGAAACTTCCTGTTGTGTCGCTCCCCAGATTGCATATCGGAGTGTTACCTCTTTATCACTCTTATAATCTTTTGTACTCTTTGCAGGTTCTTCTGAAGCTCCTTCTCCACTTTTTTCTCCGCCAGAACAAGCTGTAAATCCTGCTGTCATACATACACATACTCCCACTGCTGCAATTTTCTTCCATGTCTTCTTATTCATAAACTACCTCTCCTTCGTCATCACATTTTCTATTTTTCTCTATTTCCCACGAATCTCATCTAAAGTTACGGCGACACCATCTTGAAGTCTTGAAATTTCTGCTGCCCATGCAATAAAATGACTTTCCATTGACTGCTCCAATGTAGTGATTGTATTTGTACGCACTTCATCTCCCAGTGCATAATGAATAAATTCTTTCAGCATCAGCAGATCACCTCCGCCGTGACCCGAAAAATCAGATGTCAATTTTGTGATATCAATTACTTCCGGCTCATATCCAAAACGATAAATCTCAATACGATTTGACTCCATATTTGCTACTATTTCCCCTTCGGTTCCCATGATTCGTGTATAGCGTGCATTTTCATGCGTAAATCCACACATAGTAAAATTAATTGTTGTCCCATCTGTCATAACCATATTTACTACTTGATGATCCACAACATTGTTATCACTATAAAAAACACACTTTCCATAAGGACCTTTTCGCAATTGCTCATAAATATTTTCTTCCGTTGGATCTAATGTCAAAACAAGATCAAACCACTTTGTGATTTCCTCCGGAACCCCATGTTCCCTATTTGGCAAATAAATTTTCTCTGCATCATATGGACATTCTTTCTGATATGGACATCCATCAGTACAACGCTGCGGAGTTCCCTCTTTCGCCTTTTCCGGCTTGAAATAAGAAGTACTTCCAAATGAACTTACTTTTCTGCATGTTTTCCCTGTCAACCATGTGAGGATATCCATATCATGACAGCATTTTTGGAGAATCATCGGGCTTGTCACATCCGAATTGTTCCAATTTCCCCTGACAAAACTATGCGCCTGATGCCAGTACCCTACATTTTCGCTTGCCTGAATGGAAATAATTTCCCCAATCTTTTTTTCATCCAACAGTTTTTTCAACTCTTGATAAAAAACGGTATAGCGAAGTACATGACTTACCAATACCTTCCTCCCGCATCTCTTTGCCACCTTAATAATTTCCCGACATTCCGAAAGATCCGGCGAAATCGGCTTCTCTAATAAAAGATCATATCCCTTTTCGAGTGCCGGAATTGCCTGCCTTACATGCTGTCTATCTTGAGTACAGATAAACATCGCATCCGCTAGTTTCTCGTGTGCAATCATTTCTTCTGCCGACGAAAAACAATATTCCTCACAGATTCCAAATTCTTCTGCCACAAGTTTTACCCGTTCCGGATCCGTATCAGCAATGGCAATAACCTCTACCAGTTCTGGAAATTTTTTTGTTCCATAAGCATAAATATCTTTTCCTCGATGCCCCAATCCTGCAATTGCCACTTTCAATTTTTTTCTTTCCACGTCATTGTTCCTTTCTATGCATTCCGCATAATTTTATTTAATTTTTATGTTTTTATGGTAGCATATTCAACAATTTTGTATTAGAATAATTCTGATATTTATAGCATATTTCTACCATCTTATAAACTAAGGAGATACTATTTTATGGAATGGAACACATTATTTCAGCTAATTCACAGTTGTACCGACTGTAACACATCACTGATAACCGGAATTGAACAACTTTCGGCTCACTTTCAGGAACATATCTTTTTTCAAAGCAGACAATCCGTAGACTGCACTTTATTTTTTCAACAGATTCTGGAAGATAAAAAACCAGGAGAACTCTGCTGTATTACTGACTCGTATCATATATATACTTGCGTGGTACTACTTCCAAAAGAAACATTCATCATTCTTGGCCCCTATCTTTTGGAAAAACCTTCGCATACATTTATCAATAAAATCAGCACTAAAAACAAAATACCAATTTCTATGCTTCCTTCCTTGAGACACTTTTACAATCAGATGCCACTTTTAAATCACATACGAATTCAGTCTATTTCTCAGACTCTCCTTTCCTTTATCGGACTCTCTAACCAGTCTGAGTTTATTATCTATGATATGGAGCAAGAAAAAACAATTGGTGAAAATTGGCTTCAAATTCAGGAAAAATTTCTAACAGAATACGAAAATATCCTTGAAGAAAAATATCAGAATGACCTGAATTTATGCCGTAGCTTAATGAGAGGGGATGCCGATTCCTGCATTCATAATATGCGCTATAAAAATTCAACCTTTGTACCGCTAGACTCCCAAAAAGGTGACTCTTTTAACCACGTTATCTATAGCTATGTATTTAATATCCTGTATCGAATCATTAGTTACAGTGCAGGAGTTCCGGCCGTTTATATCCAGGAACTTCAAGATAAATGGAATCATCGAATCAACAATCGTCACCTTTCCTCTGAATCCAACCAGAATGATTACGATATGATTGCCTCTTACTGTATGCTGATCCAGAAAAAAAGTTTTCAATCCTACTCTCCTTATGTGAAGCAAACATTGAGATATATTGATACTCATTTAAGCACACCTATTACAATTAAAAATTTGTCTTCCCATATCCATGTATCAGAAGGCTATCTTTCACATCTGTTTCATGAAGAAGTCGGCGAAACAATCTTAAACTATGTGAACCGAAAGCGAATCACAAACTCCCTTTCTCTTCTTCAGAACCGGACAATGAAAATTCAGGATATCTGCATCTGCGTCGGTATCGAAGATCCTAATTACTATTCTAGATTATTTAAGAAATACATGGGAATCTCCCCACGAGAGTATCAGAATCGACAAGAAATTTAATTCTCATATGTGGAAATGAAAACAAGGAGGTACGAATCAGTTAAAAATACAAGGAGGAATTGACCCAAACGAGCCAATTCCTCCTTGTGCAATTTAATCTCTTTTCTATATAAATAATTCTTTCTTATCTGTCAATAAACTGTCTTCTATATTTTTTCAGTTCTCTCTCAATCTTATCCAGTTTTGGCATTCTCCACTCCCAGTTTGGACTCCCCACCGTTCCTGGCGTGTTCAGATGTGCCTCTTTTCCCATTCCAAGAATATCCGCAAGCGGAATGATCGCATACTCCGCCCTGCTCTTTAACGTGTAGGTGAGCAGACGCTCTTTCACGGATCCCTGCCGGATACCTTCTCTTGATAGAAAACGGCGCACTTTTCGTTTCTCTGTCACAGACAAACCTTCGTACCATTCCATTAACGTATCATTGTCATGCGTTCCTGTGTAAATAATCATATTTTCCACATCGTCAAAAATATCTTTCGCATATTTTCCCGTAGGATCGATGGAAAATATTAGAACCTTCATACCTTTTAAGTGATAATGTTCCTTTAATTCCAGCACTTCCGGTCGAAGATCTCCGAGATCTTCTGCCACCAGGTTCACTCCCGGAATCTGCTCCAGAAGGGTGTCGATCACCTCATATCCCGGTGCCAGGATCCACTCTCCCTCAACAGCTGTCGGACAAGATGCCGGAATTTTCCAAAATGTGTCAAATGCCCGGAAATGATCGATACGGATAATGTCAAACAGGCTGCTGCTGTACCCGATCCGATCCACCCAGAACTGATAATTCTGTTCTTTCAGATACTCCCAGTCATAGATTGGATTCCCCCATCTCTGTCCGGTCGCGCTGAAATAATCTGGCGGCACGCCCGCCACAAAAATCGGCCTTCCGTCTGTGTCGAGAAGAAAATTGTCCTTTCCCGCCCACACATCTACAGAATCTACACCAACATAGAACGGCACATCTCCCATAATGCGAATCCCATTTGCGTTTGCTACGCTCTTTATTTCTATCCACTGACAGTAAAACAGATACTGTAAGAAAATCTGATAGTCTGCCTCTTCTCTGATTACTGTTGCAACCTCCGTTTTGTGTTCCGGCCAGTTTTTATGTTCCGACTTCCAGTCATTCCAGCAGGATCCACCGTTTTCTTTCTTAAATGCACGGAACAGTGCGTATTCCTGCACCCATTTTTGTGTGACAAACGTCTGATATTCCTCTGTCTGATCCAGTCCTTTTTCGATAAATGTCTGAAATGCCTCCCGCAGATACATTTCTTTCCACACCCGGACCTTTTCATACTGCACCCTCGTACTTCCTGCAAGCTCTGACATCGGAAGTTCCTTTAACAGCTGCTGTTCCCACAATTTTTCGAGACTGATATAGATCTCATCTCCAGCGCAGGAAGAGTATGGCTGATATGGAGAATTTCCGTAACCAACCGGATTGAGCGGAAGAATCTGCCATATTTTCACACCGGATGCACTCAGATATCCAATAAATTTTTCTGTTTCTTTTCCCAGTTCCCCTACTCCCGTGCGTGACGGGAGCGAAGATACGGGCATCAATATCCCTGTTTCTCTCATGTTCGTTTCCTCTTATGATAATTTCCAGATATCTCTATTATACTCAGCAATCGTACGGTCTGCGGAGAAATACCCTGCCTTTGCGATGTTGACAAGCGCTTTCTTTGCCCACGCAGTCTGATCCTCATAATCTGCGAGCATTTCTTCCTTCTTCTGAATATATTCTCTGACATCCAGAAGCGCCATGAACCAGTCTTTGGACACTATTTCTTTGTAGAGTCTTCCAAGGTTCACCGGATCTCCAATCTGGATCATCTCCTTGCTGATGATGAAGTCCACAAGTTCTTCTACTGTGGCATCACTTTCATAAATCTCTCTCGAGCAATAAGAAGCATCCTCATAAAGTTTGATAACTTCCTCCGACTTCTTTCCGAAAATGTAGATGTTCTCATCGCCAACAAGCTCATGGATCTCCACATTTGCCCCGTCCTCTGTTCCAAGTGTGACTGCTCCGTTTAACATAAACTTCATATTTCCAGTTCCGGATGCTTCCTTGGATGCAAGGGAAATCTGCTCAGAAATATCACATGCCGGAATCAATTTTTCTGCCTTTGTCACGTTATAATTCTCTACCATGACAATCTTCATATATTTGCTCACGACCGGATCATTTTCAATCAGCTGCTGCAGACATAGGATCAGATGGATAATATCTTTTGCGATTGTGTAAGCCGGCGCTGCCTTTGCTCCGAAGATCATTGTGATCGGACGTTTTGGAAGATTTCCTTTTTTGATCTCTTTGTATTTGTAGATTGCATAGAGTGCATTCATCTGCTGTCTCTTATACTCATGCAGACGTTTGATCTGAATGTCAAATACAGAATTTGTGTCAATCTCCACATGCTGTGTCCGCTTCAGATAATCTGCCAGCGTTTGTTTGGAATGCATTTTAATCTCTCGTAATGTTTGAAGCACCTGCTCGTCATCCTTGTATGCAAGCAATTTCTCCAAATGCTTGGCATCTTCCATATATTCCGGTCCAATCAGTTCTTTCAGATAGGTAGCCAGTTTTGGATTACAGTGCACGAGCCATCTTCGGAAGGTAATCCCATTTGTCTTATTATTGAATTTTTCCGGATAAATATCATAGAACGTTTTCAGTTCAGACTCTTCCAAAATCTGTGTATGAAGCGCTGCAACCCCATTGACTGCATATCCAAAATGAATATCGATGTGTGCCATATGTACACGGTCCATCTCATCTATGATATACACACGCTCGTCATGGTAATCTCTTCTGACACGCGCATCTAGTTCCCGGATGATCGGCATCAGATGCGGCACTACTTTTTCAAGATAAGCGACCGGCCATTTTTCCAAAGCCTCTGCAAGGATCGTATGGTTTGTGTATGCACATGTCTTTCTCACAACATCGATGGCGGTATCCATATTAAATCCTCTCTGCATCAGAAGACGAATCAGTTCTGGGATCACCATTGTCGGATGGGTATCGTTGATCTGCACTGCCACATGCTCATGCAGTCTGTAAAGGTCATATCCATGTTCCTCTGCCTCTTTTAAGATCAGCTGCGCGGCATTGCTCACCATAAAATACTGCTGATAGATGCGGAGTAACTGTCCTGCCTCATCGCTGTCATCCGGATAGAGGAACAGCGTCAGGTTTCTCTGGATATCTGTCTTATCAAAATCGATTCCGTCCCGGATAATGGATTCGTCTACGGTATCCACATCGAACAGGTGTAGACGATTGCATCCATTTTTATATCCCGGCACGTCGATATCGTACATCGTGGAAGTCAGTGTAAAATCTTTAAACGGCACTTCAAACTGCACGTCTGTCTTTGTCAGCCAGCTAAGATCAGTGATCCATGGGTTTTTCTCTTCCTTCTGCTTATGATCTGCAAACGTCTGACGGAACAGCCCATCGTGGTAGTTCAGACCGACACCGTCTCCGTTTAATCCGAGTGTGGCAATCGAATCTAAAAAACACGCTGCAAGACGTCCCAATCCCCCATTTCCGAGAGAAGGCTCCTGCTCGATCTCCTCAATCTCCGTGATCTGATGTCCATGCTTTTCTAACACTTCTTTTGTCTCCTCAAACAATCCGAGGTTGATCAGGTTATTTGACAGCAATTTCCCAATCAAAAATTCTGCTGAAATATAATAAAGCTTCTTCTTTCCTTCATTTCGCTTTACACCTTTCATCTTCTCCTTCGTGAGAATAAAAAGTGCTGTATAGATTTCTTTGTTCGATGCTTCTTTGATTGTTTTTTGATAGCGTTCCTGCAAAATCTGTTCTAATAATTTTTCCATCTGAGCTCTCCTTATCCTTTCTCAATTGCCTCACTACTATTTATTTTTTCACTTCTTCAATAAATTCTTTCATCATCCTTGTAAGTTGTGTGCCCATCGCAACACCCACTTCTTTACAAACTTCTTTGAACTCTTCAGCTACTTCCTTATCGACTTTGTATGTCTTCGGAACTAACCCTGCTTTCTCATCCCACTTATCTTGCGGTCTGTTTTTCTTTTCCTCACTGTTTTGCATGCGCACCTCTAACTTTCACTACAACACAATAAACCAACTTTGCTATTCCTGCAACAAAAAAGATAATTCCTAATTTTCCCAACATTCTTTACACAAATGGGCTTTCATTTCCGTCCAACATCGCATTGACTTCTAATATCTTTATACCAATTTTTGACTTTATTTTATACTTTTTCTTATACTTCTTTTTGCCCATTTGTCTCTCACCTCCCTACAAGTATATAATATCACATACGTATACGTATATCAACATTTTTCTCTGATCATCAAATTATTTTCAGGATACTGAATAAAAATAAAAAAGCACTTGAAAGCTTAATAAAAATCAGCTTTCAAGTGCTTTTTAGGCTGCGGATGACAGGAATCGAACCTGCACGGTCTCCCACTAGATCCTAAGTCTAGCGCGTCTGCCAGTTCCGCCACATCCGCATAAATAAAGAACAAGCCTAGGCTTGTTCTAGTGAAGCATCGGGGATTCGAACCCCGGACAACTTGATTAAAAGTCAAGTGCTCTACCGACTGAGCTAATGCTCCGTAATATAAAACTTCAACTGGGCTAGTTGGATTCGAACCAACGAATGCAGGAGTCAAAGTCCTGTGCCTTACCGCTTGGCGATAGCCCATCATGCATCGCCTAAAAATAGGCAAAAAATAAGGGTGGATAGTGGGACTCGAACCCACGATATCCAGAACCACAATCTGGCGCGCTAACCAACTGCACCATACCCACCATAAGCGTGCTTGAAGGGATTCGAACCCCTGACCCACGGCTTAGAAGGCCGTTGCTCTATCCAACTGAGCTACAAACACGCATTCTTTTTTTCTTCCTAACAGCTAAGGCTCTAGGAAAGCGGGTGATGGGAATCGAACCCACGTATCTAGCTTGGAAGGCTAGTGTTCTACCATTGAACTACACCCGCGGAGTCGGGGTGACAGGATTCGAACCTGCGACCTCCTGGTCCCAAACCAGGCGCTCTAGCCAAGCTGAGCCACACCCCGTAGTTGCTATTTTGTGTTTTTGTTTTTGTCTCTGTCCTTAAGACAAGAGTTATTATATTATAGCAACAAACAAAAGTCAACACTTTTTTCTAATTTTTTTTATTTTTTTATTCATTTGGCACTTTATACAAAACATTGCTCAAAATACGCTTTTCCATTGTGATCTATTTCCATAATCATATACCCTGCACGGCGATCTGCCTGCCTTGGATAAGAAAGACTTCCCGGATTGAGCACAGTAAGATTTCCATCTACTTCCAGATGCGGCACATGAGTATGTCCATACATTACAATATCTACCCCTCGTCTTCTTGCCTCTTTTTTCAGTTCTTTCGTTCCCATAGAGACATAGTAAGAGTGCCCATGTGTGATAAACACTCTATACTTTCCTATAAAAAACTCCTGCTCCCTGCTCAGATCTGAAAAGAAATCATTATTTCCCGCAATAATATGTGTCTCACAGTCTGCCAGTGCACAGATGTAGTCTTCTCCCCCCTCTACATCTCCAAGATGGACCAGCATGTCAATCGGTCCCTCTCTGTCCAGAACCTCCTCCAGATTCCGGTGTCTCCCATGCGTATCGCTCACGATCAGTATCTTCATTCTTTCACCTGTCATTTTCTTCGAATATTATTTTAGCGTTTCCTTTTTTCGGAACACGAACCTTTTATTTCTTTGGATCCTAATCTTCCTGCTGCATTTTTTGTTCGATAATCCCTCTCATCAAACGGAGTGCCTTTCCCCTGTGGCTAAGTTCATTCTTCTTTTCCGGGTCCAGTTCTGCAGTTGTACATCCGTATTCTGGAAGATAAAAAATCGGATCATATCCAAATCCATGTTCTCCGGCAATCTCATATCCAATCCGCCCCTCAATAGTACCTCTTACAGTCTCTTTGCTTCCATCTGGAAATACTGCTGCGATTGCACAGACAAATCTTGCTGTGCGCTTCTCATCCGGAACTCCTTCCAAACGCTGCAGCAATAGATTATTTTTAATCTCATAAGAAGTATCTGTTCCTGCATATCTTGCCGAATAGATACCCGGTTCTTTATTCAAATAATCAATTTCCAATCCCGAATCATCTGCCAGCACGATTGCATCTGTCAATTTTGCAATCGCTTCTGCCTTGATCATCGCATTTTCTTCAAATGTGGTTCCATCTTCTACGATATCCACATCAATCCCAGCCTCTTTCATTGAGGAGACCGGAATTCCGAGATTCTCTAAAATCATCCGGATTTCTTTCATTTTATCTTGGTTTCCTGTCGCAAATATGATCTTTCTTTCCATGTTCTTTCTCCCTGTCCCTTTTTGCAATCAGGATACAGATCCTTTTCTTTGCACATCCATATCCTGCATTGTCATTCGCTTTCTATTTATGTTTTGTCTAAATTTCCGGATATTTCTTCCTTCTCGGCGGCTTTGGACCGAGGAATTGATAAAAGTACGTCTTTAGCATTCCATTGTAAATCTTTCGGTTCTTGTCTGCTTTCCTTCCAAAATACCGTTCTGTTTCCTCATAACTCGTAATCATATATGCCGACCAGCTGTCCAGCTTCTTAAAGCTCTCACCGAACTCTCTATACAGCGCCGGAAGTGCAGACTTTTCCTCAAGTCTCTCCCCATATGGAGGGTTGGTGATGATAAATCCATACTTCTTTGGATGTCTTAAATCCTTTACTGCCCGCTCCTGAAAATGAATCAAATGCTCTACGCCTGCTTCTCTCGCATTCTCTCTGGCCGCTTTTACAACTTCCCCATCAATATCATATCCCTGAATATCCACTTCAATATCATCGTCAATCAGGCTATTCGCCTCATCCACCGCCTCGTACCAGAGTTTTCGCGGAATCAAGTTTGTCCACTCCTCCGCCGTAAAAGAGCGATTCATCCCCGGTGCGATATTGGCAGCGATCATCGCCGCCTCAATTGGAAATGTCCCACTTCCACAGAATGGATCTATAAAAATCCTGTCTTTTTTCCACGGTGTCAACAAAATCAAAGCTGCTGCCAATGTCTCTGTAATCGGCGCTTTGCTGGACAACTGACGATATCCTCTCTTATGAAGAGAAACTCCCGAAGTGTCGATTCCTACCGTCACGATATCTTTCATTAAAAATACCCTCACCGGATAAGAAGCCCCATTCTCTTCGAACCAGTCAATATGATAATGCTGCTTCATCCGGTTAACCATCGCCTTTTTCATGATAGACTGAATATCTGAAGGACTGAACAATTTACTCTTTACAGAAGCGGCCTTGGCCACCCAAAATTTTCCATCCTCCGGAATATATTTTTCCCACGGGATCTCCTTGGTCCGCTCGAACAATTCATCAAACGTCACTGCTTTGAAACTTCCAACCTTCAGCAGCACTCTCTCCGCGGTCCGCAAAAACACATTCGCCCGGCAAATCGCACTTGCATCCCCGGCAAAAGTCACTCTTCCATCTTCTACATTTATAATCTCATATCCTAAATCTTGTATTTCTCTCTTTAAAACTGCTTCCAGCCCAAAATGGCATGGTGCAATCAGTTCCAGTTTCTCCATCTTCTTCCTCCCGATGTTCTGTATTTCATTTTTATGATACCGCAACTTGTCTGGATGCACAACTATTTTCGCATCAATAAAAAAGCCTCCGGCGGTATTTTCATACTACCAAAGGCTTTCTGTCAGATTCTTTTAAAAGTATTCCTATTTAAGACATTTGAAGTATTACAACACTGGCTCTTTTCTGCTGATTAGTAATCGCAATTTCCGTAAGAATTTTCGTTGCTCTCTGAATTCTTATTTTTGTTAGATGCTTTGCTGCTGTTTTTTGATGTCATTCGATCCGATGTCTTGTTGCTATTTTTTGATGTCATTCGATCTGAAGCTTTGCTGCTGTTTCCGGAATATCCATCAGAATAAGATGAATAAGATTCACTGTTTTTGGCTTTGTTTGTTGTTTTCGCATTCTTTGCCATTTTAAATTTCCTCCTGCAATTTGCTGCTCACTCGTGAATAGTTACATTCTTATTATCCCTGTTCAGTAAAAAACTATGCAGCTTCCGGAGGTTTTTCATTTGTAAATTTTGCCAATATTTTGCTTTTTTTCTAATTTAAGCTTGCTTTTTATTACGTATTATATTATACTACTGCTTGTAGGAAGGAAACTTCTTACAACCCCTTATTAATTATTTATACTCCCCTCAAAAGACCGTTGGCTCCCCCAACGGTCTTTTATTTTGCTATTTTAGGCTTATTCTCCCTACTTTTCCCCATTTTTACTATTTTCAGATTCTTCTCACCGCCTGTGATTTTCTACGATTCGCAGCACAATCCAAATCACAAGAAGAGGAACCAGCACAGGTGCCAACATACTGATCAACCCAGTGAGCAACGAAATTACAAGCACCAAAGTCAGCACAATCCCGACACAAACTGCCGCTATCTTCCATCCGGTAATTTTCTTAATCTTTATCTCCGGTGTTCCAAATGGTGCCTCCTGCTCTGCCTCTTCATAATCGGCATATGTGTATTGATCCTCCGTTTCATTTAAAGGAGAGTCAATGATAGACCTTGCGATCACCCACGGATCCCCGAGAAGATCCATCACTTCCTTCTCTGACTTTCCATTTTTGACTTCCTCTGCAATATAACTTCGGTAATAGTCCACATGCCCTCTGACCTTTGCCGGATTCATCTCAGCTTCCAAAGCATGCTCCAACTGTTTTAAAAATTCATGTCTATTCATCTATTTCCCCCAGATTTCCTGTATCTACTTGACACTCCCACAACAAATGCCGAAGAGAATGCCTTCCATGCAGTCACAGTCCCTTATGACAAACAGTCCCCCGCCAGGCAGACCAGGCGGGGGACTGTCTGATGTTTCTTATCTTCTTTCAAAATAAAGAATAACATAAACTTCTTTTGAATCCAATAGGAACATCCTTAATATTTTATTAAAAGAATCTAAGAATTTTTACAATTTCCACTATTCTATCTTCACAACAAAAGATCTGTACTATACCTCAAACAGAAGGTCTCCATAAGATGGCATCGGCCAAATATTTTTATCAACAATCATCTCCAGCTGATCGACCGGACGACGCAGATGCTCCATCGCAGGCACAACATGACGTTCAAAAAAGCATGCCTGCTCCATTCCTTCCTCTTTCTTTGCAGCTTCTTCTGTTACTTTCTCCAGCTCTTTTAGCGCATTCTTTGTCTCTGCAAGAAGATTCGATGACTGGGTAAGAAGTTCTTCCTGCACATCGATCACCGCTACTGCACATGCCTGACGCACTTCATTGATAGACTTCGCAAGCGATGTAATATAGGTGATCACTGCCGGAATGATATGTTTGCTTGCAATATCGATCATTGCTCTCGCCTCAATATTTACCGCTTTGGCATATGCCTCATATTTGATTTCCGCTCTTGACTCTAATTCTGCTCTTGTAAATACACCGAATTTTTCAAAAACTTCAACCGATTCCTCTTCTACCAATGCCGGAATCGTATCTACCATTGTTTTTAAATTCGGAAGCCCTCTCCGCTTTGCTTCCTCAACCCACTCATCTGAGTACCCATTTCCGCTGAAAACGATTCTCTGGTGTTCGTAAGCATATTTTTTGATCAGATCATGGACACCTCTGTCAAAATCTTCTGCCTCTTCCAGATAATCACATGCCTCCGCAAATGCTTCCGCCACAATTGTATTTAAAATGACATTTGGCGCTGCAACCGAATCTCTGGAACCAACCATACGGAACTCAAATTTGTTCCCAGTAAACGCAAATGGTGAAGTACGATTTCGGTCTGTTGCATCTTTCGTAAAATCAGGAAGTGTCGACACGCCAGTGTGCAGTCGCTCACCTTTCAGACTATGTGTCGCTTCCCCGGTACTGATCAGCTGCTCCAAAACATCCTCCAGCTGTTCTCCAAGAAAGACAGAAATAATTGCCGGCGGCGCCTCATTTGCCCCGAGACGCTGATCATTTCCTACATCTGCTGCTGACTCTCTCAAAAGTTTTGCATGGCGGTCTACCGCTCTTAATACACAAGTGAGTACAAGAAGAAACTGGATATTATCGTGTGGCGTCTTTCCTGGATCCAGCAAATTGATTCCATCATCAGTCGTCAGCGACCAGTTATTATGTTTTCCTGATCCATTCACTCCTGCAAATGGCTTTTCATGAAGCAGGCACTGAAGGTTATGTTTGTATGCCACCTGCTTTAATGTCTCCATGACAAGCTGATTATGATCCACTGCCACATTGCACTGTGCATAGATCGGAGCAAGTTCATGCTGAGCAGGAGCCACCTCATTGTGCTGCGTCTTTGCAGATACCCCAAGTTTCCACAGTTCCTTGTTCACATCTTTCATAAACGCTGCAATTCGTTCTCTGATTGCACCAAAATAGTGATCGTCAAGTTCTTGTCCTTTCGGCGGCATTGCTCCGAACAGTGTTCTTCCTGTGAATACAAGATCCTTTCTCTTTAAATACTTTTCCCGATCTACAAGAAAGTATTCCTGCTCTGCCCCTACCGATGGGATTACTTTAGAAGAGGTCGTATTTCCAAACAGACGAAGGAGACGCATTGCCTCCTTATCGATTGCCTCCATCGAGCGCAGCAGCGGAGTCTTTTGATCGAGCGCCTCTCCATTGTACGAACAGAATGCTGTCGGAATATATAAAATTGCTCCATTTCCCTCCGCATCTTTTTTCACAAATGCAGGAGAAGTACAATCCCATGCCGTATATCCTCTCGCCTCAAATGTGGCGCGCAATCCTCCGGAAGGAAAGGAGGAAGCATCTGGTTCCCCTTTGACAAGTTCCTTGCCCGAGAATTCCATCAGTACTTTTCCATCCTGCTTCGGTGCAGAAATAAATGCATCATGCTTTTCTGCCGTCGCTCCTGTCAGAGGCTGGAACCAATGAGAGTAGTGTGTTGCCCCCTTCTCGATCGCCCACTCTTTCATCTCATGTGCGACAACATCAGCAATGGAAGTCTCTAACTCCTTTCCTTCCTGAATCGTCTTCTTTAATTCTCTATATACTTTCTTCGGCAGACGTTCCTGCATGACAGCATCATTAAAGACATTTTCCCCAAATATTTCCGTTACCTTCATTACTTCGCTCATATTCCCATCCTTCCAAATATTTGTTTCGCTTTTGTTTTCGTTTTCAAATACACTTTAATACGATACTCTAATTTCAGAAAAAAAGCAAGGTTCCTAACACTTGTAATTTCTTATAAATATTGATAAGGAAAAAAGATCGGTGCAGTCACACTGATCTTTTTTCCCGAAATCTCTTTTCAATTATCTCTGAACAATTCTTCTGCAAATATTAAGCTTTGTTTACAGATCCGAATAATTCCATTTTCTCTTTTACAGTTGCTTTGATTGCTTCTGCTCCCGGAGCTAATAATTTACGAGGATCGAATCCTTTTCCCTGAAGGTCTTTTCCTGCTTCCACATACTCACGAGTTGCTGCTGCAAATGCTAACTGACACTCTGTATTTACATTGATCTTCGCTACACCAAGGTCAATTGCTTTTTTGATCATATCTTCCGGAATTCCTGTTCCTCCGTGAAGTACAAGTGGCATTGCCCCTGTAAGCTGCTGAATCGCATCTAATGTCTCAAAGCTAAGTCCTTCCCAGTTTTCCGGATATTTTCCGTGGATATTACCGATACCTGCTGCAAGCATTGTTACGCCTAAATCTGCGATCGCCTTACATTCTTGAGGATCTGCACACTCACCTTTTCCTACAACTCCGTCTTCTTCTCCTCCGATAGAACCTACTTCCGCTTCCAGAGACATTCCTTTTTCAGCACAGATTGCTACTAACTCTTTTGTCTTTGCAACGTTCTCTTCGATCGGGTAGTGAGAACCGTCGAACATAATAGAAGAAAATCCTGCTTCGATACACTTCATACATCCTTCAAAGCTTCCGTGGTCTAAGTGAAGTGCTACCGGAACAGTGATGTTCAGTTCTTCTAACATTCCATTTACCATACCTACTACTGTCTTATAACCTGTCATATATTTTCCGGCACCTTCAGATACTCCGAGAATTACCGGTGAATTACATTCCTGAGCTGTTAATAAGATAGATTTTGTCCATTCCAGGTTGTTAATGTTGAACTGTCCAACTGCATAGTGACCTGCTTTTGCTTTTTCTAACATTTCTTTTGCTGATACTAACATGTTTCTTCCTCCGCTTCTTTTACGTTATTTCACATGCCCTATTATACCGCATATGTAAAAAAAAGGAAACCTTTTTATCACAGAAACTTTCCGGTCGTATCTTGCCTGCTGTTTTAATTAAAATAGAAAAACAAGTGGGTGTAATCATACGTCCGCTCTTTCTTTCCTATGCTCATCTATTTTTTAGTAAACAACGTCCCATACAAAGAAGCCCTCACGCATAAGCGATTAGGCTTCGATCAAATAAAATTATCAAATTATTTCCGTTTTTTTAAGATTGTTGCAAGAGCAACTCCGAGTGAAGCAATTCCTGCTCCTGCAACCGGAAGTGAGGAAGCTGTGTCACCAGTTTTTGGTGTTGTTCCCTCTTTCTTTGTTTCTGCTGCTTGTGTCTGAACATTTTCCTTATTTTCTTCTGGTGTTGTTGGTGCTTCTGGTTTCTGTTCCGGTACTTCTGGTGTTTCTACATCTGGATTCTCTGGCTGTTCCGGTTTCTGATCTGGGTTCTCTGGCTGTTCCGGCTTTTGATCTGGGTTCTCCGGCTGTTCTGGCTTTTGATCTGGGTTCTCCGGCTGTTCCGGTTTCTGATCCGGCTCTTGTGATTCTCCATTACATACCCAATGCCCCTCTTCCGGGTGATTAATCACCTCATCATATGCTTCTTTTACAAGAACTTGTTCATCCCATGCCGGCTTTGTTTCAATCCAGATATCCTTTTCTTCATAAATAGGCTCCTCACCAACTTGTACATCAACCCATTTAGCCTTTATTGTTATACGGAATTCACCACGATCTGCATGATATCCGATATGTTCTCCATACTCTTTAGATAAACCGCCTTCTACAGGATCTTCGTAAAGACCTATATCTATACCACCACATGTTTGACAAATTGCATGCTTCTGTTTTTCGTAAATAGGCTTAGTACCTACTTGTACTTGTTGTTTTTCATAATATCCTTCAGCTTCATGATGAACCGTCTTGTATTCTGCTTCGTGGTGAATAGTTTCCTGCCACGCTTCCTTATCCACTACCCACTCGCAATTATCCCCATGTACATGCTCTTTTTCGCTTGCTATTGCTGATACTTTATCCATCGCAAATACTGTTCCCGTTCCTGCAACAGTCAAAGACATAGCAGCAACCAACGCAACAACAAATTTCTTTCTCATTTGTATCTCCTCCTAAAATTTGCCTTCATGAATCTAAAGACAATATTTAAGAACCCGAATTCTATCCCCTCTTCTATCATCCTTAAATTCAACACATTTTAACTCGTTCCGAGTTATATTTTTATTCTAACTCGCACCGACTTGAAAGTCAATCCTCAAATTCTTTCTATAATAAAATCAATTTGAGGTGATAACTTTGAATTATGCTGAACGAATGAGAAATTTAAGACAAGATAACGATCTTTCTCAAAAGAAAGTAGCTGATATGCTAGGAGTTGCTCAAACAACTTATTCTCAATATGAATTAGAAAAGCGACCAATGCCTATTGATTATCTGATAGCGTTATGCAAATTTTACAATGTATCTGCTGATTATATGCTCGGATTGTCAAATAGAAAGAACCCATAATATTCTGTCAGCGTAACGCTTGCCCCGATGCCCCACCAACCTGTTAGAATCCGTTGCTCGGGGCATCCTGCAAGACACTGTTTTTTGAATGTAAACAAACAAGGAAATTTGCTATTTATTCATGCCTTTCAACAGTTCCTGCATGATTTTCATACCCGCTTGTAGACCAAGCGCAGTATAAACTTCGGAAACCTCACTTGCCATTTCATTTGCTGAATCTATCAGTTCTGAAACTGTTTTGTTTCCATGTTCTCTTAATACCTCTTCATTTTTACTATAACTTTCTTCTAACTTTTTGTTATAATCTAATTCTGTCTGTTTTGCCTCGATCGCGGATCCATAGAGCAAATATTCTGTAATACCTTGTATAGTTGCACGTCTTAAAATTTCTTTTGTAATGTCCATTGTAAATCCAACCTCCATATTTATAACTAACTTTTCTTTGTGAATACCACTATCTTTTATAGAAAAAATGTTATCTTGCGGTGTGTTATACAACTGCTTTTTATCAGAATCCTACATTTTACAACCAACAGACTATTAAAGAAATTAAAATTTTAAAGATATTAAATTTTTCATCAAAATTCAACCTCTATTTGACTCGTATGCTCCCTTTCCTAAATTTACTCTGATTTTATGCTTGATACCCTGCACTTTTTTGCAACAAAAAAAGTTTCAAAAACCTATATTCACAAGGTTTTTGAAACTCCTAAAAGTGACTCCAAGGGGAATCGAACCCCTGATTCCAGCGTGAGAGGCTAGCGTCTTAACCGCTTGACCATGGAGCCATTTGTTTGGTACTTGTATAGTATAGAACACTTTTGGGGATTATGCAAGTCTTTTTTTCAATTTTTTTCAAATTTTTTAAACTTTTTTGTTTTTCTATTTTTTGCTTCTATACTTGAACAATTCTTATCTATCGCCCAAACCTTCCCTTTATAGATTCAACAGCAGAAACCAGGCGCTTTTCGCCCCTCGGCTTCTGCTGCTGATTTTTCCTACATTCCTCCGGCAAACATAGACATATATCCCTGCACAAAGATAAACAAGATTACCGCCGGAAGAACAAATGTAAGGTACAACTTCATCGGACGGCCACCCGGGAATTTGATTCCGGTTCCGGTATTAGCTTCTTTCAGGAAATGATCCCATCCCCACCCATATTTTGTCACACAGAATAACAGATAGATCAAAGATCCGAGTGGAAGTAGGTTGTTGCTGACAAGGAAATCCTCAAAATCCATAATATTCTTTCCAAGGATCTGTATTCCAGACCAATCTGTCAGACCAAGCACACACGGAAGTCCTAACAGGATCAAAAGCGCACCATTTATGAGCAGAGATTTCTGTAAGGACCACCCCCACATCTCTCTTGCAAATGTGATAATGTTCTGGAACACTGCGATAATCGTAGAAAATGCCGCAAATGTCATGAACAGGAAGAACAGACTTCCCCACACTCTTCCGCCTGCCATCTCGTTAAATACGTTCGGCAATGTTACAAATACAAGTCCCGGACCTTCTCCTGGATTGATTCCAAATGCAAAACATGCTGGAAAAATAATCAGACCAGAAACAATCGCCACCGTTGTGTCAAGTAAACCAACGCTGATGGCCTCTCCAGTCAGTGCTCGTTCTTTCCCAATATAGCTTCCGAAAATTGACAGTGCCCCGATTCCAATGCTCAGTGTAAAAAATGCCTGTCCCATGGCTGCAAAAATCACAGTACCGATCCCTGCCTCTTTCATCTTACCGAAGTCCGGTACAAGATAAAAACGGAGACCGTCCATTGCGTTTGGAAGTGTTAGTGACTTCACCGCCAACACCGCCATAATTACAAACAGCGTAGACATCATGATCTTTGTGATTCCCTCCACGCCTTTCTGAAGTCCAAGAGAACACACACACAATCCTGCTATTGAAATTAATAACATCCAGAAGATCATCGCATTTCGATCAGATGTAAATGTAGCAAATACCTGCTCAACTTCCTTTGGCTTCAGTCCTGTAAATTCTCCTTTGAGCATCTTGAAGAAATACGCAAGCATCCATCCACCGATGGTTGTATAAAACATCATCAACAAATAATTACCTGCCATTCCAAAATAACGATAGCAATGCCATTTTGTCCCTTTTGGCTCTAATTTATTGAAGGAAGTAGCAATACTTCTCTGGCTCGCCCTCCCTACTGAAAACTCTGCAACAACAATCGGCAGACCAAGTATAAATAAGAAAAACAAATATACAAGTACAAATGCTCCCCCTCCATATTTTCCCGTAATATATGGAAATCTCCATACATTACCAAGACCGATTGCACAACCGGCTGAAATCAATACAAACCCCAACCGGGATGAAAATTTTTCTCTCTTTTCCATTAATCCTCTTCAATTCCTTCCTCTAATTGTAACGTATCTGGTTCCTTCATCAGAGATTTGACTTTATCGATAGGTACCATAATCTTTAATTTCTGTCTTTGGTTCTCAATCATCACTTCATCATGTTCCCCTCCGAACTCACCATCCAGTGTCCACGGAATCTCTTCCAGAGACTCCAGTTTCAAGCTGTTTGCCTTAAATGTATACATATGTTTTGTATCAATCTGTTCGATCAGAATCGCTGCGATGATCTCCTGCAATGCTAACGGATTCTTTGGCGTCTTAATCAGAGTCACTTCAAACTCTCCGTCATCAAATACAATACTCTTTCCAACCATATTTCGGAATCCGCCGATCGACCTGGAATTTGTTACCATCCCGAAGATAAATTCATCTTCGATCACCTGATCATCATGCGTCACTTTAATCCGGTAAGACGGCACATTATAAAGGCGCTTCATTCCTTCCAGCACATATGCAAGATGTCCGAGAACATTTTTCACTTCCTGCTTTGTCTGATAGGAAACATCTGTAAAAAGCCCGAATGCTGCGATATACACAAAAAAATCGTGGTTAAATTTCCCGATATCACACGGAAAGACAATTCCATTCACTGCCGTATCTGCAGCCTTTAGCATATCTTTTGGAATATGTAAACTTCTGGCAAAATCATTCGTCGTCCCAGTCGGGATATAACCGATTGGAATCTGTTCTTTTCTCTTCATCATCCCGGTTACGACTTCATCAAGCGTGCCATCTCCACCGCTGCACACAACTAAGTCATATTCTTCCTTAAAGTGACGCACTTTGTGATATCCATCCCGGTACTTCTGTGTCGGATAAACGGTCACTTCGTATCCTGCTTTCACAAAAATATCAAGTACATCTGACAGTTTTGGCTTGATCAATCCCTTCCCTGCGTTCGGATTATAAATAAATAATAATTTCTTCATCGCGTTCTCCTTTCTACTATTTTTATAGGATAAAAAAGAGCATATCACATGCTCTTTTTCCTACCTCTTTTACTTTACATTATTTAAAAACAATTCAATACCCTGTGCTGCCTTTTCTTCGTCCTCACCCTCAGTAACTACTGTCAGCTCTTCTCCGCTGTGAACGTTCAGGCTCATCATTCCCATAATGCTTTTGGCATTAATTCTTTTTTCCTTGATCTCAATATAGATTTGGCTTGCATATTGACTTGCTTCCTGAACAAGCAGAGCAATTGGTCTTGCCTCTAGTCCATTGTCAAGTTGAATTGTTACTGGTTTCCTAATCATTGTGTACCTCCTTGTTCGCTCTTACCTTCTCAGCGATCTCACTTAACTTTCTTAGCCGATGATTCACACCCGACTTCCCGACTGGCGGTGTCAGTGCGTCACCTAGTTCCTTCAATGTTGCTTCCGGATAGGCGATTCTCGCAAGAGCAACCTCTCTTAATCCGTCTGCTAATTTTTCAAAACCAATCTCATCTCTGATATATACAATATCTTCCAGCTGTTTGACTGCTGCGGAAACGGTTTTATTAATATTGGCAGTTTCACAATTTACCTTTCTATTCACGGTGTTTCTCATATCTTTTAAAATACGAATATTTTCAAACTCCATCAGTGCAACATGTGCCTCCATGATATTTAGCATATCCGAAATCTGATCTGCCTCCTTGAGGTAGACAACATAGGATTTCTTTCTAAGCACGATCTTGGCACTCATATGCAGACTGTTCATAATATACTGTAATTGCTTCGCCTTGTCTTCAGTCGCACATACCACTTCAAAGTGGTAAGATTTGTAAGGATCACTGATTGAACCTGATGCAAGGAACACTCCCCTTAGAAACGCTCTCCGACAGCATAGCTGACGAATCACCACATTCTTTACAATGGAAAGTTCCTCTCTAATTTCACCCGTATCATCCAATAACTTCACTGCCTGAAGCACTCTCACTGCCTCTTCGTGCCTTGCAATGATAACGGAATAAAAAACACTTCCTTTTTTAAGGTTCTTTCGAATAGAAGTTTCAGTACATATATTAAATGTTTTTTTGATTAATGTAAAGTACTTTCTTGCAACAGTTATATTTTCTGTATGTACCGTCACCCGGTATCTATCCGAACTGGAGATGGAAATTCTCCCGCAGATACTTATGATCGCCGCAAGTTCTGCAATTTGACAATGTCTTGCACTGCTCATATGCGTGGACAGTTCTTCTTTTACTTTTGCTGAAAATGACATTTTTTCCATTTATTTTACTTTTCCCTATGAATCTCTTTCAATATCCCGGTGTTCTACCTTTACTCCATATCTATCATCCTGCTTCAAAAACTGATACAGTTCATTTGCCAGTGTAACAGATCGGTGCTTTCCCCCGGTACATCCAATTGCAATGACAAGCTGATTCTTTCCCTCTATAATGTAGTTTGGAATCAGAAAGGTAACCATATCTTTTAACTTCTCTAAAAATTCCTGTGCTTTTGGTTCCTTCATCACATACTCACTGACCGGACTGTCATTTCCACTCATCGGCCGGAGCTCTTCTATATAATATGGATTCGGAAGGAAACGCACATTGAATACCAGATCTGCATCATTAGGAATTCCATACTTAAATCCGAACGACAATACTGTAATATACAGATTTTTAAACTCTTTATTCTCTACAAAAATTTTGTTGAGTTCACCCTTTAGTTCCCTTGTCAGCATTTTACTTGTATCTACAATATATGTTGCTTTGGATTTTAAAAACTTTAATTTCTCACGTTCCAGTTCGATCCCCTTATCCAGCCGCTCATTTCCTGCAATCGGATGAGTCCGCCTTGTCTCCTGATATCGCTTGATCAGCACATCATCCCCTGCCTCAAGAAACAACACTTCATAAGCAAATCCAGTGTCATCAATCTTCTTTAACACTTCTTCTAATTCTGTAAAATTCCGCTCATCCCGAATGTCAATCCCAAGAGCCAGCTTATCAATCTCTGAATTGGCCCCACTCAAAAGACTTGCCAGAGCCGGAATCACAGGAATCGGAAGATTATCTACACAAAAATATCCAACATCTTCCAGCATCTTCAATGCAGTGCTCTTTCCCGCACCGGACATTCCCGTAACGATCACAAATCTCATCTTAAAATTCTCCTAACATCTTTACTTCCGGTTCCAGTGTCACCCCGGAATTTGCCTTTACGCGCTCCGATACCTGGCGGATCAGTTCTCGTACTTCCGCAGCTGTCGCATTATCCTTATTGATCACAAACCCACAGTGCTTTTCTGATACCTGTGCGCCTCCTACTTGAAATCCTCGTAACCCGGCTTCCTCAATCAGCTTTCCGGCAAAATATCCTTCCGGACGTTTGAAGGTGCTGCCTGCACTTGGATATTCCAACGGCTGCTTTGTCGTGCGCTTCTCTTTGAGTTCATTCATTTTTTCCCGGATTTTTTCTTGCTCCCCATGTGCAAGATGGATTACCGCTTCCAGTACAATGTACTGATTTTTCGCAACCTTGCTTGTGCGATATCCCATATCCAGTTCCTCTCTCGGAATCGTGACCAGTTCTCCTTCCTTTGTCAGAACTGTCACCTGCTCCAGCACATCTTTCATCTCACCGCCGTATGCTCCGGCATTCATCACTGCAGCTCCTCCGATTGTTCCCGGAATTCCGGAAGCAAACTCAAATCCAGCCAGCGACTCTCCTGCTGCCTTTGCTGCAATTGCCGATAAAAGCGCACCTGCCTGCGCTGTCACAAATTCTCCTTTTACAGAAATCTCACTCATGGATTTGTAAATCTGTATGATAACCCCTCGGTAGCCCTGATCGCTAACAAGAAGATTACTTCCATTTCCTAAAATATAATATGGCATTCCTGCCTCTTTGCATAAGAGAATAATCTTCTGTACTTCTTCTGCACTCTCCGGTGATACAAAGTAATCCGCTGCTCCTCCGACACGGAACGTCACATGGTTTTTCAACGGTTCGTCTGTTAGCACATTTTTTTCTTCGGTCAGCTGTATCAATGCGTCATAAAATTCTTTCTTCATGCTCTATCTCCTGCTTCTATCTATATGCATCATTCATTCTGTTCCTATTCATCCTGTCCCGAAGTATTCCTCCGGGCAGTATCTTTATCATACTATAAAGCCCCCGCAAATTCAATGTACACTTGCAAAATCTCCCGAAATACGGTATATTAGAAGCAAAATGTAAAGCAAAAAAGGAGTGAACTTATCATTGGACTCGAGTGTCGTCATACAATTAATTATTTTAGCCATACTGATTCTTTTATCAGCATTATTTTCATCGGCAGAGACCTCTTTGACAACCTCTAACAAACTAAAAATTCAATCTCTGGCAGACCAGGGAAGCAAGCGCGCCCGCATTCTTCTAAAGATTTCAGAAGATTCTGGTAAGATGCTGAGTGCGATCTTGATCGGGAATAACCTCGTGAACAATGCGGCAACCGCGCTCACGACGTCTCTGATCATTCAGCTATTCGGAAATTCTGCGGTCGGTATTGCGACCGGTGTGATCACTTTATTGATCTTGATCTTCGGAGAAATTTCTCCAAAGACACTGGCAACGATCCATTCCGAAAAGATGGCGCTGCTTTATGCACCGCTGATCCATTTTCTGATGAAGATTTTTACCCCGGTCATTTTTATTGTGAACAAGCTTTCCATGGGAGTTCTGTTTCTTCTGCGTGTCAATCCGGATCAGAAGGTCAACACAATGACCGAACACGAACTTCGGACCATCGTGGATGTCAGCCATGAGGACGGCGTGATTGAATCAGAAGAAAAAGAAATGATCTACAATGTATTTGATATGGGAGATGCCAAAGCAAAAGATATTATGGTGCCTCGTGTCCATGTGACGTTCGCTGATATAAACAGCACTTACGATGAACTGATCGAGATTTTCCGTGAGGACAAGTTTACAAGACTTCCGATCTACGAAGAGACCACTGACAATGTCGTCGGTACAATCAATATGAAGGATCTTCTGTTATACAATTACAATGACAAGAAGGAATTTCATGTCAGAGATATTTTAAGAGAAGCTTATTTTACTTACGAGTATAAGAGCATCTCTGAATTGCTAGTAGAAATGCGACAGGCTTCGATCAACATCGCCATCGTCCTCGATGAATATGGAGAAACTGCCGGACTGATTACCCTCGAAGACTTACTCGAAGAGATTGTTGGCGAGATTCATGACGAGTACGATGAGAACGAAGAGGAGTTTGTCCGTCAGATCAATGACCGGGAATATATCATTGAAGGTTCCATGAATCTTGACGATCTCAACGACAGCCTCGGATTAAATCTTTCCTCTGAAGACTACGATTCCCTTGGTGGATTCATCATCGAACATCTTGACCGTCTTCCTGAACAGGGGGATGAATTGACGACAGATGATGGAATCCGGCTCGTCGTGGAGGCACTCCAGAAGAATCGTGTAGAAAGTGTTCACTTATATATTCCGGAAGGATTCTACGATCGGAAAGAAGAAGACTCTTTCGACTTCTAATCTAACAAAAATGTTGCTGCAATATGGTATCTTACCATTTTACAGCAACATTTTTATTTTCTATGCATTCACCTATTGTTCTCCCAGATTGAGAATATCATTGATCTCTTCTTCCGTCATATCCAGAAAGGCAGATACTTCTTCTATCGTTACATCTCTTCCTGTTTCCTCTTTCAGTTTCTTGATATTATCATCTAAATCTGTATACTTCTCTAAAAGCGTATGGTCTCTTCGCTTCACTTCTGTCTGCTCCTCGATCAGCATCTGCATTCCCGCGCGTACTTCCTCCATAATCTTCCCATGCGCTTCCTCTGCGGATTTCAATTCATCCAGTGCAAGCATCAGGCTTACATTTCCCTCCTGGATCAGATCTCCGAGAAATACTTCTTTGTGATACATCTCTTTCGCTACTTCCACAACTTTCTCCAAATACAGCTCGATCAGTCTTCCCCTTGCAAGTGCATCTCCTTCTATCGAGGCTGCAAATAACTTTTGTCGCTCGCCTGCTTCCTCTGCCTTTATTGTTTTGATTTCTTCCATATAGCGTGCGAGATAACGCTTTTCTTCCTCTGTATAGTGCTCCTCTGCCTGTTCTTCTGTCTTCTCAGTAACAGTTCCTCCCTGTTTTACATAGCCTTTGACTGCTACTTTCTGCGACAGCAGATAGTCGCAGACCAACTCCATCTGTTCTCTGGAAAGTCCGTCCTCTGCAAAATATTCTTCTACTTCTCTTACCGAAAGTACATTCTGCGCTCCCTGAGCCTTCTGAAGAATTCCTCCTAGTTTCTCCCGAAATTCTAATCTATCACTCATACTTTTATCCTCTTTTCTGCTTTGTATATTTCCCTATTCTACCTATTTTCACTGCTTTTGTAAAGCATTATGCTCTATTGCCATGTAGTTTCACTGCTTAATGGATCACAATCGTTGGATATCCTGCCCATTTTAACCGCTGTTCCATCTGCGCTGCCTCCTGCAAAGTCGGATAACTCCCGACCACTACACGGTAAAACCCGTTAGAGTCTTCAATTCTTGCGGGATATTCCTGCTCCTGAAGCTCTCTTAACAAGTTATTTGCATATACCTGATTCCGGAATGCTCCGACCTGGACACGGTATCTTCCTCCTGCTCCTCCGGCAGTTCCACCACTTCCCGGCACGGTTCCGCCACTGCTGCTCTCCAAGGTATCAAGAATACCTGACGCGATCGCCTCTGCAATATCCTGAAAATTATCATCAAACAACTGATTATCTGTGTCTGAATTGATGAACCCAACTTCCACAAGAACTGCCGGCATTTTTGTTCTGCGCAACACGATCAGATTCGGTCTTGCCTTGACCCCGAGATTCACAAATCCAATGGATTCTAGCTGCTCATTGATATTCTGTGCCATCTCATACTTAATCCCAGATTTGTCATAGACAAGTGACTCTACCCCTGATACTGCGTTGGCAGTGGGATAGGAGTTCCGGTGAATGGACACAAAAAAATTTACTCCGGCTTTGTTCGCCTCCATTGCCTTCTCATACGGCGACTCATACACATCTGTTGTCCTTGTATATTCTACATCTAATCCGTTATTCTGTAAAATCTGCCCAATCGCTAACGTAAGCTTCAGTGTATCATCCTTCTCCTGTCTACCGTTATATACTGCTCCCGGGTCACGTCCACCGTGCCCGGCATCTAACATAATTGAATATGGCATGTTTCTACTCCCGATAAATTTCTTTATCATTATTCTATGCAGAACATCTCACTTTGTTTCATCTACCGTCTCTCTCTTGCCCGTTCCCTTTTGTATCTTTGTTCCATACGCCGCCTTTTCTCCATAGCTTTCAGCTTAGTCATGATCGTTGTATAAAAACTCAGATAAATCATTCCTCCGATGGCAATTGCAAACAAAAGACTGATCAGATTAGATCCGGTAACAAGCTCCAAAAGATAATAAATCCCACCTGCTGCCACTCCCATCGGAATAGATGCCAGAAGCGGACAAAGATAGACAGTTCCCCATGGATTTTTATAATGAATGTACTTCTTCATTGAAATATCATTTAAAATACAGATGACAATTGAATAGACAATCGTTGCCACCAGCACTGCATAAATCCCAAGTGAAGTCAGTTGAAGAAGCGCAACAAGCAGCCCGACATTGATGACCAATGCGATCGCCGCATTCCACATCGGCAGATTTGCCTTGCCGATTCCCTGCAGAACACCATTCGATACATTTGAGTTTGTGTTAAAAATAATCGTTACTGCACCGATGAGCAGCAAAGTACCGGCGGTTCCGTTCGTATTCGGAAACAACAGCCTTGTGATCGGATAAGCCAATACTGCAAGCCCTACAGCCGCCGGAATTGAAATAAACATCGACAACTGAGTCGCCTCATCGATCTTCCTTCTGGCCGCCTTCCTCCTATGCTGTGCATACAGTGCAGACACCTCCGGAATCATCGATGTAGGCGCCGCTCCAGCAAGCGTCAGAGGAATATTGATAATCGTAAGAAAATAGACCGAATACTCACCATAGAGTGTACTCACCACCTCCGAGTTTACCCCTTGCCTGCCTGCCAGTTCGGAATACATGACACCGTTGATATAACCGTTGATATTATAGATGAACGAACTGAAAATAATCGGTGTTACAATCAGAAATAAAACACGGAAAATCTCTCGATAACTATCTTCCTTCCCGGTCTGATCTGCTCTCACATGCCGTGCGATCTGTTTTCGGTTGACCTCATAGGCAGCTGCCATAAAAAGCAACGCGATCAATACACCTGCTCCGGTTCCAACGGTTCCTCCTGCTGCCCCCCATTTTGCAATTCCTTCTTTTGTTCCATCGGAAAAAAAATGGATAAAAAGCCATGCCGCCCCGATGCTGACTGCCGCATTGAGAATCTGCTCAATAATCTGGGACAAAGAAGTCGGAAGCATGTTGCTGTGCGCCTGAAAATATCCACGGTATACCCCAAGGATCCCTGACAAGAAAATCGTCGGCGCTAATACCTGAAGTGCAAGAGTCGCTCCCGGCTGATTACTTGGAATCATGTATTTTGCTCCAAACAGACAAAACAGCGCACTTGCACCACTTAAGATCATTGTATAGATCAGCGCACCTCTGAAGAACTTCTGTGCATTCTTATATTCCTTAAATGCCAGCCGTTCTGCAATCACTTTCGATACTGCCTGAGGAATGCTGAAAGATGCGATCATCAGCAAAATCAGATACGCATTCTGTGCAAGCCCATAATAACCAATCCCAATTTCTCCAACAATCTCCGACAGCGGGCTTTTATACAGCAACCCGATCACTTTTGAAATTAACGCCGCAATCATCAAAAAAGAGGCATTTCTCAATAAATTATTCTTTTGTGTCATCCATTTGCTCCTATCTTTCCTAATACAGAAAAAGTGTCATACTCCTTTTAGTATAACACTTTTTTACCGAAAAACCTCTATATTTTTCTCATATCATATCCTGTTTTGCAAAAAGTCATTTTCTTATATCCTTTATCCTTTTGCAAAAAGTATATAAACTGCTCTTAAAAGATCTCAAGAAGTTCCTGAAACTGCCCTATTTCTGCCTCAGCATCCGGCGCCTCACCGAACCCGTATCCCGCAAATATCATCGGTACCTTGGCAATCTCACACGCTTCATAGTCCCCGAGCGTATCTCCGACATAGACCGGAAAATCTAGTCCATTTCTATCTGCAACGCTTCTGATATTCTCTCCCTTTGGACGTTTTGTATTCCCAAAGCATTCCATATCTGTCACAAACTTGCCAAGCCCTGTCTTCTCTAAGAATAACTCAATGTAACCGCTCTGACAGTTGCTGACAATAAACAGAGGATACCTCTCTGCCAGTGTTCGTATAACTTCTATTACCTGTGGATAAGTAATGTCCTCTTCGCTGGCAGCCAGCGCCTCGTGCTCATATCGACAGCATCGCTCCAGGATACGCTCCCTCTGTTCTTCTGTAGCCTCTGGAAGAATATCTTTCGCAATCACATCCATCGTCTTCCCAAATAATCCCTTTAAAATCTCTCCAGTCAGATGAACGTCTGTGATTCCCTCTTCTATGATTGCCTGATTCCATGCACCTGCCACAATCTCTGTCGAATCCCACAGCGTACCGTCTACATCAAAAATAATCCCATCTACTCTCATTTCCATCTCTCGTTTCTTCTCTCTTCCCGTTCCAGCAAATATCGCTTCACATCATCCCCACATCCAAATCCAGATATATCTCCATTCTTATGGATCACACGGTGGCATGGAACAAGGATCAAAATCGGATTTCGATTATTTGCCTGTCCGACTGCGCGGACTGCTTTCGGATTTCCTATACCTGCTGCAATCTCTGCATAACTCCTCGTTTCCCCATATGGGATTTTGCGTAACTCTTCCCATACTCGCTTCTGAAACGCTGTCCCTTCTGCCTTGATTGGAATTGTAAAATTCCTTCGCTCTCCCGCGAAATATTCCCGAATCTGGCAGTACGTTTCATATAGAACATCCGAATGCAGATGATAGCGATGTTCGGATTGCTTCTCCGATAACAAAATAACATTTTCCGTTTCTAAAAAAAGATTTGTCAGATATCCATCTGCTTCTGAAATTGTCAGGATACCGATTGGACTTTGAAATGTGTAAGACTGTTTTAACATTTTGTAGTTATCCCTTTTCTCTCTTACTTAAAATACAAAAATATTTTATCATACAAACTGGCAACCTGTCATGCAAAAAGGGACTGCCTTACGGCAATCCCTCAAAATTTATTCATCTTTTAATTATTCGATGATTGTAGCAACTCTTCCTGATCCTACTGTACGTCCACCTTCACGGATAGCGAAACGTAAACCTTGTTCCATAGCTACTGGATGGATCAGTTCGATAGACATTTCTACGTTATCTCCAGGCATGCACATTTCTGTACCTTCTGGTAAGTGGCAAACACCTGTTACGTCAGTTGTTCTGAAGTAGAACTGTGGTCTGTAGTTGTTGAAGAATGGTGTGTGACGTCCACCTTCGTCTTTTGTTAATACGTAAACCTGAGCTGTGAATTTTGTGTGACATGTAACACTACCTGGTTTAACAAGAACCTGTCCTCTTTCGATTTCTGTTCTCTGAACACCACGAAGTAATGCACCGATGTTGTCACCAGCCTGAGCTTCGTCAAGAAGTTTACGGAACATCTCGATACCTGTTACAACAACTTTACGTGTTTCTTCTTTGATACCAACGATTTCAACTTCGTCAGATACGTGAAGTGTACCACGCTCAACTCTACCAGTTGCAACTGTACCACGTCCTGTGATAGAGAATACGTCCTCTACTGGCATTAAGAATGGTTTGTCTGTTTCACGTTCTGGATCTGGGATGTAGCTGTCAACAGCTGCCATAAGTTCCATGATCTTGTCTCCCCATTCTCCGTTTGGATCTTCAAGAGCTTTAAGAGCAGATCCTTGGATGATTGGAGTGTCATCTCCTGGGAATTCGTATTCGTCTAATAATTCACGAATTTCCATTTCAACTAATTCTAATAACTCTTCATCGTCTACCATGTCACATTTGTTCATGAATACTACGATGTAAGGAACACCTACCTGACGAGAAAGTAAGATGTGCTCTCTTGTCTGAGCCATAACACCATCTGTTGCAGCAACAACGAGGATAGCACCGTCCATCTGAGCAGCACCTGTGATCATGTTCTTAACGTAGTCAGCATGACCTGGGCAGTCAACGTGAGCGTAGTGACGGTTCTCTGTCTCGTACTCAACGTGTGATGTAGAGATTGTGATACCACGTTCTCTTTCTTCTGGAGCTTTATCGATGTTCTCGAAATCTGTTGCTGTGTTACCTTCTACTCTTGCTGCAAGAGTTTTTGTGATAGCAGCTGTTAAAGTTGTTTTACCATGGTCAACGTGTCCGATTGTACCAATGTTAGCATGTGGTTTGCTTCTTTCAAATTTAGCTTTAGCCATTTTGAATAATCCTCCTTATTATATGTCTTCTTAACGAAGACAATTCTATTAGTTTCAGTTTAACTCGACTACTTCGATTATATTTCAAATCGCATTGTTTTTCAAGCCTTTTTCTGATTTTTTTATATCAAACAACCGAATCTGCCTAAGAAAATCTCAGAAGCCATATCCGGTTGTCAGATACGATATATTTTACGGTTGATTAAGCGTTTTTGTTAGATAACACTTTCTCCTGTACGTTCTTCGGAACTGGCTCGTACTTCTCAAAGAACATTGAGTAGTTACCACGTCCCTGTGTCTTAGAACGTAAGTCTGTAGAGTAACCAAACATCTCAGATAATGGAACATATGCACGAACGATCTTACCACCGCCGAGGTCATCCATACCTTCGATACGTCCACGACGAGAGTTGATGTCACCAATAACATCTCCCATGTATTCTTCTGGCATTGTTACTTCTACTTTCATGATTGGTTCAAGTAAAACTGGTGCAGCTTTTGCCATAGCTTCTTTGAAAGCTAAAGATCCTGCAATGTGGAATGCCATTTCACTTGAATCGACTTCATGGTAAGAACCATCATATACAGTAGCTTTGATACCTACTACCGGGAATCCGCCAAGTGTACCAGACTTCATAGCTTCCTCGATACCTTCTCCAACCTTCGGGATGTATTCTTTTGGAATTGCACCACCGACAACTGTTGACTCGAAGAAGAATGTCTCTTCACCGTTGACGTCTGTTGGTTCAAATTTAACTTTACAGTGTCCGTACTGTCCACGTCCACCTGACTGTTTTGCATATTTGCTGTCTACATCAACTGCTTTTGTAAAGGATTCTTTGTAAGCAACCTGTGGTGCACCTACGTTTGCTTCTACTTTGAATTCACGAAGAAGTCTGTCTACGATGATTTCAAGGTGAAGCTCACCCATACCAGCGATGATTGTCTGACCAGTTTCCTGATCTGTATGAGCACGGAATGTCGGGTCTTCTTCTGCAAGTTTTGCTAAAGATTCACCTAATTTACCCTGAGAAGCTTTTGTCTTTGGTTCAATAGCTAACTCGATAACCGGCTCTGGGAATTCCATAGACTCAAGGATTACCGGGTGCTGCTCGTCACAGATTGTATCTCCAGTTGTAGAAAACTTAAATCCGATCGCTGCTGCGATATCTCCTGAGTATACTTTGTCAAGCTCTTCTCTCTTATTTGCATGCATCTGTAAGATACGTCCAACACGTTCTTTCTTACCTTTTGTTGCATTTAATACGTAAGAACCTGAGTTCATTGTTCCAGAGTAAACTCTGAAGTATGCTAACTTACCTACGAATGGGTCAGTCATAATCTTGAATACTAATGCTGAGAACGGTTCTTCATCAGATGATTCTCTTACAACATCGTTTCCGTCTTCATCAATACCCTGGATAGCAGGTACGTCAAGTGGTGAAGGCATGAATTCGATAACTGCATCAAGAAGTTTCTGAACACCTTTGTTTCTGTAAGCAGTACCACAGCATACCGGAACAGCATCACAGTTACATGTTCCTTTTCTTAAAGCTGCTTTTAATGCTTCTGTTGAAGGTTCTTCTCCTTCCAGGTATTCCATCATTAAGTCATCATCTAATTCACAGATTTTCTCAACTAATTCTGTACGGTAAAGCTCTGCATCTTCTTTCATATCTTCCGGGATATCTGTGATGGAAATATCATCACCTTTATCATCGTTGTAGATATATGCTTTCATTTCAAATAAGTCGATGATTCCTTTGAATTCATCTTCTTTTCCGATTGGAAGCTGGATACAGATTGCGTTTTTACCTAATCTTGTTTTGATCTGTTCTACTGCTCCGTAGAAGTTTGCACCTAAGATGTCCATCTTGTTGATGAATGCCATTCTTGGTACGTTGTATGTGTCAGCCTGACGCCATACGTTTTCTGACTGAGGCTCTACTCCACCTTTTGCACAGAATACACCAACTGCACCGTCAAGTACACGGAGTGAACGCTCAACTTCTACTGTAAAGTCAACGTGTCCCGGAGTATCAATGATGTTGATACGGTGCTCTAACGCACCAGCTTTTGGCTTGCAGTTTTCCTGCAGTGTCCAGTGACATGTTGTAGCAGCTGAAGTGATTGTGATACCTCTTTCCTGCTCCTGAGCCATCCAGTCCATAGTAGCAGTACCTTCGTGAGTATCACCGATTTTGTGGTTAACACCAGTATAGTAAAGAATACGCTCAGTTGTTGTTGTTTTACCAGCATCAATATGAGCCATAATACCGATGTTTCTAGTTCTATCTAATGGATATTCTCTTCCAGCCAAGACTTTTTCCTCCCTTAGAATCTGTAATGAGCAAATGCTTTGTTAGCCTCTGCCATCTTGTGCATGTCTTCTTTCTTCTTCACTGATGCACCTGTGTTGTTAGCTGCATCTAAAAGTTCGTTTGCCAGTCTTTCTTCCATTGTCTTCTCTCCTCTTTTACGAGAATACAATGTGATCCAACGAAGTGCTAAAGCCTGTCTTCTGTCTGCTCTTACTTCGATCGGTACCTGATATGTTGCTCCACCAATACGTCTTGCTTTTACTTCAAGCACTGGCATAATGTTGTTCATTGCTTCTTCGAATACTTCAATCGCTGGTTTCTCAGCTTTTGCTTCGATTCTTTCAAATGCTCCGTATACAATCTTCTGAGCTACACCTTTCTTACCATCTAACATGATGTTGTTGATAAGCTTTGTAACCACTTTGTTATTGTATAATGGATCCGCTAATACGTCTCTTTTTTGAGTATGTCCTTTACGTGGCACGGTCCTTCCCTCCTTAATCATTGTTTTGAAATGTTCAAAATTACTTAATTAATTCATCGGTACTCACATGTGTCTTTCTAATGATAATGTGTTCGTGCGGGACTTACTATCTCTATCGATATAACCCGCAACCTACTGGAATCATAGTTCTGTTTGTGATACGATTTTTGTTACTGATTCTTATTTCTTTGCGTCTTTCGGTCTCTTAGCACCGTATTTAGAACGCGCCTGTCTTCTCTTAGCAACACCTGCTGTATCAAGTGTTCCTCTGACGATGTGGTATCTTGTACCTGGTAAGTCTTTTACTCTACCACCACGGATCAGAACAACGCTGTGTTCCTGAAGGTTGTGTCCTTCTCCTGGGATATAGCTTGTTACTTCGATACCGTTAGAAAGACGAACTCTGGCAATCTTTCTAAGAGCTGAGTTAGGCTTCTTAGGTGTAGCTGTTTTAACTGCTGTACACACACCTCTTTTCTGTGGTGCAGATGTGTCAGTTGCTTTCTTTTTTAAAGAGTTGTAACCTTTCTGAAGAGCTGGAGCTGTAGATTTCTTTACAGATGTCTGACGTCCTTTTCTTACTAACTGATTAAATGTTGGCATTCCTTTCACCTCCTATGATATTTCCTGTTCTTCTTTTCGCGAAGAACTCCTGGTTGCTGAGCTTTTATTCACTCTTTTTGTGCATAAAAAATATACATATTCCTATGCACGCTCTATTAGTCTATTACGATTTTCCCCAAATGTCAAGCACCCAGACAAAAAAAGCAAAAAAAAGTCGCAATCCTGCAAACTTTTTTCTGCTTTCCCTGCTTTTCTATAAAAACATGCACCAGATCGGCAACGTCACGAGTGACAGAAGCGTAGATACAAACAGCATTCCCGCAGCGCACTGTTCATCTCCTCCATGTTTTCCTGACAGAAGTACTGCTGTAATCGGTGTCGGCATCGCCGCAATGATCACTGTGATTCCCCGAAGAAGCGGATCGATCGGAAGCAGTGCCGTCAATCCAAACACAATCCCTGGCACAACAATCAGCCGGACAAATGTGTAAAATGCAACGGACTTGGTCAAAAGTCCCTTCGGATTCATTTCGGCAAGCATCATCCCTACCAGCATCATGCTGAGCGGTGTATTGCAGCTGCTGATCCCCGAAATAGTATTTTCCAGAAAAGTCGGAAGGCTGATCCCGCTCCCCATCAGAATTGCCCCGGTATAGACCGCCACAATGCAGGGATTGGTCATCACTTTTCGAAACAGGCTGTGTTTCCCTGCTTTTTCTTCCTGCCCGCTTCCTTTCATAAACACAGACATTCCAATCGTCCACATCACAATCCGGACAGGAATCATAAAAATAGATGCATAAAAAAGTCCGTTGCTTCCGTAAATCCCCTCAATAATTGGATTTCCGAGGAAACCACCGTTTGACACGATCGTCCCATACCGAAGTGTCTTCTGCCTGTAATGCGGTTCTTTTCGGTAGCATACAAAACTCGTCACAATACTGACTACATTATATCCAATTGACAGGAACAATACGATCGCGCAGGAAACCATCATCCCCCAATCCCATTCCATAAAAAATGAATGAATAATATTAAACGGAAGTGTGACAAAGAGACAGAGGTCTACCATGTTCTTCCGCCCCTCTGTGCCCACAATCCCCTTTTTTCGGATGCAGAAACCAATGATCACAAGAAGAAAGATCATCAGCTGCATATTCAACATATTTTTTACTACCATCTTAGATAATTCTCAATGCTTTATCTGCTCGATTCAGCACTTCGCACCCTTCTTCTGTCACAAGAACAAGATCTTCGATACGGACTCCCACTTTCCCTTCAAGGTAAATGCCCGGCTCGATGGAGAAGATCATTCCCGGCTTCAACACGTTTTCATTCACAGAAGAAACATCCCCCGCCTCATGCACTTCTTGTCCGATGCAGTGTCCGGTGCGGTGTGTAAAATATGGTCCATAGCCTTTCTCTGTAATGTAATCTCGGGCTGCTTTGTCCACATCACAGAAACGCGCACCTGGTTTTACTGCCGCAATCGCCCTCAGATTTGCCTGAAGCACGGTATCATACACTTCTCTTGCCTGCTCAGAAGCCTCACCGATAAAGACGGTTCTCGTCATATCAGAGCAATATCCATCCTTCTTACAGCCAATATCAAGCACAACCGAATCTCCTGTTTTGCCGACACTGACCGTATCTGTCATATGATGTGGATCTGCCGCATTTGCCCCATAAGCACAGATTGGCTCAAAAGAATATCCTTCTGCACCCAGTTCCAGATAAATCTTCTGCAATTCTTCTGCCAACTCTTGTTCTGTCATTCCCTGATTCACAAGCGGTATCAGTCGCTCCACTGCCATATCATTCAGTCTGGAAGCTTCTTTCATTTTACAAATCTCATCTGCATCTTTGATCTGCCGAATATCGTCCAGTACAAAAGAAGCATTGACAAACGCACTTCCTGCTTCCAGTTCCATCAGACGAAGTAAAAATTTTGCGGGCCAAATCTTGTCCACTCCTACTTTTTTCTCTTTTTCCACATATCGTGCAAGGATTTCCACACTGTCCTCCACATCATCAAAATAGATGACATCCACTCCAACTTCTCCTTCCTGCGGGAAAAGTTTAGATAGGATCAGCTTGTGATCTCCATTCTGGTTCAGATACAGTACTAGCATCCTCTCTCCCGGCAGGATCATTCTTCCTGTCAGATAGTAGATCGATGCAGGATCTGCAACAATCATTTGTTCCAGTCCTGCGTCTTTCATCGCATTCAATACACGGTTCAGCTTATCTTGAAACATTTTTCTTCCTCCTGCTATCTCTTAATCTATTTCTGTCTGGTTCTCCTTTCACTGATAAATTCTCCCAGCAGAACCCTTTATTTTTTATTATATTCTCTTCTTCTTTCTACTGTCAATTCTGATCTTTTCTGTCCGTCGGACAAATTCCGGCACAACCGCTGCAACCGCCTCATCCACATCCACTTTGTCCATTTCTTTTCTTTCGAAACTGCTGTCGGATAATCAAAACAACCAGCACAGCAACTCCAATTCCTATGATCCAGTCAACCATACATGTCTCCTTCTTCAAACCTCTTAGTGATATCCAGCAGAACGCCTTCCGCGCAGCAAAAGAGGGCAAGACTTTTTCAGCCTCACCCTCCTCTTTTATTCTTCTATCGAATTAAATAAATCCTCGACCAATACATCTTGTGCTTCCAGCTCTGCTACGCTTTCCTCAGATAATGTAAATGTCTCAAAGTCTTCTAAAGAAATTTCATCTTCCATTGCCATATCTGTATCCAGTTTTACATCACGGTATTTTCTCATACCTGTTCCTGCTGGAATGAGTTTACCGATCAATACGTTTTCTTTCACACCGATCAGATGGTCCACTTTACCTTTGATTGCCGCCTCTGTCAGGACTTTTGTTGTCTCCTGGAAGGAAGCTGCTGATAAGAAGGAATCTGTTGCAAGAGAAGCTTTTGTAATACCAAGCATTACCTGAACACCTGTTGCAGGCTCTTTTCCTTCTGCGATCATCTTCTCGTTCACATCGTCAAATTCAAGTACATTTACCATTGTTCCCGGTAAGAATTCTGTATCACCCTTTTCCTCGATGCGGATCTTTTTCAGCATCTGACGTACAATGACCTCGATATGCTTATCGTTGATTTCTACACCTTGGAGACGGTATACACGCTGTACCTCCTGGATCATGTAATCTTGTACTGCACGGAGTCCTTTGATCTTCAGAATATCGTGTGGGTTCACACTACCTTCTGTCAGCTCATCACCTGCTCCTAATACTGCTCCATCCTGCACTTTGATTCTGGAACCGTAAGGGATCAGATATGCTTTGGATTCTCCTGTCTCGTTGTTTGTCACAATGATCTCACGTTTCTTCTTAGTATCATGGATGGTTGCAACTCCACCAAATTCTGTGATGATTGCAAGACCCTTCGGCTTTCTTGCCTCAAAAAGCTCCTCGACACGAGGAAGACCCTGTGTGATATCGTCACCGGCAACACCACCGGTATGGAACGTACGCATGGTAAGCTGTGTACCTGGCTCACCGATTGACTGAGCAGCAATGATACCGACTGCTTCTCCAACCTGTACCGGCTCTCCCGTTGCCATGTTTGCACCGTAGCATTTTGCACAGATTCCGATGTGTGACTTACAAGAAAGAATCGTACGGATCTTCACTTCTGTAATCTCTCCGCCCTGTGCATTCACACCGTATTTCATGATGTTCTCTGCACGTTTCGGTGTAATCATATGATTTGCTTTTACAAGCACATTTCCATCTTTGTCACAGATAGTCTCGCAGGAATAACGTCCTGTGATACGTTCCTGTAAGCTTTCAATAACTTCGTTTCCATCCATGAATGCTCTTACATACATACCTGGAATCTCAGCGCCTTTTTCCACACAGTCTACTTCGCGGATAACAAGTTCCTGTGATACGTCAACAAGACGTCTTGTCAGGTATCCAGAGTCGGCTGTACGAAGCGCTGTATCAGAAAGTCCTTTACGAGCTCCATGGGCAGACATGAAGTATTCCAATACGTCAAGACCTTCACGGAAGTTTGACTTGATTGGGAGCTCGATCGTACGTCCTGTTGTATCGGCCATCAATCCACGCATACCTGCAAGCTGTTTGATCTGCTTGTCAGAACCACGGGCTCCGGAATCTGCCATCATGAAGATGTTATTGTATTTATCAAGTCCTGATAACAGTGCCTCTGTCAGCTTATCATCAGTCTCTTTCCATGTCTCTACAACTTCTTTGTAACGTTCTTCTTCTGTGATCAGACCACGCTTGAAGTTCTTTGTGATTCTATCCACAGTATCCTGTGCATTCTGAATCATCTCCGGCTTCTGCGGAGGCACTGTCATATCAGAAATCGAAACAGTCATCGCTGCTCTTGTAGAGTACTTATATCCTGTCGCCTTGATTAAGTCTAATACTTCGGCTGTCTTTGTTGCACCGTGTGTATTGATTACTTTTTCAAGAATCTGCTTATTCTGTTTCTTTCCTACATGGAAGTCTACTTCCAGAAGCAGTTCATTTCCCGGAATGCTTCTATCTACAAATCCAAGATCCTGTGGGATGATCTCGTTAAAGATAAATCTTCCCAGTGTAGATTCTACATTTCCAGTCTTCACTTCACCGTTTGGCATTGTCTTTGTAACACGCACTTTAATCTTAGAGTGAAGCGTGATCACGCCATTTTCATACGCGAGGATCGCCTCATTTAAGTTCTTAAAGTACTTTCCTTCTCCCTTTGCTCCCGGTCTTTCCTGTGTCAGGTAGTAGATACCAAGTACCATATCCTGGGAAGGAACTGCTACCGGACCACCGTCTGAAGGTTTCAGAAGGTTATTTGGAGATAAGAGTAAGAAGCGGCACTCTGCCTGTGCTTCTACAGACAACGGAAGGTGAACAGCCATCTGGTCACCATCGAAGTCAGCGTTGAACGCTGTACATACAAGCGGATGAAGTTTGATCGCCTTACCTTCTACAAGAATCGGCTCAAATGCCTGAATACCAAGTCTGTGAAGAGTAGGGGCGCGGTTTAACATAACCGGATGCTCTTTGATCACGTCTTCTAAGACATCCCATACTTCCGGCTGTAATCTCTCAACCATTTTCTTTGCGTTTTTAATATTGTGAGCGGTACCGTTTGCTACAAGCTCTTTCATTACGAACGGCTTGAATAACTCGATCGCCATCTCTTTTGGAAGACCACACTGATAAATCTTCAGTTCCGGTCCTACGACGATAACGGAACGTCCGGAATAGTCAACACGTTTTCCGAGCAGGTTCTGACGGAAACGTCCGGATTTACCTTTCAGCATATCGGAAAGTGATTTTAACGGTCTGTTTCCTGGTCCTGTTACCGGACGTCCGCGGCGTCCGTTATCAATCAGGGCGTCTACTGCTTCTTGAAGCATTCTCTTTTCATTGCGGACGATAATGTCAGGCGCACCTAACTCCAACAGTCTTCTCAGACGGTTGTTTCTGTTGATGATTCTTCTGTAAAGATCATTTAAGTCAGAAGTAGCAAAACGTCCACCATCAAGCTGTACCATCGGACGTAAATCCGGCGGAATAACCGGGATCACAGTCATGATCATCCATTCCGGTTTGTTTCCGGAATCACGGAACGCCTCTACAACTTCCAGACGCTTCACGATTCTTGCACGCTTCTGTCCAGTTGCTCCTTCTAATCCTGCCTGAAGCTCTACATATTCTTTCTCAAGATCGATTGCCTGAAGCAATTCCTGAATTGCTTCTGCTCCCATTCCGACACGGAAATTATTTCCCCATGCCTCTCTTGCATCCTGGTATTCCTGCTCAGATAACACCTGTTTGTACTGTAAGTTTGTCTCTCCCTTATCCAGTACGATATAGGAAGCAAAATACAATACTTTCTCAAGTGTTCTCGGAGAAAGATCAAGGATCAGTCCCATACGGCTCGGAATTCCTTTAAAATACCAGATGTGAGACACCGGAGCGGCAAGGTCAATATGACCCATACGCTCACGGCGGACACTCGCCTTTGTTACCTCTACACCACAGCGGTCGCAGACAACGCCTTTGTAGCGGATTTTTTTGTATTTTCCACAGTGGCATTCCCAGTCTTTGCTTGGTCCGAAAATTCTTTCGCAGAACAGACCGTCACGCTCTGGTTTTAATGTTCTATAGTTAATTGTCTCAGGTTTTGTAACTTCTCCCCTTGACCACTCTAAAATCTTCTCAGGTGATGCCAATCCAATTTTAATTGCATCAAACGTCATTGGCTGATATGATGTTTCATTATTTGTGGCTGTCATTTGTGGCACTCCCTTCTTCTATTCTTCGTCAAGAATTGCTTCAAAATCGATGTCATCAGTTGCATCAAAATCCGTCAGATCCTCCTCGATGTCCACAAGTTCTTCTCCGTCAAACTCCTGTTTGCTGAACCCGTGTTCCCCGTAAGATTCTTCTTCTGAATTATATCTTCTGTCTCCTTCGATGATTGAATGTAAATCCGTCTCACCGTAATCGATCGTCTCCATGATCTCTACTTCTGTCTGGTCTTCTCTGAGTACTCTGACATCAAGTCCAAGTGACTGAAGTTCTTTTAAGAGTACTTTAAAGGATTCCGGAATTCCTGGTTCTGGGATGTTATCTCCCTTGATAATCGCCTCGTATGTCTTCACACGGCCGACAACGTCATCTGATTTTACAGTTAAGATTTCCTGAAGTGTGTAAGATGCACCGTATGCCTCCAGTGCCCAAACTTCCATCTCACCGAATCTCTGTCCACCGAACTGTGCCTTACCACCTAATGGCTGCTGTGTTACCAGTGAGTAAGGACCAGTAGAACGTGCATGGATCTTATCGTCTACCAAGTGATGCAGCTTCAGATAGTGCATGTGTCCGATCGTAACCGGGCTGTCAAAATATTCTCCGGTTCTACCGTCGCGGAGACGAACTTTACCGTCCCTTGAGAGCGGAACACCTTTCCAGAGTTTTCTGTGTTCTCTGTTGTCTGACAGATACTGCATAACTTCCGGCAGCAACTCTTCTTTATGTTTCTGTTCAAATTCTTCCCACTCAAGATTTACATAATCATTTGCAAGATCCAGAGTGTCCATAATATCATTTTCGTTTGCACCGTCGAATACCGGCGTTGCAATGTTAAATCCTAATGCTTTCGCAGCAAGACTTAAGTGGATCTCAAGTACCTGTCCGATGTTCATACGTGAAGGCACACCAAGTGGGTTCAGCACGATGTCAAGCGGACGTCCGTTTGGAAGGAACGGCATATCTTCTACTGGAAGTACACGGGAAACAACACCCTTGTTACCATGACGTCCGGCCATTTTATCACCGACAGAGATTTTTCTCTTCTGTGCAATGTAAATGCGGACTGCCTGGTTCACTCCAGGAGATAACTCATCACCGTTTTCTCTTGTAAATACTTTCGCATCTACTACGATACCGTATTCTCCATGAGGTACTTTCAGGGAAGTATCTCTTACTTCTCTCGCCTTTTCTCCGAAGATTGCACGGAGCAGTCTCTCTTCTGCTGTCAGTTCTGTCTCTCCCTTCGGAGTTACTTTTCCGACAAGAATATCTCCTGCGCGCACCTCTGCACCGATGCGGATGATACCTCTCTCGTCAAGATCCTTGAGTGCATCATCTCCAACACCTGGAATGTCGCGTGTGATTTCTTCCGGTCCTAACTTCGTATCACGAGCTTCTGCCTCGTATTCTTCGATATGTACAGATGTGTAAACATCATCCTGTACAAGTCTTTCACTCAGAAGTACAGCATCCTCGTAGTTGTAACCTTCCCATGTCATGAAACCGATCAGTGGGTTCTTACCAAGGGCCATCTCTCCGTTTGATGTAGATGGTCCATCTGCGATTACCTGACCTGCTTCTACTTTTTCTCCTTTGACTACGATCGGTCTCTGGTTGTAGCAGTTGCTCTGGTTACTGCGAAGGAATTTTGTCAATTTATATGTTTTCTTTGTTCCGTCTTCATGTCTGATCGTAATCTCTTTTGATGTAGAGCGCTCCACAGTTCCTGCCTGCTCTGCAACAACACATACACCAGAATCGACAGCGGCTTTCACTTCCATACCTGTTCCGACTACCGGCGCTTCTGTTGTAAGAAGCGGCACTGCCTGACGCTGCATGTTGGATCCCATCAGCGCACGGTTGGCATCATCGTTTTCCAGGAAAGGAATAAGTGCTGTCGCTACTGAGAACACCATCTTCGGAGAAACGTCCATGTAATCGAACATCTTTCTCTCGTACTCCTGTGTCTCTTCACGGTAACGACCGGAAACATTTTTGTGAAGGAAGTGTCCTTCTTCATCCAAAGGCTCATTCGCCTGTGCTACATGGTAGTTATCTTCTTCATCTGCTGTCATGTAGATAACTTCTTCTGTGACAACCGGGTTCGCCGGATCTGTCTTATCAATCTTACGATACGGAGCCTCGATAAATCCATATTCGTTAATTCTCGCATAGGTTGCAAGAGAGTTGATCAAACCGATGTTCGGACCTTCAGGTGTCTCGATCGGACACATTCTTCCATAGTGAGAATAGTGAACGTCACGCACCTCGAATCCGGCTCTGTCTCGTGACAGACCACCTGGTCCAAGTGCAGAGAGACGTCTCTTATGTGTCAGCTCACCAAGCGGGTTGTTCTGATCCATGAACTGTGACAGCTGGGAAGAACCGAAGAACTCTTTCACTGCTGCTGTTACAGGCTTGATATTGATCAGAGACTGTGGAGAAATACCATCCAGATCCTGTGTAGTCATTCTCTCACGAACAACTCTCTCCAGTCTGGAAAGACCGATTCTGTACTGGTTCTGTAACAGTTCTCCAACCGCACGGATACGTCTGTTTCCTAAGTGGTCGATATCATCGTCTGTTCCAAGTCCATACTCTAAGTGAATATTGTAGTTAATGGAAGCAAGAATATCTTCCTTTGTAATATGTTTCGGAATCAGCTCATTGATGTTCTTGCGGATTGCATCTTTGAGTTCTTCTACATCTCCTGCTGTTTCTTCCAGAAGACCTGCCAGTACCGGATAGAAGACTGCCTCTGTCACTCCAACTTCCTTTGGATCGATATCTACGATCGCCTTTAAATCTACCATCATATTGGAAAGAACTTTGATCTTACGTTCTTCTCCCTGTACCCATACATATGGAACTGCTGCATTCTGGATTGCTTCTGCAAGTTCCCTTGTAATGAGCTGTCCTTCCTCTACAAGCACTTCACCTGTCAGAGGGCTTACAACTGTCTCTGCCGCTTTCTGTCCGGAAATACGGTTCTTCAGTGCAAGTTTTTTATTGAATTTATAACGTCCAACCTTTGCAAGGTCATAGCGTCTCGCGTCAAAGAACATGCTTGTGATAAGGCTCTCTGCACTGTCTACTGCAAGAGGTTCACCCGGACGGATCTTCTTATATAATTCCAGAAGACCTTCTTGATAATTCTCAGCCGTATCTTTTCCAAAGCTTGCAAGAATCTTCGGCTCTTCTCCGAATAATTCAATAATTTCTGCATTCGTACCAAATCCAAGTGCACGAATCAGCACTGTGATCGGTACCTTTCTTGTTCTGTCTACACGAACATAAAAAACGTCATTGGAGTCTGTCTCATACTCCAGCCATGCCCCACGGTTAGGGATAACTGTTGATGAAAATAATTCTTTCCCGATTTTGTCATGGGCAATCGCATAATAAATTCCAGGGGAACGAACTAACTGGCTTACGATAACACGCTCAGCACCATTGATTACAAAAGTACCGGTCGCTGTCATGAGCGGCAGATCTCCCATAAAGATTTCATGCTCGTTGATCTCATCTTTTTCCTTATTATAAAGTCTTACTCTGACTTTCAGCGGTGCTGCATAAGTTGCATCACGCTCTTTACATTCCTCGATTGTATACTTCACATCATCTTCGCATAATGTAAAGTCTACAAACTCCAGACTCAAGTGACCGCTGTAATCAGCAATCGGAGAGATATCGCGGAATACTTCTTTTAATCCCTCATCCAGAAACCACTGGTAAGAATCCTTCTGGACTTCGATCAAGTTCGGCATCTGCAATACTTCTTTTTGTCTAGAATAGCTCATACGGGAACTTTTTCCATTTGTGATGGGACGAATTCTATTTTTCTCCATTGACGTTTCACTCCTTGTATATTTATTTGGTTGCGTTGTATTTTCCTTGAATATACAATGAAAACAAGCATTTATGAGTGTTTTCATATGCGCACTACGGGCATTATTATCCACAATAGCGCATTTTTAACTGTATCATGAAAACTTTCTGTTGTCAAGTGTTTTTTTCAGCAATTTAAAAAGGGCAGGACTTTTCCCACCCTGCACATCCCTCTATACATTTTCTCTGAAAAATCGCTCTGCATTTTCAAAAAAGATTTTATCTACTACCGCTTCTTTGATCCCTCTTTTTAACATCTTCTCTGCAAGTTCTGCATATTTCACAGGCGTATTTAACGACAAATGGATATCCGCTCCATCGAAATCACTTCCACATGCAATCACATTTTCTCCACCCAGCTCCAACATGCGGTCAATATGCCGATACACATCCTCCTCTTTCCCCTCTCCTGTATCACTTAAAAACGGTTGATGAAGATTGATCCCTACCAATCCTCCTCGTATAACCATTTCACAAAACTGTTCTTCTTTCAAGTTTCTCGGATGCGAACAGATTGACCGTAAATTCGAGTGAGTTGCAACAAACGGACGCGCAGCCACTTCACAGACTTCATCAAATCCTCGATCATTTAAATGAGAGACATCTACGATCATTCTCCTCTCTTCCATTTTTCTGATTACTTCTTTTCCAAACGGCGTAAGCCCTTCCCCGGTATCATGTCCTGACCCAAGCTCATTTTTTCCATTCCAGACAAGCGTCATGATTTTTACGCCGCTCTCCGCCAGATCATCTATACGTTCTATCCTTCCTCCAAGCGCCGCACCACTTTCTACCGCCAAAATTACCGCGCACTTTCCTTGCCCGGTAATCCGTCTGATATCTGCTCCACAGTTGATTTTTTCCACAACTTCTGCCTGTCTCTGCAAAAGCTGATCCAAATATTCTTTGTACTTGAGAAAATATGCAAATGCATCCTCTCCTCGGACTTGATCCGGAATAAAAATCGCCATCGTTTGGCAAAAGCACCTGAACTTTTCCAGCTCACATAATGAGAACTGTGTTTCCGGGCAGAAAAAATCTGCCTTTTTCTCTCCCAAGGTAACAAGTGTATCACAATGCAAGTCAAATAACTTCATATTTCTTTCTCCCATTTTTCAAAATTTCTTTCCATATGCTTCTTTCTGCTATCATACGCTTTTTCTAGCATATTTTCTACTCTTTCCGGAAACTTCCTACTCTCTCTCCAAAAACAATATATGCTCTCTCTTCAGATGCAGCCACTTCGGCACACCTTTTTCCCCAACATCCCAGAGTTTCTTGGAAACTTTCCACACAACTGGAGTTTTTGCACGTTCCGATGTGAAAAACTGTACATGATACTCAAATAAATCCTCTTTCACTTCCGGTTTGTAAACCGGAAATACAAGTTCACCGTCTGACTCTGTACGCTCTGTTGTAAATTCATGCGCCCGGATCCCGATTGCCTGTGCATCGCCTACGTTTCCCATTCCAGCAGGAATCACCATATCCCATCCCGGCACATACAGGTGTTTCCCGTCTTTCCATACAATCTCTTCAATATTTTTACATCCGGTCAGCTTCGCTGCAGCTACTTTCTGCGGATGCTCAAACAACTCTTTGACCGTTTTTTGGATAACAGCTTTTCCGCCATCCATCACCAGTACTTCTTCACTAAAACGATAAATTTCATCCCGACTGTGCGAAACCAAAATAACAGTGCCCGGATAATCTTGAAGCAGTTCCAAACATTCTCTCTGTGTCTGTTCCTTCAAATAACTGTCCAATGCTGAAAAAGGCTCATCCAACAGAATCATATCCGGCTCATAAATCATGATCCTCGCAAGCGCCGTCCGCTGCTGCTGGCCTCCTGACAACTGCCCCGGAAGTTTTTTTTCCAGTCCCTGCAAGGAAAATCGGTCAATCATGTCCCGCACTTTTTTTTCTTTTTCCTTTTTTCCACAACGAAGTGCAATCCCAATATTCTTTTCCACAGTTATCGTCGGGAAAAGTGCGTAATTCTGAAACAAGTAACCGACATTTCGCTCCTGCGGCGGCATCCATATTTTTTTTGCAGAATCAAAAAAGACCTTCCCCGCGGATTCTATCTTCCCGGTTTCAGGTCTTTCAATCCCTGCAATGCTTTTTAGTGTAAGACTCTTTCCACATCCAGATGCTCCGAGGATCCCGATTCTTCTACTTTCCGACTGAAACTGCACATCCAGCTTAAAATCATCAAATTCTCTATGTATCCTTACTTCTATCGCCATACTACCACCTCTTGATATGTCTCATCCGTCTTCCAAGCAAAAGATTCAACACGAAGATCATTCCAAACGCGATCACCATCACGATCCCTACCCATACACCTGCCGTCAGATAATCACCATCCTGAATGACCATCGCGATCTTCTGGGAGATCGTTCCCGTCTTTCCCGGAATATTTCCCGCCAGCATCGAAGTCGCCCCATATTCTCCGAGCGCCCGGGCAAATGCCAGTATCGTTCCCGCTGTAACTCCTGGACCTGCGGTCGGCATAACTACCGTCCAGAAAATACGAAACTCTGACATTCCAAGTGTCCGCGCCGCATGGATCAGATTGATGTCGATCTGCTCAAATGCCGCCCGTGCATTCCGATACATCAGCGGGAATGCGATCACCGTCGCAGCGATCACACATCCGGCCCAGGACTGTACGACCTTGATGTCAAAATTGCCATATAGAAATGCCCCAAACGACCGCCGCACACTGAATATGAGCAGCAGGAAAAAACCTGCAACCGTGGGAGGAAGTACCATCGGAAGTGTCAGTATACCATCCAGAACCGCTTTTAGTCTCGGTCCCGCCTGAACAGATTTTCTAGCCGCGTAGATTCCTAAAAAGAACGAGATTACTGTCGCAACCACACCGGTTTTCATAGAAATCCAAAGCGGACTCCAGTCCAGTTCTGCCATAATCCTTCTGACTTCTTCCATGTTTCCTTCCTCCTAATACGATACTCTCTCTATTCTACCTGTGTATCAAAATAATAACTTTCAAAAATCGCTTTTGCTTCGTCTGAGACGACATATTCTAAGAACTCTGCAGCCGCTTCTTTCTGTGCATCATCCGCTTCCTTATTTTCCACCTGACAGATTGGATAAATGACATTTCCCGTCAGATCATAACTGACTGTCTGAAGTACCTTTACCTGATCCTCATAGCCGTATGTATCTGAATAGTAAGTTGTCCCAACCTCACAGGAACCTTCTGTGACAGCGATCAGAACTTTGCTGACATTATCCTGCTCGCTGATTTCCACGCCTCCGAGTGCTTTTGACACTTCCTCTGTCCGAATCTTTGATACATCCTCTGTCTCCGGAAGGATCCTAATATTGACAAGCGCTTCTCTTGTATACTTTCCAACCGGTACACTTCCCCCGGCAAGGGCAATGCTCTTTGCCTTGTCCAGATCTTCCAGTCCGGTAACCTCGGTACCGCTGTCCTTTCTTGTAAGAAGGACAACCTGATTGTTCACTACATTTTTTCTTGTCCCATCCACAATCAGCCCGTCTGCCTCAAGCTGATCCATTTGCTTTTGCGCTGCGGAGAAAAAAATATCGCATTCGTATCCTTCTTCAATCTGTGTGAGAAGGGTCCCCGAACTATCCGCATTGTAAGTGATCTTCACTTTCGGATGCTCCTTCTCATAATTTTCTGCCAGTTCTGTCATGACCGTATTCAGACTCGCAGCGATAAATACCTGGATCTCCGTCTCTTCTTTCTTGCCGGGATCTGCTTTCCCCTTTTTCTGTGTTGCTTTTGCTTCTGCTTGTTTCCCCTGCGGTTCCGTCTTTTCATTTTTTCCGGCACAGCCGGTCAGCCCAACCGCACTTCCGCTCAAAAGGCATCCTGCCAGCAATAGGGCGCCTGCCCGTCTCCATGTTTTCTTTCCGCTTCCCACCATTTTCCTCAGATGCATCGAATCCACCTTTTCCCTTCTCTTTTATTCACTTTGCTCCAGCAGCCTGATCTCATCTCCGACTTTAATATGTCCTCCGTGGATCACCTGTGCAAACACGCCTTCTCTTGGCATGATACAGTCCCCCATTTTCTGAAAGATCTGGCAATGACTGTGACATTCTTTCCCAATCTGTGTCATCTCCAAGATCACTTCACCAATCTGGAAGCGCGAACCAACCGGAAGATTTTTAAAATCGTACCCTTCCGCGATAATATTTTCTCCGAATGCGCCAAATTCCACATCCGCCCCTCGCTCACGAAATTCCCGAATGCGCTCCAACGAAAGCAGACTGATCTGACGGTGCCATTTCCCCCCGTGTGCATCGCCAACAATCCCCCAGTCTACTTCAATATCTGCTTCCTGCACTTCGCTTTTTTGAATTCCTCTGATATCGCTTGTACAGATTCCCCTGATGATTCCCATATTATCCTCCTATCCGGGACATTTCCCGCTTTTCTGTGATTTCCTCTTTCTTTTCAAAACAATGTGCTTCCGGTTTCTCTGAAATTGCTTGTGCAAGCAACCGCCTCACTTTCTCCGGTTGATGGTTTCTGACCGCCTCTTTTATTGAAATCCCGGTATCATAACACAGGCATGGCTTTATGAAGCCTTCCGCTGTCATTCGTATCCGATTGCAGCTGTCACAGAATTTTCCGTGCAATGCGCTAATAAATCCAACACTTCCTTGAAATCCCGGTATCTGGTAGTACACTGCCGGTCCATTGCCATGCCCAGAAAATGCTCCTCGCCCACCGCTCTGCTGCTTCTTTGCTTCTTCTGTCATTTCGCCATATTTTCCACGGATCTTTTCCAACAACTCCTGATTGGAGACAGATGCCTTCCTGCTGCCGTGCCCAATCGGCATCATCTCAATAAACCGTATATCGATCGGTGTTTCCTTTGCAATCTGGAGCAACGCTTCCCATTCTCCCTCATTGACGCCCTTTTGAAGTACCGTGTTGATCTTGACTTTCAGTCCAAGCGCATGTGCGGTACGGATTCCTTCCAGCACATCCTTTAGCCTGTCATATCCGGTGATCTCCGCAAATTTTTCTGCGCACAGCGTATCCAGACTTACATTGACGCCGTCGAGCCCCGCTTCTTTTAATTCTTTCGCATACGCTGCAAGGAGAATCCCGTTTGTCGTCAACGTCACCTGCTCTGTGTTCGGAAGTGCTTTCAGCATATGGATCAGTTCGATGCAGCCTTTCCGCACAAGCGGTTCCCCTCCGGTCACTTTAAATTTTGTGATTCCAAGTTCCGAAGCAATCTGGCAGACTTCTGCAATCTCTTCCAGTGTAAGGATCTGCTCCATCGGAATGCTTTTGATTCCATCCGGCATGCAGTAGCGACATCTCAGATTGCATCGGTCCGTGATGGAAATCCGCATATAATCAATGACTCTTCCATACGAATCTTTCACCTATTCGTCCTCGCTTTCCAAAATAAGTGTCCCACTCTTTCCCCCGATCTTTCTGCACAGCCGGATATCGGAAATGCGCATTGCCTTATCCACCGCCTTACACATATCATAGATTGTAAGCAGCGCGATATTGACTCCCGTCAGCGCCTCCATCTCCACGCCAGTTTTACCGACCGTCTTTGCCGTGCACGCCGCCTCGATCGCGCAGCTTTCCTCCAGACAGGTAAATGTGATCTCCGCTTTAGAAAGATTTAAAATGTGGCAGAGCGGAATCAGATCCGATGTCTTTTTGGCTCCCATGATCCCGGCAATCCTTGCCACACCGAGGACATCACCCTTCTTCATTTCTCCTGCTTTGACAAGCGCAAAACATTCCGGACTCATATAGATCTTTCCTTTCGCTGTCGCTTCGCGCTGTGTTTCCTGCTTCTCGCTGACATCGACCATCACAGCATGGCCACTCGCATCAAAATGTGTAAATCCGCTCATTAATATCCTCCTTTTCCGAATCCGCAGTTTGGAAATGTACAGACCGGGCAGGACAGACAGAGCCCGCCTTCTCCAAGTGCGTAAAATTCTTCTGCCTTGATCTTCTCTCCTGCCAGAAGCCTCGGAAGCACCAGATCAAAGATGGTCCGTTTCGCATACATCACGCAGCCCGGCAATCCGACAACCGGTCTTTCTCCCTCATAGTAGGCGAGAAGAAACATCGCTCCCGGCAGCACCGGCGCTCCGTAAGTGACGATCTCTGCGCCTGTGTTTTTAATCGCAAGCGGCGTGCGGTCATCCGGATCGACGCTCATCCCCCCAGTACAGATGACCATATCCATCCCGGCATCCAGCATCGCCCGGATCACAGCTGTGATCTGTTCATGGTCATCGCTGCAGATCTCATGCATTGCCACTTCCATGCCATATTCTGCCAGCTTCTCCTTGATCACCGGTGAAAATTTATCCTGAATTCTCCTCTTGTAGACTTCACTTCCAGTCGTCACAAGCCCGATCTTCTTCTGCACATACGGAAGAATGGAAAAAATCGGTCCGCCTTCTGTCACTTGTTTTGCCCGCTCCATCTTTTCCTTCTCGATCACAAGCGGAATAATCCTTGTCCCTGCAATCTTCTCCCCTGCCTTGACCGGAAAATCTCCATGTCTTGCAGCAATCATCATCTGTCCAAGACTGTTGACTGCAAAGAGCTTCTCTCTGTCAATCTTCAGCACGCCGTCACAGTCTGCAATCAGTTCGATCTTCCCTTCTTTTACCTCCGAGCCATGCATCGCTTCCCCTTTGCAAATCTCGTATAGAACCTCTGCTGCCTCATTTTCATGAAGCATCGTATCATCATTTTCCCACACATAAATATGTTCTTTTCCGACACTTAACAGTACGGGGATATCTTCCTCTTTGATCACATGCCCCTTTCGGAACACGGCATCTTTTACGATACCCGGAATGATCTGTGTGATATCATGGCACAAAATCTGTCCGACTGCCTCTTCTGTTTTACATAATTTCAATTTTCTCACTCCGTTCGTTATGTTTTTATTTACATATCGAAATACATCATATATAATTTTCTTAGAAATTACAAGGAGTTTTTGAGACTTTATGAAAACAGGTGCGATTATTTTAGCGGCAAAGAGAGGGAAGCAGGACAGCACTTTCCTTCCACTTTTGGAACTGGATCACGTCTCTGTCATCCGCCGTGTGATCCTGGCTCTAAAACGGACAGGAATTTCCCCAATTACCGTGATCACCGGAGAAGAAGCCGACCAGGTGGAAAAAGAAATATCCGGGCTGCAGACGATCTGTCTGTACAGTCCTCAGTATGAAACACTCTCTATGTTTGACCAAATCTGTACCGGGCTTAACTACATGGAGGATCTCTGCGACAGCGTATTTATCCTCCCTGCCAAATATCCGATCCTTCTGTCACAGACACTGGAGACCATGCTGTCTGAGGATGCCCCCTGCGTCCGCCCGGTCTTTGAAGGTCACCGGGGCCATCCGATCCTGCTCCGGGAAGAATTATTTTCAGAAATACTGACATACACCGGTGAAAACGGACTGCGCGGTGCGTTGCGCCAACCGTCTATCGCCGCCCGCACAGCAGAAGTTTCCGTCAGCGATTCCGGCATCATTTTATCCGCAGACACCGTAGATTCCGATACTGAACGCTTCAATAAAAATGAGACACTTCCAATCTACGCCGTCGGAGAATTTCAGCTTTGCCGAGAAATCCCATTTTTCACATCCGAGACAGCCCGGTTTTTGATGCTGATCGAGCATACCGGTTCCATGCAGACCGCGTGCCGGCATATGCAAATTTCTTACAGCAAAGGCTGGAAGACGATCAAGTCCGTGGAAAGTCATCTCGGCTTTTCTCTGCTGCACACAAAAACAGGCGGGGGCGGAGGCGGTTCCTCCTCTCTCACAAAAGAGGGAACGGTATTTTTACAGAATTATCTGCGCGCAGAAGAACAGCTTTCTGCCTATGCCTCAGAACTGTTTCAAGAAATTTTTACCGGACAAAAAACACCTCTTAAAAACCTAGATTAGAGGAAAAGATTCCTAATTAAAAATTTAGATTGGGGAAAAAGATTAACTATTAAAAATTTAGATTGGAGAATCTTATGAAAACTATGAAAGAACTTTTTGAAATCCTTTTAGAACATGTAGAATCCGAAAATGACTGTATGATCGTGACTGTGACAAAAAGCTCCGGCTCTGCTCCCCGCGGCGCCGGCTCCCGCATGATCGTCCTCGCTGACGGAACGTCCCACGGAACGATTGGCGGAGGCTCCATTGAATACGAAGCAACAAAGCAGGCGCTTCTCGGGATCCAAGAGCAGACTTCCTTTTTGAAAGACTTTGTCTTAAGACCAAATGATGCTGCCGATCTCGGAATGATTTGCGGCGGTCAGATCACTGCCTATTTTCAATATGTCTCCCATGAGAATACAGTCTTTCTAGATCAGTGCCGTTCACTGCTCGCCAACTGGGATCAGGCAAAACAACTCTGGCTCCTCCTCGATCTGACGGAAGAATCCAACTGGACCTTCCAGTATATGACCGATACCATAGACGCCTCACTGCGCAATTTGACAGATTCTGGATATGCACTTCCAGAAGAGCCGTCCGAATATAGTATTGCCGGCAGGCATTATTACATCGAACCCCTCATCAAAGCCGGAACTGTCTATATCTTTGGAGGCGGACATGTGGCGCAGGAACTTGTTCCGGTACTGACACATTTGGATTTTCGCTGTGTCGTCTTCGATGACCGAAAAGAATTTGCCAACCCAGAACTATTCCCTTCTGCCTGCCGCTGCATCACTGGAAACTTTGAGCAGCTGTCAGATCTGATCGACTTTCATCCGGAAGACTATGTCTGCATTATGACTCGCGGACATCTCTGTGACTACATTGTCCAAAAACAAGTGATGCAGACACCCGTCTCCTACATCGGCATCATGGGAAGCCGACGAAAATGCGAGACACTCCGCGAAAAACTTCTGGCTGACGGATTTACCAAGGAAGAGATTAACCGCTGCAAGTCCCCGATCGGGCTCTCCATCGGCGCGGAGACTCCTGCCGAGATTGCAGTCAGCATCGCAGGCGAACTGATCGCAACACGTGCAAATAACCCGCTTTAATATTATACTCTAAAAAATTTGGACGTATGAACGACACTATTTCACTTCATACGTCCAGTGGAAGCAATCTTCTAATTTGCCCCACTGGATTCCGGTCAATGTATCATATAACCGCTGTGTGATTTCTCCGGTTTGAAAGTCATTGATGGTAATACTTTCCCCTTTATAATTTAATTTGCCGATTGGGGAAATGACAGCTGCTGTCCCGGTTCCAAAAGCTTCCTGCAGCCTTCCGTTTCTTCCTGCTTCCATTAATTCATCAATTGACAAATGACGCTCTTCTACGACATATCCCCAGGATTTTAACAATTGGATCACGGAATCACGAGTGACTCCCGGTAAAACCGTTCCATCACACGGTGCAGTCACAATTTTTTCATCGATGATAAACATCGCATTCATCGTCCCTACTTCTTCTACATATTTTCTTTCTACTCCATCAAGCCACAATACTTGCGTATACCCTAACTTTTCCGCTTTCACCTGAGCCGCTATACTTGCAGCATAGTTTCCACCACACTTTGCAAATCCTGTACCGCCTTTCGTAGCACGCACGTATTCATCTTCTACATAAATTTTAACCGGATTCACTCCCTCCGGGTAATATGCCCCAACCGGCGAGAGAATGATCATAAATTTATATGCATTGCTTGGGTGTACTCCCACCGCACGTTCCGTTGCAAACATAAACGGGCGAATGTAAAGAGAAGTTCCTTCCGCCGTTGGGATCCAGTCTTTTTCATAAGAGACTAAAGTAGCAATCGCATCCACAAACAGTTCTTCCGGCAATACTTCCATACAAAGACGGCGGTTGGAATTTGCAAACCTTTTCGCATTCATTTCTGGTCTGAATAAAAGTAGCTTTCCTTCTTTTGTCCTATATGCTTTTAATCCCTCAAAGGTTTCCTGCGCATAATGTAAAACCATTGTTGCCGGATCCAGTGAAACTGGTCCATAAGGCTCAATCGTTGCATTATGCCAGCCTTTTTCTTTCGTCCAGTCCATCGTAAACATATAGTCTGTAAAATATTTTCCAAAGCCTAACGCATTCTCATCCGGCTTTTCTTTTAATTGTTCTGCGGGTATAAATTTTACTTCCATTGTAACTCCTCCTAAAATTATTTAGTTATCAGATTACACCTTTTTCCTCTTTTTTGTCAATAACCGTTTGACATTTCTTTGCATTTTCTCAATATGTAGTTCAATTTAATTTTATTCAAAAAAATAATTGACATCTAATATTTTTTCTTGTAATATATACGCAACACATGAATACAAATGCAATATCAAGATAACTTTTTTCCTGCTTTTTCTTCACAAAAGCTTTCAGCACTGGGATAAAGCAAGAAATAGGCCAAAAGTTACACTGTATTTTTATGCAATCTAAGTAGTACTACAAAACAAATCTGTGATTTTGTCTTCGTTTTCTCCTCTGTGAGGCTAGACGAAGTTTTTTATTTTTATTTCATGCTGTTATCAAAAAGGAATATGCAAAGGAGGAACTGTATGAATGGATTATTATTATTAGGAATTACGGCTGTTGTATTAATCGGAGCTTATCTGCTGTATGGCCGCTACTTAGTAAAAGAGTGGGGAATTGATGTAACTGCTAAAACACCCGCAGTAAAAAAAGAGGATGGGGTTGACTATGTCCCGAGCAATAAATGGGAGGTCTTTGCCCACCAATTTTCTTCTATTGCCGGCGCGGGTCCTGTCACCGGTCCTGTGATGGCAATGATGTTTGGCTGGCTTCCTGCATTTTTATGGATCATAGTCGGAGGTATTTTCTTTGGAGCCGTTCAGGATTTTGCTTCCCTTTATACTTCTGTAAAATCAGATGGGAAATCAATCGGCCAGCTTATTGAAATATATATTGGAAAGACCGGAAGAAAGTTATTTTTCTTATTCTGCTGGTTATTTACATTATTGGTCATTGCGGCTTTCGCAGATATGGTTGCGGGAACTTTTCATGGTTTTCGCGCTGACGGCTCCAAATTACAACCAAATGCTGCGGCTGCTTCCATTTCTATTCTTTATGTTTTTGTGGCGATTGCATTTGGATTATTCTTACGCAAAACGAAAATCGACGGCTGGAAACAAGCTGTTTTAGGAATCGTACTAATTGTCGCTATGCTTGCAGCAGGAATTGCTTTTCCTGTTTATCTGCAAAAGCAAAGCTGGTTATATTTAGTGTTTGTTTATATTTTCTTCGCAAGTGTCACCCCTATGTGGCTCTTAAAACAACCGCGTGACTATTTGACTACCTTCTTATTTGTAGGAATGATCATTGCAGCTGTCATCGGAGTTGTGATTTCAAATCCTACGATTTCAACACCAGTCTTCACCGGTTTTGTCTCTGCGAATGGAAGTTATTTATTTCCGACACTGTTTGTCACCATTGCCTGCGGTGCAGTAAGCGGATTCCATTCTTTAGTATCAAGCGAGACGAGCAGCAAACAGATTCGAAATGAAAAAGACATGCTGCAAGTGGGCTACGGCAGTATGCTTCTGGAATCTCTGTTAGCTGTATTAGTAATTGTAATTGTAGGCTCTTTGACAAATTTAGCCGACACCGGTGTATTAAATAATGATCTGGCCGCTATGGCATTGGCAGACACCGCTACTCCTTTTACGAAATTCTCCGTAGGGGTAACGGGATTGATCAGTAAGCTTGGAATGCCTCAAGAATGGGGATTATGCATCATGACTATGTTCGTTTCTGCTTTGGCTTTAACTTCCTTAGATGCTGTTGCACGTATCGGAAGACTCTCTTTTCAGGAATTATTTGAAATCGAAGAAGGCAAAGCAGTTTCACCGGCTGTAAAAGTTCTGACAAACAAATACTTTGCAACAATCATCACACTGGCCGGCGGATATCTGTTAAGCTTAGGTGGATATAATAACATCTGGCCACTGTTTGGTTCTGCAAATCAGTTATTAGCCGCTATGGTATTGATTTCTTTATCTGTATTCTTAAAAGTGACAGGCAGAAAGGGATTCATGTTATACGCACCAATGACAATGATGTTAGTTGTGACCATGACATCCTTAGGAATGAGCGTTTACTCCATCTGCAAAAAAATATTCGTAACCGGAGGATTTGCCTTCTTAACAGATGGATTACAATTATTCTTTGCTCTTTTACTCATGGGACTTGGCTTGTTGATTGCATTCTCTTCCGGCAAAAAACTTGTGGAGCGCAAACCTCAACCGAACCGTGATTCGCTTGTCCGAGAATAAAAATCTTCTGTTGTGAAAAAGCAGGAATTGCCTTTAAGACAACTCCTGCTTTTTTCAATCGATTAAACTTCCCACATATGGAAATCCACCCGTCACATTTCCTTTTTCTATCTATCCTCTCACCTTTATCTATTTAAAATTTTCAGAATCATATCTGCGCTTCCCACATTATACCCTGCAACACCATAGATTTCTCTCATTTCCTGATTGACAATGACAATCAGCGGCAGTTTGCCCGGCTCCAGATACATCCTTCTTGCCAGCGTCTCCATATCTGCTCCAAAGTCGTCTACAAGAAACTGGGCATGCTCCAGTTCTGCGAGTGTTTTCGCAAGCGTCGGATCTTTCACTTCCATATCCCGGACTACAAAATACAGATTCGCAGGCAGTTGATTATATGCCTCACTCCTCTGTCGGATCTCATTTAAAAGATGTTCGGTCGGCTCTTTTCCTTCCTCCAACCAGAGGAAGAGCCCTTCCTTTTCTTTTACCAATTCCGAAAGATGACATTGCGTTCCATCTTCTTTCTGCACCGTAAAGTCTGTGATTGCATTCTCTTCCAGCATGTCTTTGACATCTGCCTCCTTCTGTTCGAGAACAATATGCCGTTTTTCCCCTTCTTTCAATACAAACACAAACTGTTTGGCAAACACATTTCCATTTGGCAGACGGTTCGCTGTGAGAATCTTATACCGTCCCGGGAACAGAGGGATCTCCCCATAGACTGGAAGCCCGTTCTCATCACTCAGCCGCAATGTCTGATATTTCGTTCCATCAAATTTCGCGATCGTCCAGTTTTGATAGTATGTCCATGTCTTTCCTTCCTGCTGCTCGACAACAATCCCTGCTGTCCGCACTTCCGACTGTCCTTCATACTCTTCCAATGCCACAAATGCACCGTCCTTCCACACTTCCAGTATGCGATCAGATGGATTCAGACGGGCAGGGATTCCAAGTGTTCTTAATATCTGCACACTTACTACCCGTTTGGTCAGTGCACTTCCATATCCGGTGGTGAGTGCGCCCTGTGCAGAAGTGATCAGATTTCCATACTCTAACTGCTCATCGGACTTCAGATGTGCACAGACAAATTCCCACACATACTTTGGCTCCTCCGCCATCTTCTGCCTCTCTTCCTCCGAGAGCCATGACAGCAGAAATCTTCGGAATGGACGAATCATCTCATTATCCACGCGCGGACATAAGATATACGGTACAAATAACTCTTTGTCCCATTTTCCCGCAAAGACTGCCGCATGCCTGCAATGTTCTTCTAAACTATCTGCGGTAATATCCAGATAATCTTTTTCCCGAAGACTATTTAACAGCTCCATCTTTAGTGCAGGTTCCATCTCCTTTTCAAGAAATTTTGCAATCTCCCTCTGATTTCCACACGCAAGCTTCATAATCTCCACTGCACGCGCCCGAAACCGTTCCGGCATACATTCTGCTGCCTTTATCGCCACCTCTTCATCATAAAAAGCCGCTTCCTTTGCCATGCATTTTTCTGTCGCTTTTCTGCTTTTTTCTCTTCCAAACAAAATTTCTTCTTCCGACTGCACGCAACGATTGACCGGAGAATCTTTCGGAGCGGTCACGATCATCTCCGTCCATACATCTAGCTGACAGTCTGTCTGCCCCAGTCTCAGTATACAGCTGTGCTGCTTTGCCACATCTACGAGTTGTTCCGCATAGGCTCCATCCTTGTATGCAGTCACCTGCAAAGTGCCAAATCCAGTCTCCAGCACTTTCTTTCCCTTTGCATCTGTACGGGCACAGGCAATTTCTCCAAACTCTGCATAGTTCAACACCTCAAAGCGGATCTCTGCTCCCGAAGCCGGAGTACCGTCAGCATTGAGCACCGTCACTTCCACATTGGTCGTTTTTGCATACGTTTTCAACTGATTAGCCACAAGAGCCATACCTGTTCGTCCGACCAGCTCTTCCTTCGGTCTGACCGGGAGCAGCCAGCGGGAATGTACCATCATTGCCCGGGAGGATGCATTCGTGAACCATCCCTTATTCAGAACTTCCTCCGGCTCACATGCTCCCAGAAACTTCCACGTTCCATCGCTCCAGACTTCCACCCACGCATGATTATCATCACAGTGAGACCAAAGTGGAACATACACCTGCCTTGCCGGAATCCCGACACTTCGGAACACGGATACTGCAAAGGTGGACTCCTCCCCACATCTGCCATATGCGGAACGGTACACGCACTCTGCACTTGCAGTTCTGTCATCTGTCGTGCGATACGTCGCCTCCTCGGCACACCAGTAATTGATCTCCAAAATCGCCTTCGCCATCGAAAGCCCCTCAATCCTCTTATGCAACTTTTCATAGAAAAACGGCCGACACGGTGTCAGATCTTCATTATTTACTCGATGGTGGAGTATATAGCCCGCAAAAATCTCCTCCGGAATCGTTCCTGCAAATGGACCTGCCTCCCATAAAAACACTCCATGTTTTGCATAAGATAAAAACAATTCCGCCTCATAATCTGCCGCATCACTGACCGGCATCGAAGCATAAAGACATTTCAGCGCCTCCGCCTCATCGTCACTGCATTTGGAAAGGGCAGTCTCCACCTCTGTTCTCCTCTCTCCAAGACGGTTCAGCTGCGCTTCAAAGCTACGCTCTATCTCCTGCATAAATTTTTGTGTAAACATATCGTTTCCCCACCTCTCTTTCATCTGTTTTTATCTGCTCTTTTCTCATTATAGCACCTCATTTTATAACTCAACAAGATACTTCTTTAAAGTTTAAAGCACTTTTCCCCATATGCAAATAAGGCTGCCATCCTGCATTTTCTGCAAGGATGACAGCCTCATCTTATTTTATTGTAGTGTTTTCACAATACAATTATTTTAAGTTAACTTCAGCACCTTCTGCTTCTAATTTAGCTTTGATTTCTTCAGCTTCTGCTTTAGAAACGCCTTCTTTAACTACCTTAGGAGCTCCGTCTACTACTTCTTTAGCTTCTTTTAATCCAAGTCCTGTGATTTCACGAACAACTTTGATTACTTTAACTTTAGATGCTCCAGCAGAAACTAATTCTACGTCGAACTCATCTTTCTCTTCTGCTGCTCCAGCTCCGTCTCCAGCTGCTGCTGCAACTACAACACCTGCTGCTGCAGATACACCAAATTCTTCTTCACATGCTTTTACTAATTCGTTTAATTCTAATACTGATAATTCTTTGATCGCTTCGATCATTTCAGCTGTTGTTAATTTTGCCATTTTACTTACCTCCATAAAATTTGCTTTATTTTCGTTTTTTGATTTTTATAGATTATTCAGCTGTTACTTCAGCTGCTTCCTCTGCTGCCGCTTCTACAACTTCGCCATCTTTTTCAGCGATTTGTTTAATAACACGAGCAAAGTTTGTAATTGGTGACTGAATGCTTCCAAGGAATTTGGAAAGTAATTCGTCTCTTGAAGGAATCTTCGCTAACTCGTTTAAAGCTGCGCTGTCATAAACAGTTCCTTCTACTACACCAGCTTTTAATTCTAATGCTTTTGCGTCTTTTGCAAATTTGCAAAGAATTCTTGCCGGAGCTGTTGCATCGTCTTTAGAAATTGCGATCGCGCTTGGTCCTTCTAAGTAAGAATCAAGTTCAGCGAACTCTGTTCCCTCGAATGCTCTTCTCATCATTGTGTTCTTGCAGACTTTGTAGATTACACCAGCTTCTCTTAACTGTTTACGTAACTCAGTATCTTCTGCTACTGTTAATCCACGATAATCAACTAAAACTGCTGACTGAGCACCCTGGATGTCTTCCGCGATAGCCTGTACGATCGGTTGTTTTAACTCAACTTTTGCCATGAATGGTATACCTCCTTATAGATTTATACCGCCGATATAAAAACCTCTCTGTCAAAAGACAGAGAGGTTAGAAAATTCATATTTAGAATTTACATCTCCTCGGTAGGCGTTTTCTCCTTATGCCTTACGGCACCTACTGTCTTCGGCAGTTATTGCTCTGCTATTATAGCATCTTTATATATTTGATGTCAATAACAAATTAAGCTAATTTTGCTGGGTTTACTTTTACACCAGGTCCCATTGTAGAAGTAAGAGTCACGCTCTTTAAGTACTGTCCCTTAACTGCTGCTGGTTTTGCTTTGTTGATTGCATCAATAAGCGTCTGGAAGTTGTCCGCTAACTGTTCTTCTGTGAAAGAAGCTTTTCCTAATGGCACATGGATAATGTTTGTTTTATCTAATCTGTACTCGATTTTACCGGCTTTGATATCTGCGATTGCTTTTGTAACGTCCATTGTTACTGTACCAGCCTTCGGGTTTGGCATTAAACCTTTTGGTCCAAGTACACGTCCTAAACGTCCTACAACACCCATCATGTCTGGTGTAGCAACTACAACATCAAAATCAAACCATCCTTCGTTCTGGATTCTTGGGATTAAATCCTCTGCTCCAACGTAATCTGCTCCAGCTGCTTTTGCTTCTTCTGCTTTTGCGTCTTTTGCAAATACTAAGATACGAACTTTTTTACCTGTTCCGTGTGGTAATACAACCGCACCACGGATCTGCTGGTCAGCGTGACGTCCGTCACATCCAGTTCTGATGTGTGCTTCGATTGTCTCATCGAATTTTGCTACTGCAGATTTTTTCACTAATGCTACTGCTTCTTCTTTGTCGTAGAGATTTCCTCTCTCGATCAACTTAGCAGCCTCAATATATTTTTTTCCTCTTTTCATATTAAATAACCTCCTAGTGGTAGTATCGGGAGCTAGCCCTCCCACATTAACTGTTTACAATCTTCTTATTCTTCTACTTTAACACCCATACTTCTGCAAGTTCCAGCTACCATGCTCATAGCAGCTTCGATTGTTGCAGCGTTTAAGTCTGGCATTTTTGTCTCAGCGATCTGTCTTAACTGTTCCTGAGTAATTGTAGCAACTTTGTTCTTGTTCGGTACACCTGAACCAGATTTGATGTTACATGCTTTTTTGATCAATACTGCTGCCGGTGGTGTCTTTGTTACGAAGCTGAAGCTTCTGTCATTGTAAACTGTGATCACAACAGGAATGATAAGGTCTCCCTGATCTGCTGTTCTTGCGTTGAACTGTTTTGTAAATTCAACGATGTTTACACCGTGCTGACCAAGAGCTGGACCAACCGGTGGTGCTGGTGTTGCCTTTCCTGCTGGAATCTGTAATTTAATATAACCTTGAACTTTTTTTGCCATTTTTCATTACCTCCTTGTGGTATTCGCGGGGATTTCCCTCCCACTCGATTTGTTAAGTGATAGTCTTTGTTCCGTTCCAAAGACCATATCTTATTGTTACATCTTTTTAACTTCTGTGAAACTTAATTCGACTGGTGTTTCACGACCAAACAATTCAACATTGATTGTCAAACTCTGTTTTGCTGGGTTTACTGTCTGAACTGCTCCGACTGTTCCTTCCCATGCTCCGGCAACAACAGTGATTGTATCGCCTTCCTCAAAATCAACGACAATGCTTTCACTCTGGATTCCGAGCGGCAGCATTTCCTCTTCTGTGAGCGGAACCGGCTTAGATCCCGGTCCTACAAATCCTGTCACGCCTCGTGTATTTCTTACGACATACCATGTGTCATCATTCATAATCATGTGAATCATAACATATCCAGGGAACATCTTCTTCTGAACCGCTTTCTCGGCACCGTTCTTCAGCTCGATCACTTCCTGCATCGGAACACGGACTTCAAGAATCTGGTCCTCCAGATGTCTGTTTTCGATTGTCTTATCAATGTTGGCTTTCACCTTGTTTTCATACCCGGAATAGGTATGAACTACATACCATTTTGCCTCTGACATAAAATCACCTTTCATTATTGCTAACAGTTCACATATCCGTTCCTATTTCACCAATAAATCAATACCGTATTTTACGATAACATCGATAACTGAAATCAATGCCCCTAAAAAAACGGACACTGAAACGACTGCTGCCGTTTGTTTCGCAAGTGTTTTCTTGTCTGGCCAAATAACTTTCTTAAACTCAGCTTTCATGCCTTGAAACCAGCTTGTCTTCTGAGCTTTTTTCTCGGATTTTTTCTTATCCTTAGTTTTTTCGCCCATAACATTCACTTCCTTTCAACGACTATTTCGTTTCTTTGTGTAATGTGTGTGATTTGCAGAACTTACAGTATTTTTTTGTTTCCATGCGTTCCGGATGAGATTTCTTATCCTTTGTCATGTTGTAATTACGTTGTTTACATTCTGTACATTCCAATGTGATTCTTGTGCGCACAACTTCCACCTCGCTTTTTTTAAATTGAATTCTGTGTTACATGGTAGTTTGCGAGACTACCCAAATTTAGGCATAAAAAAAAGACCTACTTCCATTCGCCAGTATAGCTTACCATGCACCCTGCGGATTTGTCAAGTTTTTTTACTTGATTTTCCGCAGGATATACTGAAGTGGTCTAAAAAAAATAAGAACCGTGATAAAATTGCCGATTCCATGCAGAATGTCAAACGGAATCCCGCTGATCCACCATGCAATTCCGGCTCCAATTCCTCCTGTCACTGCATATGGAACTGCACACAGCATGCCGAACGCCAGTCCGAAAAATCCACTCAGAACCGCCCACAGAAGCAGGCTGTTGTTCTTTCTGAATATCCGCACAAGCAGATATAAAATCGTCCACACATACAGATACATGATCCACCACACCCCGAAGCCATAGAGGATTCCCTCCAGAAGCGCAAACAGATAGATGATCACTACTGTACGTTTTTCAAATACAAGTGTATAAAGAATGATCAGAAGTGATACAAACTCGATATTTGGCAGGAAAGAAAAGGCGACCTGGACTATGACCAGAATCGCCGCAAGAAATGCATTTCCAACAAGCTCTCTTGTTTTCATTACTATTCTCCTACTGTATACGCAATCTCAAATGCATCTCCGTCTGCTACCGGTTGCTCTGAAATCCCGTAATTGCAGTATTCACCATTGACAGAAAAGCCCCAGTAGGCACCGTCTTTCTCAAACACGGCTTTCTCACCGTTTACCGTATCTACCATAAGACCATACTCACTGTCTTCGCCTGAATAAGTAAGTCCTTCTTCTTTTGCGTCATCCATCGCCCCCTGAAGATATTCTGCATCTGTCTTAATCTGATACTCTTTCTTTTCTCCATCTTCATTTACAACTGTGAGCGTCACTGACTTGCTTCCTTCCTGTGCCTGTGGCCGGAACATCATGTAAGCTCCTGCAAGTAAAGCGATCACAACTACAAAGACTGCAAGGGCAATCCATATTTTTTTATTCTTTTTATCTTTCATCTTTTCCTCCTTTTGAAACCGCTTCATCTTAACATTTTCAAAAGCTTCCGTCAATCCTCTTTCTCTGCCACCACAACACCGAATCTATGCTACATTTCTCCAAATTCCAAATGCACACAAAAAAATCGTATATACAACTAACAGCTTTTCATTCCATCCTGGCATCTTTTTCCCTCTTTTTACCCGGATCCACTCTGCAGCAAGTTCTCCCAGAAGAAACGGACTTGTCACAAACAAAAATGGATTTGCCCGAAAAGCCCCCACAAAATCCTGCTCAGAAATACATAAAATCAGGGTGGTTATCCCACATCCCGGACAATACCACCCTGTGATCTTACGAAATATGCACGGAATCCCGATGCCTGTCACCTTCAGCCAACAAAAATAGATCACTCCGACTGCCAGCACGGTCCATATTGTCCCTGCTTTTTTCTTCATCTTGCTCTTTTCCTAAACCGTTCCTAATTTCCCACCTTCTTATTGACCGTATCCTGGATCAGGCACAAGTCAACAATGCTCAGTCCTAAAATAGCAATGACAATATAAAGGATACCGGAACTTGAATTCACTCCTTTGATCTTATCGCCGCGCTCTCCCATCTTATACAGCCAGTAAAACTCATAGATTCCACATGTGACGATAGAAAGTAAGATTACCATTCCGCTAGAAGTTGCGTTCGGCTCTCCGGCAAGCTGATTGATCTCATCATTTAATTTGATGATCCAGTATAATCCATAAAGTCCACATGTGACAATCGTCAAAATGACACTTAGCGGAATACTTCTTCTCTCAATCCCATGAATACCTCCTCCGTAAGGTCCCGGCATCTGGCCATAACCTGCGGCATTACTATTCTGAAAGCCATTATTCTGGCAGTTCATATTTTGCCCGTTCTGTCCAGACCGATTTTGGCCATACGTTTCCTGAGACTGATGACTGCTGTTGTAGTTGTTCCATGGATTCTGCTCCTGCTGTGCATTCGCACTATCTTCCGCACTCGCACCGCAATATACACAGAACTTCATTTCCTCTTCCAATTGTGCACCGCATTGCTGACAATATTTCATAGTAATCCCTCCTCATAAAAATATGGTTTCATTTTATCATACTCCTCCCTATTTTTCTACAAAGTCTGCTGATTTTTTTCACGCAACACATGTTTCTTATCACATAGAATCCCATAGTGATTCCCATGAAAAAAAGCCCTACACCACAACTGGCATAAGACTTTTTCTTTCATGACATTACTTATACTTTTACTTTAACTACAATTTTCTTCACCTGGCATGCTCCGTTTTTTGTCATTCTCCGTGGTGCATGACCATCCTCCGGAGGCACGATCGCAAAATCTCCTGCTTTTAAGATGATGGAGCCGCTCTGATCCGGCTCTTCATAGAAAATCAGATCTCTCTCTTCGTCATATTCCATCGCAGGAGTCAGATTATCCAAAGGCTCATAACCAAAGACTTCCTCCCCCTCTGCGACATATTGAATATCGAAATACTTGCGATGTGCTTCAAACGGACAGTCTTCCGGTGTCATTGTCGTATAGCTCTGCACGTTTGCATAGATCTCTTCCCCGTCGATCGGAACGTTCCCGACAGGCAGTGCCAGAAGATCTGTCTCTCTCAGAAAGCAGAATGCCTTCTGAAATTTTTCGTCAAGATAATTATATTTTTCAGCGTATTTCATTGTTGTTGTCAGCATGATTTGCCCCCTGTCTGTCCGGCTCTCAGTCCAGACAAATATTCTTGTTTTCTCTTTTTTCCTGCAATTCCTGCTCTTCTGCCTGCAGGCTGCACACTTCCTCATACAATCCCCACGCAGCATTTTGATCATAAGCATACACAAGCAGAACATCGAGCATATAAGGCGATACCTCAATTCCTGTCATCTGTGCCGCAAATGCCATTGCTGCAATCTCAGACAGGCAGACGATCGATGAACGGTTGGAAAACGGGCGGCGCCACAGCTCTACCTTCTCCGTGCGGGTATAGATTTCTTTTTCATGCCTCTCCTCTACCGCATGAAAGAGCTCATGGGAAAGCAGTACCGAGGTCAGTTTTTCTGCCTCTAAGAGCGGACAGCCGCACACTTTGTAGATACGCTGTGCCTTTGCGATACAGTCTGTAAAGATTGTGATTTCATCCGGCTGGACAAACTGTGCAAACAACACGATTCCCCCTCCTGTCGGAGTCTTTTTCTCTAAAACTTTCATTCCCATACGTTCTGCCAGAAGTTTCGGATCGTTTGTCCCATACTCTTTGGCAACTTGATCTGCCCATTCTCTTCCGCAGGCATTGGCTTTTGCGATATAATGGCATTTCTGCTCTCTTGTAAATCTTCCTTCCAGTGGTTCCCGTGCAAAGGCATACATTCCCCAGACTGTTTCTGATATCTCTGACAATTCCTCTGCCATCTGCTCCGGTTCCACCTGAGGATACTGCGGAACCACATAAGAAGTGCCTTTTAAGGAAAATGCATCTACCAAACGATTCCACTTTTCTTTTTTTCTGCTTCCTTCCATATAAAAGGCACCCCTTTCTCTTTTACAAACTGTTCTTTGCTCCCACGATGATCACATCCTCTCCCGGATTGATCATCTGCATCTCTACTTCCATCAGCATCATGATCTTATCCAGGTCAATAGAACCTGCAAAGTCCATGACTCTCGCACCGGCGCAAATATAATAATCCGGTCTTAAGATTGCATCCTGCTGATAAATGGCCAGTTCCTCCCAGAGCTGAGAAACAATATTACGATAACTTCCTGCCTTGCACAACACTGCTTTTGCATCATTTCTCTGCACTTTGATAAATCCTTTTTTATCGAGGATACGGACTGGATGTTTTCCTTTTCGTTCCATCCCAAATACATAGAAGTTCTTTGTCGCACATTCTTCTTTGACTTCTGATTTGGATGCTTTTAAATCTTCTGCCGCAAGCTCGCATGCTTCCTTTGGCGTACACTCTTTCAATAAGTCTGTTGTCTTCACTTCTGTAGATCCAAGTGCGATTGCAGTCAGTTTCGATGTCTGCGGATCAATTTCAATGTGGACATCCACACTGTCGGCTGCCGCACCGCTTTCTACCGCCTTGTCGATTGCTTCCGCCTTGATGGAGCGGATATCTTCCGGTGTCGGATTTGGCACAACACGCTCTACAACATCACGCACCATCGCGAGCGCAACACCAATAGAAGAAATTACTTCCGCATTTTCCGGAATCGAGTAACGAAGTCCCATTTTATCTGAACAGAACCCGATCAGAGATGCGGCACCTCCGCCGACTCCGACAAGACTGATCTGATCTTTTTCCAAACGATATTTTTCTGCCAGATCCATGATGATCGGCTGAATCTTTTCGTAAGCTCTTGTCAGGATCTGTGTTGCGACTTCTTCCACTGTTTTTCCCATGTAATCCGCAAGCGGTTGCATTGCTTTTCTTGCTGCATTGGCATTTCCATATGCAAAATATTCCGGCTTGATCAATCCAAGGACATTTGCCGCACAAGTATTTGTGATTGTGATCCGTTTCCCGCTCTTCAATTCGATTGCCACATAGTCATCCGGATCTCCTTCCTTTGGGCTGAAGAAGACAACTTTCGGATCTACGATTTCTTCTTCCGGAGTAAATACAGCATAATCCATCCCTGCGATATGCGCCGAACGTGGCCCTACATCTTTGATACCGCCTCTATCCGCACGCACCATACTTCCACCTGCTACACCGAGCACGCGCACATCCAGACTGCTGATATAAGTTCTGTGTCCTCCTACAACGGAATAATCGATGGCAGGACGTCCGTCTTTGATGACACCGATATTCGTTGTCGTACCACCTACTTCAAAATATACACCGTTAGAAGCGCGCAGATACATCAGACTTCCCATCACAGAGGCTGCCGGTCCGGAAAGCATCGTCAGTACCGGACGTTTCTTCATCTCGCTGATCTCCATAACACCGCCGTCACCTCTCATGATCATAAGAGGCACTTCCACACCTGCGCTTCTGACACTCTGCTCTGTAGAATTAGCAGTGTTCAGCATTTTCGGCAGGATAGAAGCATTGATCGCAGCTGTCCGTGTACGGCGTGTAAGTCCGTAAAGCTTTGTGATCTCACTTGCCGCCGTCGCTTCGAGCCCCATATTTTTCGCAATCGCACAGATCCCTGTCTCATTTTCCATATCGTCTACACCGTAAGATTCACTGGAAACAATTACCTGCGCCCCTTCTCCTACGAGAGATTTGATCGTATCTGTCACAAGTTGGTCAGACAGTTTCTCATCACAAATGAAGCGATTGTGCAGATGGATAAATCTTCCGGACCCTAGATTGATGTCTTTCATATTTGTCTGTGCTTTTGCAAGCCATCCTCCTACCCCTTTCGGTCCGACTCCGACTACACCTACATGCGCCACATCACCCTCGATCAACGCATTGGTTGCCTGCGTCGTAGAGTGGGCAACGAAGATAACATCTTTCGGATCGATCTGGTTTTCTTTCAGACAATTTTGAAATGCCTGAACAACACCGGCTGCCACACCTGCTTTGTCATCGTGCGATGTTTTCACGGAAGATTTTCCGATGATCTGATGTGTTGCATTGTCGATCGCAACTGCCTTTGTATGGGTTCCGCCGACATCTATTCCCATGCGTACTTTTCTATTACTCATTTTCACCCTCTCCTTAACCAAACATGATATATGTGATTGCCTGCATAATTGCGCAGATGATCCATGCAACCGGCAATGTCTTCTTCAAATGTTCTCTTGTAGAAACTTTTGCATAGCTTACACCCCATGCGATCCAGCTCTGTGTCATACAGATTGATACATTCATCGTGATCGAAGGAATGACCATCAGTGCATACAGATATGGAGTGGAAAATCCGATTCCTTTTAAAATTCCGAGCGTAGCTGCCCCACATCCAAATAAGGTAAACGGTCCACGGAACAATCCAAGCGGTGCCAGTACTGCAAATGCGATGCTGATGATTAGTGTGTTGTTCGGAATAACATTTCCAAGCAGTGCATTGAAATACGGAACACAAAGTTCTGCTGCTTTGTTGAACATCGGAATCATCAGAAGAAATCCTACAAGCGGAGCAGTGTCTACTACACCGTCATAGAAATCTTTATTCAGCACACGGCATGCCCCGCGGAATGTCTTTAATCTTCCACAGATGATCAGTGCGTAGAAACTTCCTATAATAAATCCAAGAATGATCGGCACATTGAGAATAACAAGCAGAAGCACCGGAAGAATCGGAGCGATCAGAGCCGGTGTCGGCACATATCCCGGACGGGCTTTTCTCGCCGCCGAAGCACTCCACGCATGTACTGTCTTTTTCTTTCTCAGTGTAAATGCACACATTGTGATTACTAGAACAAGCTGTACTGCAAGGCCGATCACCGCCCATCTTAAGCGTGCAGGATCATCGTATGTGATCAGTTGTTTTCCATCCTCCCCGAGGAAGAATGCGAGGAACTGACCAGAAAGCACCGGGTTTAAATACATTCCTGCACCGACACTCATCATGAACGAACCGATGGAAAGTGTTTTCGGAATTCCAAGACTCATAAGGATCGGAAGAATGATCACACCGATTGCAACTACTGCACCTGCTCCGAATAATGTAGAGAAAATAGCTGTTGTCACTGTTGACAGAAGCACACATATAACGATCGGTTTATCTCCGCCAAGCTCTACGGCTTTTCGAATCAATGCATCCGCAATTCCAGTCTCTAACAGCACACGTCCAAACCATGCGCCGAACACAACATTTACAAGTACGCTTCCCCATCCTTCTGGTCCTGACTGGAAGACTTTCGTGATTGCATCTACGAAAGAAATATCCGTCACTCCCGGGTAAGCCGCTATAAAATCAGGATTTGTTGCAAATGTATTTCCAATGAGTGGGAGAACTGTCCAGATGACTCCCATAATGAGCATACCCATCATCAAATTTCCGCCGCGAACCGCGTAGACTGCCAGTCCGACAAATGAGATGAGTAGCAAAATACCAATGATATATTCCATAACTTTTCCTCCTAGTATCTGTCACTTTACATTTTCAGAACAGATTCCCATACTTCCTCAATAACTGGGATTCCATGTTCTTTGTTGTCACGAATGCTGTTCAATTCCAGTTCGCCCGGATAGAAGACTTCTCCGCCTTCGGTAACCGGCTCCGAAGATTTGATATCTGCAAGAATCTCATCCACAATCTTATCTGTCTCTTCTGCTGTCTGGAATTTTGTCGGATCAACTGCGATCATAATCTGTGTCAGCCCGACTTCGTCTCCGAATGTTCCGATTTTCTGTACTGAATTTCCATTTGTCAGAACCGTCGCAATCAAATCTAACATAATAGAAAGTCCACTTCCCTTCCAATATCCCATCGGAAGTACGCGCCATGTTTTCTCAATCTCTGCCGGATCTGTTGTGAGTTCTCCCTTTGTGTCATATCCACCCGGAACCGGAAGCTGCACACCGCGCAGACGACAGTCTTCAATCTTTCCGTAAGAGAACTGTGACACGGCACAGTCTACCATTGCATGTTCTCCATTCGAGCGAGGAACTGCCATGATCAGCGGATTATTTCCGATCTTTCTGTCTGCTCCACCCCATGCAGGCATATTCGGCATTGTGTTAGACCAGCAGATTCCGATGCATCCGTTCTCCGCTGCCAGCCATCCATAAGTGCCGCCTCTCATCCAGTGATTGTTATTTCCAAGAGCAACACATCCGATTCCATATTCTTTTGCAAGTTCACATGCTCGGTCCATTGCACGCTTTGCATTCAGCGGACCAAACCCACGATGTCCATCCCATCGCTCAATTGCACCCATACTCATCTCGCATGTTGCGCGCGCATCTGGATCGATCTCTCCTTTTTCCAGATAACTTACGACACGCGGAAAGCGATTGAGTCCGTGAGAAAACACACCAGCCAGACTGTTCTGTGCAAAAATCACTGCTGCACTCTCTGCATCCTCTCTCCGAAATCCTTTTTTCTCTAATACACGTGCAAATTCCTGCACCATCACATCATATTGAACTCTCATTATGTGATCTCCTTTCAACTTTCTGAAACATTTTGCCTTTTACAATTGTCAATTTCAAAACAAACTAATTATTTTTTGAAACTTTGTAAAAGCGCTTTCTTTATTTTTCATTATAGTTATCTATCATATTTTGTCAATATATGTTATGAAAAACAACTATTTTCGTCATTTCGTCTATTTTTTGTATTTATTTTAGTGCAAAATAACGATTTATTTTTAACATTTATTATGTTCCGGAAAGGTTTTTAAATCATTTTTGAGAAAGGGCTTTCACAATATCTTGTTCTACATCAGGAATTTATCGCACCAATGGCATTCTCAAAGAGATTCGAAAACAAAGAATTTACATAACTAGTACATTCATGGTAAACTTTTATAAACTATCGCTGTCACAGAAACTGTCTACAGGCAACAACCTGCCATGCAGCGAACAGAAAGGAGACTACTATATGAAACTTGTATTTTTAGATGCGAAGACAATCGGCGATGATCTTGACCTCTCCCAGTTTGACCAGTTCGGAGAGGTTGTCAAATACTCTTTTTCTACTCCGGAGGAAGTTCCCGGGCGCGTTTTGGATGCCGATGTGATTATTGTAAATAAGATCCTGATCAACGAGGCTTCGATTGGAACTGCAAAAAATCTTAAATTAGTCTGTGTAACAGCTACCGGCACGAACAATCTTGATAAAGAGTATTTAGACAAACGTGGCATTGCATGGCGGAATGTTGCCGGATACTCTACGGAATCGGTTGCACAGCACACCTTTGCCATGCTGTTTTATCTTCTGGAACATTTGAGATATTATGACGATTATGTCAAAAATGACCATTATACAAATGATACGATCTTCACACATTTTGAGAAGACCTTTTATGAACTGAAAGGCAAGACATGGGGAATCATTGGTCTTGGAAATATCGGTCGAAGAGTTGCCTCCATTGCAAACGCATTCGGAGCAAACGTGATTTACTCTTCACCTTCAGGCGCGGCTCCTCAAGAAGGTTTTCATCAAGTTTCCCTTGATCTGCTCCTTGAGACTGCCGACATTGTATCCGTACATGCACCGTTAAATAAGTATACGGAAAATCTCATCGATTTTTCGGCATTTCGAAAAATGAAGAAAAGCGCTATTTTCTTAAATCTTGGTCGCGGTCCGATCGTCGTGGAGAAAGATTTGAAACGGGCACTGGAAACAGACGAAATACGAGCTGCCGGTCTAGACGTCCTGTCTGAAGAGCCCATGTGCACAGACAATCCGCTCCGCGGCTTTTCTGACAGTAACCGCCTTCTTATTACACCTCATATCGCATGGGCAAGTATCGAAGCGAGGACAAAATTAATGAACATTATTGCAGAACAGATCAAAGAGTTCTTCAGCCTATAAGGCCTGAAGAACTCAGACTGTCTTTCCCGCTACAAGTTCCGGCTGGATCGTGCAGGAAGAATATGCATCTGTCTTCTCGATCAGACTTGTCAAAAGCTGTACACTGAACATCGCAACAAGTTCCGGTTTATTGTCGATCGTTGTAAGTGTCGGCTCACAGATCCTTGCATATTCTGAATTATTGTACCCTGTCACAGCCACGTCTTCCGGAATCCGGTAACCTTCCTGCAAAAGTGCTTTCACTGCACCTGCCGCTGTAATATCTTCTCCACAGACCAATGCTGAGAATTTCTTTCCGCTTTGGATCAGCTCTCTGACTGCCCGCATTCCGCCTTCCAGATCAGATGTTGTATGTAATACCTTCTTCTTTGCCTCAGCAATTCCGGCACGCTGCAGTGTATCGACAAATCCTTCCCATTTGAGCCGGGCACTGACGGTATCCATATCCTTTACATAATAGATATCTCTGTGTCCTTTTTTGAGCAATTCATTTACCGCAAGTGCAATTCCATACTTATCGTCTACAAGAACCGAATAAGAATTAGCCATTTCCAGCTTTCCATTCGCCAAAACAACCGGAACCGTCCGCAGAAGCTTTTTAATTTCTGGTTTCTTACAGATCGTATTAAACACAGATCCGACTAGAACGATTCCATCTACCTTTTTCTCCAACATCGTCTGCAGATATTTCTCTGTCTCCTCTGCCTCTCCACCTGTATTGCAGAGAGTAACCTCATATCCTCTGTGACTTAATTCCCGCTCAATCGTGTATGCCGTCCGAGCATAGTGCGGCACACGAATATCCACCGTAAGCACTGCAACCGTACGCATAGACTTACTGACCATGCCTCGTGCAATGGCACTTGGTGTATAGTGATTGCGTTCAAGTACCTCCTCTACTCGCTCTCTCGTCGCAGGATTTACGTTGCCCTTATGATTGAGCACTCTCGACACCGTAGAGATTGAGACTCCTGCTTCTTTTGCTATATCATAAATGTTCATGTTTCTTGATTCCATTTCCTCTCCTTATTACATTTCCCCGTGAAAGGGCTTTCTAAAAGCATACGAGATAAAGTATATACTTGTCAAGGTATTGTCTCCAGATTACGGTTGCCGGACATGTCTCCTCTGTCTTTCTGTCAGATTCCCACCAGGTTCCCTGCACAAATACATCGATCCAGTCGCTTTAAAAACAGATGCAATGCTCTGTAAAAATGTAACTTCAAAAAAGGCATCCTCCGGTACATGTTCTGTAGCCGGAAAATACCTTTTCCTTCTCTATAATTTTATCACTCTGCAACAGTATTTTACAATGCTTTTGTTCTCTTACAGTGCATTCTCCAGGTCAGAAAGCATAATGTTAAGTGCTGTGATCCCCCCTTCTGCTGTATACCACACTGCTGGATGTTCCAAATAGATAATCCGTCCATTCTTATATGCATCTGTTCCCATGACAAGTTCATTCTCCACAATTTCTTTCGCGGTCTGTGCCCCGTCTGCACCAATCGCACTATCTCTGTCCATAACAAAAATATAGTCTGGATTCTTCTCCACTACCGTCTCAAAAGATGCTTCATTTCCATGTGTCGATGTGCTCTCTGCCGCAGTAAGATTTTCAAATCCAACCTCTCTTCCAACAATCGAGCAGCGTCCATCATTCCCCATCAAGTTGAAACTTCCGCTTGTCGTCATACCAACTAACGCTGTTTTGCCTTCTGCTGTTTTCTTCAGTGCCTTAATACGTTCGTCAAACCCTTCTGTCTTTTTCGATACTTCATCTTCCAGACCGAACATAGATGCGATGGTCTCCGCGTTTTTTGTCACACTCTTTACAATGCCGAGCTCACTGTCTGTGGAGAGGAATACGACCGGTGCGATTTCACTGAGCGCGTCATAAGAAGATGCCAGACGTCCTCCGATGAAAATCACATCCGGGTCACACTCCATAACAGCCTCAAGATCCGCTTCTTTGATCGTTCCCAGATTTGCTACCTCTTCATTATCCACATAATCAGTAAGATATTCCAGAGAGGTAGAAGCGGAACCTACAACACGGTCTCCCATTCCCAGATTATCGAGAATGTCAAGTGATGCCATATCAAGCACCGCGATTCTCTTCGGATCGTACGGAACTTCCAGATTCACCTCTTCCTTGTTTCCATTAAAGGATTTGATCATCACATTCTCCGGTGTCTGCTCCTTTGTCTGTTCTGTCTCCGCCTTTTTGGAGGTATTGCTTTTCTCCTCCGCCTGTCCGCATGCTGCCAGGCTGACCGCCATTGCTCCCGCAAGTAATACTCCTGTTAATTTTCTCATCGTTTTCTCCTTTTCCTTCCTTCTTTTGCTTTCTTTTTATTTTCTGTTTCTTTTACCGTAATTCTCTTTGCCTTAATAATAGATGCACAGTGGTTTCCCTTCGATCCTCAATATTTCAAAATCTACCTGGTAAATCTCTGAGAGCACCTCTTTTGTCACAACTTCCTCGACTGCTCCGTATTTTGCAATTTTTCCATCCTTAAACGCACAGATATAATCCGAGTAAAAAGATGCATAGTTGATCTCATGCAGTACAAGTATCACAGTCTTTCCGAGATCATCACTTAATTTCCTCACCATTTTCATCAGGTTGGTCGCATGGTAAATATCCAGATTGTTCGTCGGCTCATCGAGAAGCACATATTCGGTATCCTGCGCAATTACCATGGCAATATATGCCCTCTGTCTCTGTCCTCCTGACAACTCGTCGATGAAACGGTCTTCAAACTCCTTCAGTTCCATATAGGCAACTGCCTGGTCTATGATCTTTTCATCTTCCTCTGTAAGCCTTCCTCCTGTGTGAGGAAACCGCCCAAATGCCACCAGTTCTCTGACAGTGAGTTTCATCTGGATATGGTTGCTCTGAGTCAGGATCGCCAGATGTTTGGATAACTCCTTGCTCTTCCATTTTTCAATGCTTTTTCCTTCTACTTCCACAAGCCCCTCATCTTTTGCGATCAGACGTGAGATCATACTCATAACCGTGGATTTTCCGGCACCATTCGGGCCAATCAGGGCAGTCACTTTCCCTTTCTGTATCTCAAAGGAAACGGAATCCACAACGGTCTTCCCATCATACTGTTTTTTCAACTCATGGATTCTCAAAAATTAACCCTCCTTTTTCCAAGCAGAAGATACAGGAAATAAATCCCGCCCCCTACTGTAATAAATACACTAACCGGAACTGCGTAGACGAACACCTGCTCTACGATCATCTGGCCTCCTGCCAGAACAATCATCCCAAACAGTGCTGATCCCGCGATCAGCTGTGAATGGCGGTACGTCTCCAAAAGCTGTCTGGACAGGTTCGCAATGATCAGTCCCAGAAATGAGATCGGACCTACCATCGCTGTGGCAATCGCAATACAGAGTGCCACTCCAAGTAAAAGTCTTCGAATCGCCCGGTCATAGTCCACCCCGAGATTGACCGCCTGATCTCTTCCGAGTGTCAGAACATCCAGAAGCGCAAGTTCTCTTCGCAGTGCAAATATCAAAACTGCCAGCAGCAGTACCGCAAACACAATAATTTCCGAATTGATATTGCTAAAGCTTGCCACAAGCGACGCAAGCAGGCTGTCATATTCGTTCGGATCCATCACTCTGACAAGCGTACTCTGAATACTCCCAAAAAACGATGTCAGTACCGTCCCTATTAAAAGCACATACAAAATGTTATGATTCGTCTTACGGAACAGATAACTGTAAATGACTGTCGCCGCCACTCCCATCAAAACAAGGTCCACCGCAAAAGAAATGTTCCCGTTCACCACAAGGAAACTTCCCGATCCCGCCACAAACACGACCACGGCATGGATCAGTGTATACAGAGAGTTCATTCCCAGAAGACAAGGCGTTACAATAGTATTGTTGAGCAAAGACTGGAATACAATGGAGGCCCCTCCGATCGCAGCCGCCGTGACAAGCATTGCGATCAGCTTCGGAATCCTTATCTTCATCGCATAGCGGAAAAGCCGCTCATTTGCAAATGACACGTCGGTAAACAGGTATGCAGCGGCAGCCACAACCACAAGAAATACCAGCAATGCCAGCTTCCGTCTGTTTTTTCTATGCGCCGCACTGCCCATTGCCAATCCCTCCTTTCCCAAACCGGACTGCTTTTCTTCCGTTCTTCAGACGATACAATAGCAGGATCACGAACAGAACACTTCCTACTGTTCCGATGATCAGCTCAATCGGCAACTCGTACGGCATAATCACAACTCTCCCGATCATATCGCACACCAGCACGAATAACGCTCCGAAAAGAGCCGTATCGATCAAAGTACCGCGGATCTTGTCTCCTTTGAACATCGCAACAATGTTCGGTACGATCAGTCCAATATAGGAAACAGAACCAACTACAACAATCACAGAGGCTGTGATCATCGCAGCGATCGTAATTCCCATAAACAGAATAAAATTATACGGAACACCGAGGTTTTTTGAAAAGTCCTTTCCCATTCCCACAATATTGAAGTGATTGGCAAACACGAAAGCAAGAATCACCAGCGGCACTGCCATATATACGATCTCATATCTGCCTCTGAGTACCATTGAGAAGTGTCCCACAAGCCATGTAGAAAGCGCCTGTGTCATCTCATACTTATATGCGATGAAATTTGTAATGCCTCCGATCACATTTCCAAACATAATTCCTACAAGCGGAACGAGTACCACATCTTTGAACTGAATGTGCTGGATAAACCATACAAAAATCCATGTTCCGAGTATCGCTGCCACAAATGCAAAAGCCGCTCTGCCCCACAGTGAGGAATTCGGCAGAAATACAAGCGCCAGCAGTATCCCAAGCTGGGCAGATGAAATTGTGGCTCCTGTGGATGGAGAGACAAATTTATTCATGCAGAGCTGCTGCATAATCAGTCCCGCCGTACTCAGACCGATTCCAGTACATAAAATTGCAAGCAGTCTCGGCACTCTCGAGATCAGAAACAATTTCACAGTCTCCGGATTTCCTGTCAAAAGCGCTCCGGGATCTGTGTCGATCACGCCGATAAAAAGTGATACGATCGATAAGATCACAAGCGCCACTGCCAGAATGATCGTTGATATATATTTTTTAATAACACCACCTCCAATTAGTTTTATTTTACATATATTAGTTTACACTAACTCATGGGTAAAAAAATATATTCATTTCTTATTCCGTGTCAACTATACACAGTTTTTCTTTTTCCTGCAATACCTTACTTTTTTGTAAGTCCCCACACTGTCTGATCTCATTCTTTCTGACATATTTTTCGGCAAAGCTGTGAGCAGCACGGACCATTTCTTTCACCTCCGCGTATTCTTCCGCCAGATAGTAGCGGATAATGGACGGCTTCTGTTCCTGCTCAACTTCTCTGACCAGTATCTCTGCCTCTTCCAGTTCTCTTAAACTTGTATAAAGTACCTTCTCTGAAATGCCGGAAAGTGCTTTTTTTAATTCGGAAAAACGATTTTCTCCGTGTATGATATGCCACAAAATTCTCATCTTCCATTTTCCTCCCAGTATACGATGTGTAAAGATTAACGGACAGCTGCATGTACTTCTGATGTCTGGCATAAATATCCCCTTTCTAAATCTTTCTGCAAAATTACCTCTGCATTTTATAAGATTTCATCAGATTTTGCAAGCTGTCCACTTTATTTTTATTTCACTCTACTTTTTAAATTCCGTCTTCTTTTTCCCCTGAACCAGCTCGGATCCAATCGCACCTACAACGATAATGACTGCCCCGATCATCTGCAAAATAGTCAGATGCTCATGGAACACAAGGAATCCAACCAATGTCCCTACAACAACTTCCAGTGCAGATAGAATACTCGTCGTTGTCGCCTCTACATACTGAGTAGATTTCACACATGCCACATTCGCCACCATTGTACAGAAAATTCCAATCCCAAATAAATCCCACAAAAGATTGGTCACCGGAGCCGCCGCAAAATGTTCTGCAACTGCACCAAAATCCATTCCAAACAACAGAGCCACTGCCGCTCCAAGAAATCCGTAGACAAGCAGTGTATCTCGGTCATAATCTTTCGCGAAAAACTTTGGAAGCAAGATCTGCAACGCGACACCGATTCCATTGACCACTCCCGCAAGAATACCGATCGCATCCAGTTTGATATTTCCTCCTCCGATCAGATTTGCCACGAGTATAGCGCCAATCAGACAGACAAAGATCGTAATAATCTTACTTTTCTCGAGTTTTTCCCCAAACATAAACCTTCCAAGGATTGCAACCCAGATTGGACTCATAAACATCAGTACTGTCGCAACTCCAACCGGAATTCTCGATACTGCCACACTATAGCTGACAAAGCTGATACTGTAGGCGACTGCCCCATACACGATGCAAATAATAATCCCTTTCAGATTGATTTTAAGCGCTGCCGGCTTTGTGATCAGAAGGAATACAAAATACGCCGCCCCCGCCAGAGCACATCGGAAGAAAGAAATCTCAATATTGGAAAACTGGTATTTCGAGAGATCTCTCACGAAAATCCCCATAATCCCCCACATAACTGCAGTGATCACTGCCAGTGCAATCCCTTTGCTGCGCTTATTCATGACTTGCCTCTCCTTCTCTTACGTTCTCTTTTTGCACTTCTTCTCTGCGATAAACTACTTCATTTTCTTTCAATGTCATAAGCACCTGGATATCCGCGAGTGCTTTCACATCTGTCTCCAGAGGATTCTTATCAAGCACGACAAAGTCCGCATATTTTCCAACAGCGATTGTTCCTTTTTCCTGCTCCTCGTGATACTGGTATGCCGCATAACTTGTGATCGCTTTGAGCGCATCAAGCACCGGGATTCTCTGATTTTCCCCAATCACCTGACCGGTTCTTGACACACGGTTCACTGCACAGGAAACTGTCCGCATCATATCTGGCGGAACTACCGGTGTATCCTGATGAAATGTAAACTTCATTCCATCCTCAAGCGCATCTTTTACCGGTGAAATCTGGCTTCCCCTCTGCGCTCCAAAATTTTTGATATGGATATCCCCCCAGTAGTAAGTATGCGCCACAAAAAAACTCGGAATCATCCCGATTGCTTTCATTCGTCCCAGCTGATCTTTTCTGACAAGCTGCGCATGTACCATCACTGCACGGTTGCTGTCTTTCTCTCCTCTTGCTTCTAATTCTTTCTCAAACTGCGAGATATATTGTTCTGCCGCCGCATCCCCGTTACAATGTGCGAGAAGCTGCTGCTTTTTATCCAAAGCGACTGCAATATACTCCCTTAATTTCTCATCGCTGTGGATCGGATACCCACAGTATGTGTCGTCTCCTTCGTAAGGCGTTGTCATCCACGCAGTTCTTCCCTGCGGAGAACCGTCAAGGAATACTTTAAAGCCGCCCATTTTAAAATGATCTTTATACTGTCCCACATATTCCGGCTCCGTCTCCGGCAAATCTGCTGCAGTCATTACATCAGCATAGCCAACGACATCCAGCTTCAGAAGTCCTGCACCCGATGCATACTTTAACAGCTGAAACAACGGCTTTGCAACCATTCCATCCTGTACCGTTGTTACCCCGTAGCTTGCATACATCTTCTGCGCTTCCCCGATCAGTCGCATCAACTCCTCCATCGATGTCATCGGAAGCTTTTCCTGGAATGCCAGAAATGCCTTCTCTTCCATGTAACCATCCGGTTCTCTCGTTTCTGCGACTCTTCCGTAACGTCCACCCGGACAGTCCTCTGTCGCTTCCGTAATCCCCTGAACCTCCAGTCCACGGCTGTTTGTCACACCCATATGAGAAGATGCATGGATTAAGAGAACTGGATTCTCACTGCCGATCTGATCTAACACCGTCTTATCCGGATGTCTTCCTTCTGCAAGAAAGTTCTGGTCATAATTACATCCGATGATCCATGCATCCCCCGGCAGATTTCTCTTCTCTTTAAACGATTTCATCAATTCTATGATCTCTCCGAAATCCTTACAAAGAGACAGATCACACTGCGTCATCGCATTGGCTGCACCGACAAAATGAGAATGTGCATCAATAAATCCCGGCATCAGCACCGCACCGTTCAGATCAATCATCTCATCTGCATCCTCCCGAAGCTTCAACACGTCCCCGGCTGTTCCGACCGCCTTGATCCGCCCATTCTCCACACACACTGCCTCTGCATACAGTGCGTCATCTTCCATGGTCAAAATCGTTCCATTTGTATAAAAACTCTTCATAAATTCTCCTCTTCTTTTATTCTATTTCAATATATTTTTTCTTCTTTCCTCTTCCGACAGCCGCAAGTACGCCTGTTTCGTCCTGCTATGTTCCTCTCTCTAAACCGAACTCTATTATCTGTCAAATTTCATTCATCGTCAAGTAAAAAAAACTAAACTTTTGAGGACAGATCCATCAAACGGAAGATCGCTTCTGCTGTCTTTCTCAAATCCATTTTCGTTGTCGCTTTTAGTTCCTCAAATGACAATGCTCTTCTATTAATCCCAAACATTGCACTGACTCCCATCTCATACAACAGATCTGCATCTTCTGTGACTGCCCCTGCAAGTGCAATCACCGGAACCTGATATTTCTTTGCCCGTTTCGCTACCCCTGAAATTACTTTTCCATAGGAACTCTGTCCATCAATCTTTCCCTCCCCAGTAATTACCATGGATGTATCTTTCAAAACCTCCTCAAATGCAATCGTATCCAGCATAATATCAATTCCACTCATCAGCTTTCCACCAAGAATCGCTGCGATGCCAGCTCCCATTCCCCCGGCAGCTCCGCCTCCTTCTAATTGCAAAATTTCCTTTCCGGTCACCTCATATATTTTCTCTGCAAAATGTCTCAATCCGTCATCTAATCTGGAAACTTCCTCCGGTTCTACCCCCTTCTGTGGTCCAAATATTGCAGTGGCTCCGTTTGCTCCGCACAAAACGGTACTGACATCACACATAACCAAAATTTCCGTTTCCTTTATTCGTTGGTCAAGCTCTGACAGATCAATTTTTTTAATACAATGTAAAGTATTCCCAACCGGAATAAATTCTTCTCCTCTTTCATTCAAAAATTTAACTCCCAATGCCGCAAGCGCACCAGCACCCCCTTCGTTTGTAGCACTTCCCCCAAGTCCTAATATGATTTTCTTCACTCCTCCCTGAAGCGCATCTAAAATCAACTCTCCACCCCCATAAGTTGTAGCTTCCCCGGCATTTAAGTGTTCCCCTGCCAGAGGAAGTCCTGCCGCTGCTGCCATTTCAATGACTGCTGTTTCTTTTATTTTCCCATAAAAACTTTCCACCTGCTCGCCATAAGGTCCCCTCACCTTGACTTGTTTTTTCTCCCCATCTAAAACAGAGAGGAAAGCATCCACGCTTCCCTCCCCTCCGTCCGCTATTTCCATCCGAACTGTTTCCACATCCGGCCATCTCTTTTTTGCCTCTTCCTCAATAATTCTTCCTGCCTCCTGGCTGCTGATCGTTCCCTTAAAAGAATCTGGGATTATTACAATTTTCTTCATATGATCGCCTCACTACCACATTGCCTTCCTGAACTTATCACGATTCCTACTACTATTTTTATTTTCTACTTTTTTCTTTATTCAGTGGATTCCAGCCTCCCCGCAGATATCGCAGGATAAACAAACTTCCCAGACAGACATTATTAGCGATCATGCATCCCCACACTGCATACAGTCCAAGATGGAATACTTTGACACAGAAGAATGTTCCTAACACTCTCACACACCACATACTGAATAGCGCATAGTAAAACGGCTTTACTGTATCTCCTACCCCATTGAAAATTCCCTCGAGGATAATCAATACACCAAATAGTGGCTCTGATACTGCAACCATACGAAGGACAACCGTTCCGAGTGCAATGACATCACTTTCCTTCGTAAACAGCTGCAAAAGCTGTGGTGCCATGAAAAATAAGAGCGCTCCGGATACAGTCATGATCACAAGAATGATCACGATCAACATCCTTGTCAATTCGTGCAGCCGTTTCTGGTCTTTTGCACCAATGGCATTTCCTGCCAAAGTAGCTGCTGCGGCCTGCATCCCATACCCTGGGATGTAAAACGCCTGTTCTACTGTCAGCGCAATCGAGTGCGCCGCAAAAGCCACTGTTCCAAGTCCTGTCACAAGCGATGCAAACACGACATGACCAAGACAGGTAGCCATGCGTTCCATCGCAACCGGAAATCCAACGCGAATACAAGGTTCCATAATTTCCCGCTCCGGGCGGATTTCACATCCCGCCGGAGATACATATCGGTTTTTATAAAGTGCAATCGTCATAAAGATTCCGCCAACTACAAAGGAGACTGCCGTTCCGATTCCGGCTCCGACTGCCCCATATCCGAATCCAAACATCTTCACACTGGCTCCACCGATTTTGATCATTCTTGTATCATAGATAAAAAGGTAATTCAGGACGATATTCACAAGATTCATACAAACATTGACATACATTGGTGTCTTTGTATCTCCCACTGCCCGAAGCAGCGCTCCGAAAATAATGATCGCACTCCGGAAGAGCATCGGAAGGCAGATGATCGCAAAATAGAGGGACGCATCCTTTTTGATCGCCGGATCTACTCCCATCCACGTTGGAAGAATCGGACTGACAGCAAGTGTCAATACCCCAACTCCGATTCCGGTCACCACGGTAACGATCACTGCCTGCACAGATGCCCTCTTCACATTTTCAAATGCTTCTGCTCCCATTTCCCTTGAAATAAATGCCATAAATCCAATTCCCATTGCAAACAACGGTCCGTTCACAAGCCATGTGACCGACGTGCTCATCCCGACCGTTGCCGTGGCTTCTGCGCCGATTCTTCCGACCATCGCCGCATCAATATACTGTACAAGTGTCTGCAGCATCTGTTCCAAAAGTGTCGGCCATGCCAGCGCAAGAATCGTCAGAAAAAGTGCTTTGCGATGTCCTGCCAAAGCCTGACTTCCACTATGATTTCCCATTGATTTTTCTCTCATTTTCATTTCCCTCTCCTTTTTCTCTTTTTATTCCTTCCCCCCGGACGTATTCCTTTTGTCATCTGCCTCTTGTTCTTTTAATAACTCCAAGACATCCAGAAGTGTATTGTACTTTTTCCAGACATCCTTCATCGTCTCCTCATCTGGTTGTACAAGATCAGGGATCATAATCGCCCGAAGACCTGCCCCTGATGCAGATTTTACACCCGCCGGTGCATCTTCCAATGCTACCGTCTCCTCCGGCACTGCCTGGATCACTTCACAGGCAGTCCGATAAATTTCCGGATCCGGCTTCGCATTTTTTACCATATCCCCGAAAACACTACCGTCAAAATACGAGTATTCTCCTGCTTCTGTCAACAAGTTCACCGCATGTTCTCTTCTCGAAGACGAGGCGACCGCAAGCTTATACCCATTCTCTTTTGCATAGGCAAGCAGCTCTTTCACCCCCGGTTTCATCGCCAGGCCTTCAGATGCTACGATTTCTTTAAAAAATGCTCTTGTCAGTTCATTAAACCTCTCCATCGGAAAATCTTCCCGGATGGCTGTGCGAAAATATTGTTCTCTTCTCACCACATTAAATCCAATCGTATGATAAATATGTTCTCCCATTTTGGGAATTCCGAGCACCTCTCCTGCTCGGTTCCAGGAACGCTGCACAACGCGCTCTGAGTCAAAGATCAGTCCGTCCATATCAAAAATCAATGCTGTTATCTTCTTCTGTGCCATATGTCTCTCCCTTATTCTCTTCTGTTTTGTCCTTCCAAAAATGGTCAGTATATTCCTTTTCCACACCAACTACGTAATGAAAATCATCCAATTTGTCCAGAAATATCATGCTTCTATGACAAAAAATGTATTTTCTTAATTCGTCACGACCGCTTATACAATCGCTACTCGAAATGGCTGATACGCACAGCTTCTATTCCATAGGATTTCTCCATTTGGAATTACTTTTTTCATTATTTGGTAACTTCCGTTTACATCTGCATTTATGAAACTTCCGTCAGATGTCTTGAACAAACCTCTTTTGATTCTACGAGATTTATTGTAGTTTTCCTTTACAGGCATTTCATTGTCTACAAAAGAAGTACCGCTCGTATAACTTTCCTCGGTGATGATTACCGTTACACCTATTTCTTGTGCTTTGTACTCTAACATCTGAATAAGCCTGTTATATGGTATCTGAACGAAGTGTTGATTTACTTTCTTCGACAGTTTGCTGTTTTGTTTCCATTCCTTATTATTGCCAATGATAATTTTGCTTACATTGTATTTCTTACAGTATTCGATGATCTCACGACTTGTTTTATGCAAATAATCCTCCATTTTACGGTTACGCTTTTCGGTAAGCTTGTCCATCCGTTTTGTATAAGCAACCCCGTTCATCTGATTTGCAATACTTCTGTATTTAGAAACATGTTTATTGTAATATTGATTTACAGATTTCAACGGTTTCCCATTGACAATGAACGGTTGCTTTCCAAAGCTGTTCGCAACTGTAGCAAGGTTATCTACACCTATATCTATGGAAATATAATTTTGATTCTGCTTTACGGTATCCGTAATCTCTACTTCATAAACAATTTCTATTACAATACAGTTGTAGTGTGGCAGAAACCGAACCTGATTTAATTTTACAAAGTCAGGTCTGTTACAACAGTAGAATTTACATACAAAACCGTTGAACGACTTTGGAAAGTGTATCATTCCGTCCTTCAGTTTACAGTTTTGGTTCGTGATAATAAGTGACTTTCTGCCATTTTTATTTGCATATCTCGGAAGTTTTGGTTTACCAAGGTATTTATCCTTATTTTTAGACCAATCTTTGATGGATGCAAAAAACGACTTCCAATTCTTATCTAACAGCCGTAATGTCTGTTGTGCTGCTTGTGCAGTAGGCATTTCGGCATAGTCCGGATAATCCTTATCTGCTCTCAGCTGTTTATCCAATTCTCCATATCGAATCCACTTATTGTCTTTCACAAAAGACTGTCTTACAATGTAATTTGCATGGTTGTATAAATTCTTTGACAGAAAACAGAATTGATCCAACATAGGAAAATATTCATTTGTAGGTTTTATCATCTGTTTCTCAACTCTCTGTGCTTTCATCTTCCAAAGCCTCTTTCATCTTCTGTACTATTCGCTTGCTATCTAATTTCATCGAATAACAATGCAACAAACTTATGATTTCTTCAAAGACTTCCTCACGATCTAACTTCTGTGAACCGACTTCACTCATTACTATAATTTCGCAATCATACTTATGGAAAAGATGATAGAATAGGTCAAAACCTACTCTTGAAAGTCTGTCCTTGTAAGTGATTACAACTCTTTCCACTCTATGATCTATGATTTCATCAAGTAATTTGAAAAAATCCTTTCTTTTTTCAAAAGAGATACCACTTGCAACATCTGTGTAAACTTCGTTTATCTTATAACCGTTCATAAAACAAAACTGTTTTAATATATCCACTTGATTTTCCAGGTCTTTCTTTTGCTTTACGGTAGATACACGGGCATAAATGCAAGTTTTCCTCTCTACATCATTGTTAAGCAACTTATAAACATCGTCCGTATTATAATCATATCTACCATTCACTAATGTAGTTGTACGAATTAAACCTTTCTTTGTGTAGTTTGACAAAGTTTGTCGTGAAATCCGCAATAGCTTCATTACTTCACATGCTCTCATAATGTCACCCCCTTCTAACTTTAACGGCATTATATCACAAGTTATATGAAATTCCAAATATAATATTGACTATTTTGATATTTATTAAGCAGATATCACATTCCAAAAGTGAATAGCAATATTCCCGAAGCGTAAATCTCTCTTCGAAAAAACAAATTGTAAAATATCGAAAACTTTAGTATATTGGAAATATAAAAATCAGAACATGGGGAATATAAAATGATTCTAGAAAAAGCAATCGTTCCAGATATTAAAGATGGCTGCCCTACAAAAGAAGACTGGGAAGCCAGACGAAAGCTCATATTAAATACGCTGTCAGAGATAGAATATGGCAAACGCCCTGCAGTTGACTATGTGGTCACCTGGAAAGAACTTCTGAGGGAACCTGTGGAGTCCTTGCACGCAATACATATGCGGACAGAAATAACAGTTCAGACAAGTTATGGAGCTATTTCCTTTCCGGTCACGGTATTTCTTCCCAAGCAAAATAGAAAAGTTCCGGCAGCCATTCTCATTTGCAGTGAAAATAAACATGCAGAACCGCCGCACAATGGCACTGTTTCAAATCCTACTGAAAAAACTTTCCGAACACTCTTTCAACAATTTGGAATTCTCAGCGAAGATCCTGATGCATTGATTGCAACTTTTCTGAAAAACGCAGAAAAGAGACGCACTTGTAAAGCAAAAACATTAGATTTAGATACAGACTACGACACCGGGCACTGGCCAGTAAGAGAAATGCTAAAGCAAAATTTCGCTATGGTCGGATTCTATGCAAATGATGCTGAGCCTGATATAGCCAACCAATTTCCAAGTAAACTCGCCTCTATCTTCGGAACACAAAAACAAAGAAAGGCACATGAGTGGGGAATTTTGTCCGTATGGGCTTTTGCAGCTCAATGTGTGATGGATTATGTTGAGCAAATTCCGGAAATTGATTCTTCTCAGGTAACTTTAGCAGGTCATAGTCGTTGTGGAAAAGTAGCCCTGTGGTCCGGCGCAAATGATGAGCGCTTTCATGCTGTCATGGCAAATGGTTCCGGATGTTGTGGCGCTTCCTTATCTCTTGGAAAAACCGGAGAAAATCTTTTTAGCATCCAAACTGCTTTTCCACATTGGTTTGCTCCTGCATTTCTAAATTATGCTTGCAAAGAAAAGGAACTTCCATTTGACCAACACTTTTTATTAGCCACAGTGGCTCCCCGAATCCTCCATATCGGAAGCGGAAGTAAAGATGCCTGGTCCGATCCGGAGGGGGAATATTTCAGTACATTCCTTGCCTCTAAAGCATGGGAATATTATATGACAGATTCCACTTATCCAAAAATGACCGGACATTTTCCCTCTGCAAATGAGCATGAGATAGCCGGAAAAGTCGGCTATCACCTCCGTGAAGGCGAACATCTATTAGATACCTTTGACTGGATGTGCCTCGTAGATCACCTAAAAAGACAATGAGTTTGTGATCACATCGTATGCTACAGAATTTTTTATAAAAACTAAAAGATCAGCTGCGATTACTTTTATAATCACAGCTGATCTCTATTTTCTTAAGAATCAAACTCAATTTCTCTTCCTTCTTCATCTTTGAGATAATTAATGACTTCTTCCAACTTGTTGACAGCCTCCTGTTGTTCCTCCCAGTCATTTCCACGCATTTCTTTGTTTACAATGCATTGCTTCACATATTTTAACTGTCTGATCAATTCCTGATTCATACTGACGCCCCCTTCTTGTGCGTATCGGTTTTATTTTCTGTATCTTTTCTATATTCTACTACTTTTTTCTGAAAAATTCCACCTTGTTTTTCTGAATCTTTCTTTAAGATTGTGAACAAGTACTATCCGATCGCCCAAAATTATGCATGCTAAATTTTCTTCATCATACGGTACAGAAGAATAGAGGCAACAACTGCTGCCACTGCCTCTGATACTGGAAATGTCAACCACACTCCCGCAACTCCCATCACCTTGATCAGCATCAAAGAACATGGAACAATGATGACCAGCTGTCGTAACAGAGATACGATCAGCGATGCAATTCCTTTTCCCATCGACTCAAACACACCGGCAAATACTGTTCCTAATGTAGATACAATAAATCCAGTTCCAATGATCCGAAGCGCCTGTGCTCCCATCTTCTGCATTTCTCCTGTGGCACTGAACAAAGAAAGAACCGGCTCCGGGAATCCCATAAACAAAATCGTTCCCACTGTCATAATGACCGCTGTCACCAGCACACTAACTTTAATTGTCTCATGAAGCCTCTTCTTAGCCCCTGCTCCATAATTGTAACTGATGATCGGACGCATTCCTTGAATGATTCCATTTGCCGGCATATAGACAAACATCTGAAGTTTAAAATATACTCCAAGTACCGCAACTGCTGTCTGGGAAACAGCTCCTAGAATTCCATTCAAAACACCAATCAGGATAGACGGAAGGGACATCATCACCGTAGATGGAACTGCCACAAGATACAGCTGTCTGACAATCCTTCCTTTCATGCGGAATCCTTTCATATGAATCTGAAGCCCTCCACTGTGTCTACAAAACAAGATGATGGATAACATGCACGCGGAAAACTGTCCAAGAATCGTCGCTGTCGCTGCTCCCCGTACTCCCATCGCCGGGAATCCAAACAGTCCAAAGATCATGATCGGATCAAGGATAATATTCACAATCGCTCCCACCCCCTGCATGATCATCGGTAAAAACATATTTCCTGTCGCCTGAAACATCTTTTCAATTTCAATATGAAAGAGCGATCCAAACGAAAGGCAGATTACAATATAAGAATACTGACCGGACCATTCCAGCACAGTCGGATTATCTGTGAACATCTGCAAAAATGGTTTTGTAAAAAAGATTCCAAGCAAAATAAAAAATATCGAATGAATACCTGTCAGTACAAGCCCATGTGCCGCCGCATCATTTGCCTCCTCACTTTTTTTTGCTCCAAGATTTCTTGCAATCGCTGCATTCGTTGCTACACCAAGTCCTACCGCCACGGCAAGTACTAAATTCTGAAGCGGATAAGCGAGAGAGACTGCTGTAAGCGCCTCCTCTCCCAGCTTAGCTACAAAAATACTGTCTACGATATTGTATAAAGATTGAATCAGCATCGAAATCATCGGTGGAACAGACATCCCCATCAAGAGAGGAAAAATTGCTTTCGTTCCCATTTGATTTTCTGATTGTTTCATTTAACAATTCCTCCTTTATCTTTTCCTTTTTTAGTACACAAAAAGGCTATAAATCTTTTCTGTTTAAATCAGAAACAGAAAAAATTTATAGCCCATCCGGCACTTTATTTTACACCGTAACAGAATAGCACGGTTATTTTCACTTGTCAATTCTATTTTTAGCCTTGCAGCTATCCGCTCTTTTCCCTTACAAGATAAAATTATCCTTTTTCTTCTCCATCCCTCGACTGTTGAAGATTTCTTAGCATCTTCTTTGCTGCCCGTCGAAAAATTTCCAATTCTTCCTCTGTCAGGCCATCTTGCAACTTAGATTCTACATATCGTATATCCGCATCCACTGCCGCACTTGCCTCCAGCCCTTTCGGAAGTACTACTATTTTCTTCAATCTCGCATCATATTCCACCGGAACCCGTTCGATATATCCGTTCTTCTCCATAAGCTGTAAGATACCCGTAGCTGAAGATCTTCTTAAATTAAACTCTTCCTCCAGATCCTTCTGAAAAATCTCCTGTTCTCTTGGCTGGCCCAAAAGATAATGCAACACTCGTCCCTGCACTCCGGTCACACCTGTCTTTGAGGCAGAACTGTCAAATTGTCTCTTGATCTGATTTGACAAAATGCCGATTATTCTGCCAATCGCAATGTCCCGTTCCATATTATCCTCCATTTGTTAGTCCCCTAATTGTTGATTATAAATTGACGCTCCTAGAATGTCAATATACGGCGGCAGGTGTTTTCCGAAAAAGGCAGCAAATACTTTTTAAAAGAGTGCAATCACCCAAAGACGAATTGTAAAAATCCACAAAATCTGCTATAATTTTATCAAATTTTGAGGAGGTTTGATATGGAATTACAACGTTCATGTAAAGAAGCAATCGCTTCTTGTTTAGATCAGAAAACTTTTGCTGTTGCCCACTTATACAATGATGATAACCGGTTCTACAGCATCGAACCAGGGGATATTTTCTTCATTAATCAGTATGAAAGCCACCATTTAACTTATATTGACGAGAAAGTTCATGAGCGGATTGTTTTATCTATCTTCCCAGACTTTTAAAACAGCTTTCTTCTGGGCAGACCAATCTGGATAACTGCTTTTCTTCTCGTAATACATCCAATCCAAACCTGCACAAGCGGTCACTGAATGTCGAGGAGCAAAAGCTCTTTCAGTACTTCATTCATAAACTTGTCAGCACAGACGGATTCGGCGCAGATCTTATAGAGAAAGCCACGTTCACAGAATTAATGGTATTTTTGAATAAAATTTTCTCTGACAACAACCTCCCTGTCACATCTTCTTTTCGCTCGACGCAGCACCAACGGGTTGACCGGATTCTGACTTATATCAACCAGCACATTCAGAATCCACTGACAATCGAACAACTCTCCGAAAATTTCTATCTGAGTCCTTCCTACCTGTGCCGTATTTTCAAATCTGCGACCGGGACAACGATCAACAAATATATTACTACCAAACGAATCACAATCGCAAAGTCATTGCTTGCTGAAGGGAAATCGGTCAATGAGGCATGTGAGGAATGCAGGTTCAACGATTACAGTAACTTCCTGAAGACATTTACAAAGGCAGTCGGCATCTCACCGAAGAAATACTCTCAGTTTTCTTCTTAATATTCCGAGCGGCTTTAGACACACAGCATCCTGCAAACCCAAATAAAGCCGCAACAAAAAAAAGTTAGCGCAATCCTGAAGGATGTGGTAACTTTTTTGGAATTTTCTTCACTTACAAGTCGTTTCCATACACTTCAATCTGTATCAGCGCCGGAAATGGAGATGGATCGTCTGCTTTGATCAGATCGCACAATTCTATCCAGCTCACTTTCCTTTTTTCAATCATAAATTCATGCGGAAAATCTGCTCTCGTATAGAGAATAATCCGATCGATCTCCACTTCTCTTCCAAAGTCAATCTTGATCGCTGCATCCTCACGACGATTAATTCCCCACGATTGAAACGGCCACTTCCAATGTCCTTCATTTGCAGTCACTCCGTCAACTACATTGACTGCTGCAAAGACAGCTTCTCCTCTCGTTTCTACATTTGCAGATACATGTGGATAACAAGTTGTACTACATGACTGATCGTTGACATTCAGCGCCAGATTTCGGTAAGTTTTTCTCACTGCTTTCCACTACAATACGCTCTCCCTCTTCATAAGTTCGTTCATAGAGAAATGCAATTTCCTTCTCTCCCTCTTTACTTAATATTTCCTGTCCCTCGGCATTTTTTATTGTTACTTTTAACATCTTAATCTTCCTTCAAAATTTCTCTCACACATTCTGCCAGCGTTTCACATTTGCAATTCGCAAAGAAAAGTTCCTCAAATCTTTTCCCCTGCAATGCCCCTCTCACAAGATCACGATCAAGTTCTTTTAAGATTGTAGGCAGATCTTTGTAAGTCACTTTTTTTACTTCATCCAAAATCCTCTTATTTCTCTGTTCCGGAACTGCACGCTCTCTTGGATATCCTTGTCCACTCTCTTCTGCGAATAGTTTTTCAAAGATATACTCCAAATTCAGTTCTCCACCCCATCCAAATCCTTTTGCAAATGGGATTGCAATTGCATTTCCGTCATTGATCTGTGCAAATGTATAAGCATCTAATGCATCTTCTACATGTCCACAAATCACACCTGGAAAAGAATTACATGCAAGCATAGCTCCTTCACCAGTTCCGCATCCGGTGATCACATAGTCTGCCGCCCCTGCATTTAATAAAACTGCTGCAAGAATCCCAACCTGCACATATGTCAACTGACACTCGTCTTCTGCAGAATACATCCCATAATTGTCTACCGAAAACCCTTTTTCGGATGCTACTTTTTCCAACGCATGCAGAATCATCTCATTCTTCTCCCTTACCAATACATATTCCAGACATTTCTTAAACGCATTAATGCTTCCACATAAAAATAGTCTCCCCAGATACAACATTCATCGACTCCAACATGGAATGTAATTGCATATACTCCATGTTTGATAATCCCATTTGAAAGATCTTTCTCCGTTGTATAATTTTCAAACAGTGACTTCACAATTTGAACTGCCGTTTCCTCATATTCTTTCTTTCTTGGATCTAAGACCGGAAGGTGCTTACTTAATTCCAGAAGCCCACATGCAAGAATTCCCGTATGTGCATAGCTGAGCGCAAATCCATAAACGCCCCATGCCTGAATAATCTGAGTCTTTTCACTGTATCGTTCCATAAGACGATCTGCAGCGCGCACCGAGAGTTCCAGTGCCTTTTCATTTCCTGTAATTTTATAACCCGCAAGTGTGGATAAAGAGTATAAGAATCCAATATCATGTGTATTTAAACCAATATTCTGATCTAATCTCTCTTGAAATGTGCGGAGCAATGTCTCCAATGCAGAAAGATACTTTTTTTCGTTTGTGTCTTCATACAAAAGCCACAAAATCTCTGTTCAAAATCCTTCTGTCCAATCTTTATTTCCCATTTCTCCATAAATCAGGTTTTCGGAACTTGATGTCGGAAAAACTGTTGAATACTTTGGCAGATTCTCATTCACTTTGCTCTTTACATAGTGCATCGCTTCTGCAAGCCACTCCATATTCTCTTTTTTAATTTCCATAGTTCTTTTCCTCCCTTTGCTGTTTCATCTAACTGTATCGTATCACCTTTTTTTCACATTTTCTTGTGCTTTTTTATACAAAATATTGCATTTTTTGAACTATTGGAAAAAGGCATTGCCAAATGATCTTCTGATCATCGGCAATGCCTCATTTCCAGTCTTTATAAACTTTTAACAGTTCTTACTGCTGTCTCGTTTCTGCTTTTTACACTAGTTTGTGTAGTTATCAAAGTATCCCTGCACTAATACAACCGGTGTTCCTTTGTCTCCGGAACCACTTGTAAGGTCACAGAGGGAACCAATCAGATCTGTGAGCTGTCTCGGTGTTGTTCCCTGAGAAGCCATATCTCCGACAAGATTGTCACTCTTTTCTTTGATTCTCTTGGAAATTGCTTCTTTTAAAGCTTCTCCGCTTAAATCTTTGAAATCGTTATCTGCAAGGTATTTTAATTTTACTTCGTTCGGAGTTCCGCGAAGTCCGTCTGTGAATGCCGGAGATACAACCGGATCAGCTAATTCCCAAATTTTTCCCTGAGGATCTTTAAATGCTCCATCTCCGTATACCATTACTTCCACATGTTTTCCTGTCTTGTCTAAGATCTGTTTTTGAATCTCATCTACAAGATCACGGCACTCTCTTGGGAATAACTTGATCATGCCTTCTGTAGACTTGTTAGAGCCTAACAGACCATATCTCTCATTGCATCCGCTTCCATCTACCGGCGCTGTCAGGATGTCGTCCATTCCGCATACACGCTCTGCACCTGCTGCTTTGAGAATACGTTTTGTTCTTGCTCTTGTGTGGATATCACAAGTCATTACATTCTTTGTATAATCTAAGATTGTTCTCGGATTGTTTGCAAAGATAATCTCTACTTCTGCACCTGCTTCTCTGATCAGCTGTCCGTAATATTCTACATAATCTACACCTGTAAATTCATGCTTATTCTCTCCGAACAGTTCTCTGTATTTCTCCAAAGTAAGTACATCGCTGTATGGATTGATTCCTGCTTCATCCAGCTTGTCTAAAGATACAAGCTGATTTCCAACTTCATCACTCGGATAGCTCAGCATAAGAACTACTTTCTTTGCGCCCATCGCAATTCCTTTTAAGCAGATCGCAAAACGGTTTCTGGATAAGATCGGGAAAATAACACCGATTGTCTCACCGCCTAATTTTTCTCTTACATCACTTGCGATTGCCTCAACAGAAGCGTAGTTTCCCTGTGCTCTTGCAACGATTGACTCTGTCAGGGAGATGACGTCTCTGTCTCTTAACTCAAAGCCTTCGCTTGTTGCTGCATCTAATACACTTTCTACTACAATATTTGCGAGGTTGTCGCCTTCTCTGATGATCGGGCAGCGGATTCCTCTTGATATAGTACCTACTTTACGTTCCATCTTTTGCACTCTCCAAATCTATTTCTTTAATTTACTTGCTTCCTGCACAGGATGTCAGAATCATAAATCCGGCATCTCTGCATATTGCAACAGTATTATAATATAAAACAAAGAGAATGTAAAAGATTTTCTTCTACATTCCTATGTTTTTTTATTTTTTCCTGCTTTTCACCCTATAACTTCCTTCAAATCGCAAAAACAAAGGCTTTTTCCATGTTTAATAATCAGATTTTTTCCCGAAGCACTTTATAAATATAAGACACCGGAAGTCCGACCACATTATAGTAATCCCCGTCAATCTTTGCAATATGTGCTGCAAATCTGCCTTGTATTCCGTATGCGCCCGCTTTATCCATTGGTTCCCCAGTCGCAATATAAGACTGAATCTCCTCCTCTGTCATTACATCTACATATACTTTTGTCTGGACCGCATGGGAAATGACTTCTTCTTGCCCCTCCTTGTCATAGCAGATCACAGCTACTCCGGTATAAACATCATGGGTATCCCCCTGAAGTGCTTCCAGCATGCGCTCTGCATCTTCCTTATCTTTTGGCTTTCCTAAAATCTTCCCTTCATGCGCCACAACAGTATCTGCACCGATGATTATCTGTCCACAATCTTCTTCTCTATCCGATGCAGTCTTCTCCGCCACGTCCTTTGCTTTTAAAAGCGCCAGTTCCTTTACGATTTCCTGCGGTTCCGTGCTTTGATATACCTCTTCTTTTTCGCTTGTCACAACCTCAAATGTATATCCGATCTGCTCGAGCAATTCTCTGCGTCTCGGCGAACCGGAAGCTAAAATAATCTTCTTCATCTGATCAACTCCTTATAGCTGTAAATAAAGCTGTCTGCGTGCCTTTGGATTTCTTCCCATTCATCTTTTGAATGTGCATCGTACACACCTACCGTATAAAATCCTCCTGCATTCGCCCCTTGTACCGCTTTTAGAATATCTTCAAATACTGCACATTCTTCCGGCAAAAGTCCCATCTTTTCAGCCTGTCTCTCATAAATATCCGGAAACTCTTTTCCCCTCGGTACTTCTCGCACAGTTGTGTAGGACTCAAACAGATCCAAAATTCCATTTCGCTCCAATGCCGGCAAAAACATCTGTGGTTCACAGGATGTTGCAATTCCAATCTTGATCCCCCGTTTTTTCAGATAACGAAGATATTCCTCTGCTGACGGCTTTAGCTGTACTTGATTTGCATAAGCATCTGTTGCCATCTGGTACCATTCTGCAATGATCTGCTCAGGTGTTTCTAAAAATCCAAACCGTTCAATGGTATAGACTGCCGCCCGTTCAAACCCAAGAGGCGCAATACTTCTCAAATAATCTTCCGGAACTTCCAGTCCTCTTTTTCCAAGAAATTTCTTATCAATTTCTTCCCAGATATGCATCGAATCCAAAATCGTTCCGTCTAAATCAAAAATAATCCCTTTCTTTTCCATTCTCTGTACCCTTTCTTTCGAGATATTTTCTTCCTCCTCTGTAAATGTCTTTATCTCGTCTGGCTCTTTCCACAATCGTTGTAAATTATTGTGTATTATAATATATTTTTCTCATTCATACAACTTTTTTGTTCACTGATCAGAAGGCATGCTATAATAAGAAAAGATATTATTTTAGGAATGGAGAGATCTGAATTATGAATACGAAAACAAAGTCTACTTTAATGACTGAGGGGCCCATTTGGAAACGGATGATCCTATTTGCCATTCCGCTGTTCCTTGGAAACCTCTTCCAGCAGCTCTATAACACCGCCGACTCCCTGATCGTTGGAAACTTCCTTGGAAGTGATGCCCTTGCCGCTGTCAGTTCCTCCGGAAGTCTCATTTTTCTAATGGTCGGCTTTTTCAATGGTATCTCACTTGGTGCCGGCGTCGTCATTGCCAGATACTTTGGCGCACGCGAGAAAGAAAAAGTACAGGATGCCATTCACACAACCGTTGCTTTTGGAATTGTGGCAGGAATTCTTTTGACTGCCATCGGACTGATCATGACACCTACTTTTCTTAGGTGGATGGGGACTCCCGCAGATGTATTAAAAAATTCAGTGCTGTATTTCCGCATCTACTTCCTCGGATCCATTGCATTTGTACTCTATAATATTTTTGTTGGAATCCTTCAGTCTGTCGGTGACAGCAGACATCCTTTGATCTACCTGATCATTTCCTCTGTGACAAATGTAGTTCTAGATTTGCTTTTTATCGGTGTTTTCAGATTTGGTGTGGGATCCGCAGCCGTCGCCACAATCCTTTCACAGTTTTTAAGTGCAATCCTCTGCCTGATCCATCTGATGCGCTGCAAAGAAGATTATCAAATTCACCTAAAGAAAATCCGCTTTGACTTTCCAATGCTAAAGCTGATTATTTCTAACGGACTTCCTTCTGGCTTCCAGAACTCGATCATTTCTTTCGCAAATGTCATCGTGCAGTCCAACATCAACTCCTTTGGAAAAATGGCAGTTGCCGGCTGCGGTGCTTACTCAAAGATCGAGGGATTTGGCTTCCTGCCGATCACATGCTTTGCACTGTCTCTGACTACCTTTATCAGCCAGAACCTCGGCGCCAGACAGTACGAACGTGCAAAAAAAGGCGCAAAATTCGGTGTGCTCTGTTCCATTACTATGGCAGAGATTGTCGGAATCATTATCTTCTTTACCGCTCCATACCTTGTTGCAGCATTTAACAATGATCCACAAGTGGTAGCTTTTGGAACTGCACAGGCACGTACCATTACTTTGTTCTACTTCCTCCTCGCATTTTCGCACTGTATTGCCGGAATCCTCCGCGGGGCTGGAAAATCTACGATACCGATGTTCGTTATGCTCATCTGCTGGTGCATAATCCGTGTATCTTACATTACCGTCGCTGTCCGGATCATCCCAGATATTAAAGTCATCTTCTGGGCATACCCGATCACCTGGACATTAAGTTCGATTTTATTTATCATCTACTATTTTAAAGCAGACTGGATCCATGGATTTGACAGGCGGAATTAATCTGCTAGTCAGACAGATACCTTTGCAAATTTGATACAGAAGACAGAAACTGAGCAAAGCAAGACTTTTCGTATTTGCTTTACAATGTTTCTGTCTTCTTTTGTTTTCAAAATAATACTTTTACGGCGCCCTGTATGCAAACTATATTACACAAAATGCAATATATACTTGACATACCTTTATATATTTCATATACTGAAGACAAGAAGACAGAAATCAAGTCAGCAGCATGCATTGCATCTACTGGCTGGAAGGGAGATTCTTAACCGTATATGAAAAATATGAAACTAAAGATTGCCCGCATGGAACAAGGGCTTTCGCAAGTCCAGCTTGCAGAGATGACCGATGTGACCAGACAGACGATCGGTATGATTGAGGCCGGAGATTTCAATCCTTCGCTGAAACTATGTATCCGAATCTGCAAGGCTTTGGGCAAAACATTAGACGATTTATTTTGGGAGGTTGAGTAACTATGAAGAAAATTATTGACGAACGTCAGGAACTGGAAATGATGAAAGTAGAACGCACTGGATTCTGGATTATGTGGGGCGTACTCCTTCTGTCACTTCTGGTGCAATCACTTTTTCTCGGGGCAGGTCCAAAACAGATTGCCGGAGAAAATATTTCATTTCTGGTCGGATGTCTGATCGTTGTGATCGGCTGTGTGAAGAAAGGGCTTTGGGGATATGACTCTACACCATGTATGAAGACTTATCTTAGTGCCAGCCTGATTGGAACACTGATTTTTACCTTTTTACTCGGCGCAGGTCTCGCATGCAACGGCTCTGAACATGTACTGTCCATTTGCGCCCTGTTTGCCATCAGTATTTTCTTTTTGATGTTTGTAGTTTTGTTTCTAATGGGAACTTTCACAAAGTATCGCCAGAAAAAGCTTGCCAGACAGTTCGATGATGACACAGATTTTTTTGACTGATTGAAATTGTACAACACCGTTGGCAAAGTCCAGCCTGATATGCTTACAACTGTAACACTACATCACACCGAAACTATGCTTCGGAAATAAGGAGGGGTCTCTATGGAATTTGAGCAAGATTATATTATGCGGATGATCAAAAGTATCGTCAGCTTCTTCATCAAGCTGATCACTGGGAAGTCAGATACGGTCTATGAACTGCCCTCTGATGGGCTTTACACCCCATGCGATGATATTTTCGCACGGATCCTTTCCCTCGCAGACGGCGGAAAAATCAACGAAGCCGAGAACCTTCTATACGCAAATGTCGAACCTGACAGCAAAGACTATCTGCTGATGGGACTGACGTTCTATTCGCATATTAACGAATATACCGATAATTTCTTATCGGATCACAATTACAGCCGCCAGGAGATTCAAGATGGAATCATCGCTTTTGCAAAAGAATTTACAATCGACGAAATGAACTCCCTATCGCTTTATCAGACACTGGAAGAAATGTTATAAAACATACTTTTTTTAGTTCCGTAAGGCCACATGGATGTCTCTGCATCTCTGATTTACAGACAATTACAGCCAAATCTTTTTCAAAAGAAAAATACGAAAGTGATAACCAATTATATCAATTTAATTTTCATTGGATTATCACTTTCGCGTTTTTATATTCCTATATCATCTTATTTTCATAATCTTGTAACTCTTAAAAAACATTATTACTAACCACCAATACCCTTACACCCATAAAAAAGGCTTCAGTATCTTCTGACCATCCGGTAAAACATTCCTTTCCCTGCTGGTGTTGACATCTCAAATTCCGTTCCTTCTATACGAAATCCTACATTTTGATAACATTTAATGGCTCTTTGATTCCAACTTCTGACATACAGGCAAAGCAACCTACCCGGATACTGCTTTTCAACCTCTTCGCAAACCAACTTTAATATAGTTGTCCCATAATGCTTTCCGCAAAGCTCCGGGCGCACACCAAGTCCTATCGTAATCTTCTGAATCCCGGGACATACATGGACAAATCCGACCAATTCTCCATCTTCCCATGTCCCGCAATATTCCTCTTCCTTCTCGGGATTGAAAAATCCACACTGTTCTCTTCTCATTTGTTCATGATCAGAAAGATTATACATCGCATATTTTCCATCATATTTCCATCCACAGATCTCTTTCTTATCTTTTTCACTCAGATATCGTAATTCTATCTGCATCTTCACTCTCCCCAGACATCCTTTAGCTCTTTTTTCCCAAGTCGTACCTCTTCCATCTGACCGGAAATCTCTTCATCGAGATAATCAAACAGATAGTTTTTCCCCTTCTGCGGACGATTGAGATATTCTTCTCTTATCTGGCGCTGCACTTCTTCCACCTCCGTCCGAAGCTCCCGGGCAGATAACAGCTTTCCACCTTGTCCCAGTGTCACAACCTGCTCTACATTATCCGAAGTAGCAACCGTTACATGGTATTTTCTTCCAATCTCATGAACAACTTTTTCAATATACTGGTCTGCTGTCTCCGCTTCTTTCGTATACACGACATAGATGTTATGGTATTTCTGAACCCCTAATTCCTGCCCTTGCACCTTGTATGCATCAAACACAAGGATCAGATTACATTTCTTGAATCCCTGATAGTTGCACAACACATCCATCAGTTTATTTCTCGCCCCTTCGATATTGACTTTTGCAAGCTCTTTTAGATCTTCCCATGCAAAAATCACATTGTATCCATCTACAAGCAGATATTCTTCCATCTGATCCTTTCGAATCCGCTTTTGTCTTTCCTCCAGGCTCTCTACTCGCCGCTCAGCAATCGGACGTTTTCTCTCTATTTTTCCATAGGTACGAAGGAAAATTTCCTCTAGTTCTTTATCCTCTTCAACACTTCTCGAAAAACTACTCGAAACTCTTCCACTCTGTACGCTTCCCTGACCTTTCTTAGCCTCAATTGCCGATTTCTCTTTTTCTGCCTCAGGTGTCCACACATATTCCAAATGCATATGATCCGGCACTTGATGCCAGCTGACATGAAAACCTGCTCCATGCGCACAGAAAACGGATCCGGTCGGATTGTCCAGATCTCCCTCTGAATCATATCCGATCTGCTCTATCACTTCCTCTGCATTGTGGCAAGGTGCATATCCCTTTAAAGTACAGAACAGTCGTCCTCTTCCTTTCGTGTAACTTGTCACTTCCAGCTGATAATCCCTCATCTCAGATACCGGAGCGCTCCCGGTGATCACCGCAAAGTCTCCCTCTGTATCCGGTGTCTGAAATTCTCCTGCCATTCTCTGAATATCTGTCAGTGCTCTTCCGACAAATTCAGCCGGGATCTCCATCCGAAATTTATAGTACGGTTCCAAAAGCACACTTTCTGTCGATTTTAACCCTTGGCGAACCGCACGGTAAGTTGCCTGACGGAAATCTCCTCCTTCTGTATGCTTCAGATGTGCCCTGCCTGCAACAAGCGTAATCTTCATATCTGTGATCGCAGATCCAGTCAGCACACCCCTATGCTCTTTTTCGGCCAAATGTGTTAAAATCAGCCGCTGCCAGTTTCGGTCAAGGACATCCTCACTGCAGTCTGCCGCAAACACAAGTCCACTTCCCGATTCTCCTGGTTCTAGAAGCAGATGTACTTCCGCATAATGGCGCAGCGGCTCAAAATGCCCGACACCTTCCGCCGGACGTTTGATCGTCTCCTTATATACAATATTTCCCGGTCCAAACGTGACCTCTGTCTGAAATCGTTCCCGGATCATACTTTGTAAAATCTCTGTCTGTACTTCCCCCATCAACTGCGCATGAATTTCCCCAAGTTCCTCATTCCACACGATATGAAGCTCCGGATCTTCTTCCTCCAGCTGGCGAAGCTTGAGCAGCATTCCGTGGGTATCGCATCCTTCCGGGAGTATCAGCTGATAATTTAAAACCGGAGTCAGCACCGGCCCTTCCGATGGCGGCTCTGCCCCAAGTCCTTCTCCCGGATACGTTTTCGTAAGCCCGGTCACCGCACACACGCGCCCTGCACGCACTTCCTGAACCGCATCATATTTCTCACCGGAATAAATCCGGATCTGGCTAACCTTCTCCTCTACATCCTGATATCGTATCAGATCCCGGACTTTTAATACACCCCCGGTCACTTTCAGATATGTCAGACGGTTCCCCTGCGGATCCCGCGCGATCTTATAGACTTTTGCGCCAAATTCTTCCGGGTAGGACCGCTCTTTGGCATAGCATTCCAAGCCGGCAAGGAATTCCTTCACCCCAATATTTTTTAACGCAGAGCCGAAATAACACGGAAATACTTTCCGCTCCCAGATCAGTCTGGAAATCTCCCCCCGTTCGATCGTACCATGTTCCAGATACGTTTCCAGCACCTGCTCCTCTGCCATAGCTACATTTTCCAAAAATTCTTCCGAATCTTCCGCTTCCCCAAACCGGATACAGCTTCCTGAAAGCTTCACACGCAGTTCCTCCAGCAATTTCTCTGCATCCGTACCATTTTGATCCATTTTGTTGATGAACGAAAAGGCCGGGATCCGATACTGCTTTAAGAGCTTCCACAGTGTCTCCGTATGCCCCTGCACACCGTCCGCTCCGTTGATCACAAGGATTGCATAATCAAGCACCCGGAGTGTCCGCTCCATTTCTGCTGAGAAGTCCACATGCCCCGGCGTATCCAGCAGTGTAACCTCCAGTTCGCCAAACACAAGCTCTGCCTGCTTGGAAAAAATCGTAATTCCCCTCGCACGCTCCAGTTCATAAGTATCCAGATAGGCATTCCCATGGTCCACCCTTCCCTGCTGCCGGATCCTTCCGCTCAGATAGAGCATACTTTCCGACAACGTTGTCTTTCCTGCATCTACATGGGCCAGCAGCCCGATACATATATGATCTGACGGCTTTTTCGCCATATTTTTTCCTCTGTCCTCAGACATATTTTCCATGAAAATCCCCCTTTCTGTGATTGTTAATACAAGGATTATCATATCACAGAAAGAGGGATAAGTCGACCAGTCCTTCTTTTTATCTCGCAGGGAGTGCGGTCTGCAGATCCAAGATAAGTCTGCCGCACAGCTTTTGGGGCAGATAAAGTTCCATCCCGGGCGCTATATCATCACCGGAATATACAGAAACAGCACAAACCGCTCCTCTTCTTTTGTAATTTCCATGCTTCCCCCATATCTCTGTACGATCTCCTGAATGCTCTTCAACCCATATCCGTGCAGCTTCCGATCTTTCTTCGTCGTCTGCGGAAGGAGGCCCGGCGCAGCCTTTTCCGAAATTTTTCCTTCACTTTTTGCAGTGTTTTCTATCTTCATCACAAACAATCCTTTCTCATTCTTGGCCTGCAGAGAAATTTTTCTTTTTTGTCCGGGCAATTTTTCACACGCCTCGATCGCATTGTCAAGACTGTTTGCAAACAACACCGAGAGATCCACCGAATCCATGTCAATTTTGGACGGCACTTGCAGATCATACGCAAATGCAATCTGTTCCAGCTCCATTTTGCCGGTCTTTGTACTCAGCACGGCATTGATCACCGGATTTTCACAATACTGTACATTCCTTTTGATCCCCGGACGATCCAGAAGTTTGTCGAGATATGCCTTGTGTTCCTCCCCGGAAAGTCCTGCAAGTGTCTGAAGATGATTTGTCATATCGTGCCGCAGTTTTCTGACTTCCAGCTGCTGCCGCTCCAATGATTCATAATAGAGCTGATTCATTTCTAAAAGCCTGCTGCTCTGCTCCAGCTCATACTGATGGGATAACACGACGACTGCCCAGATCAGACCGACAAATGAAAGGATACAAAGACAGAGGATCGTCTTATTGAACGCCGCATTTGCTGTAAGAATTTCACCATTGTACTCCTGAAACAGCACAACCGACAAAACGGTACAAAAAGGTGTCAACGTCAACAGTCCCAAAAGACTCCAGAGCCGATTGGACAACTCATAGGATTTCTTCGGGACAAATTTTTTCACACTGCAATAGATCATCAGGTAAAAAAGCAGTTTTACAGACAGATAGACGATTCTTTCCTGCTCCGTCGGTATTCCACTGTCAGCCGACAATAGATAATTATCTATCAGCACACTAAAAGAAGATGTCAGGCTGATGATCATAAAGGAAAGTGACAGCTTTTTTAACAGACTTCCTTCACATCCGAGCAGGATTCCCGCCACAAATATCAGCACCGTCGGAGGGAGGTTCACCAGATCCCCGATAAAAAACGGCATAGAGCTCAGGAGCCAACTGCATCCAAAGAGCAGAAGCTTCCAGTACCACTGTCGGCGTACCACAAAAAATCGTTCGATCGTAAAGCTGACTGCCAAAGCAATAAAGATTGAGCAGATTATCTGAAACACCCTGAAATACTCCGCAATCGAAAGAATCACTTTTTCTATCATGAGAGATCACCACCGATCATGGCTTTCGCAAGCGCTGCAACCGCATCCTGCTTCAGCGCCCGGCTGATCGGCAGTTCCTCGCTTCCGATCCGCACCGAAGATGCGCCGATATAGGACACCGCATCTGCATTGACAAGGTAGCGCTGATGGATCCGCACGAAAGTTCTCCCGACCCGAGCTTCCACCTCATCCAGTTTGGCATAGAAGGACAGCTCCTTTTCCCTTGTCACCGCCACCACTTTTCTCTTCTCACTGTAAAAATACTGTATTTCATCCTGGTAAAGCCTGTATACGCCGTCCCCATTCTGAAAGACAAACTGCTTCTGCCGCACCTGCTCCAGCTGTCTGCGCACACGCGAAAGCACACTGGAAAGCCGGTCCGCATCCACAGGCTTTACAAGATAATCAACTGCCTGCACACGGTACCCCTCAAACACAAAATCCCGAAAACCAGTCACAAACACAATCTGGATTCTTGTGTCAAATTCCCGGATCTGCTCCGCTGTCCGGATTCCGTTAACCCCTTTCATCTCCACATCCAGAAACAGAAGGTCAATCTCACCCGGATGTTTCTTCAGCCAACTGACCGCCGTCTCTCCCCCGGAAAACTCATAGACAATCTCCTCGGTTTCTTCCAAGAGTTTCTCAAGTTCCAACCGAAGCGCATCTCTTGCATAGCATTCATCATCACAGATTCCAATTCTTAACATGATCTATACCTCCTCAATGTCCACAGAATTAAGAACTATCACACACCGAATACCTTGTCTCCATGCGACATTTACATATTTCCATTGTGCCCCCCATCTCCTGACACATCTATTTTCCTATGCATTATAACATAAATCTTTGTCTCTGCGCCTCCTGCTTTTCTCTCTCCGGATACAAAACTTTACATTCCGGCTGCTATTTTTTACATTTCTCCTCATCCCCCTCCAAACATTACATCAGAACTGCCATTCTTTCCATCCCAAATTTTACTTCTTCTTTTCCATGCTATACTTTTTTCAACAGCAACACAAAAGAACAATCCGGGATCATAAATTTCCATAAACTCCGGATTCTGTCCATACAGATTTCATTCAAACAATTCAGAAAGGTGGTATTTCTATGCTGTATGTAAAAAATCTTCATAAATCTTATCAGGTCGGAGCGACCAGCTATGAGGTGTTAAAAGGCGTCAGTCTCAGCGTTGCACAAGGCGAATTTGTCGCTGTCATGGGCCCGTCCGGCTCCGGGAAAAGCACCCTTTTAAACTGCATCTCCTGCTACATTCCATTTGAGGAGGGCAAGATTACACTCGGACAAAAAGAATTAAAAGGCTTGTCGGAAGATGCTCTTGCACATATCCGAAACGAAAAACTAGGATTTGTCTTTCAGGATTTTATGCTGCTTGACGGACTAACCGTACGGCAGAACATCCTCCTCCCTGCGATCATCCGAGGAAATGTGGGAAGAAAGGAAGAGACGATGGCAGACCGGCTCTGTAACTTATTTGGTATTGCGCAGATTGCAGGCAAATATCCGGCAGAAATTTCCGGTGGAGAACGGCAGCGGACCGCAGTTGCAAGAGCACTGATCAACTCCCCGCTTCTGATCCTCGCAGATGAACCGACCGGAAATCTTGACTCGAAATCCAGCCGCGCTGTCATTGATTCTTTCCTGGAGGCAAAAGCTTCTCTGAAAGCAACCATCTTCATGGTAACTCATGACAGCTTTTCCGCCTCCTTCTGCGACCGTGTCATCCTGCTCAAAGATGGAGTTGTCTATAAAAATATGGAACGAAATAGTTCCCAGCATGCTTTTCACGATGCACTTTTAGAGGAATTAAAACAGATGAATACGTTAGAAGAGGAGGAAGAGAACGATGAAAACCTTAACTGATACTTTTTCTGCCTTAAGAAAAAAGAACCGGAAAAATTACACACTGTACTTTATCTGTAACTTCACAGCGCTTTTACTGATCACAGCCTACTCCGCGATCCTGACTTCGCCGACTGTCCTTCTCGTTCTTCCAGAAGGCGGCGACAGCAGAAAACAGGCAATGATGATCTTCGCACTCGCCTGCATCGGATGCGTAATTTTTACCATCTATGCCGGAAATATCTTCTTCCGCATGAAGTCAAGAGAACTCGGAATCTTCCTCGCACTGGGAACTTCTAAAAAAGTACTTCGAAATCATCTGTACAAGGACACTGCTGTCACTTCCTTAAGCGCTTCCCTGCTCGGAACCTCACTTGGGATTCCATTTGCCTGGTCTATCTGGCAGCTGTTTCGTCTGCTTGTTGTAGATAGCACTGAGATGCGTTTGGTTCTGGACTTTCGCTGTCTCCTGATTCCGGCAGCCTTTATCCTGATCATTTTACTTTTTGCATTTCTCCTTGGAAGACGGACACTTTACCGCACCAACATTATGGATGTCGTGAATGAAGAACACAAAAATGAACCCGTGCGGGATGTAAAGCCATGGTATGCCTCCGTCGGTATTTTGCTGATGATCCTCGGAGGAACCGCCGGGTATTTTGGACCAACGATTTATCAAGTAGTATTCCGGCGCTTTTCATCCCCATTTTTACCCCTCCTTTACATACCGCTCTTCATCGGTCTGTATATGTTTCTTTTGCACATTGTGGTACGCGGGTTCGGAAATCATAAAAAGCATCCATACAAAGGGATTATCTCACGCAGTATGATGAAATTTCATGGAAAACAGACTGTAAATAATATGATGGTCATCGCACTGCTCGTGGCTGGCGGCGCCTTCGCACTGTTCTATATCCCAACGCTACAGACCAGTCAGGCGATGCAAGTAAAATCCACTCCATATGATTATTCTTTCCACTATCCCATCGGTCAGCCGGTTCCAGGGAAAGAAGAAATTGCAGATCTTGCCAAAGATTATGACCTCTCGATTAAAGATTACAAGGAAGAAGCAACCATCCTTCTCGGCATGTCAACCACGGTAGAACGAACTACGGACGACGGAAAACTCTACACTGTCTATGAGGAATTTGCCAATGAGGGAACCTTCCTTACCGCTTCCGCTTTTGAATTTCTAACCGGACAGAAGACAGAAGTTGCACCCGGAACATACAAAGCAATTTCCAATGAGGACGAGACCGACACCTACTGGCTCACCTCCGACGCAGATCAAATCATCAACATGACGACGATGAAAAAACTTCCGGTTACTTTTGACGGCTATCTGCACTACAGTCTGTTCTCCGGCCGCTCAAACTATTATGTTCTAAACGATACAGACTACGAAAAGATGGAAGTCGGTCTAGGCGATGAATGGAAGGAACATCAAGTCCTGTTTAACATTGACGGAGAAGACAACTACGAATTTGCCGACAAATTATTCCATGTTTTCATGGATGCACTCGGAGAAAAATACGCAATCTCATCCAACTATGACCGCGTTGTAAAATATGGTCGTTCCGTCAATGGGAAAAGTTACTTTCTCGATGAACCTAAGTATGCAGCCGATGCAAAAGTAGATTATGCAGACTGTGACGGCAGCACTTTCCGATTCGGATGGAAATACATGCCTTCCTTCAAAATGCTGGACTCCACTGATTTTGTTCGCACAACGGCAGTTTATCTGATGCTGTTCTTCTTTATCACCATTATCTGTGTCATGGCAGCGCTGATCATCTGCTATACAAGAAGTATCTCCATCGTCCTGAACAACCGCTACGTCTTTGAGGATTTGAAACGACTCGGCGCCTCCCCTGCATTCCTCACAAAAGAAGTAAAAGCACAGACGAGAAAAATCTTCTTTACCCCTTCCATCATTGGAATGGTCGCTATGTACTTCTTCTTTTCCATGATCATGTACGCAAATGACGGCACCATTTCTTTCACGGAAATTGCCTCACTGCTTGTGTGTCTGGCACTCTTATTCGTACTTGTCCTGATCATCTGGATTGTATACAATGCAACCGTCCGCAAGATGAAACAGATGCTGGGAATACAACAGCCCAAGAATATGAATCGGGTAATGCAATTGGAGTAATGTAAGTTACATAGCTACATAAAAATAACCGATAGAAATAAACAGGTTTGTAAAAATAATTGAACTATGCGAAAAATGCCGTAAAGTGCTTCTTACGACCACTTTTACGGCATTCTTTGTATCACTCATTTATTTTTGTAAATATTTTTCTTTCAGTTCCTGCACTTTTGCATTATATGCTGCATTCTGCTTCTGCTGGATCAAATTTCTCTTAATCGCCTCTTTTACCTCATCAAATGCTGCCACAGATGCCTCAATTTTCTTCTCAACTTTGATCAGATGATAACCAAACTGTGTCTTTACCGGTCCTACCACATGACCAATCTCAGCTGCAAATGCTGCTTCCTCAAATTCTTTGACCATCTGACCCTTTCCAAACTCTCCGAGGTCTCCTCCTCTTGCACCAGATGGGCAGGTAGACGCTTCCTTTGCAGCATCCTCGAATGCTTTCTCTCCACTTGTAATAGACTCCAGAACAGAAGTACACTTTTCTTCTGAATCTACTAAAATATGTTTTGCACTAACTGTCTCTCCCTTTGTAAACTGCTGCTTATTTTCCTCATAGTAAGCTGCCACTTCCTCATCTGTCACAGTTACATCCTTTAATGTCTCTCTCATCGCGAGCTGCGCAAGAATATCTCTCTTCGCATTTTCTAAAATCTTCGCAAATTCCTCAGTCTCCTCAAGCTTTGCATCCTCCCCTGCCTGCGCAAATAAGTGCAGAGAAATCAGCTGCTCCAAATACTGCTGTCTAAACTGTGGATTTGTAACATACGCCTGCTGTTCTCTTGGAGCATTCTGTAAAAATGCATCCAATTCCGCATTTGTAATTTCCTTACCTGCAACGACTGCTAAAACTTCATTACTCATGATATTTCTCCTTTTGTTTCAAAAATGGTTATGAGTAATATGATACTATAGAGGGGGAGGATTTGCAATTTGTTTTATTGCTTACAATTTATATGAATAAATGTTTCGGAAATAAAAAGTATAAATTCCTTTTTCTATATGTAACAGATGATGAAATTTATTTTATTGATATTTGTATTCTCTAAAATATTGCAAAAAATTTCATTTATTACTCTCATGAAGAGAGTGATATCTTTTGTCTGTGTTCCAATTTCATGTTTTGGATTTCAATCCACACTCCCGCGAAGGGAGTGACAACATGTCTGTCGTTGGAGTGTATGCAGACGAGGATTTCAATCCACACTCCCGCGAAGGGAGGGACAAAACAAGAGGCTGCCCTACCATCGGGAGTGCTGTTATTTCAATCCACACTCCCGCGAAGGGAGTGACACAACAAGACAAAACCAACAAATTTAATGCAACAATTTCAATCCACACTCCCGCGAAGGGAGTGACGCTGTAAAGATGTAACACCGGAAAAAGCACAAGATTTCAATCCACACTCCCGCGAAGGGAGTGACCTCTGCATCAGTGTTACCGGGTCTGCTTCTTCTGCATTTCAATCCACACTCCCGCGAAGGGAGTGACGACACAAGCTCATATTCTCTAAAGATTTCGCAAGATTTCAATCCACACTCCCGCGAAGGGAGTGACAATCTTTTTCGTTCCGATTGCTTCGATGTTGTTATTTCAATCCACACTCCCGCGAAGGGAGTGACGGATCTTTTCCAACACTTCCAGTCTCTCCTTTAAATTTCAATCCACACTCCCGCGAAGGGAGTGACTAAATGTGGCATTACAAAAGATTTTTGCAGGGGATTTCAATCCACACTCCCGCGAAGGGAGTGACAATTTCCGGTTCTGCCAATTTTGCTATGCAAGGGATTTCAATCCACACTCCCGCGAAGGGAGTGACTCAATTCTTCCAGTCCTTTCTTTTCTTTTTTTGATTTCAATCCACACTCCCGCGAAGGGAGTGACCGGGTTGATTATGAATCATTTTCCCTAATTCCAAATTTCAATCCACACTCCCGCGAAGGGAGTGACCCACCCTCTCCAATGGCGCTTTTAAGCTGTTTGATTTCAATCCACACTCCCGCGAAGGGAGTGACGGGATGTTATAAATAATATTGAAAATAATCGTTTATTTCAATCCACACTCCCGCGAAGGGAGTGACACAGGCTCTCCAGTCATGGCGCTTTACTTTCTGATTTCAATCCACACTCCCGCGAAGGGAGTGACGCTTGCCGGTTTATTTAGAGACTATGGCTATACAATTTCAATCCACACTCCCGCGAAGGGAGTGACTGGAATCTTACCTTCCTCTGCTAATTTCATCAAAATTTCAATCCACACTCCCGCGAAGGGAGTGACGGGTTACTGCTTCTATCCCTGCTTGTGAGTAGTTATTTCAATCCACACTCCCGCGAAGGGAGTGACGCTATTGTTTTTTCTATATGTAGAGAGTTTGGTGTATTTCAATCCACACTCCCGCGAAGGGAGTGACTCGCTCCCTGCGTATCCGCTTTTCGAATCAAAGCAATTTCAATCCACACTCCCGCGAAGGGAGTGACGCTATTGTTTTTTCTATATGTAGAGAGTTTGGTGTATTTCAATCCACACTCCCGCGAAGGGAGTGACAGATGAGACTGATCGCAAGGTGCGGGATGCAATGATTTCAATCCACACTCCCGCGAAGGGAGTGACCTCTACTTCCACGCCTGCACGCTCAAAATTTTTGAATTTCAATCCACACTCCCGCGAAGGGAGTGACGGTGGAAAATGTTTGATGGGATTAAAAGACTTTGATTTCAATCCACACTCCCGCGAAGGGAGTGACGGGGCTAGGCGGTTTTTTATTACAAAGGATTGCATTTCAATCCACACTCCCGCGAAGGGAGTGACATCCAGTCCATAATATCTCTGCATTGCTTGGAAATTTCAATCCACACTCCCGCGAAGGGAGTGACCCTCCTGCCGGACAGACGTAACCGGCAGGAGTATATTTCAATCCACACTCCCGCGAAGGGAGTGACACAACCTTGCCTGACCTAGTTACAACATTGTGGTTAATTTCAATCCACACTCCCGCGAAGGGAGTGACTGCAGATCTTATGGAGTTTAGATTTTCAAAGGAGATTTCAATCCACACTCCCGCGAAGGGAGTGACTAATACGCACGTAAACAAAAGATAAAATCTAAATATATTTCAATCCACACTCCCGCGAAGGGAGTGACGCTACTGCTACTGCCATGATGTATCCATGTTCTACATTTCAATCCACACTCCCGCGAAGGGAGTGACTAAACGGGTACGTCTCCCATATTTGCGTACTGTGATTTCAATCCACACTCCCGCGAAGGGAGTGACCGGCATCGCTCTCGTATGTTTGTTTTCAAAATAATTTCAATCCACACTCCCGCGAAGGGAGTGACACAAATGCAATATTTTGTAACGGACATTCCGACGTTGATTTCAATCCACACTCCCGCGAAGGGAGTGACGAAATGGACAGAGATTTTTTACTCACGAAGTAAATTTCAATCCACACTCCCGCGAAGGGAGTGACAGAAGGCAATCCAGTTTATTGCAGATATTGGAGAATTTCAATCCACACTCCCGCGAAGGGAGTGACTTTTCTACTAATTTTAAGATGGCAGAGTGGATTGATTTCAATCCACACTCCCGCGAAGGGAGTGACCAGAATGGCGTGCTTGTTGCTGCGGAGGAAGCGATTTCAATCCACACTCCCGCGAAGGGAGTGACTATTATGAGTTTGCAAGCTCAAAACAACACAAACATTTCAATCCACACTCCCGCGAAGGGAGTGACCAAAGAAAGCCGGAGACGGAGCGGTTCAAGGATTATTTCAATCCACACTCCCGCGAAGGGAGTGACCTGTTGCTTCTTTGCTTTGCTCTCCTTGCGCTTGTATTTCAATCCACACTCCCGCGAAGGGAGTGACGTCATCTGGGATGATGTCTAGTGTTTTGAGGGCTTATTTCAATCCACACTCCCGCGAAGGGAGTGACAATATCAAGGCACAGTATACGGATACGGAGTGCAATTTCAATCCACACTCCCGCGAAGGGAGTGACCTCCTTTCTTTTTTCAAAAAGGCATGTTTCACGTATTTCAATCCACACTCCCGCGAAGGGAGTGACACAGTACCGCAACTCTTCGGGAACTTTTACTTTATTTCAATCCACACTCCCGCGAAGGGAGTGACACGGCTGGAAAAAGTTTTGTGGAGAGACAACGAACATTTCAATCCACACTCCCGCGAAGGGAGTGACTACACCAAACCATGTGTTCCCTAATTCACCATCTGATTTCAATCCACACTCCCGCGAAGGGAGTGACGGTTACATGTTCACACGGATTAAGACGTCTGGTAAATTTCAATCCACACTCCCGCGAAGGGAGTGACACATTACCAAATCACTTGGATTTTATTTGGATTATGATTTCAATCCACACTCCCGCGAAGGGAGTGACTATCAGAGTTCCGGCAAACCGGCAGATAAGGCGGTATTTCAATCCACACTCCCGCGAAGGGAGTGACGCAACAGTGCTTTGATGTTTCCGCCTATCATGCTAATTTCAATCCACACTCCCGCGAAGGGAGTGACATTTTAAAAGCCTTGTCTTCATTGTGCTGCTCAAATTTCAATCCACACTCCCGCGAAGGGAGTGACGAGTATTGTGTGGAGTGCCCGGAGTATGAGGAGGGATTTCAATCCACACTCCCGCGAAGGGAGTGACAGCAATTTTGTCCAATTTAGGACTTTTATTTTTTAATTCATTTCATCAATTTCCTAATTAAACCTTAGAAAGTCTCTCTTTCCTTTTAACGAAAAGAAACATTTATTACTTTTTGTGCATTTTTTCTGGTGCGAATCTCTCTGGATTTTTATGTTCACTTACTACTCGCACATTCATTTATAGAATAAGTATTCCATCCGCTGCAATTCCTTTATCTACACCAACATGTTCTACTTTTGTTTTATATTGATTTCCCAAATAGTAAAATCTCAAACTATCTACTTCTTCATCAATAATATCTGTTAGCTTTGCCTTAAGCATCACACACTGTGCGTTATCCAGAATACATTCAAAAACAGAATTCTGCACTCGCCGACCATAATTTACACATTGTTTCGCCACTTGGCGTAACCTTTTCTTTCCAGCTGCTGTTTCTGTATTTACATCATATGTAATCAGCACTAACATACCTATTTTCGCCTCATTTCCAAAGAAATACCGGATAACTGTCTAAGTCGCCTCTTAAATATCTCGCCAGTAACATTGCCTGCACATAAGGAACCATCCCCCACTCTATTTTTTCCTTGAGATATGGATGTGTCAATGTTTCTTTCTTTTTGTTCTGCCATTCTGCCAACAGCTTTTTTCTTAAATCATCCGTCATCAGTACGGCACCGTTTTCTTTTGTTATGAAATTTTTCCCGGTAATTACTTTCTTATTAATCAGTGATAAAACAAATCTGTCTGCCAGTACCGCTCTTAACTCTTCAATTAAATCTAATGACAATGAAGCTCTTCCCGGACGTTCTGTATGAAGATATCCTACATAGGGATCCAAGCCAACACTTTCCAATGCCGAAGTAATCTGGTTTGTCAATAAGGTGTACACAAAAGACAATAATGCATTTACATTGTCCAGCGGTGGTCTTTTATTTCTCCCCTGAAATTTAAAGTCCTTTTTCTGCTGCAATATCAACTCGTCAAATACTCCAAAATAAATACTTGCCGCTTCTCCTTCATATCCTCTCAATTGTTCTTTTGACTGACTGTTCTGAATATAGTTTAAAGATTTTTTCAGATACCCCGATGCTTCCTTTACTCGTTCCACATTGATTTGCAAGCTATGATCTCGTGTTGCACGCTCCAGCACCCATCTAGCATTATGCACTTTCCCTAAAATACAATTTCTTGCAATCTCAAGGCTTTGTTCTTCATTTTTCGAGCTGGCATACTGCTGTTCTCTTAATATTACATTTCCTTTTACCTTCCCCGTTACCCTTGCCAGAAATTTTCCTTGCGGAGTCATGTAGCACAGAGAGATGTTTCTCTCTGCGCATGCTCCCATTAAAGCCGGGCTTGTCCCCTTATACCCAAAGGAAACAATGCCTTCTAAATTGTGCAAAGGCAGGCGTCCCACCTCTGTCATTTCTTCCAAAACAACAATATTTTCCCCATCCAATGCCAGATAACTATTCTCAGAGGTTACATATAATGTATTCAATAACTTTTTCATTCCTCATCCTCCTTTAGCATCTGATGAATGTAATCCTTTACTGAACCTGACTTTCCAAGTTTCGGCAGGCAAATGTCCTTAAGTGAACATGCAGTACACGATTTACTATATTTTACTTTCGGAGTATATTTTCTTTCAAAATACTGATGCATTTCTCGAAACATATTCCTTACTTCCTGGCGTAAATCTTCCGTAATCTCCACAGCTTCACGCCGCCGCGTTTCTCCATAAAATAATGCTCCTTCAGGAATATCCGTAGAAAACATTTCTTCCAGGCACATCGCCTGAGCTGCCAGCTGCAAACAATCTTCCTCCGTAAGTTTAGGTTTCCCTTTTTTATATTCTACCGGATAAACTGAAAAATTTCCTCTATGCCCATGCAATTTTATTCCATCTTCACATCTGTGAAATTCAACAACATCACATTCTCCACTAATCCCCATTTTTCTTGAGGCAATCGGAAGGGAACGGGCTATAAGTAAGTCTTTCCTTTTTTCTACAAGATAAGGATCATGTGCTTTTTTATGCATCAGTTCTCCAATAACTGTATGTACATTCTCAGCCCACTGTTGTTCAATATGGATCAGTGCCCATTGTCTCCTGCAAAATTTGAAATGTTGAATACCTGACAGCATCAAATAATCATCTTCTGCATATTCCATCAAATCATCCTTTTCATTTCTACTGAATCTGGTATATTTTCCTCATGAACCTCAACAATATAATCTCTATAACTTCTAGGATATTCTACTTCCTCTTTTTTTCGTACCTCCACAGAATCAAATAATTTATACGCTGGACAATCTCCTAATTCTTTGCTGTGTTTAAATACAATCAGTTCCCGAACTGCCATATTTCCTCTTGCGGCAGAATGATCATGTTCAAACATATTAATAATCGCTTCCCACAGTAATTGAAGATCTTCCTCTGAAAATCCTGTCACTTTCCGTGCCAGATTCGCAGATACATACCCTTCTACACGATACAGTCCATAAGGTACTACACTCTTTCTTCCCATTTCCGTACTTTTGTTCGCAGCATCTTTTTCCGTGGTGATCGCTACTCTCGTGATTGTAACTTCCTGAGAAACAATTGGATCAATGCTTCGTGCAAATCCAAGCTGCACCGGCCCTCTTACCTGTCCACAATTTAAAGCAGCCTTTACAAAAGTTGTCATCACAGCACCAAATGTTCGGATATCAAAAAAGTTCTGGCACATATAATCCCGGATTTTGATATCAACATTGTCATCATTTTTCTTTAATTTTTTCAAAGATTCTGTTACCTTTTTCTCATCTGTTTCCTCCACTCCAACACTTGCACATGCTTCACGGTCACTTCTGTTTAGAGGCACATCGTCTTTTATATAAATCTTATAGCCTTCTGCATCTTCTTTAACCGTCTCAATATAATTCCGGATTTTTCTTTTCAAACAGACATCTGTGACTAACCCCAGACCGCTTTCCGGATCAATTCTCGGCATATTTCCCGCATCTGGATCCCCGTTGGGATTCCCATTTTCCACATCAAATAAAACTACAAATTCATACCTGTTTTTAATCACTTCACTCATTTATTTTTCCTCCCTTTTTTCATATTTTTTCTGTTTCTGATGATAATAACCGATTGCAAACATTCCCTGCTCTTCCAACGACAATCGTTTTGGAAAGCCTTTCTGACAATCTATCTTCCACATAAGTTCAGCTAAAAGTTTTTCATAATATTTTTTAGCTCCGTCTTTTTCTCTTCCTATTTTCTTCAAATGACTATTTTTGAGCTTGATCAAAATAGGAAATACAGATGCAGGTGTTCCGCATGCTGAATTGTAATATCGGTCTCGGATTGTCGCCTGTATGTCCGGATTTGCTTCTATCTGTATCGCTTCCAAAACAAAAAACAACCTTCCAAGCACATACGCAATATCATTGCTTTCTTCATTCAATCCCATATAATCCTCTCCTTTCTCCCAGTTACGATTTCTCATTAAATATGCCTTTATAATAGCGATTCTTCTCCAATTAAGTTTTCCTTCGTCCTGCTCTGCACGGATGCGAATCAAGGTATCTGAATACAAGCGTTCCGGATATCTGCTGCCGGATAAAATTGCCCGAAAAGTCATGGCAGCCATGTTTGATACTGGTTTTTTATCGGTTGATTTTTTATTCACTGTTTCAAACAGCATTTCCCTCACGCTCAGATATTCTTTCTGTTCCCATTTCGGTCTGATCAACTCCATCCTCTTATAATGGGCAGAAATATTTTTTAAAATATTTCCAAATGAATTTTCATAGAAAAATCGCACGGATAATCTTGCCGCATTCGGTGCTAATCCAAGAACATAAAATCTTTGTTCCGGATCCAATTCATTCCCCTGATATATTATAGGCTGTCCTAACTGTATCCGTTTAAAAAGGCTCTTTAATTCCTCCTGATTATCAGTAGGAGAATCCATACATCCCATAAATACAGCCTGGTAATCTATCTCTGCACTTTCCGCCCAGAAAACGACCATCGTATCCCCAATTTGTAATGAATACGTTCTGTCCGACAGCAAATAATTCAATGCTGTTGTATAAGCAAACTCTCCATACATCCCTACCGGAGCATTATAGCTTTGCTCCTTTCCATACGACTCAAATGCAGGTGCATTAAAGGAAACCAGTGCTGCACCACTTGACTGTGCGCCCGGGACTCCTTTAATCCCCCTGTGAATTCTTGCTATTTCTGCCCTTTCTCCCGTCACAAGACAAATTCCCTGAACATCTTTACTCTCCCCGGAATTATGAATGTCCCAAGCCTTCTTGACGTCTGCATCATCCTGAGCATAATCCATTCCCATTCCAAAAATCAAATTGCTTCCATCTGTAATTTCTTCCCAGTTTTCTCTGATTTCCGGATGCTCCATTGCTTCCTCAGGATTCCATTTTTCAAAAAACAGACATACTGCCTTTGCCATCGTACTTTTTATCTGAGACAATATAGAAAGATGTCTCTCTCTGGCAGCATCAAAGCACTCTTTTACTCTCTTTTTGTTTTTTTCATCTGTTTCCTGGCTAATCCCAAGTAAGTATTTCGCATTGTCACACAAAAAATTAGCAGATACACCGGAGGATCTTGTAACCATCTCGGGTACTAGCAGTACTTGAGGTACTTGGACTGTTTTCTTTCCCCGCTCTTCCTCTGTCTTCAAACTGATGATTCCCTTTACATCTCCCTCTTCAGACAGATCAATCTGATAAGATACTTTTGCACTGCACCATCCCGGCTTAGGTACCTTTTCCTCTTCTGCCAGATTTTCATAATATTTCGCAAGCGCCTGCAAAATCATCGTATCACCTCGCAATTCTGCAAATCTATAACTCCACGCTTCATAACCGCCCGAAAAAACATTGGACTGATATTTTCTTTATCGCTATAATCCATATCAAACAACATCAATCCGAAATCTTTTTCAGGCACATCGTCAAAAGCGGTCTTAATTTCCTCTTCCTCACATAATGCAAAGTTTGCCGGAAACTCTCTACACCCAAAATAAGGCATATGATAACACTCTCCTCTCCGCAGACGTCTCATCATAATATCCTTAAATTTCCCCGGATTATCTGTTGCATTTGCCTTTTCTGTCATCTCAAAGTGCGCCTCTATCACATACTCTACATTTGTTAAAATCATAGATGCTCTCTGAACAATCTCTTCTTTACTGCTTATATAAAGTGGTTTCTTTCCCCCGTTATATGCGGACAGTACATTGCTGGCTAAAATCTTACTTTTCACTTCATTCCTTCGCACACTTGTAAAATGAATCGGTTTTTTTACATATATCTTATCAATAATCCACCGCAACCCCGGATGCCAATAGATGGCTTCCAAAATTCCTCTCGCCGCTGAGGGTGTCATTACATCATAAGAATACCGTTCTACTTTTAACTCAGGACGTGAAAATAATGCATAATCTCCCCAGACTCTTACCTTTACTCCCATTCCCATATTCTCACCTCTTTTTTCAGTCTCATCATAAGATCACTCCTTCCTCATAACACGCTGCAATATAATCTCGCGGCTGATAATAAAAGTCTGTATTATAATCTGAAATATGCTCATCGATCCATGAATGATACACCTCCCAAATTCCCTTTATAATTTCCTCATCGTCATAGGAATCTTCTATCAAACGCTCATATACTTCTCCTATATTCCAGTAATCAGGAACTAAATACCTACACTCCTTCTCATTGTCAAAATTTCCCAATGTGATCTTACTTTCTTCTATAAATTCATCCGCCACTTTTTCAATCGGCTCACAATGGAACACATCTGCGTACTCATAAATTCTCTCAATCCGTTCTTCCCCAAGAAAATCCACCACCTGCTTTCGTGTTCTTTTTACTTTTCTTCCAATGTATTCAATCAAACTACATGTAAAAAATAAATGATTGTTATTTTTTCTTGCCATGTGCCACCTCACATCCTACAAATTTCAGTGTATCCAGAGCAGAAATCGTATGAAAACTAATCTGATGAGTAGGATACTTGAACCTTACCAACTCCCAAAATGCCGCTCTTGATATTTTCCCATCAATAAAATTCTGTATATAATTATAAATCGTATCGTCTGTCATTGGTCCCTCCACAATATCATATTTGTGAGATTTCCCCTGACGACACGCTACAATAAAATCCAACCATTCTTCTGTCATTTCTTCAAATAAAAGATAATTCAATTTTTCATTTGGCTCATATTCGTATTGATTAACATACCCCTTTTTCCCATATCTCGTAGCCCATCGTTCTGCTTGTTCCTGACATCGTGTGCAATAAAATCCAAAATAAAAATCTTTGTTATATTTCGCTTTCCGAATCTCAGGATATTCCACTCTCTCATTACTTCCATGATATAAAATCATTCGCATACTCCTCTTATTTACTTCACTTTATTATTCTGACCATTTTAATTATTTTCTCATATTGTCAATATATCATATTTTTTCGTACTAATTAACCCCAAAATATATTTCGTTAAAATACTTTTTACAAAAAAATTTATTATAAGTATTTTAACAATTTGTTGAACCTTCAAATACTATACTTATCCTGTCAAACTAGACTGTGTCTTAAAATATTAGTAGTAGCTTTAACTACTGCAAAAGAAGCAGTATTTATGATAGAACTCCTCAAAGTTCTGCATATTCACTGCTTCTTTCATTTCTCATTCTATTTCATAATTCTTTAAAGAAACAATGCCATACCATTATCAATTTCTAACTTCAAACCCATCTCTTCTGTATATCTACTCTCATCTGCCAATTCATAAAAATCTTCCATATTTTCCGCTATCGGTTTCAGCATGCCGGCACCGTACATCTTGTCAAAAGTCTGGTCATATACGGTAATACAATATTGACTCGCCTTTCGCATTCCCGATCTTGTAAATCCTTTTTCTTTTAATTCGCGAAGAATCTCATCTGCATCCTCCTCACAATTTATAAAAATTGTTTTTGTATTTTGTTCAATCAATCGAAAATCTTTCCCGACTTTTGCAAACCGATATTTTATTTTCTTATTCGTAAACTCATCCATGATTTTTTTCTTATCCAGACTTTCTCCCCTGATATGATACAACATTTCAAAATATCTTGTAATGGTCTCCCTATCTGAAAGATCTCTTCCATCCGCTATCAGACTTTTTGCCACATCAATCTGCTGTCGTTGTCCTAAAACACTCTCTTTTTCTTCAAATCTAAAAATAAAAACCTTACTCTCTTCTGCCTTTCTATGGCCTTCCCTGTTACACCGTCCTGCCGCCTGTATCATGGAATCCACTCCTGCCAGTTCTCGATAAACTGACTGAAAATCAAGATCTACCCCTGCTTCTACGAGGCTGGTGGAAATGAGAATACACTTTTTATCTTCCCTAAGTCTTCCTCTTATTTTTTCCAAAACCTGTTTTCTATGTTTCGGATACATACTTGTAGATAAATGGTATACCCCCTCTTCTTTTAACTCTTGATAAATATTTTGCGCTCTCTTTTTCGTATTAACAATACAAAGCGCCTGATATTCCCCTCTTAACTTGTTTATCAAACAATCTTCCGTTACTGTTCCGATATTTTCAAACAATGTCCTCTTAAAAAATTGAAATTGTTCATCCATTCTAGGACACAACTCTGTTGCTGAAACATTTCTCTGAAAAAATGATTTTAAAGCCGGCTGAGTTGCTGTACATAAAACAACACTGGTTCTATAATTACTGAGAAGTTCTTCTATCATTGCGATACAAGGTTTTAGGTAATCATTCGGCAACATCTGCGCTTCATCAAAAATAATTACACTGTTTGCAATATTATGTAATTTTCTGCATTTGGAAGACTTATTTGCAAATAGTGATTCAAAAAACTGTACGTTTGTTGTGACAACAACCGGTTTGTCCCAGTTTTCAGCTGCAAGCTGCATTGGCTGAAGTTCTTCCGAACTTTCGTAATCAACATTACAATGATTTTCCAACACATTTTCGTCTCCTAAAATTTCTCTGAACACTTTCGCATTCTGTTCAATAATACTTGTATATGGAATGACGTAAATTACCCGATCCATTTGATTTTCCACCGCATGACGTAATGCAAAGGCCAAAGAAGCTATTGTCTTTCCACCACCAGTCGGAACTGTCAAGCGAAACAGCCCTTTTTCAGATTTACCTTCTGCTAAACAATGCTTTAAAATTTCTGTTCTTCTTCCATTTACTGTATCCAGATCTTGATTTTTCAACCATTCCGAAACATGCTTTTCCAATTTCTCAAGAAGTGCTTCCATCGGCTCTCCAGAATTTCTTACTTTTTGCCCACGACTCATAAATGCTTCTGTATCTAAAAAATCAGCATCGACCAAACAAGAATAAAGCATTCTTATAAAAACACTCATAGAAAAATCTGGATTCACTGTCTTCTTGAAATCAAATGGATCCGTTACGATTTCTGGAATATCAATTTCTTTCTGATATGCCTGATAGTCACTGATCTTTTTCTTTCTTCTCCCCATTAAAGTAGGATCGCCTGCATTATCATAATTACTTCCATAATCCGGAAGTCCGGCATGATGCCCCGCAATGCAATATTCTAAAAAACTGTACTTTCCGCCTTTCTCCCTGCAAACTCTCGCTCCTGCTGTAGAGTGATCCACCCGCTGATTGCTTTCCCCTGTAATCCTTTTCAGAAAATCCACAGAATACTTTCCAATATCATGTAATATCCCATTACAGTAGCCCCAGTCTTGTTTCCCAAATTTCCCCGCAAACTCTCCAGAAATCTTTGCCGTCCCTTCTAAATGTTCCTTGACTGACTGAATTCTATCCTGATCCATGTGTGCTATATATTGCATAATTTTTGAATTCCTTTCATCTTTTTGATTTTTTGTAAATTTATTATCACCTTTTACTTTTTACAAATATGAATTTTAATCTACACCCTATATCCTTCTAATATCGTCTCCAAATATTTTCTGTATGCCTCCCTCACTTCCATGGGCTCCACAATTTTCATATGAGCCCCTATTCCCGTAATCCATCCAAAAAACTGAGGGCTGACTACCACATTTACATGGACTATAAATTGATTTTCATCGACAGTTCTCATCCAGACATCCTTCCCGAATCTGTCCAATATCACTCCTGCCAAACTATTTTGACATAAGAGTTTTACTCCTATTTCCATTCCTCCATACATACCAAATGTTTTCTTTGTAAGTTCAGATGGATCAAATTTTTCAAATTGTTTTTGACCTTCCCGGTCTTCCTCACAAATATCCAAATGCTTCATCTTATCGACTCTGTAATGCTTTACTTTCCCCGCCACATCATCGAATGCAATTAAGTAATACTTTTCATCATCCCAAGTAAGTACCCAAGGACTAATTTTGTAAAACATCCCATTCTTTCTAAATCTCAATTCCTTTTTTGGCGTCCACTCTGCATACTGAAATTGAATCTTCTTGTTGTTATATATCGCGGAATGAATTTTATCTACACTGTAATAAATCTCTTCATTTTCAGTCTTCAATCGGTTTAAAATAGTTACTTGTTTTGCCAACTGTTCTGCCTGAAACGTACTGCAAAGTTTCTCCAACTTAAAAATAAGTTCTCTTGATTTTTTCTCTGTAATAAATTTAGAGGACTGAACAGAGTCTACAAGTAATTTCAGCTCTGGAAATTCAAAGCTTCTTTCCCCAATATAATATCCAGATGCTTTTCCTTTTTGCTGTATAATATCTACCCCAAACATTCTCAACGCTTCTATTTCTCCGTAAATCGTTCTCCGATCGGCGTGAATTTGATACTGTTGCTCCAAAAGCTTACAAATATCTGTAGCATTCAAAATATGATCTTGATCTGTATTTTCTGCTAAAATCCGCATTACATATAGCGTTCTAAGCTTCGTCTCATACACTCCCATAACACATTTCCTCCCAAACAAGTCTCAAAACTCATTGGTATTATTATAACATAATTTTCTTGCCCTAAAGTCCGATCTGTTTATCTTTTTCCTTATGCTCCCTGCTCAATCATTGTAAATAATTCCTCCAAGCGCCTTTGAGATCTTCTGTTACTCCTTGCCCTCGCGCTGGCAAAATATCGCTTCTCCTTTTTTGTTCTATTAGGAAGCAATCTATAATCTATCATCTCTATTTTCCGGGCTGCATCATGTTTGCTTATATAAAAAAGATATTTTTCTATACTTTTTGAAAAAGGAACATCTCTTTGCCTATGATAAGCTCCTTCTTCAACCTCATCAAGCGAGAGCACTCCCTGCATATAATTTTTATGATAAAGTAAAAACCTCTGTTCGCTCATACTATAAATCATTTTCCAACATCCAACATCTGTTCGTACATACAGAACATGATTCAACAAATCTACCTCCATATGATTCTTTCTTGCATATTTTAAAATCTGTTCCTTCTTCATGCGAAACAATGCATCCATTCCATCACAGTACGGACAAATATGATACCCCGCTTTTTCCGCCGCCTCACTGCTTAACTGCATTCTATTTTTAGGAAGAATCTTTTTTGCATATCTACATTCTTCGCGGTGATAGACTTTCGCTTTACTTTGCATACTCACAACTCTCATTATCTTTTACTCCTTTCCCTGCCATATGATATAATTTTCTGACATTTTCTTATGTTTGTTGCACAAAAACTTACTAAATTTCTGATTATCTTTTCATAAGTTGGTAAATGCCGATATATCCCGTATTTTAGGGCTTTATCGGTATTTTCTTTTTGGAAGATACCTTGCATAAGCTGGCATTTACCAGCATG
>ENA-OQKN01000040-OQKN01000040.1-human-gut-metagenome-genome-assembly--contig:-NODE-40-length-173377-cov-23.557778_pt1 | contig 173377 bp, 152 predicted proteins | sample MGYA00242776_ERZ504794 | MGnify/ENA primary metagenome ERZ504794 (study PRJEB26092, sample SAMD00036434) | human gut metagenome | host: Homo sapiens | study: EMG produced TPA metagenomics assembly... | reverse complement strand
TCAGACTGTAGACAAAGTCCGAGGCGAAAGTCTCGGATTTTTCTTATTTCAGGATTAATTAAAATGTGACAAATGCAGATAAATACTTACTTTGTAGCACTTTTTTGATATAATTATTATATCAAAAATCAGGTGGTGAGTGTTTTATGATGACAGTCAATGCAGATAAAAAAAGAGAACAGATTCAGATGTTCTGTATGGATGATTTAGTGCCAAAAGATCATCTTTTAAGAGTGATTGATAAAGCAATAGATTGGAACTTTATTTATGACCTTGTTCAGGATAAGTATTCTCCTGATTTTGGACGACCTAGTATGGATCCAGTAATGCTTATAAAGATTCCTTTTATTCAGTATCTTTATGGAATTAAAAGTATGCGGCAGACTATGAAAGAAATAGAAGTTAATGTTGCTTACCGTTGGTTTTTGGGATTGGAAATGAATGATTCTGTTCCCCACTTTTCTACATTTGGTAAAAACTACACTCGTAGATTTAAGGATACAGACTTGTTTGAACAAATCTTTTCTCATATCTTATCAGAATGTTATAAGTATAAATTTGTTGATCCAACAGAAGTGTTTGTTGATGCAACTCATGTGAAAGCATGTGCTAACAGTAAAAAAATGAGAGCAAAGATTGCTCATGAACAAGCTTTGTTTTATGAAGAACTCTTAAAAAAAGAAATAAATTCTGACAGAGAGGCTCATGGAAAGAAGCCTTTGAAGGATTCAGATAAAGATAATGATAAGTCATCTTCTGGCGGAGGAATGAAAGACTTTACGACAGATGTTCCGAAAGATGAGAAAACTATTAAGTGCAGCACAACCGATCCAGAAAGCGGATGGTTCCGGAAAGGTGAACATAAGCATGTATTCGCATATTCAATTGAAACTGCATGTGATAAGTTTGGCTGGATTCTTGGTTACTCAGTTAATCCTGGAAATATGCATGATAGCAGAACCTTTATAAGTTTGTATAATAAGATAAAAGATATAGGAATAAAAACACTTGTAGCGGATGCAGGATATAAAACTCCTGCAATTGCAAAGCTATTGATAGATGATGGTATTCAGCCACTTCTTCCATATAAGAGACCAATGACAAAACAAGGATTCTTTAAGAAATATGAGTATGTTTATGATGAATACTTTGATTGTTATATATGTCCTAACAACGCAGTTCTTAAATATTCAACAACTAATCGTGATGGGTATAAAGAATATAAGAGCTGTTCGGAAACATGCAGTAACTGCCCATATATAAGTCAATGTACCGAAAGCAAAAATCATGTAAAGTTGGTAACAAGACATATCTGGGAAGATTATATAGAAAAGTGTGAAGATATAAGATTATCAATAGGAATGAAGGAACTTTATTCTCACAGAAAAGAAACGATAGAGAGACTTTTTGGAACAGCCAAAGAGAATCATGGATTTAGATATACACAGATGATAGGAAAAGCCCGTATGGAAATGAAAGCAGGGCTTACTTTTGCATGCATGAATCTTAAAAAATTAGCAAGGATGTTAGAAAAATACAGGGAGGTAAGTGGAGATTATCCACATAATATATGTAAAAAACAACATAAAATATTAAAAGGTATAAAATTATTTAAAATTCAGAGACAAGTGGCACTAAGCTTTGTATCCTAGTGCCACTTTGTCTACAGTCTGAGAGGACTTGAGATAGTTATCTCAAGTCCTCTATTTTCATTTTAGGAGAATAAATATGAATAAAAACCCACAAGATTTTTTAACAATCGATCAACAAATAGAGCTACTAAAAGAACGAAAATTAATCATTAATGATGAAAAACTTGCAAAATATATTCTTATGACATATGACTATTATGAAGTTATTAATGGATATAAGAAAAATTATGTAATAAAACTAGATAACCATAATGAGGAATTTAAACCTGGCGTTTCATTCGAACAGATTTTTTCTCTTTTTAAATTTGACAAAACCCTTAGACAAATGATAATGATTGCTCTTGTTGATTTAGAAGAACATATGAGAAGTTTAATATCTTATGTTATAGCGAAGAATTACTCTTCTAAGCATATAAGATATTTAGATTCAAAAAATTATATTAATACTAAGTCAAAAAATCCTCATTGGAGTAAAAACGAAATATTAAAGCAATTACAATATGTAATAGACAATCCAAAACCTCCTGTAAATTACCACTTAAAAGAATATAACAATGTTCCACCTTGGATTTTATTAAAGCAAGTATATATGAGTACGCTTTTTAACTTTGTACGAATACTAAAACCAGATGTTAAAACAGAACTAATTATGTTAGCTTATGGTGTTCCAAAATCAATAGCTGAACGCCAAGAAATAAAATCTTTATTTATGGAATCCCTTATTTTTTTCTTAGATTATAGAAATATGGCTGCACACGGAAAATGTATGTATTCTTTTATTCCTAAAAACACTGTATCTGTTGGTAAAAAAGCTATTAAAGAGCTCAAAAAAGAAAATTATGATATTTCTGGATTGCAAAATACATATGGAATAGCTAAGCTAGTTAACCTATTATCATTATTTAATTATAAATGTCCTTTTAATAATGTCATAAGTGTTCTTAATAGTTCTTTTTCTCAACATGTTATGATGTACCCTAATGATATACAGCATCTGACTGAAGCTATTGGTTTTAATGATGATATTGAACTTACCAATCACAATATCAAATACAAAGTTTCACAAATTATAGACGCTAATGGAAATATTGATTATGAAAAATATCATGAATTATTCCCTAGTTCCCCAATATTCTCTGATAGTAATGCTGCTGCCACATTAGAATATTGAAATAATCAATTCATTGTTAAACATAATTACAGGAAATCCAGAAAATATAATGCTAAGCATTATCGAAAAAAAGATTACATAATAAGATATAACTAAATAAAAGCCCCTGTGCTAACAACACAAGAGCTTTTACCACGATACTTACATAAGGCTGTGCTTATGATATAATACCGCCCTAGACAAGCCATATTATATCATTCATAGCACCGCTTTTGCAAGTGGTGTTATTTTTGTACCCATTTTTGAGTTGCACCGGTGCAACTTGCATATATTTTACAGAAAGGATGATTAATATGGCTAAGGATATACTTAATATGAAATCGGCATGCGCTTATATCCGTGTATCTACTGACAAGCAGGAAGAACTTTCTCCTGATGCACAGAAACGACTTCTAATTGACTATGCAAAAAAGAATAATATGTCACTTCTGGCAGACAACATCTATCTCGATAACGGCATCTCCGGAAAAAAAGCTGACAAGCGACCTGAGTTTATGAAGATGATAGGAATGGCTAAAGCTAAGGAACATCCTTTTGATGTTATACTCGTGTGGAAATTCAGCCGATTTGCACGTAATCAGGAAGAGTCTATCGTATATAAGTCTTTGCTTAAAAAGAACCATGTTGAGGTTGTGAGCGTGTCGGAACCACTTGTAGATGGTCCTTTTGGAACTTTAATAGAGCGTATAATAGAATGGATGGATGAATACTACTCTATCCGCCTCTCTGGAGAAGTTCTTAGAGGTATGACTGAGAAAGCTCTAAGAGGTGGATACCAGTCTACTCTTCCACTTGGTTACCGAATGAATAAGGATACCGGCATACCTTACATATATGAACCCGAAGCTGTGATTGTAAGAAAGATATATAAAGACTATATTGCAGGACTCAGCTACTTAGAGATTGCCAGAGAGCTTAATGCCCTAGGATATAAAACTAAGCGTGGAGCTGCCTTTGAGGGGCGTACAGTTGAATACATATTAAGTAACCCATTCTATTATGGAGCCGTTCGCTGGAACAGGCAGAAACATGATGACCATACTATTAAATCCGTAAGTGACTGGATTATAGCTGAAGGTAAACATCCGGCACTAATTGATAAAGCAATATGGGATGAGGTTCAACATCTTATTGCTTTAAGAAGCCGTCCTTATAAAGCAAGAGCTGCCGGACATATGAAACACTGGCTTGGTGGTATAGTAAAATGCTCTGACTGTGGTGCTTCTCTTATGGCTGGTCTTAATGCTACACGATATCAATGTGGTAATTACAACAAAGGTAAATGTCTACATAGCCACTTTATAAAGACTGCTGCCCTTGAACAAGCTGTATATGAAGCATTTAAACGTATTTTAGATGGAAGTGTAGAATTACACTATGAACTTAAAAAAAGCTCAAATGAGCCTGATACAGACGACAGAAGCATTATTTTAAATCAACTGTCTAAGCTTGATGATAAAGAGGCAAGGATAAAACAGGCATACAGGGACGGAATTGATACTATAGATGAATATAAGGAGAATAAGCTGCTGCTTAAAGATGAACGTGCAGCACTTGAAAAGCAATTAGAAGCATTTAATAATTCTTCCAGCGATACAGACTCTAATGCTGCTATGCTTAAGAATATATCATCTGTATATGATATTATAAAAGACACTTCCAAGGACACACTGACAAGGGCTAATGCTATAAGAAGTGTTGTTGACCATATGGTATATGACAGGGAAAATGATAAGCTGGAAATATACTTCTTCCTGCATATGTAATTTTACATATTAGCAGCTTTTAACAAAATCACTGCAAAGCCGCTTAAATACTGGTTTTGTGACATAATATACCTTATTGAAGTATGGTGGACCCGATGGCGAGCTTGGCGCATCTATGCGATATATTTCCCAGAGATATTCTATGCCTTACAGAGAGGTTTCCGGACTTCTTACAGATATTGGTACTGAGGAGCTTGGTCACTTTGAGATGATAAGTACAATGGTTCACCAGCTTACAAGAAACTTAACTATTGAACAGATTAAAGGTACTCCATTTGAGGCATATTATGTAGACCATACAGCCGCAGTCTGGCCTCAGGCAGCAGGCGGAATTCCATTTAATGCATGTGAATTCCAGTCAAAAGGCGATGCCATCACAGATATAACAGAAGATATGGCTGCTGAACAGAAAGCACGAACGACCTATGATAACCTTATACGTCTTGCAAAGGATGACCCTGACGTACTTGACCCATTGAAGTTCTTAAGAGAACGTGAGATTGTGCATTTCCAGAGATTTGGTGAAGCTCTTTCTGTCATACAGAGCAAGCTTGACTCTAATAATTATTACTTCTATAACCCTGAGTTTGATAAGAACTGTGGCTGCAGGAATAATGGCAAATAATAAAATGCAGATTAATAACGTCTTTTTGTAATTATGTGAAATACAATTTATATAAGCTAAGATTTAAGAGAAAATTTCATCCGAAGTTTTCTCTTTTTTAACGTATTTGTCCGATTTTTTCAATATATTAATTTGACTTTTCTTCACTTTTTAGCAATAATTCTAACAGAACTATTGCTTATAATTTGACTAAACATTTAAGATTGGAGTTTTAACAAAATGAAAGAGAAAATCTATACTGTACCCGTTAATGATGCATTTGCAGCAGACAGCGAATGTCCTGTATGCGCTATGTTTGAGCAGCTTGAAAATGATGCCATAGAATACACTATGGGGCCTAGCTATATGGAGGATGATATCCGTGCCGTAACTGATAAAAAGGGGTTCTGCCAGAAGCATATCAAAAAAATATACGAACAAAACAACCGACTTGGCTACGCACTTGTTATGAAAACCCATATGGATTATGTCATAAAAACAATCGAGTCTTATAATCAGGATAGGGGCACTGGTAAAAGCCTTCTTAAAAAAGGTAAGGAGTCCTCTGTGTGCAGCTACATAGAAGAACTCGACAGCTCATGCTTTGTATGCGATAAGATTGCAGATACTATTGAACGTTATGTCGACACTATTTTTTATATGTACAAGCACGATAACGAATTCAAAAAAACTCTTTCTGGCTGCAAAGGCTTCTGTACAAACCACTACGGACTGCTTATGAAAAAGGCAAGCGAAAAGCTTGGCGGTGGTGATTATACTGAATTTACAGAACTTATTACATCATTATACCTTGATAATATGAAAAGGGTGCGCGATGATGTTGAATGGTTTATTAATAAGTTTGACCATAAATATGCAGATGCACCTTGGAAAAATGCTAAGGACTCACTTGTACGCGCAACGTTAAAAGATACGGGATGTAAGCTTTCATAAATATAAAAAGCGGCTGCATAAAGCATTAAATATGCTTCGCAGCCGCTTAGTTTTTCTGTGTCTAATATTAAATTACTTTTTTATTCATCCTTGCAATCACAAACCCGCGCTATTACGCTTTTCGTCCTGCCTTGCATGACTATTCTTTCATTAAGCCGTCCAAAAAGTTAAAACATTAATATGTCATAACCTCATATCCATCCTCTGTAACGTGAACCATTATTTCCCACTGCGCTGAATATGAGTCGTCTTCTGTGTAGATAGTCCAGCCATTGTCATCATCAACGTATACATCCGGATAGCCTGCATTAATCATAGGTTCTATTGTAAATACCATACCCGGAGCCATAACCATGCCTGTTCCCTTCTTTATAACATAGCTTACAAAAGGTGTTTCGTGGAATTCAAGTCCTATTCCGTGTCCGCCGACTTCACGCACTACTGAATAGCCATTCTCCTTTGCATGCTTACTTATTGCATCTGCAACATCGCCAAGATGTCCCCAAGGCTTAACCTGTTCAAGTCCAAGCTCAACACATTCCTTTGCAACATCAACAAGCTTCTTGTGTTCCGGTGAAACATTTCCTATGCAGAACATTCTTGAAGAGTCTGAAAAATAACCATTGAGTATAGTTGAGCAGTCTACATTTACAATGTCACCATCTGCTAAAATGATGTTGGAAGATGGAATTCCGTGGCACACTTCGTTATTAATAGATGTACACACACTCTTAGGGAAGCCCTCATAATTAAGAGGAGCTGGAATTCCGCCCATAGCTGTAGTCTTTTCATATACCATCTCATCTATTTCCTGAGTTGTCATACCAGCCTTGATATTCTCGGCAACATAGTCAAGAACAGCTATATTAATCTTGCTGCTCTCTCTCATACCCTGAAGCTGCTCTTCATTCTTTATTATGCTTCTTGGTGGAACCTTGTGGAACTTCTTTCTGAACATCTCTATCTTCTTATCAAAGTTCATATGGCACTCACAATAAGGCTTCTTGCTTCCACACCAGCATGGGTCATTTCTCATTAACTTCTTCATTTTAATTATTACACTCCATTCTATATATTTCCTATATAAATATATCTTATCACTGTTGAAGCGCTTCTACTATAGCAGGCAGAAACTGCTTCTTTCTTGATACAACTCCCGGAAGAACTGTATAACATTCACCTACATTTTCAACAGTAAATGCATTTTTTAATACTACTGCTGCATTTTTACCAGCATACATAACATATGAAGTTTCCTTCATAACATCTGTTATAAGCAGATATGCTATATTAATCTCACTGTTGTGCTCTGTCACATGCTCCATATAAGACTTTTCTTTCTCTATGATAGCCTGAATTTCCTCAAAGCTCATACAGTTGACCTGTCCTACACCGACAGACAGCTCGCCTATAGAAAACTTCTTGTAATCCCTGAAGAATATCTCTTCCTCTGTCTTGGATGAAAGATTACTTCCCGCACGGAACATCTCTCTTCCGTACTCCTCTATATCAATTCCGGCTATCTTTGCAAGTGCATTGCAGGCTTCTACATCATACTCAGTACATGTTGGTGACTTAAGTATGAGCGTGTCTGATATGATAGCTGAACATAACAGTGCTGCTGTCTGGCTGTTTATACTAAGATTATGTTCTCCATACATCTGATATATAATAGTCGCTGTACAGCCAAGCGGCTGGTTCCTGAAAAATACAGGTGTTATAGTCTGTATACAGCCAAGTCTGTGGTGGTCTATAATCTCTAGTATATCCGCATCCTCAACACCAAATACAGCCTGTGACTTCTCATTATGGTCGACAAGTATAATCTTTTTCTTGCCTGCCTTGATGATATTACGTCTTGATATCATACCGATGTATCTGCCTTCCTCATCCTCGATAGGGAAGTCCCTGAAACGCTTATTTGCCATAACATCCTGAATATCCTCAACAAAATCATTTAGCTTAAACTTTACAAGCGCTGTCTGCTTCATAAAAAAGCTTACAGGTATCGCCTGATTAAGAAGCCTTGCCACTGTATATGTATCAAATGCTGTTGTTATTATTATACAATTATGCTGCTTTGCCATCTTTATTATTGTACTTGAAACCTTTGAGCCTTCACATATTATAAGGCAGCCTGCCTCCATCTCAATAGCACACAGCTGCGACTCATATCTGTTACCAAGTATGACAAGGTCGCCCTCATCTATCATACTCTCCATCATATCAGGATTGGCTGCCGCAATGAGCATTTTCCCCTTTTCAAATATCTTGTCAGGGTCGCCTGTAACTATCTCACCACTCAATGTATCCACAATATTACGAAGGCTTGTATGCGCTACTGATAGAATATCACTGTCATACATTTCAAAGTAAGACTTAGCCACATCACCGATTGTAACAAGTCCCTTAAGCCTGTTTTCTTCAAGTATAGGCAGTGTGACAACATCCAGCTCCTTCATAAGCTTCCATGCATTTCTTACAGAATAATTCTCATCTATTCCGTCTATCTTTCTGATATCTATATCCTTAACCTGAGGTCTTACGTCCTTTATGTACATAGGTGCCTTAACGCCGCACTTAGATAGTACAAACTGTGTTTCCTCATTCAGATGTCCTGCCCTTTTAGGAACATAATCATTAGTTCCTGTAACACTATTTTTAAATCTGGCATAACAGATTGCTGAACATATTGAATCCGTATCCGGATTTTTATGCCCAATAACATATACTTCTTTCATACACAATCCTCACTTACTATGTTTTATATGACTAACTCACCTTTCTATTGTTATTAATCTGTTTATACATTTTATTATTATGTAACACCAAACCAAACCATTATTTTATAATAGCACATACATTTACTATTATCAACCTTAGTAGTTCCAGCAGCATATATAAATGTAATTTATCCGCTATCTAAATAAAAAACCTGATGCACCTTAAATATACATCAGGTTTTGTTTTAATATTCTGTTAGTTCCTAAATATAACTATCTTTGTTTCATCTGTATAACCGATTGTTCTCATATAGCTCTTCATATCAGCGATTGCCTTCTTATATTCATAATATGCATCATAACACTTCTGGAAAGCTTCAAGTGCTTTATTGATATCTCCCTCATCCTTGGCATACCATGACTCACATGCATACTTATGGATAAGTCTGTGTGCTGCATCAAGCTTCTTAAACTGACTGCTTGTTGTAATTCTTGTATCTGTCTGTGAGTGCATCCACTTACCTATCTTACATGTATCCGGATTATTGAGCTGTGTTATCTTTAATCTCTCGAAGTCAACTATGTTATTGTATACTCTCCACATAAGAATAAAGTGGTCAATCTCAAATATTCTTAGCATATCCTGTGTTGTGACAGCACCAGCTTCCCTGAACATATCGCTTCGGCATGTATCTATATATCTTCCAATCTTAAAGATATGAGTACCTGTTTCTGTACATTCATTTGTAAGCATACCATATGTATCCGCTATGTTACTAACCTGATCATTGAACTCTTTTGTTGTTTCTGACTGTCTGTCAATATCATCAAATATTCTTTCCACCGCATCATTAATAGCTGTCATCTGCTCATTCATATGCTCAATATCTCTTAATGATATCTCTACCTTCTCATTACCTTCTGAAAGCTTACTTGTTGTTTCTTCCATTGATGTAGCAAGAACTTCTATATCTCCCTTAAGTTCATTGACATACTTAACAATATCTTCTGCTGACTCTGCTGTATTGCTTGAAAGCTGTCTTACCTGGTCTGCAACAACTGCAAATCCCTTTCCAGCCTCACCTGCTCTTGCCGCCTCAATAGATGCATTCAGCGCTAAAAGATTACTCTGGCTTGCGACTTTCTTGACAATATCAACAATTTCACCAATTTTGTTAATCTTTTCATGAAATGCCTGAACCTGACCATTGATATCAGCTATCTTCTGTGATGATTCATTGACAACTCTTATACTGTCACTCATATTAACTGAACTGCTCTGTGATGTATGGAGCATATCGTGTGTATTGTCCCTTATATCCCCCATTGCCTGTGATATATTGTTAATAGAGTCCTTAAGTACCTTACTTGAATCATTCATATTTGTGATTGATTCCTGCTGAAGTGATACCTGGTCAAGCATATTCTTTACATATGAATTATCACCTATAGACTCCATAGCCTCGTTGAGTCGCATAATGTAGTTATTATTCGCTCTCTTGTATGCCGCGACTATCTGATTAAGCTTTTCTGAATATATAGGATCACTGAAACCTTCAGATGATACCTCGCTAAAATCACCCGCTATCATCTTATCCATAGCCTGTAATAATAATTCTTTATCCCTATTAACATCCTGTGTTGTTTTTCTGCCAAACATAATAAACAAACCTCCCTGCTATACAATAAATGTTCCAGCCAAATAGGATAGCTGAAACAATATATTTTTGATAACTTATTTTAACATAATTAACATTTATATCCAACCATTTTGTCAACATTTTTAACAGTTTTGAACACATTTTTAGAAACATTTTATATATAATTAAATGCAACTAACTGCCCTTTATCTGGTAACATATCCTGTTAATAATGAATAAAATAAAAATGAATATATGTTGTATTGCATTATATGATTATCCCTCTAATCATATATGCAGAAATGGAGTTTTTTTGAAACGTTTACGTCACATAATTGCACTTTTAATGTGCGCAATAATGCTCATTCCTATGACAGCATGCCAGAAAGAAGAAAGTAATGCTGTCGTGGATATAACTCTTAATGAGGTGGCACACTCTATATTCTACGCACCGCAGTATGCAGCCATCGAACTTGGTTACTTCAAGGATGAAAATATCAATCTTAATCTCGTAACTGGCTTTGGCGCCGACAAAGTTATGACCGCACTTGTATCAGGGGATGCTGATATAGGTTTTATGGGTTCTGAAAGTTCCATCTATGTATATCAGGAAGGCTCAAACGACTATGCCATCAACTTTGCCCAGCTTACACAGCGTGCCGGCAACTTCCTTGTATCAAGAAATGATGAAAGTAACTTCAAATGGGATGACCTTAAGGGAAAAACAGTACTTGGCGGAAGAGCTGGCGGTATGCCGGAAATGCTTTTTGAGTATATTCTTAAGAAAAACGGCATCTCTCCTGTAGATGACCTCAATATCTTACAGAATGTCGACTTTGGTTCAACTGCCGCAGCCTTTACATCGGGAATAGCTGATTATACTGTCGAATTTGAACCATCTGCAACTCTTCTTGAACAGCAGAAGGAAGGCTATGTTGTCGCCTCTCTTGGTACTGACAGCGGCTATGTTCCATATACTGCCTACTGTGCCAATAAAAGCTACATCGAAAAACATCCCGATATAATTCAGGGCTTTACCAATGCCATACAGAAGGGGCTTGATTATGTGAACTCCCACTCAAGCAAGGAAATCGCCGAAGTCATAGCACCACAGTTCCCTGAAACAGACCTTGCAACCATAACAACTATAGTTGACCGCTACAAGTCACAGGACACATGGAAAGGTGACACTATATTTGAGCAGAAGAGCTTTGAGCTTCTTAAGGATATATTAAAACAGGCTGGAGAGCTTGGCAAAGATGTGCCTTATGAAAAACTGGTGACAACGGAGTATTCTAAGAAGGCGGCTGCCAGATAAAATGCTGCTTGTAGATTGTAAGTGTGTTACAACGGACGTCACCGTTCGAACGTGCCCTCCTTGGCACGGTCTCACTTGCGGGTACATCCTTGTACCCGCATATCTGATAATTAAAGGAAAGTATAAGAATTAGCACAATTGGCTTTCAAGTGTGTCCTACGCAATATGCATAACAGCCTCCTCATCCCTTATGACTGTCTTTGACCTAATCCACACAAAACTTCCAAAGCCACTATCAGACATAATATAAGCGGCTGCCTGTAGTGCAGACAGTGTGAGATGCACTTGAAGTTCAATTGCGATAGTTCTTAGACTTTTCCTCAATACACCAGCTATCAACAGACACGGATGTCTGTTGAAGTGAGATATGGGACAAGGATGTCCCGTATCGAACGGTAGCGGTCATAGCCACTACATATCCGAAAAGTCTTAGAAATATCCAATTGAAGCTTCTGGCATCGAACACCGTCTGTACTATAGGCGACCGCTTATATTATGTCGTCCGTTTGTCTATTTTTTAGAAAGTGCCATCCATCCTCACCCCTTAAGCAGCCTCCTGAACCTCTTACTATGCCTCTCCATATAATCAATCCAGCTGCCGACCGACTTGCACATAACCCCAAACAGCACAGCCGCAATCACCTCATACATAATTATCATTCTCAACATAACCATATTGACAGTCGCTATTGCAAATATACTCTTAAAATTAAGCACACATACAACTATACCTGCTGCCATGGCAATACATAACACAATCCTTATTCCATCAAATGGTCTGCATATCCTTACAAGCGCCTCTAAACCAATAAACAAAAGAATAACAATAGCCACCGTAGATATCTGTTCATTACTCATACCAAGCACATTGCCATGAATAGATATGGCGGCAAGCATGATAAAGTCCGCAAGGCCTGCTGGCAGCGCCTTTAATATGACATTCACAAGAAAATCACCTCTTATAAGTTCCTTATTAGGCTGTAACGCAAGAAAGAACGCCGGTGTTCCTATCGTAAATGCTCCTAACAAAGATAACTGTGTCGGATACAACGGATACAGATTAGCCGCTATAAGCGTGAATACAGTTGTAAGAATAGAAAATATATTCTTGACAAGAAAAAGTGATGCCGATGTCTGTATATTATTTACAACCCTTCTTCCTTCAAGAACAACCTCTGGCATCTTTGAAAAGTCGGAGTCAAGAAGAACTATCTGTGCTGCATTGCTTGCCGCATCACTTCCCGATGCCATAGCTACACTGCAGTCGGCACATTTAAGTGCTAGAACATCATTAACACCATCACCCGTCATTGCAACAACCTTGCCAGCCTGCTTGAAAGCCTGTATAATCTGTTTTTTCTGTTCCGGTATAACCCTTCCGAATACAGTATACCTTTGTATGGCAGCTTTTATATCATCCTCACTTTTAAGTGTAGTTGCATCCACATAATTCTCTGCATTTCTTATTCCTGCCCTTATGGCAACTTTTGAGGCTGTAACTGGATTATCTCCTGATATTACAACAACATCAACCCCCTGCTTTTCAAAGTAGCCGAAAGTTTCCTTGGCTGTATCACGTATTTCATTTTCAAGAATAATAAATGCATATGGAATGACCGGCTCTTCTATTGCATTGCCACATGGGTCAGTCTGACATTCACCAAACACAATTATTCTTTCACCTCTGTCAGAATATCTGTCATATATGTCAGTATAATCATCATACCTGTTAAGAAGCACATACTCCGGTGCTCCGAATACATAACAGTGTCCATCTATAACAGCACCACTGTACTTGTTCTGTGATGAAAATGAATACACTCTTTCAGCCTTTTTATCCTTATGTTCAAAGAAATATTCCTTGATGGCTTTCATAGTTTCATTATCACCATTCATATTGCCAGCTACCATTGATATCGTATCAGTAACATTATCCTTGCAGAAAACAACATCACTTACTGACATTTCCGGCTTTGTTATAGTTCCTGTCTTATCAACACACAGCACATTAACTCTTGCAAGTGTTTCAACACAGTTCATCTCATGCACAAGAACTTTTCTTCCTGCAAGTCTTCTTACGCTCACAACAAGTGCAACACTGGCAAGAAGATATAAGCCTTCAGGTATCATACCGACAAGTGATGCAACCATAGATACCACACTGTTTTTAATAGAATGTCCAAGGAAAAAATGGCTCTGCACATACATAATAATTCCAAGAGGCACTATGACTATTCCAATAATCTTAACAAGATTATCAAGCGACTTCATCATAGTTGTCTGCTGCTTCTTTCTTCCTGCCTTTGCCTCAAGTGCAAGCTTTGCCGCATATGAAGAGTGCCCAACATTGGTAAGTATTGCCTTGCACTCACCAGACACAACAAAGCTTCCCGAAAGAAGTATATCGCCCTTATTCTTTATGACTTCATCTGACTCACCTGTTATGAGCGATTCATTCACTCTGACACACCCCTCTGCCAGAATTGCATCGGCACTGAGCTGGTTGCCCGCCTCAAATATACATACATCACCTTTTACAAGCTCTGTTGAGTCTATCTCACTTATATAACTATCCCTTACAACCTTGGTTTTAGGCGCATTTACAACAGTAAGCCTGTCAATCGTAATCTTTGCTCTTATTTCCTGTACTATACCTATTATAGTATTAAGAAGTATAATGGGCAAAAAGGTCATATTATTATATGACCTTACAAATATCAGAAGACCGGCAAATATTGCAAACACAAAGTTAAAATATGTGAATACATTACCTGCCACAATCTGCCCTATTGTCTTGGACTGGTTACCAACCGGTATATTACTCAGTCCTCTTAGCTTAAGCTCTTCTACTTTACTGCTTGATAATCCATCATGAATATCAGTCATTAGTGTATGTCATCTCCCCGACAATAACCTTGAATATATATGCTATCGCTGCCACATCCAATATCATCTTTATTATAAAACATATAATAATAGATGCCTGTGAGGCATAATCAAATACCTGAAATGATATAGTACTTGCAAACTGTATTATACATATATAGCTTGCCCACATGTGTGATATCTTTCCTTTTACATAAGCATGCATAGCCGCACTTAAAGCCATTGATAATATGATATCAACAGTGAAAGCCACACCCATTAACAGCCAGAGATACCCTGGCGCTGTAAAAAGATTAGAAAGTGTATTATAAAATGTTTCTGTATCATTTTCTGTAAGACCTGCTATCATGCTGTCAAGTCCCATATTATTATACGCAGTTGCTATTGATATTGATGATAATACCGTAAGTCCGTATAAAAAGCCATCACCAACAGCAAGACCTATACCTGAAAGGTATATATCACCTTTTCTTTCAAATCTGCCATTCATAAATCTTGCCAGCACATATCTTGCAAGTGTAATTCCACATGCTGAAAGTATTGAATATATAATCGTATATGCTGTTGTGTTATAAGAAAATATCTGGTCTATAGATGGTATAAGTGAAAGTACCGACATACAGAGATTAGCAAATATAAACACAAATATTGAATATGCAAATATACCTGCAACCACATTGATAAATCTTCCGTTCCATCTCTTAATAACAACTATAATAAGCACAATAAATGCTGAGAGCATAAGTATTCCACCCGCTGAAAGCATACTTTCAGCTCCTGCCGGTATACCTGCATCAAGATTAATTCCATACTGTTCCATAATTAGTATATATCCTCCATTTAATCCTATATTAAAACTATGTTATTTATCTATAGTAAGATTCAAGATATAAGTTCTATGCAAGCCCATTATACCTGAAATGTATTCCTGGACTTAATATAAATCTTATATCTGTAATAATTAATTATAAGAGTTCATTTAGAGAAAAAGAGCAGCCACTATGTAGCTGCTCCCTCATAATCTTAATTGTATAACAATATATCTTTTCAAAAATCTATATAAAAATCTGGAAAAGGCACACTGTAAACCATTCGGATTATAATTTTGTTACGTTAACAGCCTGAGGTCCCTTAGCGCCTTCTGTTACATCGAACTCTACTTCTGCGCCTTCCTCTAAAGACTTGAAACCTTCCATATTAAGTCCTGAATAATGAACGAAAACGTCCTTTCCTGACTCATCACTGATAAAGCCGTAACCCTTCTGGTTATTGAACCACTTTACTGTACCCTTCATTTCAAGTACCTCCAAATAAAATATATGGTGATTACACCTTTTTCATATTAACATTTTAAAGTGTTAGTGTCAATTTATTTCTCATAAAAATGGTGTACTTATGCGCGTACTTATAGTTTTTGTCACAGATTGGGATATCTGTCAGAACATTATACCTGTAACCGCTCTATGGGACTTTATATGTTGTTCTTCCAAGCTCTATTTTATCCTCACCGCTCTGTATCACGGCTACTTCATCCTTAGAAACCACATTTTTCTTAGGTATCTTTATCATAGTGCTGCTTATAAGCTCCGACTCAACCTCTTTATCGTTGATGAGCACCTTACTGAAGTCGTTGAAGTTCTTCCCTGCCACGCACACATAATCCTTGTAATTATATACCTCATCGATAGTTATATCTTCTATTCCCATCTTAAGGTCTGTCGCCACATATGGTATATCGCCATTATATATCTGCTTGTCGCCATAGAGTATATCATATTCAAGTATCTTAAGCTGCTTTAAATAATCCGCATCATTATGCTTTGTCTGATGGAACTTCATAATATAGCCCTCAGATATGCCAAGCTTCTCGAACACTGCTGATGATAGCTGATACGCCTGTAAGTCCATATCCTTCTTTTCCATACCTATATTAGACCATATAAAATACTCTGTCTGATATATGTCGCCATTTTCCATAGTATCATTTGTGAAGCTGAATGTTGGAAGATGGTCGCCATACATAACAAGCACCGTTTCCTCTTTTCTTCTCTTAAGCATATCTACAAGTTCACCGATAAATGAGTCCATCTCATGCACCTGATTGACATAGTATTCAAACTGTGTCTGTTCCTCCGGATTAAAAAAATTGGATACTTTTATCGATGTATTATACCCCTCCGGCATAACCTCCGGATAATCGCCATGTCCCTGCACTGATATAGTAAATATATAATCCCTGCCATCTGTAGAATCAAGAGTTTTCTTTATCTGCGGAACAAGCATTTTATCCTTAGCCCAGCCAAGCGGTGTTTTCTGATAGTCGCTGTCCATATATTCTATTGATGTAAATGTATCATATCCCAGATGTGAGAATACCTTGTATCTGTCATAAAATGTTGCATCATTATTGTGTATGGCGTGCGTTGCATATCCTATCTTTTTAAGGTCATATGCCGCCGACTCACAAGTTTTTGACTGCATTACTGTCCTGTAAGGATATTCTCCCGGTCCGAAGTCATCAAGATTAACTCCTGTCTGCACTTCAAACTCTGTATTGGCAGTACCTGCTCCAAAGCACGGAACTGACAAATACCCTGACGAATATTCACTCCTTATCCTGTCAAAGTTCGGTGTCGGATTAGATGAAAACTCCACACCCTTTACAAGCTTAGGGTCAAAAAATGACTCAAGCTGCACAAATATAATATTAGGTGTCTTAACTGACACTTCATCTGATGTATCTAAGTCTGTTTCATCCAAATCCTGCTTCAAGCTGTCCATGTACTCTTGTGAATACTCCTTAGACTTACTTATGCCCCTGTCCTTTATACTGCTTGTAAAACAGTACGCTACGCCATAATTCTGATACGCATGTGCAAGATTTCCAAAATGTGTATCCACACGTCCATTAATAATAAGAGCTGCTGTATATGAATATGTAAGTAAAAATACTATTCCGCACTTAAATATCGCAGCTATATAAAATTTTCTTCCAGTAACCGATGGCTTATATTCCTTTGCTTTTCTCCATAAAGCAACAAGTCCTACTATAACAAGTATAACGCCTGCCGCTATAAGTATCATTTCAAATACGTTAATATACAATGGTATAACCTTAATTGCATCACTTATAAGGTATATATCCATCGCCGTAAAAGGAGTCTTTCTTGAACACAGCACCATAAAGTTCACTATTGCTATTATCATCCATATAACTGAAACTACTGAATATACAAATATCCTTTTCCTAAAAAAATATGCAACTGACATAGTAGTCATTATAATCATTGTATTCATAAGAAAGATAACAGGACTTGTGAATATACTCAAAAGTCCTGTTACCCCTCTTTTATTAAGACATTCCATCACAATATTGATAATTACTGAATATACGAACATATGACTCAGTTCGTAACTCCATATTTTATTAATTGCCGACTTTATTCTGTCCATCTTTTTTTATCTGTTCCAATAATACCCTTGCCTTTTCCTTAATACTGAAAGGTGCGGTTCTTGATGTTATAATTGAACCAGCATACTTTTTAGCATTATCATAATCCTGACACTTAAGTCCAAGACTTGCTAAAAGATAATTCACTGTATTCTCATCCATACCGCATATAGGAGGGTACTCTGTAGAAACAGCCTCCTTGAAACCATTATAAGCATCCTCAATATACTCAAGCTGAGACTTAAGATGCTGCTTTGCTATATTATTATCTGCTTTCTGCCTTATAAGCTCTGTAACACGTCCCTCATAAAGCCATGCAAGCCTTAAACACAAATATGCACTTTCACTTATCCTGGTACCTACAAGCATTTCACTAAGAAGTGCCATCTTGCAGCGTCTTATCGCCACATCATATGAATAGTAATCCTCAGTCTTCCATGTGACCTGAAACTTTCCTTCAACCGACTCTTTAAGTGCTGCTCGCTGCTTTGGCGTAAGCTTTCCATATATTCTTGGAACTGCTGCATAACCACAATGTGGACACATTATTACATCATACTTGGTACAATCAATTCCCGTATATAAAGGCTTTAAGATTTCATCTGTACCTTTGAATCTCGCTTTACCTATCCTTACCTGCTTTGATGTAAATTCTTTATTACACACAATGCATGTAAACTTTTTATCGTACAGATATTCGCTTTCCTGTTTTTCTATCATATTATTACCCATATATGAAATATATGACCATATGAGTTAGCCCGTAACTCCATATTTTATTAATCAACCGTTTTATTCTGCTCCTCTTCTATAACATGTTCTAGTAATATTCTGGCCTTTTTCTTAATAGTATCCGAAGCTGCTTTTGAAACTACTATTAAACTGATATTTTTTTAGCATTATCATAATCCTTACATTTATATGCAAGACTTGCCAAAAGATAACATAACGTAATTTCATTCATACCGCATATCGGAAGATATTCTGTGGAAACAGCCTCTTTAAAACCATTATAGGCTGACTGAATGTACTCTGGAACTTTTCTGCAACCGACTCCCTTAGCATAGCGCGCTGCTTTGTCGTCAGCTTTCCATACTTCCTTGGTATTGCCGCATAACCACAATGTGGGCACATAATTACGTCATACTTGGTACAATCAATCCCTGTATACTGAGGTTTTAGAATATCATCTGTACCTTCGAATCTGACCTTGCCTGTCCTTACCTGCTTTGCCGTAAACTCCCTGTTACACACATCGCAGATAAATCTTTTATCATACAGATATTCACTTTCCTGTTTTTCATTCATATCATTACCCACATAAAAAGATATTATACAATCTTACTACTTCTGAAGCTTAAATGAGCTCTTTAATGATACGATTCTGTTAAATACTAATTCACCATCTTTAGAGTCCTTATTATCAACACAGAAATAACCATTTCTTACAAACTGGAATCTGTCTTCTGGCTTGGCATTAGCAAGCTCTGGCTCTAATACACAGTTCTTAAGAACTGTAAGAGAATGAGGGTTAATATTCATCGAACCGTCTTCTTCATTGTATACTCCCTTTTCTTCATCCACGATATTCTCATAGAGTCTTACTTCTGCGTTAATTCCTTCTGTTGCTGATACCCAGTGTATAGTTCCCTTAACCTTACGCTCAGTAAAATTGCCACCTCTCGTTGCTGGGTCATAAGTACAGTGTATACATGTCACTTTGCCGTTTTCATCCTTTTCAAAGCTTGTGCATGTTACAAAGTATGCATTCATAAGACGCACTTCATTACCTGGGAATAATCTGAAGTACTTCTTAGGTGGTTCCTCCATGAAGTCTTCTCTCTCAATATATAATTCTTTTGTAAATGGAACTTTTCTTGTTCCCATCTCAGGATTTTCCTGATTATTAGATACTTCCATATACTCTGTCTGACCTTCCGGATAGTTATCTATCACAAGCTTGACAGGGTCAAGTATTGCCATCATACGCTTAACCTTAAGCTTAAGGTCTTCTCTTATGCAGTATTCAAGCATAGGATATTCTACTGAGCCCTGTGCCTTTGTGACACCTACAAGCTCAACAAACATCTTGATAGCCTCTGGTGTGAAGCCTCTTCTTCTAAGAGCTGCTATAGATACAAGTCTTGGGTCATCCCAACCATCAACTATGCCATCCTCAACAAGCTTCTTGATATATCTCTTACCTGTTACAACATTAGTAAGATATAACTTTGCGAATTCTATCTGCTTAGGATTTTCTTCTGGTGATGTCTTATATCCGGTTTCAATAACAACCCAGTCGTATAATGGTCTGTGGTCTTCAAACTCAAGTGTACAGATAGAGTGTGTTATTCCCTCGACTGCATCCTCGATAGGATGTGCAAAGTCATACATAGGGTAAATGCACCATTCATCACCTGTTCTGTGGTGTGTCATATGTGCAACCCTGTATATAATAGGGTCTCTCATATTGATATTAGGAGAAGCCATATCTATCTTTGCTCTTAATACCTTCTCGCCATCTGCATACTTACCTTCCTTCATCTCTTCAAAAAGCTTGAGATTTTCCTCAACAGAACGCTCTCTGTAAGGGCTTTCCTTTCCCGGCTCTGTAAGAGTTCCTCTATACTGTCTTATCTCATCTGCTGAAAGGTCATCTACGTAAGCCTTTCCCTTCTTGATAAGTCTGATAGCTGCTTCATACATCTGTGGAAAATAATCTGAGGCAAAAAGCACCTCTCCGTTCCACTTGGCACCAAGCCACTCAACGTCCTTCTTAATAGAGTCTACGAATTCAACCTTTTCCTTTGTTGGGTTAGTATCATCAAATCTCATATTGAACTGTCCATTATATTCCTTGGCAAGTCCATAGTTAAGTAATATAGACTTGGCATGTCCAATATGAAGATATCCGTTAGGTTCTGGTGGAAATCTTGTGATTACTTTTTCACAGTGTCCTTCCTTAATATCTTTATCAATAATCTGCTCAATAAAATTCTTTGAAACAGTCTCGTTATCCATCAGTATATTCCTCCTAAACAAGTCAATATATCAATAATACAGCATATTCAGTATAAATTCAATACTGTAACTACTTTGCTTTTTCTAACATATCTTTAAGCTCATCAATACTAAACTTATAATGGCTGTTGCAGAAGTGGCAGTTGACCTCAATAGGCTCACCATCATCTATCATCTTCTGGAGCTCCTGCTTTCCAACACTGATAACAGCGGCACTTACACGCTCCTTAGAGCAGTTGCAGTAAAACTCTGTAGGAATTGTGTCTAATATCTGAAGGTCCATTCCCTCAAATATATGCTCAAGTATCTCCTCTGGTGTCATACCATGCTCAAGCATTTCTGTAACAGACTTAATCTCTTTAATTCTGTTTTCAAGCTGGTCGATAAATTCATCAGATGCATTTGGCATAAGCTGTATAATAAAGCCGCCTGCCTCTCTTACTGTATTGTCCTTATTCATAAGAACACCAAGTCCTACAGAAGATGGTACCTGCTCACTTGTAGCAAAATAATAAGTAAGGTCATCTGCAATCTCACTTGTTATAAGAATAGTATCTCCAACATATGGCTCTCTTAATCCGATATCCTTGATAACACTGAGCACACCGATACCAACAGCACCGGCGATATCCATATGTCCGTCCTTTAAAGGAAGCATTGCCTGTGGATTAGCCACACAGCCCTTTACATGTCCATCAGGCTCTGCTGTAACTGTCATAGCACCTAATGGTCCATTTCCCTTAATCTGTATAGTAAGCACATCTGTATCATTCTTCATCATAGTTCCCATCATGGCGCCGCCTGTAAGAAGTCTTCCAAGCGCCACAGTTGCTATAGGGCTCATATTATGGTCTTTTCTCGCTGTTTCAACCACATCCTTAGTTGTTGCTGCAAATGCACGTACCTGTCCGTTTGCCGCTGTTGCCCTGACTATATAATCTTTCATAATATCAATATCCTCCATTCCCTATGCACATTTTTTGCGCATAATTATTTTTCTAATATATAATACAATCTCTCAGAAGCAGCATCTGGCGGATTATGTGTAAATGCATCATATACATTACGAATCTTAAGCCCCGCCTTTTTAACAGCCTCCCTTACTTCATCCTCTGTGAAGCCGTGCTGATAATGCTGCTCCTCAAATCTTTCAAATGTTCCATCTTCATTTTTTACAAATACTGCAAGCTCATACTCATTGTTTGCACTCTCATCATCATAGTAGTTGTCCCATATAAATGCTGACTCTTCTCTATTTTCAGCATAGGTATTATCTGCAAGTATATCCCTGAAAAAATGCACTGTCTTAAGGTCAAATATGAACACTCCACCATCTTCAAGTCCGTTTTTAACACACTTAAACACATCACACAGGTCATCATTAGTCGTTATATAATTCATTGAGTCGCCTATACTGACAAATGCGTCAACCGTATATGGAAGCGTAAAATCCCTCATATCCTGACAACTGTATATAATCTGCTGTTCTGCTTCATAAGTCTTCTCACTTGCGATTGAAAGCATATCCTCTGAAAGGTCTATGCCAAGAATATCATACCCCTCTTTATCAAGCATTCTTGTAACCGTACCGGTACCACATCCAAGGTCTGCTATCGTGCAGTCTGTACCTATATTATTCTCCTTTAAAAGCCCATAAAGATACTTTTCCCACTCTTCATATGGAATATTATCCATATACTCATCATATACATATGCAAAGCCTGTATAAGCCTCCATAATACACCTCTCCTTTATTAGACAAAAGACCTGCGGGCAGTCTGATTAAACGACTACCTGCAGGTTTTACTCAACATTCTATCAATTACATACAATAGTGAAGCTTAAGATTAAGCATTCTTACCGCAGCACTGCTTATACTTCTTTCCACTTCCGCAAGGACATGGGTCATTACGTCCAATCTTCTTGCCCTTTACAACTGTACCTGATAACTTCTGTTTCTTGTATAATGCCTTTCTTGTCTCTTCGTCAAGAAGGTTGTCCCACTGTGGAAGCTCATATAACCAGTCAGCCTTGCAGCCAACCATGTTGTAGTAAAGCTTTTCCTTATCGAAGTCAAGGCTTACTTCTGTATCCTCTTCCATAGTTTCTATTGGGTTTGGTGTCTTCAGGCTGTCATTAATTCCATCAAGAAATCCTGTCATAAGAAGAACTTCTACACCATACTTATCTGCAAGTTCCTTAACGCTGCCCTTAACTACTGTATCAGGATCTGAAAGAATCTGCTCATAGATTGCCTTCTCCTGTGTAAAATAACTGCCCCAGAACTCGTTTGCTGTCTTCTGGTCCATCTCTGTCTGGTATGCAAGATTTCTCCATGTATCTAATAATGCCATTATAATTAACCTCTCTTTTTAAGTAAACTGATTGTAGAGTGATCCAGCTGAATAATAATTGTATGAACCACCCGAATTGTACAGATTCTGTGTCTGTAACTTAGAAAGCTGTGCTGCTGAACTGCTGTATATTGATGAAGCACTTGCAGCAACTGACTGTCCATATGATGCTGAACTTCCAAATACAGACTTAGCTACTGCCATATCTGAATTCTTGAAAGTATCCTTATCAATAGATAACTTGTTCTTACTGTCAATAGTGATACCAAGCTTCTTTAAAAGTGCTGAATTCTGCTTAGTATTATTAACAACATTAGAAGTTGTTCTTAATACTGAATTATCATCAGAATCACCGGCTGCATCTATCATTGAATTATAGTCATTGACAAATGCTGATACAGCCTTATATATAGCATATGTATCATACTGCTCGCTTGTTGTTCCATCTTCATTCTTTACGGACTTCTTATTCCAGAGTGATGTCTTCTTTAAATCCTGTGCATCACTTACAACAGCTGAAGCTGCATCCTTTGTCTTTGTTGCATTAATCTTCTGTGATGATATTGTTGTCGTATTACTGCTATCTGTCTTAGAAGAATTGCTGACAGGATTTTTCGCATAATAAGACTTAAGAAGCTGCTTATAAGAACCTGTCCTTATGGAATTATATGTGCCAAGATCAATGCTTCCAAAGCCAGAAGATGAATTGCTGCCTGAATTAAAGCTTGAAAACAAAGCAGATATACTACTTGAATTATAACCTGAAATTGTTGCCATAACCATTCCTCCTTATATATTCCTCTGTTACAAAATAATTAGCCCGCTAAACTAAACGCTGTATCCAGAATTCATCCAGATACATATATAGCCTGTGCCTTTAAGATTAGTTATCAGAAAGACGCTGAATCATATCCCACATAGCCTCAGCAGAATTGAAGTTCTCTGGTACTATGTCTACAGGAGTAATATCTATATCAAATGTATCATTGAGCTCACCAACGATTGATACAATATCGAAAGAATCTAAAATTCCATCATCTACAAGTGTATCACATGTTTCGTAGTCTACATCTGAATTAACCTCTGTCAAAATATCCATTAACTGATCCATTATTAATAACCTAACCTTTCTTATAAAAATATCGTCATGAATAGCTTAATTGTTTATATCTATTCCGGCTTTTCTTATATCTAAGGTCTGCTAAAACAGCCACCCGGTTAAAGCAGCCATACATATATTTTTATATATTTTATATTAAGACCTCTCAACAGATATAAGATTCTGTCAGATAAAAAATATAACATATATTAATGTTAGTCAAGCATATTTTATATAATTATGCTCAAAGACTTTATTACCTTACGTTAATTCTTGAATTAATCTCATCTGAGGCAACCACATCCCTGTATAATTCCACTCTGCCATCCTTATTATACGCCGTTATTACAGGCATTTTTCTGCTTAAGAACAGATATATGCCCTCTGTTATTGAATATGCTCCTATATTATAGAATATAATCTTATCGCCCTTCTGTGGCCTTCCTATAGGAAGATTTTTTACTATAAGGTCTGCCACTGTACAAAGTGAACCGCATATAGTCCATTTTTCTTCATCCGCACCTGTGAGTGTGTCTGATACATTTCTGTCCTTTACAACTATTCCATCTGACTTTACATAAGAATATGCAGGAACCTTCATCGCCATAGTCTGTCCATAATAATTCACATGGTTGATACCACCATCGACTATTACATACTGCTGTCCCTTATTAGTCTTTATATCAGCTATTCCTGTGACATACACTCCACAGTCTGCCGCTAAGTATCTTCCCATCTCAAGTGTTATGTGATACTTGTCCTTGTAGCCCTTAAGAAGTTCTGCAAGCTCATAAAGCATATCAAAGTTATTCTCATAGGCTGCATCACCAAAGTATGCTACAGGAAGTCCCGGGCCATACTCAAGCTCCTCTGCCTTAAAGCCATATTCGCTGTATAATATATCACACAGTCCGTCAAGCCATTCTATCTCACCCTTTATTATATCAAACTTTTTCTTCTGTGTTCCTGTATAACACTGAAGTCCAAGTATATGTATATATGGATGTGACTCTCTATGCTTTATAATAAGCTTAATATCTTCTTCATCTAGTCCGAACTGGTTCCCACTTGTCACTCTTAACAGTACATTTATCTTAAGCTCTCTTTCGGCGGCACAGTCAGATAACAGCTCATACTGTTCAAGCGATTCCACTGTATACACACCCACTCCGCCACATTCATCCATAACATGGCATATATCTGCTTTTTCCTTGTTGACACCTGAAAGCACTATGTCCTTCATATCAACTTTTTCTCTTTCGCATATGGCAAACTCTCCCGGTGAGCATACCTCATATTTTGTATCAAGCGACTTGAAAGCATCTACTAAAAATGGATTGGCCTTCATCGCATAACATAAGGTTATCCCATCTCCTAATATATTCTTTATACTTCCTATTCTGTCTGTAAGATGTTCTTTGTCAAGTATATAAAGCGGTGTTCCATACTGGCCTGCAATCTCAACAATCTTTTCTGTACTAAGCATTATGTTCCTCCATTAAAGCTTTTCTGTCTATCTTTCCATTCTTTGTAAGCGGCATAGCTTCAACATTAACAAGCACCTCTGGTATCATAAACTTTGGAAGCTTTGATACAAGATAGTGTGTAAGTGACTTGTTATCTGCATCACCTTCATAGAAGGCATATATCTTATTCTCATCCTGCTGATATATGCAGCACGCTCTCTGTATGCCATCCATTGAATTGATAGCCATTTCTATCTCGCCAAGCTCTATCCTGTGTCCGTTGTGCTTTATCTGGAAATCTTTTCTTGAAGAGAAGCACATTTCGCCTCTCTCGTTGTAGTAACCAAGGTCGCCTGTCCTGTATATTATCTCGTTATAATATGGGTTAAGCGGATTTTGTACAAATGCGCTGTCAGTCTTTTCCCTGTTATTAAAATATCCCATAGTTACGGCTGTTCCTGATACACATATCTCACCAGTCTTTTTAGGTTCACCCTCATCAATTATTCTGTTCTTATCATCTAACAGGAATACTCTCTCATTAGGAAATGCGCTGCCCATTGGAAGCACATCATCAAGCTCAAATTCCCTGTCAACTATATAATAAGTGCAGTTACATGTAATCTCTGTAGGACCATATACATTGACAAACATAGCATCCGGATATGTTTCTCTCCACTTATTAAGGTGCTTTATAGGCATAACCTCTCCTGAGAATATAACCTTGTTAATACTTCCCGGAACCTTATATTCAAAGCCCTTAAGTGTTGTAACTATGCACAGCGCCGAAACTGCCCATATAAGCGTTGTAACCTTATTATCATCAAGATAATCCAGAAGTCTTGTAGGGAATGAAAACATAGACTTAGGGATAATCTGTAATGTAGCACCACATTTAAGACTTGAATATATATCTTTAACCGATACGTCAAAGTCGAATGGTGCCTGATTACCTATAACATCATTTTCTGATATTCCAAATGTATCTGTAAAGCAGTCAATAAAGTCGATAACCGAACGGTGATTGACAACAACACCCTTTGGAACACCTGTTGAACCTGATGTAAATATCGCATATAAAGGGTCAATATCAAGTGTATTTTTCTTTATGTTATCAAGCTTCTTAACTGTATCTTCTGTAACCTCTGTTAAAAGAAGGTCCTCAACATATATGATTGTTCCATCAAACTCAAGCTTTGCAGCCTTTTTCTCATATTTTCTGCTTGTAACGATTATATCCGCCTCAAGTGTATTAAGTATGCCGTGTAATCTTTCTGCCGGATGTCCCGGTTCTAACAGTACATAGAAGTTATCTGTCATAACCACCCCCATAAATGCAGCAAGTGCCACGCAGCTCTTATCCATATATACAGGAACTGCCTTTCTTAAGCCTGTATATTCAAGCAGACCTGCTGCGATTGCTGTGGCATTATCCACAAGCTCTGTGTATGTCATAGCTAACTTATCATCTGCTACCGCTGTTTTTAGTGGATACTTCTCTTTGGAATTGTACAAGTAATCCAATACATTCTTTATCATCTCTACTACCTTTCTTTATCAAAGCTTATTTATGCACAAAAAATCTTTTCTATATAGCTAAAATATGATACCATTTTTATTATTAAAAATCTATATGATGTAAGTGTCAAATCTTAAAAAGTTATTTCTTCATATATGGCACTTCATAAAACAATAACAGAAATGAGGATTATATAACTATGAAAAATTTCAAAAGAATAGCTGCACTCACTATTGTCATACTGTGGGCTGCCCTTATTATCATCACTCTCATAACCGCATTTATTGATAATGAAACTGCTCATACATTATTCAAGGGTCTTATATTCACTGATATAGTGCTTCCTGTTGTAGCCTACGCCATGATGCTTGTATACAAGTACTTATCAGGCCGTTCAGACCGCTCATAATATCTTAATGTGCTTAATTATTATTATAGCGATGATTAAAAAGCCTGTTGTATAAGCTTTTTAAACATCGCTAATCTTTATTTTATACAGTTATTAATAAAACATCTTACTTTCCGTATGAGCTTACTCTGTGGATAATCTCATGTCTTCCCGGTCCGTTAGATACCATAGTAATAGGTGCTTCTATCTCTTTTTCTATAGTTTCTACATAGTTACGGCATGCTTCTGGAAGGTCTTCATAATTCTTGATTCCCCTTATATCACACTTCCAGCCTGGAAGTACCTTAAGTACTGGCTTAGCCTTCTCAAGTTCTGAAGTTGTTGGGAAGTCCTTAGTAACCTTTCCATCTATCTCATAACCTACGCAGATAGGTATCTCATCAAGATAACCTAATACATCTACTACTGTGAGGGCAACTTCTGTTGTTCCCTGCATACGCACACCATAACGTGTTGCAACTGCATCGAACCAGCCCATTCTTCTTGGACGGCCTGTTGTAGCACCGAACTCGCCGCCGTCACCGCCGCGCTTTCTTAATTCATCTGCTTCATCACCGAATATCTCACTTACAAATGCGCCAGCTCCTACTGCTGATGAGTAAGCCTTAACTACTGTAACTACATCCTGAATAGATGCTGCTGGAATACCAGCACCGATAGCACCGTAAGGAGCAAGTGTTGAAGATGATGTAACCATTGGATATATTCCGTGGTCTGGGTCCTTAAGTGAACCTAACTGGCCTTCAAGAAGTATCTTCTTTCCGTCCTTAAGAGCCTGATGAAGAAATGCTGAAGTATCACATACAAATGGCTTAACCATTTCCTTGTATTCCATAAGTGTGTTGAATATATCCTCTTCCTTAAGAAGTGGCTTATGATAGAGATGTTCAAGCATAACATTCTTTAATGTACATACATTCGCAATCTTTTCCTTAAGCGCTTCTTCATCTCCGAATAACTCACTAACCTGAAAACCAATCTTTGCGTATTTATCTGAATAGAATGGAGCAATTCCTGACTTAGTAGAACCAAATGACTTACCTGCAAGTCTTGCTTCTTCGTATGTATCAAAATCAATATGATAAGGCATCATAATCTGCGCTCTGTCTGATACAAGAATTTTAGGCATTGGAACATTTCTGTCTGTAATACTCTTAATCTCCTTTATAAGATAAGGGATGTTAAGGGCAACACCATTACCAATAACACTTGTAATATGGTTGTAGAATACACCTGATGGAAGAAGATGCAGCGCGAACTTACCATAATCGTTTATGATTGTATGTCCGGCATTACTTCCTCCCTGAAATCTTACAACGATATCAGATTCTTCAGCAAGCATATCTGTAATCTTACCCTTACCTTCGTCTCCCCAGTTAGCACCAACAATAGCTTTTACCATAGTTTCCTCCATTCTGCTAATCCTTAATATAGCATATAACTTTAGTGGTTTAAAACAGCACATAAAACCACAACTGTTATAATAACACAAGTACGTAGTTGCAATCAATGGGTTTGTGAAATAAGTTTTATAAAACATTTATATGTCTTTTATTGTCAGATGCTGGCATACACCGTAATATTGCCATACTTGAGTTACAGCTTTTATTTTATTATAATAACACTGTTTTATACTCTATTATCTATTAAAGGATGGTACACTAAATGCGCACTAAAAAACACAGTAGCAAAGCACCAATTACAATGCTTTTTCTGTCATTAATCATACTGATTGCTATATTTATTTTTTATTATCGCAATAAACACGACAATACCGCTGCAGATGACTCTCTTTCTATGTCTGTAGATAACACGATAGAAACTTTCTCTGTTGACCCTGATTATATCAAGTCGGCAGACAATGAGTATTCAATTAAAAATTCTGATGATAACAGTTATCCTGACAGCTATGAACTGAGTATCCCTTATGTAAGCCAGTATCCGCAGCTTCCTACAGGCTGTGAAATCACATCTTTAACGGAGGTTTTGCACTATCTTGGCTATTATATCGACAAGGAGGAGCTGGCAAGGAATTATCTTGCGATGAAGGATGTTGCGACCAAGGGATGTTTTGTTGAGTATTTCTTGGGTTCTCCGTGGCTTACAACGGGGAGCGGGTGCTTTGCGCCTGCTATTGCTAATGCTGCAAATGCATTTTTTAAGGCAAATAATTCTAAGTATTCAGCTTATATTATGAGTTACCAGCCTCCGGAAATGCTGTATGCACAACTTGCAAAGGGACATCCTGTCATTGTATGGACAAGTTTTAATTATGATGTGACTGAGATTAAGTATAATGAGGTTACTCTTGATGATGGAACTGTGTTTACGTGGCCCAGGAATGAACATTGTGTTGCGCTTGCGGGGTATGATGTTAATGAGAGGACGGTTACTCTTGCGGACCCGGCTTATGGGATTGTGAAGAGGGATATGGATAAGTTTGAGGATTATTATAAGAGGTTTTATTATCAGGCGGTGGTGATTGAGTAGGTTTTTTAGGGGGGCTTTATGGATATGTGCGAGGGCTAGGCTGGCGAAAATGGCAGGGGCTTAAAGTGTCGGTTATGACTTGGTTTCAATTAGTGGAGGTTGAGGGCTGGCGACTTTCAGCGCCAGCTTGGGAAGTGTGAAAGTAACTTCTTTGAGAGGGCTGGCGGCGTAAAGCGCCAGCCTTGGAAGTGTGAAAGTAGCTTCTTTGAGAGGGCTGGCGGCGTAAAGCGCCAGCCTTGCCATAGAGGGGCATACGAAAGAAATAGCGCTTTGCTATTTCTTTCGTATGTCGCGGTACTCCTCGAGTATAAGAAAAATTATACTTTGTATTTAGGAACGGACGCTGTTCATAGTCATACTGAACAATGCTATGCATTGTCCAGCATGGCGTAAACGCCTGAAGAAATAATAAAAACCACCTGCTGGTATGCAAGCATCCCATCAGGTGGTTTTTATTATTTCTTCTGACTATGAACTGCTGGGTACCAGAGGATTGGTTTTGTGATTATGGAGCAGCTTTTCTTTAATACGTATAGTTTTTCTTTTGTTCTCATCGTTACTCGCGCAAGCTATTGAGGGGAATTGGACCCCCGACCTCTTCATTACCAATGAAGTGCTCTGCCACTGAGCTACAATAGCATAGGTGCTGTGTTTTACAGCAATTTTATTTATATCATTTTTGCAGGAATTTATCAAGTGTTATTTTGACGAATTGTTTTTCCTATTTTGGTGCGGGCACGTTGGATGGCGTTGTCTATGGACTTTGGGGTGCGCTCCAGTTCTTCGGCTATTTTTACGTAGTCTTTTCCGCTCATAAGAAGTTTTATTACTTTTCTTTCTAAGGGACTCAGTGCTTCTAAGGCTTTCTGTTCTAAGCTTCCAGTGTATTCTTTATCTATATATAGCAGCTCTGGATTTTGTTCGTATATGCCGGCTAATGTATCTACAAGCTTCACATCCGTGTTATCATCCGTACCATTTACTGGTTCATCCAGTGATACATAGCGGTTTAACGGGCTGTTTTTCTTGGCATTGGAGGCTTTGACTGCGTTCATTATCTGACCATTTATGCATAGTGATGCAAATGTCATAAATGAAGCTGCTTTCGTCTTATCATAGGCTGTGACTGCCTTATACAGACCTATCATGCCCTCCTGTATAAGGTCTTCCATCTCTCCGCCTACTATATACATTGCATGTGCCTTTTTGCTGACAAAGTTCTTATATCTTTCCATTATCGCCTCAACAGCTCTCTCATCGCCATCGCGGTACATTTGTACAAGTTCTTCATCCATATATAACTCATAATGTTCCATAGCCACCTCATTTCACAACCGCCTATATGCATCAGACATCAAAGATTGTAAGATAGCCACTGGAACTTATAAAGCCGGGACTTTTCATCCCGATATCATATAATTATACTTACATCATTCTCTGTCTTACTATTTCAAATGCCATAACGCCTGCTGCCACTGATGCATTAAGCGAATCTATATCACCCTTCATCGGAATAGATGCCACAAAGTCGCATTTTTCCTTTACAAGCCTGCTTACTCCGTTACCTTCATTACCTATTACAAGTCCTATAGGACCTTTAAGATTAAGCTTGTACATAGTTTCACCGCCCATATCGGCGCATACAAACCATAATCCCTCTTTCTTAAGTGACTCTATTGTAGCTGCTATATTAGTAACCTTTGCAACCGGTGTGTAGTTGATTGCACCTGCTGATGTCTTTGCAACTGTCGCTGTAAGCCCTACTGCTCTTCTTTTAGGTATAATAACGCCATGCGCGCCTGCCAGATTAGCTGTTCTTATGATTGCACCAAGGTTATGTGGGTCTTCTATCTCATCAAGCACGAATATAAATGGGTCTTCGCCCTTGCTTCTTGCCGCTTCAAGTATATCTTCAACCTCAGCATATTCGTAAGCTGCACCTATGGCAACTACCCCTTGATGATGTCCTGTGTTGGCAAGCCTGTCTAATCTTTCTTTCTCAACATAGTTGATGATTGTTGATGTCTTCTTTGCTTCCCTTACTATGCTCTTAATAGGTCCATCCTGACATCCATCAAGTATGTATAACTTATCTATTGTCTTTCCTGAACGAAATGCCTCAAGGACTGCATTACGTCCTTCAAATGTTAATTCCTTATATCGCATACCTTAAACTCCTATTTCTTATGTGCAGGTCTGTTTGTCTTCTTTCGCCATATATAATACTGTATACAATGATGTTAGGGTCAACCCCCAACTATGATACCTACGGATTATTCCGTGCTAAACATGCGCCACTGGCACATAGCACCCTACCCAATATTCTCATATCACTTACTGTTTCTCTCACTCTCTAGATAGTCCAGTGCAGCCTTTATAAGCTCACACATACGCTCATATCTTCCTGACATGTACAGATATCCCATAAGTGCCTCAAAACCTGTTGCACGCCTGTAGTCACTTATTGATGCATTTTTGGCTGAAGTGTATGACTTGGCATTACGGCCTCTCTTATACACGCTCTCCTCTTCTTCTGTAAGCTTATCTTCAAGATAGCCTATCATCTTAGACTGTGATTCTGCCTTTACTATACTGCTTGCCACTCTGTTCATTTTATTAACCTGAGTGTTGCCCTTAGTTACAATCATAGTCTTTACAACAAGGTCAAATATGCTGTCGCCTATATACGCAAGAACAAGTGGAGAGAGCTGTCTGGGACTTACTTCTTTAAGCCCCAGGCTCTTCCATATATCATATGTCAGATTGTCCTGACATATGCCATCTGCAGACTGCTTTATATCATTATTGCATTTATTTATGCTCTCTTCCATCTGACACCTTCTCTTGTATCCTCAAGAACTATACCCTTAGCTGTAAGCTCATCTCTTATCTCATCAGCTCTTGCAAAGTTCCTGTCTTTTCTTGCCTGCTGTCTTTCATTGATGAGTGCTTCTATATCTTCATCAAGAAGCTCTTCTTCCTTGACTACATTAAGTCCAAGTATATCTGTAAGCTTAATTATGCTTTCCTTCATAGCTGTTATATAAGCCTTTGTATTATCCTCAGATGAGTTGGAGTTGGCAAGCTTTACAAGTTCAAATACTGCTGATATGGCATCTGCTGTGTTAAAGTCATCATCCATGGCATCCTCAAACTTCTTGTAGATATCCTTTGTTGACTCTAATATGTTCTTTTCTTCCTCAGTCATAGCTGCATCAGAAGCTGTTTTTTCAAGATGTATAAGGTTAGTAACCGATGTCACTATTCTCTCAAGACTGTTCTTAGCTGACTCCATAAGGTCATGGCTGAAGTTGATAGGATTTCTGTAATGTGCTGAAAGCATAAAAAATCTTAATACCTGAAGGTCGTATTCCTTTGCTATATCTCTTACTGTAAAGAAATTGCCAAGTGACTTTGACATCTTCTTGTTATCTATATTAAGAAATGCATTATGCATCCAGTACTTTGCAAATGGAACTCCATTAGCTGCCTCTGACTGAGCAATCTCATTTTCATGGTGTGGGAATATAAGGTCTTCTCCGCCGGCATGTATATCTATCTCATCTGCAAGATACTTCTTTGCCATTACAGAGCACTCTATATGCCATCCCGGACGGCCCTCACTCCATGGTGATTCCCAGTAAGGCTCTCCATCCTTCTTAGGTTTCCATAAAACAAAGTCAAGTGGGTCTTCCTTCTCATCCTCACCTGATACCTTAAGCTTATGCGCATCATCTCTGTGACCTGCTTCAAGGTCATCTATATTTTTCTTTGAAAGCTTTCCGTATCCTTCAAACTTTCTTGTTCTGTAGTATACAGTGCCATTCTTTTCATATGCATAACCCTTGTCAACAAGAGTCTGTATCATACTTATCATTCCGTCTATCTCTTTAGTTGCAAGTGGATGTGTAGTAGCCGGCTTTATATTCATTCCTGCCATATCCTTCTTGCACTCTTCTATATAACGCTCAGAGATTTCCTTCGCTGTAACGCCTTCCTCTAATGCCTTCTTGATAATCTTATCATCTACATCTGTAAAGTTTGATACATAATTAACTTCATAGCCCTTATATTCAAGGTATCTTCTTACTGTATCGAATACTATCATTGGTCTTGCATTACCAATATGGATAAGATTGTATACAGTAGGTCCGCATACATACATTTTAACCTTGCCTTCTTCTAATGGCTGGAATTCTTCCTTACGTCTTGAAAGTGTATTATATATCTTCATAGTATCCTCATTTCTGCGCACGTTTTTAGCGCATAACAAGTTTGTGTCAAGTGCGCGCAGACACAAATCCTGCATGTGAAAAATTTATTTTTCACACTATCCTCATTTCTGCGCACATATCAAAACATAACGGATAGTCAGGTGCGCACGGACTTTTCCTCATGTGTTTAACGTCTGTCTTTACTCCATAAATATGCTGAATAATAATCAGACATATGTTTATTCATCATCTTCATCACGTCTTGACTCATTGACTGTATTCTCAATTCTTGCAAGACGTTTCTTAAGCTTATTATTCTGTTCCTTAAGCTTTTCTATCTCATTCATAACAGGGTCTGGAAGATGTATCTGGTCAAGGTCTGACTCGACTCTTACATTGTCCCTTATGACTATTCTTCCTGGCACGCCTACAACTGTAGAATTTGCAGGTACATTTTTAACAACAACCGAGCCTGCGCCTATCTTGCAGTTATCTCCTATAGTCACTGAGCCAAGAACCTTTGCACCTGCTCCTATCATAATATTGCTTCCAAGTGTAGGATGTCTTTTACCCTGCTCCTTGCCTGTTCCTCCAAGTGTAACTCCCTGATAAAGTGTAACATTATCACCAATAATGGCAGTTTCACCAATAACTACGCCATGTCCGTGGTCTATAAAAAGTCCCTCACCTATAGTAGCTCCGGGATGTATCTCTATTCCCGTCTTCCTTGCAGTCTTCTGTGACAGTCTTCTTGCTCTGTAAAAATGTCCCTTCTCATACAGCTTATGAGCTTTCCTGTACTTTAACAGCGCCCAGAAACTAGGATAAAGAAACACCTCCATCTTACTTTTAATTGCCGGGTCCCTATCCATAATAACCGCCATTTCCTGCTTTATAAAATCTAAATACTTCATATCTGATATCTTCCTAACTATTCTATATGTTCTTAATTCATTATATGATGTAAATGTGGATTGCGAAGCTTTATGACTGCCAGTAGTAATTATCCTGCTTTCTTCATATGATGTCAGGGGCAAAAGGTATTTGCCACTAACTGATGTATTCGGATGCTGCATTGCTACGCAATTCGCGCAATCCTATAACACTGAAAACATAATAATCCTGAGCAGATGCGACACCACATCTACATCTGTGAGTATTACAAATATAGCAACACGATATATTCATAACACCCACTTAATTTTAGCCATTTTCTCAGATATGCTGTTGTATACTTATGTTAAAAAATACTTATACTCCTCTTTTTGCAGCACATCCGTTACAACCGCTGCAACAGTTTGTCATATCAGAATCTCCATATATATAATTAGACACTGAAACAAGACTGCATATTGCCTGTGATGATATGCCCTCGCCAGTTCCTGTAAATCCTAGTCCTTCTTCTGTTGTTGCCTTGACATTCACCTGATTAACATCAAGCTTAAGTGTCTTAGCTATATTCTCACGCATAGTATCTATATATGGGCGCATTTTAGGCTTCTGTGCAATAATCGTTGCATCTATATTCTCAATGATATAATTATTCTCATCAAGAAGCGCACCTACATGCTCAAGAAGCTTTATGCTTGATATTCCCTTATATCTGTCGTCAGAATCTGGAAAATGCTTTCCTATATCGCCAAGCGCTGCTGCCCCAAGAAGTGCATCCATAATAGCGTGAAGAAGCACATCTGCATCCGAATGACCCAGAAGTCCCTTCTCATATGGTATCTCTACACCACCAAGGATAAGCTTTCTATTCTCAACTAACTTGTGAACATCATAACCAAGTCCAACTCTCATATGATAACCATACCTTTCTACGATACCGTATATTCATTTAGGTTCTTATCCTTATAAGTAAACCACATTTTCATAACATTTACAAGCAGATATTAATAAACATAGTATTATCATATGTTTATGCATTATATTTTCATATTAACAGACAATTTCTATCCTAATGCAACATCAAGCATCATCATAATTCCAAAACCGACCGCAAATGCTATTACACCTATGTTGGAATGTTTACCCTGTGACATCTCCGGTATAAGCTCCTCCACAACGACATAAAGCATAGCTCCCGCCGCAAAGCTTAAAAGATATGGAAGTGCCGGGGTTATAATACCTGCCGCAAGAATAGTGATAACCGCCGCTATAGGTTCTACCACACCTGATAGGTAACCATACAGAAACGACTTACTTCTGCTAAGTCCCTCTGACCTTAAAGGAAGTGATATTATAGCCCCCTCCGGGAAGTTCTGTATAGCTATTCCTATTGCAAGCACAAGGGCTGCCATCGCTGTGATACCAGTATTACCTGATATATAGCCTGCATACACAACTCCGACTGCCATTCCCTCAGGTATATTATGGATAGTCACTGCAAGTACAAGCATTGTTGTTTTTTTTAAATGTGCCTTCGGCCCTTCTGTCTCATCACTGTTCATATGAAGATGAGGTGTTATATGGTCAAGCAGCAGTAAGAAAAGCATACCTGCCCATAATCCTGTAAGTGCCGGCACAAACGACAGTCTTCCCATAGAAGCCGACTGTTCTATTGATGGTATAAGAAGACTCCATACAGATGCTGCCACCATAACACCTGAAGCAAAGCCCATAAGAAGTCTTTGCACTTTATCTCCTATCGCATTTTTCATAAAAAACACGCATGCTGCGCCGAGCGTTGTTCCAAGCAATGGTATCAGCACACCATATATGACCTCAATATTCATATCCATCCTCCATTCTATGATTATCCATTTTTTATTTAATCACGAATTCTTTTAGTCTGAATTTCTATTATTCATCAGGCTCTGTACCCATTATACCCTGATTTTATCCTTTACTTTCTATCTGCTTCTTTTCCTTTTTCGTAAGTATTACATGGCGTATAGCCGCAGCCGGATGGTGAAATATCATTCTTGGTCCTGAATATCTCATAACCTCCCTGATTTTCTCTCTCATTTCCGGCTTATAGCAGTGAACCTTACAGTTAGAACAAAATGTCTTTGTTTCCATAAATGGGCACTTATCACTTCTCATATTGGCATAATCTGATAGTACCTGACATTCACTGCACATCTTCCCTTTAGTGTGATGCTTTCCACGACAATACACCTGTATCATCTGCGTAACCATCTTTTTCTCCTGCTCACGCTTTTTATTAATGTCCATTTTTTTCATAATCTGTATTTCCATAAATAAAATAATAAGTTATCTGTAATATATTTCTAATGCCTTATCCAAACATTTATCAGCTCATTCGTCCATTTTCAACTGAATATATCCTGTCAGCTATCCTCATAGTTGACTGTCTGTGTGATACAAGCACTACTGTCTTATCAAGTCTTTCCTTTGCAAGTGACTTAAGTATCACAGCCTCATTAAGGCTGTCTAAGTTACTTGTAGGCTCATCTAAAAGTACAAGGTCTGAATTATGAAGAAATACTCTTGCAAGACCTATTCTCTGCTTTTCACCGCCTGAAAGTGTATCGCCAAGTTCTCCAACCGGAGTGTCATATCCTTCTGGCAGTGTCATAATAAAGTCATGTATTGCTGCTTTTCTGCATGCATTTTCTATCTCTTCATCTGTAGCATCAAGTCTTGCTATTCTGATATTATTTCTTATACTGTCACAGAAAAGATGTGTATCCTGTGTCATAAAGCTTTCCATATCACGCAGGTTGGTAGTATTAATATTCCTTATATCCCGACTTCCTATTCGTATACTTCCGCTGTTTACATCCCAGAACCTCATAAAAAGCTTAAGAAGTGTAGACTTTCCACTTCCACTCTTTCCAACTATTCCAGTAACCTCGCCCTTGTGTATATCTATTGTGAAGTCATCAAGTATTTTTTCATCTTCATATGAAAATGTAACATTTTCTGAGCTTATGCCTTCAAATGCAACGCTGTCTTTGCCTGTAACGTCCTCAACAACCGGCTCCTCCTCAAGTATGTTAAGCACTCTGTTTCCAGCTGCAAATGTGCTCTGTAATGTACTTCCAAGCGCTGCAAGTGCTACAGCAGGACCAAATGATGAGAACAGCGCAACTGTTGTAAGAAGCACACCATCAAAGCCGATAACACCATCTGCATAAAGCTTAGAACCTGTCATAAGCATAATAAGGTCAAATATGAGTATGCAGACATTAGTAACTGCTGTATTAACGCCTGACACATCCTTCATACGCTTTGCTGATACCGAAAGCTCATCTGTCTGCTTATTCATATCCGCAAGTCTTTTACTTCCTGTACCATACTGGATTATCTGCTGTATTCCTCTTAAGCTGTCAAGTACGAAGCTGCTGAATTCTCCCGACTTTGTACGAAAGTCCATTCCGTCACTTCCGCTAATCTTTGATATTATGAGTGGAATAACTACTCCCGTAACAATATATGCAGCAAGTGCCACGATTGCTAATATCCAGTGAAATGAGCCCATATATATGCACATTATTATTGTATACAATATTGCTATGGCTATAGGTGATATTGTATGCGCATAGAATACTTCAAGAAGCTCTATATCAGATGTTATTACTGATATAAGATTACCTCTGTCCCTGCCCTCAAGCTTTGCAGGACACAGCTTTCTGAGTGCCTTGAACACCTTATCTCTTATTATTGCAAGCAGCCTGAAAGCAATAAAGTGGTTGCAGGACTGCTCTGCATATCTGAAACCTGCTCTTACAAGTGCAAATAAAATAACGCTCACAAATATAAATGTAAGTGAAAATCTGGTATCGTAACCTATAACATCAAGTATTGCATATCCACCAAATATTGTTATAAATGAGGCGCACAGATGTCCGGCAAGTCCCATCAGTATAGCTATAATCATATAACCAGCAAGCGGTTTTACAAGACCTATAAGCCTTAACATAACAGTAAGACCGCTGCGTTGCTTTATCTCATTTTTCATACTAATCTCCATTCTATCGTTTTCACATATGTATGATGTATACTAACTCCTATAAAAGCTATATTCTACGTCTTTTTATTTCTTTTTCGGTATTAGGCGGGTCACAAGTTCAAAAGTCTTTTATGGCAAGCATTAACGACTTTTCGACCTTTTATCCCTGTCATCATATGCATATTACTATAGTGTCTCAAGCTCACACTGTGTATTCCATAATCTGCTGTATACACCATTCTTTTCTGTAAGCTCACTATGGCTGCCTGACTCTGCAACACGTCCATCCTTTAACACATATATGTTGTCTGCTTTCACAACATTTGCAAGTCTGTGTGATATAAGAATGACTGTCTTTGTCTTTGCAAGGTTATGAACCTCTGCCATAATGTCATCTTCACTTTCAACATCTATGTTAGATGTAGCCTCGTCAAATATGTATATGCTGTTATCCCTCATAAGCGCCCTTGCAAGCGATAATCTCTGTCTTTGTCCGCCTGACAGGTTGGATGCCTGCTCATTAAGCTTCATATCAAGCCCACCCTGTTCTTTTATAAAGTCATAAAGATTAACTCTCTTTAATACATTCCACATATCCTCATCTGCGGCTTTCGGTGATGCCATAAGAAGATTATCTCTTACTGTACCCTTGAATATGTAGCTCTGATGACTTATATATGCAATATGCTCCATAAGCGAACTTTCACTTATATCAGAAAGCTGTACACCGCCTATAGTAATGTCACCCTTATAATTTTCATTTTTTCTCATAAGAATACCTGCAAATGTCGACTTACCACATCCGCTCTCACCGACTATAGCAGTAAAGCTTCCCATATGACAGCTTATATTGACATCATTAAGTATCTGTCTTTCAGGTTCGTATGCAAACTGCACAGCCTTGCAGCTTATATCGTGCTTATCCGGAAAATTTACACTTCCTTTGTCGCTTTCCTCTAAATCAAGGAAATTAAATATCTTATCACTTGCTGCCATTCCGTTCATAGCTATATGGAAAAATGAACCAAGCTGTCGCATAGGTATGAAAAAATCCGCAGATAAAAGTATTATAAGTAAGCAGCCTGCCATATCTATATGTCCGCTTCTGAATTGTAATACTGATATTATTATTCCAAGTGCTGCTCCGCCATATGCCACAAAATCCATAATAGTTATGGAATTAAGCTGCATTGTAAGCACTTTCATAGTTATCTTTCTGAACTTCTCAGACTCCTCATTCATCTGATTATTCTTATATTCGTCTGACTGATATATTTTAAGTGTTGTGAGTCCCTGAAGATTTTCCAGGAATGTATCTCCAAGTGCTGTATACTGGTCCCAATACTTTGATAAAAGCTTCTTTGCCCATGTCTGTACAACAGCTATTGATACAGGTATGAGTGGAACGCATATAAGAAGAACTACCGCTGCTGTCACATTAATAGTACACACATATACAAAAAGTGTAAGTGGTGCAAGCATTGCATAGAAGAACTGTGGGAGATATGCCCCAAAGTATGTTTCAAGCTGGTCTACACCTTCTACTGTTATCTGAACCATCTCAGATGTCTTTATCTTTTCGTTATATGATGCCCCAAGTCTTAAGAGTTTTTCATATATCATATTTCTAAGTGTCTTTTTTACGGTCTTCGATGATTCATAACTCATCCTTGAAGAACCTATATTACATATAAAGCGGACTATAAAGCACACAACCGCAACACCTGCCAATGATATTGCCCTGCTCTTTATATCACCGCCTGCGCCTGTATCTGCCAATCCTGCAATAAATGATGTGATGACCGTCATAAGCACTATATTGGAAATGAGCGCTATCCACTGGAACATCACATTACCCGCAATATACTTTTTGCTATCCGGCACAACCTGCACTAAACGTTTTTTTATCATATCTTATCTCCATTCTAATCGGTATCTTTAATAATTGCTGATGGTTCATTTTAATATACACACCTGATATACTTTATCTAATATACTTTCTAACGTACGTTAGTTTTGTCAAACCCATTATTATAATTTATCTTATTTTTATTGTATATGTCAAGTAGTAAAATGTGGTTGAGGAATGTGTTGTGACTGTATGATTACTATCTGATTATTCCTTGATTATTATCGACTGATGGCTTTCGTTCATATATCACTTACCATTACCCAATTATATTAACAATGCCGGACAGATTGAAAATATTAATATTTAAAATTAATCAGAACAAAAAACCTTGTGGTTCCTAAAAACCACAAGGCGAAAATAATACTCACAATGGTGTAACCATTATGATGAAAGGAGGGAGAATTCCAAATTGATAAACAATTAGAATCCGATATGAAAAATAAAAAATCTTGTAAAAAGTATTTGTAATGGTAACTATAAGATAGCACAGTATTATTTGTTTTTCAAGTGCTTTTATGTATTTTATCTCATTATCACAATCAGTTGACTTATTTTTTGTGCAATATGTACATCGAAATGTTTAATGTTACAAAATTAAAATTTTTTTGATTTTTTTTGCAAAAAAGTGTTGACAAGTAGTGCATTTTGATATTATAATAGCGAAGCAGTGTGCGTGAGACATCAAACAAACGCAAGCACAGCGAACGGGATCTTAGCTCAGCTGGGAGAGCATCTGCCTTACAAGCAGAGGGTCACAGGTTCGAGCCCTGTAGGTCCCACTTAGAACGAAAGTTCTAATTTATATATTTTCTTTTTGTGGCGAGATAGCTCAGTTGGCTAGAGCACACGGTTCATACCCGTGGTGTCGTGGGTTCAAATCCCTCTCTCGCTACTTTTTTTATGTCTAAAAATCTCTCTGTATCCCCATAAACACTGAAAGAAAGGAGAAATTTCTTATAAAATCTGCCAAAACAAAAAGACAGCTCCTACATCTTATCACAGACATAAAAGCTATCTTTCTTAATTTCATATATAATAATCATTCTCTTCTATTCTTTAAAACATTAATCTGGAAAATGATATCCAGCAGCTTCCATATCTTCCTTTAACTGTTCAACTGATATTCCCAGTTTCTGTGCTCCTGCTTCTGGTGTAATCATCCCTGACTGAATAAAATCATATATTGTATACATTCTTCCTCTCTCAATTCCTCTTTCTTCAATCGCTTCACTTAAATTACACATGGAGCTCACCTCACTTTCCAATTCCTTAGACATCTTAATACCATATTCTTTTTCCAGTTTCTGTTTCTTTTCATCAGCTTTTATCTTATCTGATAACAATGTAGACAACATACTTATCAGAACATTCTTTGAATTTATTGTGTTCTGTGAATTAAGGTTTATAAATACAGTTGACATCAGATCATATCTGCCTGTTGCTATCTCATCATCAGTTGCATTATGCGGATATAGTATAGTCGGCTTAATGGAATACTCTACTATTGAATCTGCTACTTTTTTATATGAATGCTTTTTCTCTGGTGCATTCATACATATCCAGACCGAATACACTTTCTTAACTCCATCATAATTATCTGCTGTATATTCAACATCCATCTGCTGTGATATAAGTCTTGCCGGATATACTATACCTCTTGTCACCAAATCATAACCTGGATAAAATGACTTCTGTGCCTCAATATTAATATACATTTTCTGTCTGTAACCATCATTCGTTACTGCATAAAACAATATGTCAAAATACATCTTTCCTTCACCTGGAATCTTGCTTTCATTCTCAAGAGTACTTACAGCTTCTGGACGGACACTTCGTATTGCCACCTCTGGTTCCCCATCTATCGCTGCTTTAGCATCATCAATAGAATAGTCCTTAAATTCCTTGACTGCATATTTTAATATATATGCCAGAATACCTTTATCTTTCAAAATCTGCCTTACGTGTTCATCGTATTGTATCTTATCTTTGGCAGAATCTATAGTGTTAGATATATATGCCTCTTTTATCTTCATTCTCCCTCCATAATGTACATAGTATACTAAGCTTTACCTCATTATTTTGTTTTTAAGCCGTCCCCTTCGCTTTTGTAAACAGTAATCGTTGTATACTGTTTGCTTTATTATTATACAATAATTATATATATAAATCAACATCTATGTTATCGATATCTTTTTTTATTTACACTTTTTTATTTTCTTATGTATTTCATTTATTACACAAAGTTATTCATATGTTTGATATATAACATAATTCTTTATAATAACCATATACTAAACATTATCGTCAAATTCTTTAGCACATATATACTAAACTTTTCACCTTTTTTACGTCTAAAAATCTCTCTGTATCCCCATAAACACTGAAAGAAAGGAGAAATTTCTTATAAAATCTGCTAAAACAAAAAGACAGCTCCTACATCTTATCACAGACATAAAAGCTATCTTTCTATTATTATCAATCTCTTTCTGTAGAAAACAATATATCACCTTATATAAACCGATGTGCCTATTTTCTCGCCCATATTAACCTTAGTCTCATACCCAGCTACTGTATTTACCAGTATATCATCATCCGGTATGATTGCATCCTTTTTAAATATAAGCACTACTGTTGAACCGCCATATTCAAAATAACCTTTTTCAGCCCCCTTTTTAGTTCTGCACTTTCCCATATTATTGACAATTCTGCCAACCAGGAGGGCTCCAACTTCCATCACTATAACATCTCCAAAGTTTTCTGTCCTATGTACACAATATTCTCTCGTATTTTCCTTGTATATAGGATATACATCATTTGCTATTGGATTGACTGTATGAAATACTCCATTAATATGCCTTTCATGGCTTTTAATCCCATCGTCTATAAAATGAAATCTATGATAATCATCCACACACAGTCTGAATATTCCTATATATCCACCCTCATATTTTTTTGCAAGCTTCCCATCTCTTAAAAGCTCCTTAAGTGTATATATTGTATTCTTTATAAGAAATGATGACTTTTCATCTATAAAATACATACTCAGCCTTGCATCACAAGGACTTATAAGAGAAGTTTTATTCATATCAATTCGTCTGTTCTGTGGCTTTATTTTTCTTGTAAAAAAATCATTGAAGGACAAATAATCCTTATATGTGCTTTTCTCATATAAAGACATATCAATATTATTTGCTTTTATAAACAACGGTATTAACAATCTTGAACTGCGCATATCAAGTATTGTTTTACAAGCTTCTGACAACCATGGTTTTATCAGAAAGGACGTTATCACCCTGCCAGCTTTAGTTGCATACATATATTTTATCAGCTTATCCTGTGCATCATCTTTGCCAACCATCTTTCTATGTCTGTCAACAGCCTGCATACTTTCTTACCTCCCCATCACTTAGCATAATCTACCAAACTACATTTACACCACTATTCATAAACAGTCCAAAAGCTATGTCTCACAGCTTTTAACAAAGCCTTTCTGCATTAATCAGCTCATTCTCCACATAAGCCAATGTGTTGTAAACATATATATAACAGCCATAGCAACTACAAACACAAGCACTGACAGCATAAGATTGTTTGGTTTTTTGAATTTAAAGTTTGTTACAAACAATAATGCTGTGATAAACACTACCACCTTCAGTACTATAAGAAACACGTTATCCGGAAATGCTGGTCTTAACATATATAATATAGGTAAAATAACCGATATCGATGTAATAGGCATCCCCTGGTAGTACTTTCTGTTTTCAGACGTTTCATTCTGTCTTATCTGTTCCTTAACATTATAAAATGCCAGTCTTATAAGTCCAGCCAGTCCATATATCATAAGGCAGACAAGCCCGATAACATCTGTTATGCCGATTTTATAGCATATTACGATTGGCAATATACCAAAACATACTATATCGCACAGTGAATCTATCTGTATGCCAAAACATTTTTCTTCATCCGTTCGGTTTTTTTTAGTTCTCGCTATCTTACCATCAAACATATCACACAAACCCGATAATGCAAGACACACTATTGCTCTTTTAAAATGCCCATCCATGCACAAAGTTATTCCATACACAGATATCATCATACTTATATATGTAAGTACAACTGTATAATCATAAAAACCAATCATTTGTATTCCTCTTTTTCTATCTATAATCAACGTCAAAGTCATCCGCTCCAACTATTTCTTTCTTAGTAAAGCGCCCTATATATATATGCGCAAACATTGTAAATACTGCACTGACAAAAAGCTCTGTATAAAAGCTTACTGATCTGCTAAGCACCAGACCTGCCGTAATAAGATTACTTCCAAAAACAGGAAGATATATTACCCTGAAAAGTGCCTCACTTATGCCCATACCTCCCGGTAGCGGAAGCATATCGACCGAAAGAGATATAACTGCCTGTAGCATAACAACCGTATACATGCCAGTTCCTTTTAGACCAAACGATCTGTATATAAAATATGTTGTAAAAAAATACGCTGTCCTTTGCAATATAGTAATAACAAATACCTTAACCACAACTAAAACATGCTTCTTTAAATATGCTGCAGTTCTTCTATACACTTCCATGGCATCGTTTAATCTGTCCATCCTTTGATTATCACTCTTCATAATATGAAGCTTTTCAAGCACACGGATAACCACACTGCATATGTTAGTTGCTAATCTGTTATTAAAAACCAGAACCAGCATCGCTGCTATACATATTATATTAAGGATTATTCCAAGATAAAACACAAAACGTATTCCATCCAGCCTTTCATTTATAAATGTTCTGTCAAACAGCATAAGCCATACTCCTACAGCTACAAGTACAGCTTTATATGTAATAGTTATAATCATAAGTATAACTGTAGCAAATGGTATAGGAATCCTGTTCCTTTTCATGTAATATACTTGCATAGGCTGTCCGCCCGAAGCAGATGGTGTAATACAGCTAAAGAAAAAACCTGCACATGAATATAAAAAGCAGGTGAATCTACGTGTCCTTATACCAAATGTTCCAAAAAGATAATGTATAATATGGGATTCACCATATATAAATAACACAATAAAAACCACAGACAGTACAACCCATACTGGATCTGCCATCTGCATTTTTGCCCACACCTCTGAAAGACTGTCGCCAGAGCCATGAAACACATAATATATCGTTATCATGAACAGTATAATCAGAAACATACCATTAAATATATTTTTCTTATTTCTCTTCAATACATTTTTCACTTACTTGCTTCCTTTACACCATTCATAATATTGAGCAGAAATCTGTATACTCCTGTCTTGTTAACAACCAGCCAGCACACCTCAGATATTGCAACTGCTGATATGACATCGGCAATAACATGTTGTTTGGTCACAAGTGTGGAAATAAATACCATAACAGCTATCACTGCTGCCATATTCTTAAAACTGGCCGGATATTCTTTAATATTTCTCACACCGATATAGCAATTCCAGCTTACAAGACAATGAATCGATGGAAACAGATTATCAGGTGCATCAATCTCATATAAAAACCTCAAAACACATGAAAATATATCTTCTCCTGTGATATCTGGCCTGATATTATAAGTAGGAATAACTACAAATAATACAGCACAACATGTACGTGTTATAATATCAAATGTAACAAATCTTGCACATTCATATCTACCAACACGTACACTTGCTATATAATATATAATCCAGGATATATAACATCCGAAATACACCACAACAAATACAGGAATAACCGGTGTTGCCCTGTCTATAGGAAGTGTCATATCAAAATGCTTCATATCTGCATTAATACACCTTGTTCCCCAGTACACAAGCATATTCCATGAAAAGCATGCAATAAGCGGTATTATGGCATATCCAGATATTATTCTGTTAATGTGATTAAATATTTTTTTAATATTTGTTCTGGCTAAATTTTTCAAATGTTATATACCCTTTAATGTAATTTTCTGTTATTAAACGTTAATCTGTGCTGTAAGACCAAGGTTATCTGCATTTGCATCAAGTATAGGCTTTATAACATCTGCTAAGTACTCTTCTACCTGCTCCTTAGAACGTCCTACATACTTGATAGGGTCAAGCTTAGCCTGAAGCTCTTCTAATGTAACTCCAAACATAGGGTCTGCCGCAATAAGCTCAAGAAGATTATTGTCAAGACCTTCCTCCTTAACTCTCTTTCCAGCAACCATAGAAAGCTCTCTTATTCTTTCATGAAGCTCCTGTCTGTCGCCACCTGCCTTTACAGCATCCATCATAATATTTTCTGTAGCCATAAATGGAAGCTCAGCCATCATATGCTTAATAATAACCTTATCATATACAACAAGTCCATCTACTACATTAAGATAGAGGTCAAGAATACCATCTACTGCAAGGAAGCCTTCTGGTACAGAAAGTCTCTTGTTTGCAGAGTCATCAAGTGTTCTTTCAAACCACTGTGTGCTTGATACAATAGCTGGATTAAGTGCATCACACATAACATAATCAGCAAGTGAAGCCATACGCTCACTTCTCATAGGATTTCTCTTATATGCCATAGCTGATGAACCTATCTGTGACTTTTCAAATGGTTCCTCAACCTCCTTAAGATGCTGTAATAATCTTATATCATTAGAGAACTTGTGTGCTGATGCCGCAATACCAGCAAGGATATTAAGAACTCTTGTATCAACCTTACGTGAGTAAGTCTGTCCTGATACAGGAACGCACTTGTCAAAGCCCATCTTCTCTGCAATCTTTTTATCAATCTGGCGGATTTTGTCCTGGTCACCATTGAAAAGTTCAAGGAAAGATGCCTGTGTTCCAGTTGTTCCCTTACATCCAAGAAGCTTCATTGTTGATAATACATAATCAAGGTCCTCAAGGTCCATAACCAGCTCATTCATCCAGAGTGTGGCTCTTTTTCCTACTGTTGTAGGCTGTGCTGGCTGGAAATGTGTGAAAGCCAGTGTTGGCTGTGCCTTATATTTATCTGCAAACTTAGAAAGCTCATTGATAACATTTACAAGCTTCTTACGAACAAGCTTTAAGCCTTCTGTCATAATTATGATATCTGTATTATCTCCTACATAGCAGGATGTTGCTCCAAGGTGAATGATACCCTTAGCCTTAGGGCACTGAAGTCCATAAGCATACACATGTGACATAACATCATGACGAACTTCCTTTTCCCTCTTCTTAGCATCTTCGTAGTTAATATCATCCTGATGTGCCTTAAGCTCATCAATCTGCTCCTGTGTAATAGGAAGTCCTAATTCCGCCTCTGTTTCAGCTAAAGCAATCCATAACTTTCTCCATGTCTTAAACTTCATATCTGGAGAGAAAATGTACTGCATCTCCTTACTTGCATATCTCTCAGCAAGTGGTGTCTGATATCTGTCGTTCATTCCTGCAATCCGCCTTTCTTTAATTGTCCTGATTTTTATAAAGTCAGGTATCATAAACCTTAATACCTGTATATTTATGGCACTTTATTCTAATATAAATGCCTGTGTCAAAATGTATTCTTACTTCAATACACTAAAGCATCATAAAAGCACCATAGTGAGATTGTATCATATATACTCTGTTCATTCAATATTGTGCCTACTAACTTATAGTAAACTTCTCCATAATATGTACCATAGTCTGTACCTGTGCTGCCTGCTCTTCACTTACTGCCGCTGTTTCCTCGGAAGCTGCCGAGTTATTATCTACAATCTCTAACACATGTGAGATATTTTCATCAATCTTGTAAACATTCTTAGCTTCCTGCTGTAAATCATCTGCCATACGACTCATTCTGTCAGTTGCATCCTTTGCTCCCTCCATAACTCCTGCCATATTGGCAACAGCCTCATCTGCGATAGTAATTCCTTTTTCTACTGCCTGTATAGTATTCTCTATAAGCGACGTTGTTTCACCGGCAGCATTTGTAGACTGCTCTGCAAGATTCTTTACCTGTTCAGCAACAACCGCAAACCCCCTTCCTGCTTCTCCTGCCCTCGCTGCCTCTATTGAAGCATTAAGCGATAATAGATTAGTCTGGCTTGCTATATCCTCAATAGCACCAATTATATTATGTATTTCTTCTGAACACTTGCTTATTTCACTGATAGCTTCCTTTAACTCCTGCATCTTTGTATTGCTGTCATCAAGCACCTTTCCGGCAGCCTGTGATACCTGAGCAGTTTCCTTTGCCTCCTCAGTCTTCTGCTCCATGCTCTTTGCCATCTCGTTAATCATATTGGATACATCTGATACTTTACCAGCCTGTACTGTACATCCCTCTGCAAGGTCTATAGCCGCCTTTGCAAGCTGTGAGGAACCAGCATCTATCTCTCCTGCTGCATTCTGTATTGTGTTTAATGCTTCCTTTGTACTTGCTATAATCTGCTCCATTGAATTCTTTATCTCAACGAATTCACCTACATAATCTTCCTTAAGTTCAACCATATAATTGCCGCTGCCCATCTTGGCAAGTACATCTGAAAGCTCACTTATCATCTTTCTGAAGTTATCATTCATAAATAATATAGACTTAACCATATTACCAACCTCAGAATTATCCGGCTGTATATCCAGCTTATTATCAAATTCACCTCTTGCGAGTATCTGCATCTGCTCTGATACCTTAACTATAGGAACTAATAGTTCTCTTCTTGCAAAGCTCATAGCTGCTACAACTTTTCTTACTATAGCCACAAAAGATACTATTAACGCAAACAGACATATATACTTGATAATATTTATATTTCTCTTATTCTGAGCTCTTCTTGATAAAATATTATTAATACAGGTATCTGTTGCTGTTGTAATCTCCTGTACTGTCTGTTCATATGAATTACCAAACACTGCTTCTGTGGCCTTTTGTGTATTGCCATTCTTGACCTGTTGCATGGCCTCTTCCTCAAGAGGTACAAGACCATCTGAAAGCCCTGATATATGTTCAAGCTGTGACCACTCATCATCAGTCAGGTTACACTTTTTAAGTCCTTCCCATGCTGTATCCCTGTTCTTATCCTCGTTTAACTCTTTCATATAAGCATTATAATATGTAACATCACCTGTTACAGCATATGACCGCACTGCTGATGTAAGTGTCTTAGAACCTAATCTGTACTGGTTAAGATACTGTGTACAGCTAAGCTGCTTATCCTGAACCATCGAATATTGAATATTACTTGCTATAAACAATAAAAAACATACAACTCCGACTATAACAAATACATATGTCTGCTTCACTATTCTTTTAAGCATTGCTGCCTGTCCGTTTTTAAACTGCACGCCAGCAGTCGCACTTTTCCCGCCTTTAGCACTTGTGTCATTTTGGGACATATTCATGCTGTCCTGCTCATTACCACTCATAATTTTCCTCCGTTACTTCCTGCCATGTAAAATATTCTATGTAATATAAAAACATTTACAAAATATATTTTACATATATGCATTAAATATTTTCTGATAGTAACTTACCTCAGAATTAATCTTAAGTGAAAACAATCCCACATATATAATTGTCACACAAAATCATTAATATAATTATATTACCAAAAAACTATAATTACAATACCTAATCTTTCTTAATCTTACCAGACTCCACATTTGGCTTTATAAAATTATTAAATGCATAATCCCACAGCTTTTCTGAACCATCTTTTGTACATTCATTTCTTTTTAAAATCTGGCTTAGGTGAACACCTTTTTCTTCCCAGCTTCTACCCTCTGAAGCATTATTAAGAAGCGTTGGCTGTACATTATCAAGTGTTCTTGCAAATCTTGCCTCTGGAGTCTTTCTCTCCTCGAATTCATCCCACAGACCACGCATATACTCTGCCTGATCATCCGGCAGTAAGCCAAATATCCTGTCAGCCGCAGCCATCTCGCGCTCGCGCTGTGTCTTCTTTGCCTCTTCATCATATGCATAAGTATCTCCGGCATCTATTTCTACAATATCGTGTATAAGAAGCATTGTCATAGTCTTTAAGACATCTATCTTCTCATTAGAATACTCGCTTAACAAAACAGCCATAATAGCCATATGCCATGCGTGTTCCGCATCATTTTCCTTCCTTGAAGCATCTGAAAGATATGTCTGTCTTCCTATAAGCTTTTCCTTATCTATTTCCTCTATAAACTTCATCTGTTTTATAAGTCTGTCTTCTTTACTCTCCATATCAATTGTTCTCCTAAAAACATATACAAATATATGTACTTTTCCTTTCTTAATTTTTATTTATTGCAACTGGTTTTATGGACTTTCTGCATTACTCAATCATAATCATCAAGGTTCTTCCCTATAGATTGCAGTGTTATATAATTGCAAAATGCATTGTCACTTATATGTCGTACATATGTTTATTACCAGCAGGACTATATATGCAATTACAAAATCCCCAATTATTCATACATTGTAGCTATATTTACACATCTTTAACCATATCAAAAAAGGAGGGTTATCCCCTCCTCTTTAATACATCTTTATCATCCCATCTCTCCACGTATATCAATTGTTGGTGGTTCAATAGGATAGTTACCTGTAAAGCAGGCATCACAGAAGCCTGTCTGATTACATATCATCTCACTAAGCTTGTTTGTTTCAAGGTATCCAAGTGAATCTGCACCGATTTCCTCACATATCTGTTCTACAGTTCTTCCTGATGCAATAAGCTGGTCTTCTGACGGAATATCTGTACCAAAGTAACAAGGATGAAGGAATGCAGGTGAGCTTATTCTTACATGAACTTCTTTAGCTCCTGCCTGTCTTAAAAGGTTAATAATTCTGCTGCTTGTTGTTCCTCTTACGATTGAATCATCAATCATAATAACTCTCTTTCCCGCAACAACTTCCTTTAACACATTAAGCTTAACCTTAACACTTGATTCTCTCTGTTCCTGCTTTGGTTTTATAAATGTTCTTCCTACATAATTATTCTTTATAAATGCGTTACCGTATGGTATTCCTGATTCCATGGAATATCCAAGTGCAGCCGGATTACCTGATTCAGGAACACCAACAACAAGGTCTGCATCTACTGGGTGAGTCTTTGCTAATATACGTCCTGCATTTACACGTGACTCATATACCCCCATACCATCTATCTTACTGTCTGGTCTTGCAAAATATATGTATTCAAATATACATCTTGCTGTATTCTTCTGACATAATGAAGTATCTGACTTGATACCATCCTTTGTGATAGTAACAATCTCACCTGGAAGTACATCTCTTATGAATTCAGCACCTACTGTATCAAGAGCACAGGTTTCTGATGATAAGAAATATGCATTATCTCTCTTACCTATGCAGAGTGGCTTAAAACCAAATGGATCCCTCGCACCGATAAGCTTTCTTGGACTCATTACGATAAGTGAATAAGCACCCTTTATCTTTTTCATAGCATTTTTAACAGCATCTTCTACTGTTCCTGTATTAAGTCTTTCCCTTGCTATTAAATATGCTATAACTTCCGAGTCTATAGTCGTCTGGAAAATAGCGCCTGTATATGAAAGCTCTTCCCTTAACTCTACAGCATTGAGAAGATTTCCATTGTGCGCCATACCAAGAGTTCCCTTAACATAATTAAGAACAAGCGGCTGTGCATTTTCTCTTGTTGAACTTCCTGCTGTTGAATAACGCACATGTCCAACACCTATATTTCCCTTTAACTTCTCAAGAGAGTCTGGATTAAAAACCTCATTCACAAGCCCCATGTCCTTATGGGAAAGCACCTTACCCTTAGGACCTTCTGTATCACTTACCGCAATACCACAGCTCTCCTGACCTCTGTGCTGGAGTGCAAATAATCCGTAATATATGGTTGATGCCACATCTACGCCATCAAAATCATATACACCAAACACCCCACATTCTTCATGAAGCTTTCTGTCATCTATATAACTATTGTTCATAATTACCTCTGTCTTATTAATTATTATCAGCTCTGTATTTCGTCTGACTGTCCTGCTATGCCTTAGACTAGGCATCAGTCTGACAATTAATCATGTATTCATCATAAAATGATAATCTATATACTATAAATGAGCAGACAAAGAAAAGTTCATAAAATAAATATTTTTGTCTGTACCACATATACATTTCAATATATTACGCAAAATATATCCTAATGCTGACATAATTGTACAATATTTTAAATCTGCTCATCTATAGCTATATATCTATGTAACGACAGTATTAGAAATCTTCGCCAGTAAGGAGCTTATAAGCTTCCTTGTACTTATCAACTGTCTTCTCAATAATATCATCTGGAAGAAGGTAATCGCTGTCTGGATTAGCAAGAAGCCAGTTTCTTACAAACTGCTTGTCATAAGATGGCTGTCCCTGTCCCTTCTTATATCCTTCCAATGGCCAGAAACGTGAGCTGTCTGGTGTAAGCATTTCATCACCGATAACAACTTCTCCGTTCTCATCAAGACCGAATTCAAACTTAGTATCAGCAATAATAATTCCCTTGCTTAATGCATATTCTGCACACTTCTTGTAAAGAGCAATAGTTGCATCCTTAATCTTTGTTGCATACTCTAAGCCTTTTCCTGGGAACTTCTTCTCTAATACTTCAATACTCTGCTCAAATGAAATATTTTCATCATGGTCACCAATCTCAGCCTTTGTACTTGGTGTGTAGATTGGTTCAGGAAGCTTTTCTGACTCTTCAAGTCCTTCTGGAAGCTTAATTCCACAGACTGTACCATTCTTCTGATAGCTTGCCCAGCCGCTTCCTGTTATATATCCTCTAACGATGCACTCGATTGGAAGCATAGTTAACTTCTTACACATCATACTTCTTCTTGCATACTTTTCATTTTGGAAGAATTCTGGCATATCCTTAACATCAACAGAAATCATATGATTAGGAATAACATCCTTAGTATAATCAAACCAGAACTTAGACATCTGTGTAAGAATAGCACCCTTATCTGTAACCTTATTCTTTAAAATATGGTCGAATGCTGATATACGGTCAGTAGCTGCAATAACAAGCTTATCTCCAATATCATATACTTCTCTGACTTTTCCTTCATAAAGTAACTCAAACTTTTCCATGATCGTGTCCATCCTTTTAAATGTTTATTTTTATGTGTTGTGTATATTCAGTTTATAAATATATGAGTAATATAATGAACATTCAAATATGTCAAATTTGTTACTTATATCATTCATTATTCATAAACAGAATATATTGGTATACAACTGTACCCAACAGAAAAAATTATATAACAGCATACATTCAAAATCAATAGACAAACTTGCATATTATTGCACAAGATAGTATCATTATAAAAAAGAAATATATATACATTTCACAATAATCCGGGGAATATTCTAATTTTTGCAGTTTTACCAGAATATATTCTGTACATATAAAAGTATATAATAAGTGCGATATGATAATCACATCATATTCGGTACATATGAATTCATATAATAATCGCGATATGTTAATCACATCATATTCGGTACTTTTAAATGCATATAATAATCACGATATGTTAATCACATCATATTCGGTACTTTTAAATGCATATAATAATCACGATATGTTAATCACATCATATTCGGTACTTTTAAATGCATATAATAATCACGATATGTTAATCACATCATATTAGAGTATGTTAAATAACAAGGGATATAATCCACACAACAAAACACACCTTACAAACTAAATCACATATAAGGGGGAATCTATTATGGAAGATAAAAATATAAAAAATGGAATTGAAAAAAGACGCTATAAAAGATTAAAAGCCGACCTCAAGCTTAATGTATCTAATCTTTTTAAGCAGAATAACATCAATATAAGAAATATTGATTCTCCAATAACTGTAACTGACATATCTAAAAGCGGTATAGGTTTCAGGTCAAAAAGTATTCTTCCTATTGACTTTTACTTTAATGCAGCATTAAAGCTTGGTTCTGAGGAAGATGTAATATACTGTGTCATAAAGATTATACGCTGCCAGCCGGTTCCAGATTCCGACCTGTATGCCTATGGATGTGAATTTGTGGGATTAGCTCCTGTTCTTAACTATATCTTCGATGAATATGAATTAGAATTAGGAAAGGCTGAGGCAGCTGATGCAGGTGAAACTACAGAGTAGACAGGCTATTTAGCTTAGCTGAGTTATTGTTCAGGCAGCTTATTAAGCATCAAGTTAACTACCAAGTTATTTATCTAGTTATTTATTCGAATCTACTTCTGCAATAGGAATTTATTCAACTGTATATAATTGCTTATGAAATTTGACCCTAATTTGCTTTTTCGCAAATAGGGTCAAGCTTCTTTTGCTAATATTCCTGCTAGATTTGACTCAGATTTACTTTTTCTCATATAGGGTCAAACTTCTCCCCTAATATCCCTGATAGAATTTGACTCAGATTTACTTTTTCTCATATAGGGTCAAACTTCTCCCCTAATATTCCTGCTAGATTTGACTCAGATTTACTCTTTCTCATATAAGGTCAAACTTCTCCCCTAATATCCCTGATAGAATTTGACTCAGATTTACTCTTTCTCATATAGGGTCAAACTTCCCTTCCTATTCCTCTTCCAAAATTTGACTCAGATTGCTATTTTCTCGTATAGGGTCAAACTTCTCCCCTAATATCCCTGATAGAATTTGACTCAGATTTACTTTTTCTCATATAGGGTCAAACTTCCCTTCCTATTCCTCTTCCAAAATTTGACTCAGATTGCTATTTTCTCGTATATGGTCAAACTTCTCCCCTAATATCCCTAATAGAATTTGACTCAGATTAGCTTTTTCTCATATAGGGTCAAATTCCACTTCAATACAGAACACATAAGGGCGGATAGTCCTTATTGAATATATAAATATATTGACCAAGCGGCACAAAGCAGCTTCAATACAGAGCGCATAATGGGTGAAATTGGAATAAATATAGCTTCTAATATATCGTTAGTCACATACTTAGGAGCACGTTGGCACTTAGACGATAAATACGGGGCGCCGCACTAAGAAATTAGTGTGACAGCCCCGTATTTAGTACCTTATCAGCCACTGTGGGCAGATAGTAGGAAGAACATGCCTGACGTTGATATATTAAAAGCTATTTTTTACATAATATGATGTGAATGTCAAAAGTGAATTTTGCCACTCACTGATATAACCGGATTGCTTCATTGCCATGCAATTTCCGCAGTCCCAAGACACCTTAAGCCCCATAAAATGGCGTATTCACACCTTTTTATTCCGTTTTCGGTGTTCAGCGTGTCAATACCAGTATCAATGTCAATGCCAGTATCAACGTCAATCCCAACGTCAATGCCAGTATCAATATCAATATCAATGTCAATGCCAATGCCAGTATCAATGTCAATACCAGTATCAATGTCAACGTCAATGCCAATAATTAAATCGAAAAGTGCATCACCAAGTAAATCACCAAATAAGTAAATTACCGTATAAGTGAATCACCGAATAAGTAAATCACCGAATAAGTGAATCACGAAATAAATAAATCAAGCATCAATATTTCTAAATAAGCTCCTTAAAGAAGCTCTTTAAGCAGCTTATTAACCATACCTGGATTAGCCTTACCCTGCATAGCCTTCATAGTCTGGCCTACAAGGAATCCGATAGCCTTCTCCTTACCTGCTCTGTAATCAGCTACTGACTGTGGATTATCAGCTATAACCTTCTCAACAGTTGCCTTAAGTGCACCTTCGTCATTAACCTGCTTAAGTCCATGCTCCTCAATATACTTATCTGGATCAATGTCCTCGTCAAATATCTTCTCGAATATTTCCTTAGCAACATTGCTGTTGATAGAGCCTTCATCTGCAAGCTCAATAATTCTTGCAAGGCTCTTAGGAGAGAATGTTATATCCTCTGGGTCCATATTCTTCTCCTTTAAGATACGCATAGTTTCTGTAATAAGCCAGTTAGATACTTTCTTAGGCTTGTTGCAGATAGCAGTTGTCTCTTCAAATATATCAGCAAGCTTCTTAGAATCAGTGAGCATGTTGATGTCATAGTCAGGAATTCCGAATTCTTCCTTATAACGAAGCATTTTCTCATCCTTAAACTCTGGCTGTGCTTCCCTTATAGTATCAAGCCACTCCTCGCTGATGTGGATTGGTACAAGGTCTGGGTCTGGAAAATATCTGTAATCCTGTGCATCCTCTTTAGAACGCATAGCATAAGAATATTCCTTATCATCATTCCATCTTCTTGTTTCCTGAACAACCTGTCCGCCAGCTTCGATTATATCTATCTGTCTTGCTGTTTCAGCCTCGATTGCTCTCTGGATAGCTGAAAATGAGTTAAGATTTTTAGTTTCTGTTCTTGTACCGAACTCAGTACTGCCTTTTTCCCTTACTGAAAGGTTGACATCGGCTCTCATAGAACCTTCCTGTAACTTGCAGTCAGATGCTCCAAGATACTGGATAGTATTTCTTAACTTAGTAAGATATGCGATAACTTCCTCAGCATTTCTCATATCTGGCTCAGATACTATCTCAATAAGAGGCACACCTGAACGGTTGTAATCTACATAAGATACATCTTCCCACTCATCATGTATAAGCTTACCAGCATCCTCTTCCATATGAATCTCATGGATTCTTATAGACTTTTCTGTACCATCTTCAAGCTTTACATCTACATGTCCATCACGGCATATAGGCAGATAAAGCTGTGATATCTGATAATTCTGTGGATTATCAGGATAGAAATAATTCTTTCTATCAAACTTGCAGTCTCTTGTTATAGAACAGTTAGTTGCAAGACCAACTGCCATAGCATACTCTACTACCTTCTTGTTAAGAACTGGAAGAGAGCCTGGCATACCTGTACAAACAGGGCATGTGTGTGTATTAGGTGCTCCACCAAATGCTGTTGAGCAACCGCAGAATATCTTAGTCTTTGTAGCAAGTTCAACGTGAACTTCAAGACCAATAACTACTTCATAATCTTTCATTGCCTGACCTCCTCCTTATTCAAATCTTCCTCGTGCCTGTTCATATGAATATGCAGCACGGATTATATTATTTTCCTTAAAGCAGTCACCTATAAGCTGTACACCTATTGGAAGCCCCTTAGAGTCCTTTCCACAAGGTACACTTATTCCTGGAAGACCTGCAAGGTTAACTGATATTGTATATATATCGCCAAGATACATCTTGATAGGGTCTGCTAAAGATGAGCCTATCTTAGGTGCAGTTGTTGGTGCAACAGGTCCAAGTATTACATCATACTTTGCAAATGCTTCATCAAATGCTTTCTTAATAAGAGCCTTTACTCTTAATGCCTTTAAGTAGTAAGCATCATAATAACCTGAGCTAAGAACGAATGAACCAAGCATTATTCTTCTCTTAACCTCTGGTCCAAAGCCCTCTGAACGTGTCTTCTTATACATATTGTGAAGACCTTCATACTCACTTGTCCTGTAACCATACTTAACACCATCGAATCTCTCAAGATTAGAGCTTGCCTCAGCGGCAGCTATTGTATAGTAAGTAGGTATAGCGTACTCTACAAGGCTTAAGTCGAATTCTTCAACTATGGCACCCTTTTCCTCAAGCACTTTGGCTGCCGACATAACAGCTTCCTTAACCTCAGGATCAAGTCCATCTCCAAAGTAATCTCTTGGAATACCTATCTTAAGTCCCTTAACATCATCTACTAAAGCCTTTGTAAATGCTGTATCTTCTCTCTTTACTGATGTAGAATCCTTATCATCCTTTGCTGCTATAACTTCCATAATAGTAGCACAGTCTGTTACATCCTTACATAATGGTCCTATCTGATCAAGTGATGAACCATAGGCTATAAGTCCATATCTTGAAACAGTACCATAAGTAGGCTTCATACCTACAACACCACAATAAGATGCTGGCTGTCTTATAGAACCACCTGTATCTGAACCAAGCGCCGCAAAGCACTCATTTGCTGCAACTGCTGCAGCTGAACCACCTGATGAACCACCAGGAACGTGCTCTGTATTTCTTGGATTCTTAGTTGCTCCGAATGCACTTGTTTCTGTTGTTGAGCCCATAGCGAACTCATCCATATTAGTCTTACCGATAATAACTGCACCAGCCTCCTGAAGTCTTATAACTGCTTCAGAAGAAAATGTTGGAACAAAGTTACCAAGTATTTTAGAAGAACATGTTGTAAGCATGCCTTCTGTACACATATTATCCTTAATAGCAAAAGGTACACCCGCTAAAGGTCCTGTAAGCTTTCCAGCCTTGATATCCTCGTCAGCCTTAGCTGCTGCCTGTAATGCTTTTTCCTTGTCAAATGTCACATAGCAGTTAAGCTCTGCTTCAGACTTTTCAATCTGAGCAACAACAGCCTGCATAGCTTCCACCGCTGTCACTTCACCTGCCTTAATCTTTGCAGCAAGTTCAACGGCTGTACAATCTAATAAACTCATAGCATTTTTCCTTTCCTGCATATATTTCGTTATTGTACATAACATATTTCGCTATCGTACATAACACATTTTGTTATCGTACATAATATATTTCGCTATTGTACATAACACATTTCATTATCGTACATAACGCATTTCGTTATCGTACATAACACATTTCATTATCGTACATAACACGTTTCATTATCGTACATAACACGTTTCATTATCGTACATAACACGTTTCATTATCGTACATAACACGTTTCATTATCGTACATAACGCATTTCGTTATCGTACATAACATATCCCGATATTGTATCATCTGCCTGACGTAAAACACAATAAAATACAATATTATTACTCTACCGTCTTAGGAACTATAAATCCATATTCATTAGCTTCTGGTGCATTGGCAAGTGTATCCTTGCTTCCGTCACCATTAGTAACAACATCCTCTCTCATGACATTATTCACAGGGAATACGTGTGACATAGGCTCAACGCCTGTTGTATCAAGTTCGCCAAGCTTATCTATATAATCAAGCATGCTTGCCATATCCTTCTTGGCATCCTCTTTTTCCGACTCAGAAAGCTCAAGCTTAGCAAGAATACCTACATATTCGATAGTTTCATCACTAATCACATTAGCCATAACATATCATCCTTTCTTTCATATTAACGTCTTATATTTTTCCTTTGATATCTGCGAATTGCTCCGCTGCATTTGATATCCTCGAATTACTCCGTTGCATTTGCAGCTTACACAATTATATAAACATTAGAAATTCGCTGATTTACTTTGTAAATCGCTGTTTTCCCATGTTTAGGCAGATCAAAAAAATCTTTGATATAAGGATTTTTTCCATTAGTCCCTGACTTTAATATGAACCTCTCTTAACTGCTGTTCTGTCACTTCATTAGGTGCTCCACACATAAGATCCTGTGCTGTACCACTCATTGGGAAAGGAATAACCTCACGGATATTCTCTTCATTTCTAAGGAGCATAATCATACGGTCAACACCTGGTGCCATACCTGCATGTGGTGGTGCGCCAAACTGGAATGCGTTGTAAAGTGCTCCAAACTTAGCCTTAAGTACTTCTTCATCATATCCGGCAATTTCAAATGCCTTAACCATAATCTGCATATCATGGTTACGCACAGCACCTGATGATAATTCAACACCATTACATACGATATCATACTGATAAGCAAGAATATCAAGTGGATCCATAGTATTAAGTGCTTCAAGACCACCCTGTGGCATAGAGAATGGATTGTGTGTGAAACCAATCTTCTTAGTTTCTGGGTCTCTTTCAAACATAGGGAAGTCATTTACATAACAGAATCTGTATGCATTTTTCTCTATTAAATCGAGGCGTGCGCCAAGCTCGTTACGAATCTGTCCTGCAAAGAATGCAGCCTTATCTTCCTTATCAGCGATAAAGAATATTGTATCTCCTGCCTGAAGTCCTGCAAGCTCTCTGATTTCGCCCTTAAGCTCATCTGGGATAAACTTATCAATAGGGCCCTTATATGAAAGGTCTTCAAGAACCTCAAGGTAACCAAGTCCACCCATACCGATTCCTGTAGCGAACTTAAGAAGCTTCTCATGCTGTCCCTTTGAAAGCTTGGCATGAACATTGATAGCTCTTACAGTCTTGTTCTGGAAAGGCTTAAATGTACATTTATTGAAGAAATCGGACAAATCAATAATTCTAAGTGGATTTCTAAGGTCTGGCTTATCAGAACCGAATTCAAGCATAGCCTGCTTATAGCTTATGATTGGATAAGGTGCCTGTGTTACAGCTGCACCCTCTGGTGCGAACTTTGCAAATGTTTCTGTAAGCACTTCTTCACCTACTGCAAATACTTCTTCCTGAGTAGCAAAGCTCATCTCAAAGTCTAACTGATAGAACTCTCCTGGTGAACGGTCAGCTCTTGCATCTTCATCTCTGAAGCAAGGAGCTATCTGGAAATACTTATCAAAACCAGATACCATAAGAAGCTGCTTATACTGCTGTGGTGCCTGTGGAAGTGCATAGAACTTACCCTTATACTTTCTTGATGGAACAATATAATCTCTTGCGCCTTCTGGTGATGAAGCACAAAGAATAGGTGTCTGGATTTCAAGGAAGCCCATGTCTGTCATCTTCTGACGAAGGAATGATATAACCTTTGAACGGAATATCATGTTATCCTTAACCTTAGGATTTCTTAAGTCTAAGTATCTGTACTTAAGTCTTACATCTTCTCTTACTTCCTTAGATGTCTGGATTTCAAATGGAACCTGCTGGTAAACCTGTCCTAATACTGTAATCTTCTTAGCTTCAAGTTCAATAGTTCCTGATGGAATCTTAGGATTATATGTTTCCTCATCTCTCTGCTCCATAACACCATCGATACTGATACACTCTTCCTTCTTGATACCCTTTAAGAGTTCTGGTTCACGGATAACTACCTGTAATACTCCGTACATATCTCTTAAATCGATAAATGAAACTCCACCGTGGTCACGGATGTTCTCAACCCATCCTGATACCTTCATCTGCTTTCCAATGTCGTTCTCACTTACATTCTGTAATGTGACATCTCTGTAAATGTTTGCCATCTTTTAATAGCTCCTCTCTTATAGTTTTATATTGTTAATGTGTGTCTTGTTGCAGCTGATAAATATATTACTCCTGCTTTCTGCAAAGGCTGTAACGATATAACTTAGTGGCAATCGTTATCTGCACGCAAAAAATCCCGGAATGCCTTACCAGCATTCCGGGACGAATAATACATAATTATCCGCGGTACCACCCGCATTGAACGAAATCTGCTTCTGAATAGCTGTTCATCAATAAACGTATCATCAACAAACTTAACCACCCACAGGCTTCTTATCATTCCTCTTTAAGTACTTAACGCGTACAACGTAATAACCTACATATATCACCTGATACTTTTCATAACAACTTTTCTGATAACCATTTAAAAATCTATGCATTAAAGATAGCTTCGGCAGTAACGGCAATATAATTCAGATATTCAACTCCAGAGCGTTCCTCTTGACAATTCCCTGCGGATGCTTTCAGTCGGCGGCATCAACTTTCCTGTCAGGTTCCATGAAAAGAAGTCTCTTTCCCAGTCTTTAATATATTCATATAGTTGAATAATAGCATATCCTTATGAATCATGTCAATCTATAACACCATTTTCTTTTGCATAATTTTATTTATATTTTTCAATTTTCTTTTGCAAATCTTATGCACATATTCATGGATATATATATTCATTACACTCTGTATACCCAGTTATCCTTTCTTGGATGACACTGTGGCTCATCTCCATCTGCGTATCCAAGTATACAATGTCCGATTCCTTCATAATCACCTTCTATGCCAAGTGATTTGAGTATCTCTTTACCCTCTGCACTTTCAAACTCTTCCTTAGCTCTATGTATCCAGCAGCTATCTACTCCAAGTGCATGTGCTTCAAGCATAAGATTACCCATAACTAATGAACCATCATATACATATGTAGGCATACTCTTATCAGCCAGGACAACAAGTACAACCGGTGCACCATAAAATGGATCAAAGTCTTCTGGTTTACCCATAAATGCAGCATTCATCTTAGAAAGCTTATCTCTAAGCTCCTTATCAGTAACAGCGAGTATAATAGGTGACTGCCTGTTCATGCCTGTAGCTGCATATGTTCCAGCTTCAACTATCTTATCTATTATATCTGCAGGAACCATGTCACTTTTATACTTTCTTACACTTCTTCTTGTCTTAATTATTTCCAATATATCACTCATAGTAAACTTCCTTTCCGATAGTGCTGCGTAAATAATTTTTTATATTCGCAGCTTAATCAATAATTTCAGTTAATTCTACACTTCATAATCAAGGCATGACCTTACAGCTGTATATGGACGAACCTTCCCATCTGCAACTGCAACATGAAGAGGATTAGTGCTGTATGCCTTAAGCGCATCTGCATCTGTAAATGTTGTATCAAGCATAACATCTACTGTTGATGATGGTAAACCATTAATATTAACCTTGACATCTACAAGCCCCGGTACTTTTCCTGCAAGTCCCTCAAGTCCTTCCTTGATACCTGCCTTTACATTTTCCTTTTCTTCTGCTGTAAGTTCTTCTTTTAACTTCCATAATATAACGTGTTTAACCATAATTATTAATCTCCTTTTCTGTAAAACTTTTTATAATTATAATATTATTTTTAAGTATTTTACAAATATTCTTTTAATGTAAATATTGTCTGCTCTCCCGAAGTTTCACTTTGAAGCTCATATAAATTTTCTTTTGTTGCAAAAAGATTTTTAGGATTTCTTCCAATAATAAGATACTGATTTTTATCATCTACAGATATATACTTTCTTGTATCATCATCTAATAAAATATCAGCATTATCAATAACTACTAACTTTCCCTGAGAAGCTTCGAGTATATCTTTAATATTTTTCTGATAATCCAGATAATTCAAGCACAATATATCAGGATTAATAGCCATACATTCCTGTATAAAAAAATGCTGCTGTTTTACCTGTTCCTGAGTCACCCATTAATATTGTTATATTATTTTTAAATGTAAAATCAACAATAAATGAAGAATGAACAGTTGAAAAATATTCCATTACTATCGGTTTACTCCTCATTTTCCCACCACTCCTTTAATTCTTCATAATCATTTATTATATATTTTTGTTCTTTTATCTGCACTTTTACCGCTTTCATATCAAAAGGTATTAACGCATATTCACTATATACATAACAATTACCCAGTTATATGCAGCATCCCAATAAGCACAACAGCAGCCAGTCCATAGTATGTGACAACAGCAACGAGATCATTGATTGTTGTTATAAGTGGGCCTGAGGCTACAGCAGGGTCTATCTTTATCTTATGGAAGAACATTGGTGTAAGCACACCAATAAGGCTTGATATAAGCATTGCAAGCAGTAAAGATGCACCTACACAGCCTGATATTGCAAATGCATAGTGCCATGGCTTACCCTTAACCACCATAATATATATTCCAAGCAGTAAGAATGCCATAGAACCAAGCAGTAAGCCATTCGCAAAGCCTATACGCATCTCTTTTAATACGAATTCAAACTTCTGCTTAGCTGATATGTCTTCATCCATAAGAACTCTGATTGTAACAGCAAGTGACTGCGTTCCTACATTTCCTGCCATATCAAGGATGAGTGACTGGAAACACACAATAATTGCAAGCTGTGACACTACATTCTCAAATATACCTACTACTGATGATACGCCCATGCCAAGGAATAGTAAAAGAATAAGCCAAGGAAGTCTTTTCTTCATACTTGCAAAAAGTCCTTCTGTGAGATCATTCTCCTCAGTTAAACCGGCAAGCTTTGCATAATCATCGCTCATCTCTTCATCTACCGCTTCTACGATATCAGAAGATGTGATAACACCTATTATTTCTTTGTCTTTATTTAATACTGGAATTGAATCTTCGCTGTAATCCTTTAAGTCTTCGATACACTCGCTCATCTTTTCGTGAGCATATACATATGGATATGATGTACTTATTATATCCTCAAGCTTCTGGTACTCTCTTGCAACAATGAGGTCTTTCAAGTCTATCGCACCATAATATTTATTATTATCATCAACAACATATATTGTGTTGACATTATCATTTTCCTCCGCCTGCGAAACAAGCTCTTTCATGGCTTCTTTTATGGTAAGCCCGTTGTGTATACATATGAAATTAGTAGTCATCTTGCTACCAATCTCATTATCATCATATGAATAAATCAGACATACATCTTCCTTGGCATCCTTTTCCATATGTGATATAAGTGCCTGTCTTTCTTCTTCTGACACATTATCAAGAATATCAACAGCATCATCTGCATCCATATTTTCAAGGACATCTGCTGCCTCATCAACAGATAATTCCTCTATATATTCTGGTGTATCCTCCAGATATGAGAAAATCTCTGCTGTCCAGTCAATACCAAGAATTTTATAAAGCCTTATTCTTGTATCTTTGTCCAGAAGCTTAATTGCCTCTGCTATATCATTCTCATGATACTTTGATAACTTCTTGCGGATTACTTCATCAGATTTGCTGCTTTTAAGAATTCTAACAATATCCTTGCTATAATCCTTATGCATAACTACATTTGATAGAATCTTATTCATCATTATTCTCCTTTCATTCTGGCAAGAACAATGACTAAGATTAGAAAAAAAGCGACTTTAACAGACTATTGCACACGCCCTTTTAAGAAACGCAGACAATAGCTTTGTCGGCTTATAATCTATGTCATTGTTCCCTATTTGAGGACTATCATGCCCGTCCATTACCGTCACCTCACTTTTATTTTTATATACTGCATAATATCAGCAGCCGTATATAATACTCTTACGGCGGTTTTATTTTATAATCTGTAATTTATTATGTCAACTGAAATTATTGTAAAATCAGAACTAAAATCTAATAATTACTCTTAACAATAATCAAATAATAAAATTTTTCAGCTTTGATTAAAATCAAAAAAATGACAGCCCACCACACTTATATGAATGAACTGTCATCTTTGAATTTTTAATTAATCTGCATTTATTTTATTACATATTCTTTTTTCTTCTTTGTAATAAAACACCTGTTACGCCTGAACCTATAACAAACATTAACCATACTAACACTACTGGATACATTGTATCTGATGTAGCAACATCATTATCAACTGACTCTGATAAACCTTCTGATATAGCATCTGTTTTATCAGAATTACCAGCTGCGGTACTTCCATTATCTGTAATACCTGTTGATGAATTATCCTTTGTTGCAGCTCCATTATTATCTGTTGTCGGTTTGTTATCGCCTGTTGTTGGCTTATTATCACCCGTTGTTGGCTTGTTATTATCCGTTGTTGGCTTATTGTCATCTGTTGTTGGCTTGTTATTATCTTCCGTGCTCTTTACTGTATCACTGTATACAATAGCATATGTTGAAAATCTGTCTGTTGCAAATGTGATAGTATTATCTTCTGCATTGTATGTAGCATCTATATTTTCTGATACTCCGTCATGAATTCTTATTACACCATACTCTCTTTGTATTGCTGCATCCTTATTGACAATACTAACTGGAACTGCAACCTTAAGAGTTATAGCTGAATTTAATTCATGAACACTATTTGTATTACCATCTACAGTTTTATTAAGTGCGATGTCAAGTATTGTACCAATCTTTTCACCAGCTTTAAGCTTATCGTCAATCAGCTTCTTATCACTGTCGGTTACTGTCTTTTCGATATTGCTTATATCAAATGAAACTTCTACTTTAGCACCATCATTAACAGCTTTAATTTCATCTTCTGTAAGAACACTGTTAATCACTTCATCTTTTGAACCTTCAATGCTTGTATCTGGTGTGTCTTCTTTCTTTACAACCTCGACCTTAATATCCACCTTAACTTCTTCCTTAATCATAGGAATTATTGTAATGTCTGCCCTATCTCCACATACTGTACAATGATGTGACTTGCTTCCTGTTTCTGTGGTTGTAGCTTCCTTATCTATAGTCCATTCTACACTGTAGTGATGTCCAAGGGCTTCTACTGCTTCTGTCTTTGTAACATTACATCTTGTACATGTATATGTCTTCTCACCAGCTTCTGTACATGTTGGGGCTTTTGTTTCTTTTACTTCGCCCCACTCATGGCCTAATGCTTCTATAACAGTTATTTCTGACTTGCTGTCACAGCCTGGTCTTGTACAGTGATGTGACTTGCTTCCGGCTTCTTCACAGGTTGCTTCTTTATCTACTGTCCATTCTTCACTATATGCGTGACCTAATGCTGCTACGACTTCTGTCTTTGTTTTATCGCATCTTGTACATGTGTATGTCTTTTCGCCTGCTTCGGTACATGTTGGTGCTTTTGTCTCTTTTCCTTCGCCCCATTCATGACCTAATGCTTCTATAACAGTTACATCTGTCTTGCTGTCACAGCCTGGTCTTGTACAGTGATGTGATTTGCTTCCGGCTTCTTCGCAGGTTGCTTCTTTATCTACTGTCCATTCCTCGCTATATGCATGTCCAAGGGCTTCTATTGCTTCTGTCTTTGTTGCGTTACATCTTGTACATGTGTATGTCTTTTCTCCGGCTTCAGTACATGTTGGTGCTTTTGTTTCTTTTCCTTCACCCCATTCATGACCTAATGCTTCTATAACTGTTACTTCTGACTTACCGTCACAGCCTGGTCTTGTACAGTGATGTGATTTGCTTCCGGCTTCTTCACAAGTTGCTTCTTTATCTACTGTCCATTCTTCACTATATGCATGACCTAATGCTGACACAACTTCTGTCTTTGTCTTATCGCATCTTGTACATGTATATGTCTTTTCTCCTGTTTCGGTACATGTTGGTTCCTTTGTTTCTTTTCCTTCACCCCATTCATGGCCTAAGGCTACTATTTCTGTCACTTCTGACTTGCTGTCACAGCCTGATCTTGTACAGTGATGTGACTTACTTCCTGCTTCTTCGCAGGTTGCTTCCTTATCTACTGTCCATTCTTCACTATAAGCATGACCTAATGCTTCTATTGCTTCTGTCTTTGTTTTATCGCATCTTGTACATGTGTATGTCTTCTCACCAGCTTCTGTACATGTTGGGGCTTTTGTTATCTTTGATTCATCCCAGCTATGTCCTAATGCGGCTATTTCTGTTACATCTGTCTTGCTGTTACAGCCTTCTGCTGTACAGTGATGTGACTTGCTTCCTGCTTCTTCACAGGTTGCTTTTTTATCTACTGTCCATTCCTCGCTGTAGCTGTGTCCATGTGCCTTGATTACTTCTGTCTTTGTAGTATTACACTCTTTACATGTGTATAATATCTCACCATCAGTATCACAAGTTGCTTCTTTTGTTACCTTTCCTTCATCCCATGTATGTTCAAGAACATTTATAGTTTCTTTCTTAGTTTCTCCGCATACTTTACATGTATATATCTTTAAGCCTGCTTCAGTACATGTAGAATCTTTTGATATTTCTCCATCATTCCATACATGTTCTTTATGCACAATTGGCGAATCATTATAAGATATTCTTTCCCACTGTAATGCTGTAAGGTCTTTAAGCTTTCCAGCACCTGTATATGGCTGAACCTCTGTACTCAGACTATCTGCTGCATATAATACATAATCACTATATGGCAGTGCATTCTTGAATTCTTCTCTATCCTGAACAAGTGCTACCTCACCTGCCTTATCTGTGTTAAGTGCTACCTTTAACTCTGCCTGCTTGCCATCAAGCATATATATAGAATTAAATGCATTGATATATCCGGCTGCACTGCTTCCATTACCACTTATAAGTACATTAGTCATACCTGACATATAACAGTTCTCAAGCAGCATATGTGCTCCACAGTTAGATGAAGCACCATTACTTACTATCTTCTTTGCATACTCTGAACCTGCTGTTTTTTCTATATCCAGACGATAATTCCTAAGATTCTGTGCATCCATAATACAATTATACACATGTGCTGTACCGAATCTTAATCTAGGCATTCTGTCCATAGAATCCTTATAGTAGTTATTAGCAAATGTTACTGTTATATTCTTAGATGATGTATCCTCATCGCTCTGTCCAAGAAGATGTGTTTTCTTCTGTCCATATGCATAATTACATATCTGTTCATGTGTCATTCCAGATTCAAGCAAATGCTTATAATATGCATATCCATCCGGATTAGCCTTCATAGCATTCATCATATTATCAAAGAATGTTCCACCATCACTTGCTGGAAAGAATTCACACCATGATATTGTTATGTTGCTCTTATCTGTTGGTGTCTTAATATCTATAACGCCATCATATGCCTTATAAAAAGTACAGTGGTCAATCCATATATTAGAGCTTCCCTTTTCTATAGTCATATAATCCCAGTCGTTACGGTCATATCCACCTTCTGTTTCATCATCCCATTCCCAGAGTTCATCAAACTTAATGTTTCTTATAATTATGTTGTCAGAACCTGTTATATCTATACATGTATGTGTAATCTTAGCACCATTCTTAGAATAGATTGTAAGATTGCTCATACCTGCAAGCTTTAACATTGATATACCTGACTCAATAAGGTCTGGGTGTGTAAGTGGGTAGTTCTTATGTGCAGTTATAAATGACTTATATTCTGAATAGCCTTCAACTTCCTTATCGCCAAGTGCTATATCCGCTGTAAGTTCTATAACTGATGCACGTCCACTGGCTTTAACACTCTTTATCGCATCTAAGAATTCTTCGGCACTTCCTGCCTTATAATAATTCTTTGACTCTTCAAGAAGATTGCCACCACCAGTTACACCGGCACTTGCTGCATAACCTTCAACATTATACTTGTAAAGTCCTGTATCATCACCATCATTTTCATTGTAGGTATCTGATACATATTCTTTTGTTACATACTTCTGTTCTGCTTTGGTTGTTACATTTCCTGCATAATTAATACCAACAGCACTAAATACTGTATAAGGATCCCATCCAAGATAATTAATCTTAATCATCTCATCTGCCTTATTCTTAGATATCTGTCTTCTGTTAGCATTAATAACATATCCTGGTCCAAAGCTTCCATACTCATAAAATCTTGCTGCGGCGGCTGAATTACCACTCATATCTGTATATGGATTAGCTGCATTTGCACGTATAATCTTACCCATATAGCAGTCTATCCATGTTATATAAGCATCTGCTCCCCAAGGTCTTGCAAGATAATACTTATTACCTGAGCATCCATCCTCTGAAAGAACCTGGCACTTATAAAATGTAAGTCCATATGCTGCATCCGCAGAAGTCTTAGGTGCACATACATAACCTGAATTCTTGTTAGCATTATAACGGAATACAAGCTTACAGTCGTTGAATAATGCCCTTGGCTCATTACCATATATAAAGTCTACATTACCTGCTATGTAACACTTGTAATAATACTGTGTACCCTTGTTAGCACATAATGTATCCTGATAACCAAGTATTCTTACATTAATATATGAAGCGTTATCAGCATCATTGCTTAATGCATCTGCTGACTCATTACTCTTACTGCCATCTCCAAGATATTTATATGTATTCTCGAACGTAAGATTCTCTGCCGTAAAGTTGTGTGCTGTGTTTACAATACGTACTGCACAACGCACACCCATGTCACCTCCGGCAAGCTCAGCTACATCATAATATATCCTTGTCTTTTCACTGTCTTCACCTATAAGAGATATATAAGGTGATGATACAACAAGATGTTCATTATAATCGCCTTCCTTAACAAGAATAACTACTCTTGTTTCATTAGACTTGTCAACTGAATTTACTGCTGCCTGAACTGTCTTATATGTAGGAATACCATTAACTTCATCGCCATCTGTTCCTTTATATGAGGCATCAACTACCTTATTATAGTTAGTAAGATATACATAATTGAATGTTTCCCTTGTTACATTGCCATCTTTATCTGTTATAAGTAATTCAACATCATTTCTTCCCGCTGAAAGCTCTTCATCTGTAAATGTAAATGTTCCCTTAACGCCTACTGCCTGTTCATCAGCAACATTTCCATTAATCTTTAATGTAACTGTTGACTGCTTCTCAACAACACCTTCAAGTGTAAGCTTTCCATCATATACTGTGTTATATGACCTTTTAGTTATAGTAAGTCCTGCTGATGAGTCTTCGTATACATACTCACCAGTATGTCCGGCACTTGGTACTGCCCATACTGCCTCAGATGGATTACTATTATTATCAACTTTGCCATCTTTATGTGAATATGCTATAGCATAGTAATAGTATGGCATCTCAGCTTCAACATCACTATCTTCATAAGCACAATCGCTTACTGTTGCTATAAGCTTAGCATTATCACTTGTTTCATCATATGAATAACGATACACCTCATATGTATCTGCTCCATCAACCTTATCCCATGCAAGGTTAATCTTCTCACTTGTTGATGATATACTAAGTACTGGCTTATCAAGTGCAGGCAATATATATACATCATCTGATTCAACGTATGAATTAATCTCACCGTCAACACCAAGCTTTCCGCTTACCCTGAACTTGTAATTGCCAGCTTCTTTTAATACATATCTGTATGAAGTATCTGTGAGTGCAGACTCAACCTTACTCCATGTACTTCCATTATCCTGTGATACTTCAAGTACATATAAGCCATCTCCGTCTGCCTCTACTTTATTAGTCCAGCTTACATCTATATATTCTCTTGTGTCTGAACCTATAGCTGTAACTGTATCTATTTCTGGTGCTGTTCCTTCTGCCTTGTAACATTTATTCTGGTCATAAAGAACTGTTCCATCAGCGGCTTCATACTTCATATTCTTAATAGTCGCCTCAACTCCGGCTAATACGAAACCATAAGATACTGCTGTATCAGCTTTATCTGTCTTAAACAACTCTGTACTTGTATACTTGTACACTAACTGCTGTTCTTTCTGTCCTTTTGGTGTAACAGATATAACCAGACCATCGTCTGTCTTTACCATCTCGAAATGTACCATTGTACCAACATCAACTGTTCCTGTTACTGAACTTCCTGCACCAACTGGTTCACTTGTTCCTTTGTAATATATCTGCTTTAATTCTGTTGACTTTCTTATACCAACTGTAGCTATCTTGCTGCTGTCATAAGCACCAAAGAATAAACCGTTGCTTGAGCTATTTCCACATGAATTAATAATTATATCTGCTGATAATTTATTAATATCTGCTGTTTCTTCAAAACCATAGTAACTTACTGTTGAACTTATAGCTGTTTTGTCACTGGCATCTGCTGAAAGTGTACCGCCTGTCTGTGTCAGCTTAAGTCTCTGACCTTCCGGCTGTACCACAAGATTACCTGTATTGCCTGTTATCACTGGCATCTTTGGCTGCTTGACATATTCAACTTCCTTGGCATCGTATACTACTGATATTGACTTAATATAGGCATTATTACTTATAGATACTACCTCTACTGTACCTGCCTCTTTTGAGTCATATCTGTAAGTTGTAACTGCTGTTGTTGTACTTGCTGCTTCGCCACCTATTGTATACAAAGCATAAGCTGCCTGATATGCCTCTACTGATATAGTACATTTTCCACTTACTGGTATGATAATCTTAGTTCCTTCATTTAACTGGGCTGAATTACCATTAGCCCTTATCCTTCCATTAGTAGTGTCTAATGTAAGACCATCGTAATATGCAACTTCATTCTGTATTGTATCCTTGAATTCAGCTGCGAAAGACCAGCTTGTTATCTGTTCAAATGTAACATTCTGTGTCACTGCCTCTGACTTAACTGTTATATCAGCTCCTGACTTAATCTTATATGGCTGTGCCATAAAGTCGCCGCTAAGAGTAAGTGTATAAGAACCCTCTCTTAACTTAATGCTGTCCTGTGAGCTAAAATTATATACATACTTTTCATTATTCTTATCTGTATATGTATAAGTTACATTTTTATCTGTAAGGTCTGGTTCGTCAGGAAGATTAAGTGTAACAGCATATGTTGGCTTAAGCCCAGCTGTTATATCTAATGTTCCGTCTTCTGTATAGCTTATTCCACTGTGTGCAGATGTTATCTCATAATCATCTACGCCTGTGAGTGCAACGCTATATGTTACTTCCTCTTCAACCTTTGCAGAATATGACTTCTTATCATCTGCTATAGTAACCTCTGGTACATACTCTGTATCTTCATCTGTTGAAAATATTATTCCAAGCTCTGATACATCATAGTCATCTGCAAAGCCTGTTATAGCACCACTTACTGTCTTAGTTGAAAGCTTCATGATTGTAATATCCGCTGTCACCTCACTTGAAGCTTCCTTGCTAATCTTTACTGATGTTATGTCACTAGTTATAATATAAGCAGGATTGCTTATAGATAACTCATATTCCATTTCTGTATCTTCTACTGGAACTTCAATAGAATACATCTTATCTGATATTTCACCAGAATACTGTAATCCTGTAGTCTTATTAGTTGCAACTACACAAGTTCCATCTGGGATAGTTGATGAAGATGTGACAGTTCCTTTGATTGCTGTCTTTTCAAGTTCTTCACATTGTATTGAGAGGGACTTGATATAATTATTTTTTCCGTCAGTTGTATTTAAAAAGTTTAATGTAAGTTCTCCCTCATCACCTGTGAGATAACAAACAAATTCCAAATCAAGATAATTCTTATCTTCTGAATTAGCAGCACATGAAACACACTCTGCCTTTTCTAATACTCGACCTGATAAATCAAGATATTTACCTAATATATTCGATATATCTTTTACTTTTTCTTCATTTTCGTCCTTATCATCACAAGTATTCTTATATGCCGTAAGCCTGATTACCGCTTTATCACCCATTGCAGGCATTGTTAATTGAGTTTTAAGATTAACCTGAATTCTTTTATTTGATGAACTAGGCGCAAACTTTCCACTAGATGCATCTACATATAACACATCACCATCTGAATTAGTATATGTTCCATTGCCTGATTGGATAGTTGTCTTATTATCTGAAATTGTATTATCATAGCTCCACTCTGCTGAAATTGTCTTCCCTGTTTCAAACTCGCTAAGCTTATCAGCAGAAAATGCTGCTGATGTTGTTGCAGCGCTTGTGGAAGAGTCTATCTGCATAGAATACAGATATGTATTAATACCTATTGTAAGAGCCACATTCTCTGCATTTTTCTTTACATATCCTGTTATCTCATATATTTTGCTTCCTTTAGATTGTACAGTAACATCTTCCATACCATCTAACTCGATATCAGAAACAGTTAATGCACTTTCTGACTTCAGAGTAATTGTACAATTACCTGCACCTGCAACTACAGGAAATGTAAGTACAGTACCATTATTAGTCTGATATGCATTGCTTCCATTGCTTGAAAACTTGCCTGATGTAGCATCAATTACTAATTCATCACCTTTTGAATTAAGTAATTTTCCACTATTTTTTTGCAACTTTGTAACGTTATTACCATTGCTATCATACATTTTATCGTTCGTATCTTCATATGTCCATGTAGCAGACATACTCTCCGCCGCCTTCGCCTTAACCGCAAACAGCCCATCCGGTATATAGAGCCCCGACAGAATTAAAGCCACAGCCATAATCACAGCCGATATTCTCTTAAACCATCCTTTCTTCCTTACTGATTTCTTCATCTTTTCTCCCTTTCCATGCATAAGAAACCTATAATTACTATCATTAATTGTTTTTATATGCACTGTCTTTTTTGTTGACTTTGGACAAAATTTGTCCACCTGTTTTAACTAAAGAATACAACCTGCACTAATTTTATACAACTAATATTTTTTCAGTTTATATATCAACCACTGAATTTTTTAGCTTTTATTCGTCTTTTTTTAGTACATTAGTACTATATATCCAGGCGTTATCCACAACAAAATTCATAACTCGAATAATTAATAAAAAAATACAAAGAAACACCGCGTCAGCCTTTCAGCCACCACGGTGTCTCTTTGTATAATATTAGGAAAAAAGTTTTATATAAATGTGAAGGGTATTCCACATTTGTATCATTATGTAATTATTTAATCCACATAAATCAGCTTTTATATCTGACCTGCGGCATTATTTATTTATCAAGTTTATCAAAAACAATCAATTTATTTATGAGATATTAATTATACCAGTCCAAGTATATGTGGAAGGAACATTGATATCTGAGGAATATATGTTACAAGTAACAATGCTATAAGGATTACTCCGAAGTAAGGAAGCAGTGTCTTTATAACGCTCTCGATTGTTGTTCCACCAACACGGCATCCTGTGAAAAGGATTGTTCCTACAGGAGGTGTTATTGTACCAATTGATAAGTTGAAGCAGAGTAAGATACCAAAGTGGATAGCATCCATACCAAGTGACTTACAGATTGGTAAAAGGATTGGTGTAAATATAAGTATCGCTGGTGTTACATCCATAAATGTACCAACTACAAGTAATAATACATTTATAAGAAGTAATATAAGGAACTTATTAGTTGTAAGACCAAGTATTGCCTTAGCTATCATATCTGGAATTCCTGTAAATGCCATAGCCCATGACATAATAGATGAAAGACCGATCATGAATGTGATAATACCTGTTGTCTTAGCTGCCTCAAGGACAATTCTAGGAATGTCTTTAATCTTAAATGCTCTGTATATAAGTGATAATACTGTTGCATATACTACTGCGATAGCAGAACCTTCTGTTGCTGTGAAGATACCTCCAAGGATACCTCCGATTACGATTACGATAAGTAAAAGGCTTGGGATTGCCTGCCAGAATGTCTTAAGAGCAACCTTAAGAGGAACTCTTGATTCTGCCTGATATCCACGCTTCTTAGCCATGATACCTGCAAGCACCATAACTGCACCACCCCAGAGAATACCTGGAATATAACCTGCCATAAAAAGTGCTGCTATAGAAACACTGCCTGCAACGCTTGAATAAACGATCATTGTGTTACTTGGTGGGATAAGCATACCTACTGGAGCAGATGCTACATTAACTGCTGTACTGTAGTTCTTATCATAACCTTCCTTTTCCTCAAGTGGTCCGATTGTACCACCCATGGCAGCGGCTGCTGCTGCACCTGAGCCTGAGATTGCTCCGAATAACATATTTGCTACTACATTTGACTGTGCAAGAGCACCCGGCATACGTCCGCTGATTACCTTGGCACAGTTTACAAGTCTCTGTGCGATACCACCATTATTCATTATGTTACCTGCAAGAATGAAAAATGGAATAGCTATAAGTGAAAACGAGTTAGAACCCGCAAATATTCTCTGTGCAGAAGTTGCGAAAGAAACATCTGCTGGAATCATACATATCATTGAAACTGCTGATGACATACCTATGGCTACACCGATTGGAGCACCGATAACAAGCAGTACTACCAGTATTGTAACCATTACTAAGGCTACCTGTAATGCTATACTCATATTTACCTCCTATTCTGCCTCTTTCTTAAGCTCAAGAGTGATATTATATACGCTGTAGAATATAATAATCACGCCGCATATTGGGATGATTGAATATATAATACCTGTTGGAATGTGTAATATTGAATCGAACTGTACAAAGTTCATATGTGTTATCCTGAAACCACCAAATACCATTACAAGTCCTGAAAATGCTATTGTTACACACTCGATTATAATATTGACTACTGTCTTTGCTTTTCCTGGAAGCTTATCCTTTACAACACCTATGTTGATATGTTCTCTCTGTCCGAACATATATGTTGCTGATATGATTATTAACCATACAAATGCATATCTTGTAAGAATTTCTGTCACGCTGCTTGGCGCAGAGAAGATATATCTTGCAATTACCTGATAAGTTACCATAAGCACCATCATTATAAATATGAATACGCTTGCATACGAAGTTATCTTATCCAATATATTTTTAACTGTCTTCATATTAAGTACACCTCCTCATTAGTTCTCGTCACGTAAAGCTTCTACCTTATTATATATATCCTTTGTCATATCTGACTGATTAGCGATACTGTCAAGTAATGGCTGGCATTTCTCTCTGAATTCGTTAGTATCTGGATATACAAATATTGCTCCGTGTGCTTCTGCTTCTTCCTTACCTTTTTCAACAGCTTCCTTAAATGTGTCAAATTCGTATTCTGTTGACTCCATTACAAGCTCGTCAAATATTGCTCTGTCTTCTGCTGACATACTGTCAAGAAAGTTAGTACTTGCTACTACTACGTCTGGATGTACGATATGTCTTGTATATGAATAATACTTTGCTACTTCATAATGCTTGAAGTCTGAGTATACAAGCTCACTGTTTTCACCTGCATCAATAACACCCTGCTGGAGTGCTGTATATACCTCTGACTGAGACATTGCTGTACCTGTACCACCCATATACTTAACCATGTTAAGATATGTAGTACTGTCATTAACTCTGACAATCATACCCTTAAGGTCATCTGCTGAGTTAACAGGCTTAGCTGCATATATGTTTCTCTCGCCGGCTGTATATATTGTAAGAACCTCAAAATTATATTTCCTTGTTGACTTAAAAAGGTCTGTGAATACACCAGTTTCTGTTGCTCTTCTTAAGTGGTCCATATCCTTGTAAAGATAAGGGGCACCTACGATAGCAAAGTCTGAATCATATCCTTCTGGCACTGAACATGGAACGATAGCCATATCAAGAGCACCTGTTCTTATGAACTCTGCCATAGAACCCTGCTCACCAAGCACACCATTGGCATATATATTCATCTTGTATCTTCCATTAGTTGCCTGCTCGAACTTTTCACCAAGTTCCTTCATAGCCTTGTACTGTGGATGATTTTCATTCTGGTTGAATGCTACTCTTATGATTTTTACTTCCTGACCGTCCGCACTGTTAGTTGAACATCCTGTAAGTGTAAGACTGGCCAGCATTGTTACGCATAATATCAATGCTATTAGTTTCTTGCCCATAAATTCCTCCATATCCGATACATCCCCGCTGACAGCCATAACCCTGATAAATGTCTGCCAGCAGCCTGTATGTATCTACGTGATTACTTTAAAAGGTCTACGCTTACCTTTACTACAACTTTTCTTACTTTAATAGGTTCTCCATCTGCAACCTGTGGTCTGTGCACATCTGTTGGAAAGAATACACAGAAGCATCCTGGTGTAGATGTGATGAAACCTTCATTTTCAACTTCCTTATAGAATATAAGGTCTCTCTCGTCAAATCTTTCAGCTACTTCATAGTTGCCTGTATCTGGTGTAAAACCTAACTTTTCTCTTCCTGTTACAAGGAACTGTACATCTAAGTACTTCTCATGAACCTCTGGCTTTCTGTCTGCAAGTGGTTCTGTCATAGCATCAAATACCTGTGCATATAACTGCTTTCCTTCTATTTCGTATACGCCTGGCTCCATCTTTGTGAAATCATTGCTCTTTAAGTATTCGATTGCTCTTTGTACTGCCTTTGGATAATTAGAATAATCATCCTTTGTGTGAATTGATGAAAATATCATTTTGTTGCTCCTTTTCGTCTGTATTCCGTTAGCAGACATTCCTTAATTTTAATTATTTTTATTATTCTCTATATTTAGTTTCTGTCTGTTCTCGCTGATATTATATTAATACATGCTAATATTTTTATTTACCAGCAATCTATTCAATAATTCTATATCTTTTACTGGACGTTATTCTTACTCTTATCTTCCATGGCGTGAACCATATTAACTATCATCTTATGTGAAGGAACTGGCACACCAAGTCTGTCTCCCGCCTTCACAACTGCACCACTTATTGTATTAACCTCTGTAAGTCTTCCTGCCTTTAAGTCTGCGTAAATAGATGTTCTTCCTTCTGGCGAGTTGATAGATGTATTTCTTACTCTCTCAATCATCTCATCTTCATCAAACTCAAGTCCCATAGCCTTTGCTACCTGCATTGCTTCTTTTATAAGTGTAACTGTCATATTCCATGCATATTCATCCTCTGCGATGAACCCGATAGGTACCTGAAGTACTCCTGTTAATGCACTAAGTGAGACATTCGTAAAGAGCTTATCCCATATAAGCTGCTGTATATTATCGTAAATGTGTGTATCAAAACCACATCCATCAAGACAGACCTTTACTTTCTCAAGCATATTATTCCTGTCTTCTACAAGCATACCTATATTAGTCTTTCCCTTGCCGCCTCTTCTAACATATCCGTTATCAAGAATAGCTCCATTATCTTCTGTTGTTCCTATAATAATTCTTTCCTTAGGAACGAACTCTTCAATAATATCTTCGTGTCCGGCACCATTCTGAAGAGTTAAAACATAAGTATTATCACCGATTATAGCCTTATTTTCCATAAGCGCAGCTCTTGAGTATAATGCCTTGACAAATATAATAACAAGATCAACCTCACCTATTCCTTCGCTGCTAAGTAATGCCTTTGGATGGTATACAACATCTTTATCATTTTCATATAACTTTAATCCGTCTGCACTAATCTTCTCAACAAGGTCTTCCTTCTTATCTATCATGTAAACATCATTATTCATAGAAAGATGTCCACCATATATAGAACCCATAGCACCAGCTCCAAGTACTGCTATCTTCATAGTAATCCTCCATTTCTGAACCGTAATATTTCTTATCATACAATATACTTTATATATAGCATACTTTAAAATCCAGCCGGTAATATTATCATCTGTTTAAAAGCCTCTATAATAATCATAGTCATCAGCTTTTACAGACTTACCGGCTGATTATCAACCGTAATGCTTTTCTATATTATCTCGTAAATTCAGCAAGTCCTTCGATTGCATATGCTCTGATAGGGCATGAATCTAATCCATAGATTGGAAGTGGTGAATATGACATGAAGAATGTATCCTGTGAAAGCTTATCAAGATTCTTTAATACCTCAAGGAATACTATGTTTTCTGCCATACAGATATCGTGGAAAGGCTTAACATCTTCGTTGCAGTTCTCAATTGAAACTCCATCACCAAAGCCTACACACTTAATCTTGTGGTCTACACACCACTGTGCTGTTTCACCATTAACTAATAATCTCTGATCCTTATCTGTATTAGTATCAGGTGTGAATGGATCAATCTTATAAGAAGAATCTATGATAAGAATATCTCCTTCCTTAACCCAGCCCTCTGTTGCCTTATCAAGGTCTGCTGCACTGATGTGCTTTCTATGAGGAAGTGTATCCTTGAAATCTACATATATTGCTCTTCCCATAAATGTTGTAAGTGGAAGCTCTGCAACTGATGGCCAGTTATCATCATGATGATAAGGACACTCACAATGTGTTCCAAGATGGCTTGTAAGATCCATAGCTGTATGGAAATCAGGGATTGGTCCACCTGTATTATATCTGATAAGATGGCATCTTCTAGACTCTGTCTTTGGGTCTAATGGCTTTGTAAGATCGATTACCTTTAATCCGTTTCCTAAATCAAATGTTGTATTCATAATATGTTTCCTCCTTAAACTTTGTTATTGATTGTGTTTTAAAATGTTTGTTAACTTTTTGTCTTTCCTTTCGACACTTGCAGTATACCAGTATACCGGTATATAATCAATTATCAATTTTTTATAAATTTATTGGATGTTTTTTATGCATTTTAAACAACTCAACGTCGTTTTAAAGATACTTTATATAAATGGTTGTTTGGATTTTTATATAAGTTTGATAAATAAATATCAATGTCATATCATAATGTCCTACATAGAACAAAAGAAAAGAATCACAGGAATAGAATAACGGAATTTAAAAATTTACACTTTTGACACTTTATTTTATATGGTGTAATATATGATATTGCTTTTATTTTTAAGTCATGTAACATAACATCTTGGATTAAATAGATTTAATTTTACAAAAATGGAGATATAATATTTATGAACACTTCTACATCATACTGGCTGAAAAAAGGCATACACAATGGTATGCCAATAGCCCTTGGATATCTTGCTGTGTCCTTTACTCTTGGTATAGCTGCCAAAAATGCCGGATTAACAGCACTGCAGGCTGCCCTGGCAAGTATAACCTGCCACGCCTCTGCCGGAGAATTCGCCGGATTCACGCTTATAGCCGCACTCGCCACATATGCAGAAATAGCTGTCATGGAGCTTATAATCAATGCACGATACTTTCTTATGTCGTGTGCATTAAGCCAGAAGCTTGACAACAAAATGCCTTTTTTTCACAGACTGATCATGGGACTTTTTGTTACTGATGAAATATTTGGATTATGTGTATCTGTTCCTGAAAAGCTTAATCCAGCCTATATGTATGGCATGGTGCTTGTTGCATCCCCAGCCTGGGTTCTTGGAACCTACTTTGGTGTACTTTTTGGAAACATACTTCCAGCAAGCATCGTAAGTGCGCTAAGTGTCGGACTATATGGAATGTTTATTGCTATCATCATTCCACCAGCAAGAAAGAACAAAATTGTAGCTTGCGTTGTTGCTATATCTATGATTATAAGCTGCATATTCTCTTATGCACCTGTTGTCAGTTCGATATCATCTGGAACACGTATTATTATCCTTACAGTAGTTATTTCACTTGCGGCTGCTGTATTGTTTCCTGTTAAAGAAAACGACAATTCCGCTGATACAAGCCATGATACTGAATAAATTATCAAACTAAAGGAGCTAAAATAAATGCTTTTGCATAATACTTATATATACATACTTATAATGGCATTGGTAACATACCTTATCCGAACACTGCCACTTACACTTATCAGAAAAGAAATCAAGAATACAACTATCAAGTCTTTCCTGTATTATGTACCTTATGTAACACTTGCAGTTATGACATTTCCTGCCATACTTGAATCTACAAGCAGTGTTATATCCGCCGCTATTGCATTTGTGATAGCTGTTGTACTTGCCTGGATGGGAAAAAGCCTTTTTCAGGTTGCTATGTTTAGCTGTGCTTCTGTATTCATAGTTGAACTTGTTATGAGATTTATTGCTGGTTAATTGTATACTGTTATTATTCCGCACATTATGCTTATTTTCAATATAGCACTTATGTACTGTTTGATACTATAACAAACTGATAGCAATATACTAAAGGCAATATACTAAAGGCAATATACTAAAAAAAGCCCTGCTATAGTGATTACGGCTAATCAACTATAGCAGGGTTTAATAACTTCACAGAACCTTAAGTCAATTTATATCAGGGTTTATATTATGGAGGGTTCTGTATTATGGGCAAATCTTCTGATAAGCCTTGAAGTTATCAGCATATTAATCAAACCTTCTTATCTTTTATCATATAAGATAAGAGCAATCATCTCAACAGGCTCGTTACCTATCACCTCTATTCCATGACCTTCACCTGAACCTGTAAATGTAACATCTCCAGCTGTAACTGTCTTTATAACACCATTATCATTATACTTTGCTGTACCGCTTAATATATAATAGGTTTCTGACTCACCATTATGGATATGGTATCCTATAGCAGAACCTGGATATACTGTTGTATGTCCAAATACTCTGCCTGCTTTATACATCTCATCCTCTCCATTAAGAAGACTTCTTACAAGTATTTCTCCAGTTCCATTGAAGGGACTCGGTTTTTTATCATATATTTTATCATCTCTTTTACGAACCATATATATCTCCTTTCCTGTCAGTGCAGACTCATGTTTACATAATCAACATTACATAGCATAGACATCTGCTCTGACAGTATTTTCTTACTATATTTTTATCAATACACTTATACACCTTATTAATTTACTGTATCTATTGGGGGAATATTATTTATTATATTTCTTAGCCATATCATTAAATTCTTCTTCTATTCCAATATAGTAGTTAAGACCCATGTCAATCCACTTTGGCATATCTTCTTTTGGCATGCCACCCATATCGTGTTCATCATGGAATACAGTATTGCGGTCTTTTAAAGTTTCCTTACCATATACATACATACCAAACATAGATGCTTTCTCAAATACGTGACATGTTACAAAGTTAAATCCATAAGGAATAACATCATCAAGGTTAATATCTGCCTTGCCATTCTTACTCATAACATCCGGCCACATCTTCCAGCCCTTAACTTCCTTACTTACCTTTTCAGCTTCCTCTATAGTCTTAAGGCCAATAATAAGTGTCATAACATCAACACCCATATCCTTTGCCATAGCCTCAGCAGCCTTACATCTTTCAATAGCCTCATCTATACCATATTCAAGCTTACATTCTGTACGTGCTATAACTAAGAAATCTGTTCCCTTTGCAGCCTCAAGACTTGCTGCAACTTTTGCAAGCCATTTTTCTCTTGAAACAACTTCATGCTTGATATCTCCATCCTTATATCCGTTCATCATTGCAAAGCCCCATCTGTTCCAGCCTCTGATGCCTGTTGTATCATCGATAGTACAGCCTTTTGCTCCTGCATTTATAAGTCTTTTTATAAGTCTGTATGTAGTAAGTGGAGTATCTCCGAATCCATCATCTGCATCTACTATAAGTGGAAGTGATGAATAGTTACATATTCTTTCTGTTGACTGTACAAGGTCATCTGCTGTTATAAGACCAATATCCGGAAGACCTGCAATACTTTCTGCAAGCTGTCCACCACTTAACATAAGTGCCTTAAAGCCTGTGAGTTCCGCTGCTCTTGCAGTTCTACAGTCCCATACACATGGTGCAAATATCTGCTCGTTTTTTACTAATTCCTTAAATGATGTTGTTTCTTTCTTAATATACTCTTCTTTCATAATTCTTTATTCCTTTCTGTTGATACGTTTATAGTTTTTACTGATATTTTATAACACTTTAAGCTGCTATAGGATACATAATGTTACCAAGTACTAAGGCAAGTGCGAGTGCAAGTAATGTAATAACAACTGTTACTACGAATAAATATTTATAACCTTCCTTGTATGAAACTCCCGATATAGCAAGGACTGCAACGATACCGCCGCTATGAGGAAGACTGTCAAGACCTACAGATGCAATAACACCTATTCTGTGCATTATAGCTGGATTAACTCCCATAGCCATAAATGGTTCTGCAAGTACTGAAAGTGTTGTTGAAAGTCCTCCCATACCTGATGCATTAAGTCCACATAATAATGTAGTAGCAATACCAAATATAATAAGTGGATTACCACCTGATGTACTAAAGTTAAGAATTCCATTAACAATCTGGTTAAATCCTGGTGCTGCTTTAACTACTGAACCTATGGCTACTATAGCTGATGCATTGATAGTTGTAACTGCTGCACTGCTGACTGCATCTGTAAGCAGCTTCTGTACTCCTGTAATATTCTTAAAGAATAATATACAGCAAAGAACAATTCCTGATAAAAGTGCAACTGATATATCCTGTTTTAATACATTCAGTACAACTGCTACACATACGATAGGAAGAATAGCAAGTACTACATTAGGCAGCTTTCCATTTGCTTCCATCTCATCTGTCTTTGCAAGGACTTTGGATGTTTCTTCATCAACAATAAAGCCTTCTCCATTTTTCCTTGCTCTGTTTGACTCCCACATAAGATAAACCAGAATAAGTGCAAGTGTAAAAACGCCACATACAACACCAACTACTGGAGCTGCCATAGCATTAGTTGGAAGAAATGATGATGGAATAATATTCTGCACCTGAGGATTACCAGGTAACATTGTTACCCATGTGAATATACCAGCACCGATTGTTGCAGGTATAAGCTTTCTTGGCATATCAGCTTCCCTGAATACCGCAAGTGTGATTGGATAAAGTGCAAAACATGAAACCATGGCAGATACGCCACCATAAGTTAAAAGTCCACCAGCAATTACGATAGCTGGTATAGCAAACTTAACACCAAGCTTACCAATAATAAATGAAGCTATTGACCTTGCTGCTCCTGTAATATCCATGACCTTTGAAAGAATGGCACCTAACAACAGCATAAGCCATGATGATTTAACAAAGTTTGCAAATCCAGTCATATAATCACCTGTCATAGTTGATACAACTGGAAGTCTGCTGAAAAGTGCTATAAATATAACACTGATTGCCGCTGCATATACAACCGGCACTTTCTTTAATGTAAGGACTAGTAACAATGCAAGTCCTACGAGAATGATTATCATATCCATATGATTGTCCTCCTACAATTTCCTTTTAATCTTATAGCGTATGATTGATTATATTTACACGCTATTGGATCTGTACTAAATACTCTTATACAAATCTGTCATTGATTAAGAAATGCTAAATCCATGCTTTCATAATATGCGCGCTTATTATTACTTGCATTATTTGCATACCTCTTGTGTAACTGTAGTATACAACAGTTATTTAAGTTTGCGCAATGCTTAATTTTCTATAATTTTTTCATTATATTTTTGTGCATTTTTACCAATGCATTGTTTTGATTTTACATATAATTTCATATAAGTGTCCTTTTCAAATTATATTAAAATCCATAAAAACAAACATTATTTTTTAGATACACATCAATTCTTTAGCTACCTCACCAGCTTTTTTCTAAATGTTTTAACAATTTATCTGTTGCTAATCAGCTTATATTAGTGTAATATAATAGATGTATACATCAGTTATTAAACACGATACATTAAGAAACAATAATGTGTATTTTAACACATTATCATTCTCTAACATGCATTTATATTAAACGTAAAACATGAATAGAGAAAAATCTACGTAGAAACGGAGAATTATTATGGCAAATACAGAAAATATTTCCAAAAAGGGATTAAAAGAACAAACATACCTCACGCTAAAAGAAAGAATGGTTGATTGTGTATACCCACCTGGATCTCTTATTAACGAAGCACAACTTGCTGCTGATCTTAATCTCAGCCGTACACCAATAAGAGAAGCCATAAGCAAGCTTGAAATGGAAGGCTTTGTCCAGATTCTGCCTAAAAAAGGTATATACGTTACTAATATAACTTTCAATGATGTAATACAGGTTTTCCAGACACGACTAGAAATCGAACCAATAGCTCTTAAGCTTGCTGCTCCCCATCTTCCTAAAGAAGGGCTTACCCTATTCTGTCAAAAGTTCGAAGAACCTGTTACAGATATACATAACAGCTTCCGCCTTGATACTGCTATGCATCTTTTTATTATTGAACATTGTGGAAACAAATATATAATTGACATGATGCAGCGCGTTTTTGAGGAAAATACAAGGATAATAATTTCAAGTAAACAGAATCAGGCTCATATACATGATGCCAAGCATGAACATATGGAAATCCTTAACTTGCTGATTAATGATAAATATGCTGAAGCTGAGGCTGCCATGAGAACTCATATCGAGGAATGTAGAAGAGCTGCTCTGGATTACTTTTTAAACAATCAGGTATATACTTCATCAACAAATAGCTCATCTTATATAAAAGAACTTGAAAAATACTCTTAATATACAGATTATAAATATTATTGTATTAAAAATTGTTAAACCCCAGCCACATATGCACTAAGCATCTGTGGCTGGGGTTTAATAACTTAATCCGACATCTTTTTACAATCTATTTTTTCTTATAATTCGCAATTCCGAATATTGCACACAGCATCACCACTGCGAATATCATCCATCCAACAAGATATGATGTTCCAAGCTTTGCAAATGTATCGTAATATCCCTTAAGATATACAATTACAATAATCGCCGGAAGTATATAACTCATATAGAACCTGAAACATTCAGGGAACTTTATGCCCTTACCTGTATTAGCTTCCTGTCTGAAGCCTTCCCAGCCCCAGCCATTCTTCTTTGTACAGAATAACACGAATATCATACTTCCAAGTGGAAGAAGATTATATGATACAAGGAAATCTTCAAGATCCATAATACCAGTTCCTGGACCAAGTGGTTCAAAACCTGAAAGCACATTAAAACCTAATACTGCTGGAACTGAAAGCAGCGACATAAATATAATATTCCACAGCACTACCTTTTTTCTTGAATAACCCTTAAGGTCTATGTAAAACGAAATAATATTCTCGAATACAGCTATAACCGTTGAAAGCGCCGCAAACGACATAAATATAAAGAATGCTGTTCCCCATACTCTTCCACCAGCCATGCTGTTAAACACATTCGGAAGTGTCTTAAAAAGCAGCGAAGGACCTGCATCAGGCTGTACTCCAAATGAAAAACATGCTGGTATAATAATAAACCCAGCCATAAGTGCAACGAATGTATCAAGTACTACTATGTTAACAGCTTCGCCACCTATGGTTCTATCCTTCTTCATGTAGCTTCCGAAGATTTCCATAGCACCAATACCTACACTAAGTGTAAAAAATGCATGTGTCATGGCATCGAATATAACAGGACCTATACCTCTTGTCTTAATAGTATCAAGATTAGGAACAAGATAAAACTTAACACCCTCAGATGCGCCTGGTAAAACAAGCGAATGTATCGCAAGCACAACAATCAGCACTATAAGACATGACATCATTACCTTTGTTATCTTTTCAATACCCTTTTCCAGTCCAAGTGCACATACCCCAAAGGACAACAATATCGCTATCATCATCCATACAATCATGACTCCAGGATTACCTAACATATTGCCAAACTCTGCGGTTATCTGCTCTGAACTGACACCTGTAAGTGAGCCGCTTGCTTCCTTGAAAGCATAATAAAGCATCCATCCTGCTACCATAGTATAGAAAGCCATAAGAATATAACTTCCAACTACTGATACCCACTTAAAGTAATGCCACTTACTTCCCTTTTTCTCTAGTACCTCAAACGCTCTGGCTGCACCCTTTCCGCTTCCTCGTCCTATCGCAAACTCAGCACACACAATAGGAAAACCAAGAATAGCAAGGAACACAAGATATATCAGTACAAATGCTGCTCCTCCGTTAATTCCACATATGTATGGAAACTTCCATACATTGCCAAGCCCTACTGCACATCCGGCTGACACAAGTATAAACCCTAAACGTGAGCCAAACTTTTCTCTTTCTTTCAAAACTCAACCTCCAATATTTCACTGTTGTATATTTATTACAATATTCTGCATAACTAATTGCATATAGCTAACGTGCCATAGCCGCCTTAACAAGATGCTTTGCAAGCACAGATGTAGTAACTGAACCAACTCCACCAGGAACAGGTGTTGCTGCTGCTGCGATATCGCTTATAGCATCAAAATCAACATCACCACATAAATTGCCCTCGTCATCTACATTAATACCTACATCAATGACAACTGCGCCATCTGCTACATATTCCTTCTTAATCATACGTGCAGAACCTGCAGCCGCAACAAGTATCTCAGCGTTCTTACATGTACCTGCCATGTCAACTGTCTTTGTATGACATACTGTAACTGTTGCATTGCGCTTCATAAGAAGCATAGAAACAGGTTTTCCTATAACAAGACTTCTTCCTACAACTGTTACCCTTTTACCCTTTATATCAATACCAGCATAATCTAACATCTCAATGACTGCCTCTGCTGTACATGGTGCATATCCACTCTCATCACCGGCATATACCTTAGCTAAGTTAAGAGGTGATATACCATCAAGATCCTTTCTTGGATCTATTTTGTTTTCAATCTGCTTTTCATCAAGCTGCTTTGGAAGTGGTCTTAACATAAGAATACCATCTATGTCAGGATTCTCGTTAATCTTATCGAACTCAGCCTGAAAGGTATCATTATCTATATCAGCATCAAATGTATATGTTGTACATCTGACTCCTACCTTATCCATCTTTTTAACAGCTCCTCTTTCATATGAGCAGTCATCTGGTCTTTCACCAACCCTGATAATAGCAAGGTGTGGAAGTGGACCTTCTATACTTTTAACCTGTTCCATAAGCTTTTCATTAATGGCATTAGCTACTGGAAGTCCTTTTAATATCTCCATTATCTATATATCTCCATATTTGTTATTTAAACATATTTTATTTTATTGTGATTTTAATCATAATTACAACTACACATATATGTCTGGCTATCTCACACAATCCATAACTCTGTCATACACCTCATCTGCCATCTGATTACCTCTGATGATAAGCTCATCTGTCCTTGTATTCATATCATCTGCCACATCAGTGTCCTTCATAAGCTTTGTATTTATGTATACATTAAGTGAAGCTCCGTTGAGTGCTGCCTTACACATCTGTACACCTACTCCCGCATCACTTATAGCTAATCTGCTGCCAATAACAGATATCCTGTCTATAAGTCCAATAGCTTCAACTATAACCTCCATCATGGAAAGTGGTGCTTCACTTGCTGCTATAAGCGCTTTTTCCATAACCTCTTCACGATGCTTTAACTGCTCATCAGTATCTTTAGGAAGACCATACGCCTCCGATAAAGGCTTGAAAGCTTTGGCATCCTTATCCATACATTCTGCCAGTTCTTTAGTCAGGTCATTTGCACGTACTATAAGCTTTTCAATTTCATCCTGATATTCGGCATATTTTTTCTTTCCTGTTGTAAGTGCAAGAACCATGTTACCAAGTGACATGCCAACTGCTGCAACATAACCACATGCACCGCCTCCACCTGGAACTGGTTCCTTTGATGAAAGCACATTAAGGAATTCATTCATATTCATATCTGTCATCATAACTCTTTCTCCTTTACATACCATTATTCTGCCAGTATCTGAAATGCTGTATTTTATTTAACTATAATTCAATCTCTCCTGTAAACACGGTAGCTGCAGGACCTTCCATATATATATCCCCGCTTTCTTCATCCCATGTTATCTTAAGATCTCCTCCTAGAAGGTGAACTGTTACATCCTTACTGTCACACATGCCATTAAGAACTGTAGCAACAACTGTCGCACATGTTCCTGTTCCACATGCGAATGTCTCACCAGAACCTCTCTCCCACACTCTCATGTTAAGAGTTTTTCTGTCTAATACCTGTACGAACTCTGTATTGATTCTTTCTGGAAATGCCTTATGATTCTCAAAGTATGGTCCAACCTTTTCTATATCGAATTTTGTTATATCTATATCATTATCAAGATATACAATATCATGTGGGTTGCCCATAGATACACCTGTTATATCATATGATTTTCCATCCACCAGTATTGCTTCATTAATAACTGCATTTTCCACATTATCAAGTGCTTTAACAGCAAGCGGACACAGTGTGGCATCATTCTTATATGTATTCCTGTAAGCTGCCTTATATTCTACTAAAGCATTAACATCTACAGGTACCTTTGAAGCCTCAAGTTCCGGTTTTCCCATATTAACTACTACAGAAGCTACCTTGCCATCATCTCCAACGTTTAACTTAAGTATCTTAATACCTGCCAATGTCTCTACATTGACTGTTGTCTTATCTGTAAGACCATTGTCATATACGTACTTTCCTACACATCTTATTCCATTTCCACACATCTGTCCCTGTGAACCATCTGCGTTATACATCTCCATAAAAACGTCTGCCTTATCAGACGGCTTTATAAGTATAAGTCCATCAGAACCTATTCCAAAATGTCTGTCACTCACCCTTACAGCCACCTCTGATGGGTTTGCCAGAGGTAACTTAGTGCAATCCACATATACATAATCATTGCCTGCACCCTGCATCTTTGTAAACTTCATATCAATCTCCATTTCTTTATGTGAAAATGATTATTCTATTGAATATAATTATTCTCACACTTAATATTCTATATTATGATACCAGGGTCAAAATGTCTAAACCCACATGAGCTTGCTCATAGGTGGGTGAAAGACCTTGGGACCCCGACATCATACTATGCTGTAATGTCGGTCTTAGAAGGTATTCAAAGCCTTACTGATGTATACCTTAACTACACTTCTGTACCTACACATCTGCATATATACTTAACACCATCGTTGCTGACTCAACCATAGTGTTACCGCTATCCATACTACACTTCTGGATATACCTGAACGCATCCTGCTCTGTCATATTATTTCTTTCCATAAGCAGATGCTTTGCGTTATCTATTATTTTCTGTTCTTTGGGACTTCTCTGCCTTGGTGTTGTACGGGCCTTTCTTCTTTTTCTTATCTGAGACTGCAGCATAATCTCTATGGTAGATAACAGATCATTTACCTTGATAGGCATAGCTACACATACAACATTGCTATCCTGACAGTCCTCCCACAGATTCTGTGATGCAACAAGCAGCAGTTCAAAGCTTTTAGGCTTATATTCGCATAATTCAGAATAAATCATATTATCTGAAAGCTTATAACCACTTATAATGATACCGTCAGACAGTGCATCTGCCTGATTGATAACCTGTGCCCCACTTGTACAAGGAACTGCCACATCATATCCCTTACGAACCAGGAGACTTCTTACAGACCTTGCCTCCTCTATCTTCGGAAATGCAACAATCAATGTAGACATATTCTAACCTCGTATATTAAAACTTATAAAGATATTCATCGAGCTCCCACTGTGTAACCTGAGTCTTGTAATCATCCCATTCCTTTAGCTTGGCTTCTGTATACTTTGTTGTAATATGCTCTCCAAGAACACCACATATAAACTTATCCTCATTAAGATACTTTATCGCATCATAAAGGTTATCTGGCAGTATTTCTATTCCTGCATCTTTTCTTTCCTCTTCTGTCATCTCAAATATATTGCAGTCAACACTGGCTGGAACCTCCAGCTTATTCTTAATACCATCAAGACCTGCCGCAAGGCATGTAGCAAGTACAAGGTATGGATTAGCCGAAGGATCAGGATTTCTAAGCTCCACCCTTGTTCCATTTCCTCTTGAAGCTGGTATTCTTATAAGTGGACTTCTGTTAGTTACTGACCATGCTATATATACAGGTGCTTCATAACCTGGCACAAGTCTTTTATATGAGTTAACAAGTGGATTAGTAATAGCTGTCATACCCTTTGCATGCTTCATGACACCCGCTATGAAATGATATGCATCCTCTGATAATCCAAGCTTATCACTATCATCTGCAAATATATTCTTTCCATCCTCTGTAGCAAGAGACATATTAACATGCATTCCAGAGCCGTTAATACCATACTTTGGCTTAGGCATAAATGTTGCATACAATCCATGTCTTTTAGCTATAGTCTTTACTGTAAGCTTGAATGTCATAATATTATCTGCTGTCTTTAAAGCTTCATCATATCTGAAATCAATCTCATGCTGCGCTGGTGCAACTTCATGATGGGAAGCCTCTATCTCAAAGCCCATATCTTCAAGAGTAAGCACCATATCACGTCTTACATTCTCTCCAAGGTCTGTAGGTCCTAAATCAAAATAACCTGCCTTTTCATGGGAAAGTGTTGTTGGAAGTCCATTATCATCTGTATGGAAAAGGAAAAACTCACATTCCGGTCCAACCTCGAATATATATCCCATATCCTTAGCTTCATTAATCACTTTCTTAAGTATCCATCTTGGATCACCCTCGAATGGCTTACCATTTGGTGTATATACATCGCATATAAGTCTTGCAACCTTTCCCTGCTGTGGTCTCCATGGAAATATTTCAAATGTATCATAATCCGGGTACAGATACATATCAGACTCTTCTATCCTTACGAAGCCCTCTACTGAAGAACCATCAAACATACATTTGTTATCCAGTGCTTTGCCAAGCTGGCTTGAAGTAATAGCCACATTCTTTAGCACTCCAAACATATCTGTGAACTGAAGTCTGATAAACTCAACATCCTCTTCCTCTACCATTCTAAATATATCCTGCTTAGTATATTTCATATAGTAACCATCCTTTCCTGCTGTACGCACGCATACTAGGATTAATATACTACAGAATACATTTACTTGTATACATACTTTCTTAAAAAACTAATATTATTAAGTAATTATTACCCATTATATGTGCATATATTATACCAATTATATATGTCATTTTATATAACGGAGAAACCTTATGAATAGAATCAATAGCAAAAACAGCAGCAATGCTGTCAGCAATATTAAAAATATAACCCACCTTAAGCTGTCTGTACTCTTATCCTCCATACTTCTCATGCTTGCCTTTGCTTTTTTTATCTACGCAAGCTTTAACCCTAAAGACACTGCTGCCAGTTCTAAAAAACCTGTTTACTCTGATTCTGGTTCCAATTCTGGTTCTAATTTGGGTTCGGATTCCGTTTCCAATTCTGGCTCTGATTCTAGTTATAACTCTGATTCTGGTTCGGATGGTATAAATGGCGGTTCTATCAAAGGAAACTGTGTCGCTGGCAAGAAAGCACTTCCTATATACTGTATACAGACTGATGAAAAAAAGATATCTATATCATTCGATGCCGCCTGGGGTGCTGATGATACGATAAAGCTGCTTGATATTCTTGATAAGCACAATGTCAAGACAACATTTTTTATGACAGGCGGCTGGGTTTCTACATATCCTGATATGGTTAAAGAAATATATAACAGAGGTCACGACCTCGGCAATCATAGCGAGAATCATAAGGAAATGAGCAAACTGAGTGCCTCTGAACAGAAAGAAGAAATAACCGCAGTTGATAATAAAATCAAAGAACTTACAGGATATGACTGCTTTCTATTCAGACCACCTTATGGTGACTATAATTCACTGCTTATCAACACCGTATATGGCTGTAACCACTATCCTGTGCAGTGGGATGTAGACTCCCTTGACTGGAAAGACTACGGCGTTGACAGCATAATAAAAACCGTCACCAGACATAAAGCTCTTGGTAACGGTTCTATAATTCTTATGCATAATGGTGCGAAGTTCACTGCCGAAGCCCTTGATACAGTACTCACAATCCTTGAAGAACAAGGCTATGAGATTGTTCCAATATCCCAGCTTATCATCCGCGAGAACTTCCATATGGATGGAACTGGACGGCAGATTGAGGATTGACTGCTGATTATAACTATTAATTATCTATTCCTAAGTCATATATAATGATGTCGGGGTCAAAAGCCCCCGACTTTGATAGCCTGCATACATAAATCTAAGCGACTTTATTATTATAATCTGTGACAAATACCTCACTTGCTATTGCTCTTGCTGCCTCTACAATCTTCTCAAGACGAACCATAACTTCATCTGAAAAGTACTTTTCACCGCATTCCTCACATTCCTCACATGGAACATTTTTTATTATGATTATGCAATCATCAAAAGTAACAACATGTGTCGTTACTGATGGTCTCGTTGTCTTACATCTACAATAAAAACACATATTTATCGTTCCCTCCTTGTCTTCATATCTAGTTCGAACTTATCTGTATTAGGATAATCTCTTCAAGAAAATTATACAACTTAATCGCATTTTCTTAATGCGTTAAATATACATTATAGAAACTTACATCTATATCCCCCTGTAAATGTTTCACCTCCTGCCAGCTCATTGCCCCATTCTCTGGCAGTAAGACTGCCGTCTGAGTCTATGGCATCTGTCCTTCCGTACCATGGTTCTATACACACGAAAGGTACTCCTTTTCCTGCTGCTGACCATAGTCCGAAAACAGGAGCCTTAAACATAACTTCTACAACTGGTTCACAATCCTTACTTAAGCTCACGCTCTTAATCCCACTGTTTTCAACAATTAGAGCATCTTTATCAAAAAACTCCTTTGTGATTGTAACATTGTTGTTTACAAGCTTAAGATAATGTTCCTCTGGCATAAGAAGTCCATCCTCTGATAACAGTTTATAAGCCACCTTATCATCCTCAGTATCAAATCTTATCTGCGCGCCGATGGCATTATCGCCGCACACAAATGCCGGATGTCCGCCTATACTAAAATACATAACATCATCACCAGTATTCTTTACTTCCCATATCGTGCTTATATTATTTCCACTAAGTCTATGAGTTATCATCAGTTCAAAATCAAAAGGATACTTTTGCTTTGTTTCTTCACTTGATATAAGCTTCATTATTATCACATTATCTTCCTTATGGACCAATGTGAATTCAGAATCTCTTGCAAAGCCATGCTGTGTCATATGATATTCTTTTCCTTTATATACAGAAGTATCATTCTTATATCTTCCTACAAGTGGAAAAAGAACTGGTGTATGTCTTTTCCATGCATCCGGATTGCCGTTCCATATATACTGCTTTGAATCCTGCTTTCTTACTACAGATATTATCTCACATCCTTTAGAATCAATTATTACATCAAAATCGTCATTATAAATTTTATACTGCATACTCTGTTACCCTCTCACTATATTCTAATCAAAATACTATTTATTATAAACGAATCAGAATGTATCCTGACCCTTACATCATTTTAACATAATAATTGCTTTAATTACAATTATTACTATTGCTCATTATTTACGTGCTCATTATATATATCGTATATATTCATTGTATACATAAACAGGAGATATGCAGTCATCCCGCATATCTCCTGTTTGTTGTTACTATAATATTGGAAAGTTTTTATACTAATCACTTAGTATGTTTATTTTATGATGTGAGTATCACACTTACATCATATTATACAGGCACAAATGTATTCTGCCAGCATAAGCTTATTTCTTGTAACCGAATTCTGGAATTTCGCTCCATCTGTTACGGAAGTAGTGTGCTACCATCTTAGGCTTTCTATCCCTTGTGAATAAGCCCTTCTTGTTACCCTGTACTCTGAGTAAGCTCTGGCTCGTAGCAAAATCTGCAAAGTTCCAAGCCTGCTCACCAACTACGAATTCGAATTCATCAAATACCTTATTGTTCATCTCATAATACTCTACCTGATATTCCTCTGTATACATAACAGATGTTGTATCGTGAAGTCCACTGACAGTATCTGCACCATATTCTGTAAACATTACTGGTTTTCCAAGCTTGCCCCAGTCTGAAAGTTCCTTGCGAAGTCCTTTTTCAGAGATTTCAAGGTCTGGTCCACCAAAATACCAGCCATAATAACGGTTAAGGCATATAACATCGCTTAATTTAGAAGAACAATCAGTATCAGCAGTTGTTCCCTGAACACTTACTAATGTGCAAGGACGTTTCTGTGGATCGATTTCTTTTGCAAGGTCAAACAATGGTTTAAAGTAATCATATGCGCCCTCTGCTGCTGAGTCAGGCTCATTCGCAATACTCCACATAACAACACAGGCATGGTTCTTATCTCTTGAAATAAGGTCTCTTATAACATCCTTATGATGCTCCTGTGTCTGAACTCCGTGTTCTTTATCAAATGTACCGATTCTTTCTCCGCCGAAGTTAGCACCGCCACCAAACTGAAGATTAACACCTACAGCTGTTGTTTCATCAATAACAACGATACCTTCCTCGTCACATAATCTCATCATCTCTTCACTGTATGGATAATGGCTTGTTCTGAAGCTGTTAGCATGCTGCCACTTCATAATAGATATATCCTTTGTGTTCATAGGAAGATTAATTCCTCGTCCGTTAGGGAATGTATCTTCATGCTTTCCATAACCCTTAAAGTAGAATGGCTTTTCATTGATAAGGAACTTAACTCCATCTACTCTTACACTTCTTACACCATAAGGAAGTGTATAAACATCTTCTCCTGCTGTAACCTTTATCTGGTAAAGATAAGAATTTAATGGCTGCCAAAGCTTTACATTCTCAAGTTCAATCTTTCCCTGTGTTCCTGCTGCCTCTGCAACTTTATTGCCTTCAGCATCAAATACCTCAATCTTGCAAGCTGTGCTGTCCTTATCAACACCCTCAATATCAACATCATAGTTAAGTACTGCTGATGGTGCTTCCTTTCCAAAGTCAATATCTGATGTTACTGTAATATCATTGATATAGGTCTTAGGTGTTGTATATATCTTAACTGGTCTTGTGATACCGCAGTAGTTAAAGAAGTCAAAGTTAGGATTGTTCTGAGGCTTTTCAGCTGCTCCTGCACCCATTCCGCCCATCAGACCGCTCATCATATTAGCCTTACCACCAACTGGAAGAGTTGTGTAATCTATAACATTATTAACTGCGATTGTAAGAAGATTATCGCCATCCTCTAACACATCATTTAACTCAACCTCAAATGGAAGGAAGCCACCCTTATGCTCACATATTAAATTACCATTAAGATAAATCTTTGCGTAATGTGTTACTGCTGCACATCTTAATACGATTCTCTGGCTCTTTACATATGATGGAACTGAAATGTTTCTCTGATAGAATACCCATCCGTAATGATCCCTGAAATCTGCTCCTTCCTTTAAATCATTGTAAGAAGCTGGAACAGGCATAGTGTCTGCATCCTTTAATGGTGCTTCATACCATTTCTCATCAAAGCCCTTGCCATTGTCTAACTTAAAATCCCATACTCCACTTAAGTCACTTAATAATCTTGATTCTGTTAATATTGGATATAACATAATTAATTCCTCCTGTGATTTTAATAATTTTGTATAATAATTTTATTGTCCCGCACTACGCATTTTCATTTCTCTTAATTCTAAGCTTCTCTGCATTCTCTTCAACTCTCTTCTTATTAAGAGGATATAAGAACCATAAAGCAAGTAAAAGTAATATCATTCCTCCTGCTGGAACAAGACATGTAATATTATATATTCCATCTACTACCTTTGTATCAAATGCTGTTGCTGAATTATATCCTATTATTGAAAGAAGCACACCTGATAAACCTGATGAACAAGCCTGTCCAAGCTTTCTTGCAAATGAATATACTGAATAAATTGTTCCGTCCTGACGAACTCCTGTCTGAACCTCTGACTCGTCAATTACATCTGTGATCATAGCCCATATTACCATGTTGAACATTGAAGTTCCTATTGTAGCTACGATTATCAAGCCTACCCATACCCATACATTGTGTGTATGGATTATGAATAATAGTATGAAGGAAGCTGCACTTATAAAGCATCCTATCATTGATAATTCTTTTTTACCTATCTTTGAAGCAAGCTTTACTATAAAGGTTGAAAGTGCAAGTATAACAACTGTTCCTGCAAGACTTGCTATAGACATAGCCTTTATATTTCCAAAGTAATTAGGATATACATAAGCATTCATGTTGCTTAATGATAACTGTGCAAGTAAGAATACTAATGCACATACAATAATTCCTATTAATGACTTGTTATGAACAAGCTGCTTAATAAGTTCCTTAAATGAGAACTTCTGTGTATTCTGTTCTACCTTAACTCTTTCTGTTGTCATATGATAGCAGAGCATATAACATATAACTGCACCTATTGAGCAGATTAATGCTCCAATCATCATCTTTTCACCAGATAATACTGAATTACCGGCTGCATCTGTATAATATACTACAAGTGGTAATATAACACCAATAGCTGTCTGTGCAAGTGTTGCACCAATTGTTCTCCAGTTAGAAAGTGATGTTCTGTCTGTTGGGTTATCTGAAATTGCAGATGCCATTGAACCATAAGGAATATTAACTCCTGTGTAACATACGCTTCCCCAGAGAAGATATGTGAAGAACATCCAGAATATCTTAAATCCCATTGGCATTCCCTTAAAATATGTTGCATACATCAGAAATGAAGCAACTGCAACTGGTCCACACATACGTCTTATCCAAGGAGCAAACTTACCTTTCTTACCAGGTCTGCTTCTGTCAACTATCTGTCCCATTGTTACATCTGTTACTGCATCCACGAATCTTGCTGCCATCATCATAAGTCCTACAAGGGCTGCTGAAACACCCATAACATCTGTGTAGAATTTAAGTAAAAACATTGCTGATAACAAAAATGTAAAATCATTACCAAAATCGCCAAACATATAGCCCAGCTTATCTTTTAGCCCGAAAGGCTTTACCTTTCCATTAGTATCATTCATTATACATCCTCCATTTCTGTACATACACTTCTTATATGCAATATGTACACCTTATATTTTTGCGTTGAATTCTTTTAAAGACCGTCTTTAAATATTTGTTTGCACCCCTTTGTGTGCTTGTTTTCTATGGTCTTATAATAACTTTTTTATACATTTTCTGTTATTACTATATTCAGTATTTATCGTACAATTTTTACCTGTCCAATTTTTATACTAAAAATTATACCCTTTTACATTTAAATTATACTAACATGTCAGTTGCACCTCTATTAACATGTTAGTATTCTTATTTGTGACATGTTAGTTTTTTAGATTTATAATTGTTACATACATTAAATATATGTTTCACGCTCATATCATAATTTTAAAAATTATTTTAAAAATAATAATTAATAGATAATATTTTATACAACTTATGATATAATATGATGTGAGTGTCAAAAGTAAATTTTGCCACTCACTGATGTATCAGGATTGCTACATTGCTATGCAATTCACGCAATCCTTAAACACCTCAAACTTTCATAAAATGCCGTATTCACGACATTTTATTCCGTTTTCGGTGTTTAGCGTGTCCCAAGTAAAAAAGTCTTTTTCTGCAAGCAGAAACGACTTTTTATACTTTTGACACTTACATCATAATATGATGTGATAATACAACGCAAATACATAGCTTTGGGGGATATACATGGAATACAAAATATATTTAGATTATACAATCGAGCTTTTATCGCAAATAAAAATCCCATCCTACATTATTGACACTCCTTACATATGGGATAATCAAATTGATGGTGGACTTAGAAATAACATTTTCAACCAGAATGCTTATAAGAATAATGAAGAAAATTTCAGCCAGTTCATCAAATCCTATAACAGGGATAATACTGCTTTATTTATACATGACAGCTTTTCATGTGAATATATACATATTAAGCTTCCTGACAGCGAAAGAATATTCATAGCAGGTCCATTCTCCTTTGAAAGATTCACTAACCAGAGAATACTTGACCTATGCTCTTACAATTCAGTTCCTGTGCAGTATAATGAGTTTATGCAGCTGTACTACTCTGCTCTGCCAGTATTTGCTGATGAACGCTGCATTACAGCGATTATAAGCTGCCTTTGCAGCAAGCTTTGGGGTAACAATTATACTATTGAAAAAAAACATGTACTTAATAAAAATTCAACTCCATATATGTATAAAGAAGAGGCACCAGAGCCTACAAAAAAATCTGTCGAAGCTCTGGAAACACGCTATAAAAATGAAGCATTTCTTATGGAATGTATAGCACATGGAGATTACAGATCTATTGAAAATATGGAGCGTCTTAACTCTTCTGATATAAAGCCACGCTTATCTGACTCAATACGTGACAGAAAGAATTTCATGATCATACTAAATACAATCTGCCGTAAAGCTGCACAGACTGCATATATACATCCGGTACATCTTGATGAAATATCGCGCAAATTTGCAATTAAAATTGAAGACTGCACATCAATCGCACAGCTTGAAGTATTAGAAAATGAAATAACAAGAAAATACTGTCTTCTTGTCCAGTCACACTCATTACGGACATATAGCAAGCCTATACAGAATATAATCAACTATATATCCTTTAATCTCACAGCTGATTTAAGCCTTAACGCTTTATCGGAAGAGTTTATGTTAAACAGCAGTTATTTATCAACGCTCTTTAAAAAAGAAACCGGAGTAACTCTGACGAATTTCGTAAACAATAAAAGAATCGAGCATGCAATATACCTGCTAAACACAACACAGTCAGCTATTCAGGATATTGCCGCACAATGTGGCATTAACGATGTGAACTACTTTACCAAGCTTTTTAAAAAGCTTAAAAACATGACTCCTACGCAATACCGCGAAATGATACAACACAAATAAGCTATAAATCAAAAAAGACTGACGTAATGATAATATGATGCAAGTGGCAAATTTCACTTTTGACACTCACATCATAATATATTACGTCAGTTTTTTTCAAAATATTCCGGATATATTCCCTTAAGCTTATCAAGCTCATTAAATATTCTGCTTATATGTGCCTTTATAACACGAAGATACATTCTCTTATCTTTATTTTTTATTGCTTCTATAAGCATTTCATGTTCATCATTGGTCTTTGCGCTTATGCTTTTATTCAGTTCTGCAAGATACCTTATTCTGTTATAATGACTCATCTGTGTCTGGATTATATTCATGGCAAGCTTTTCACCGGAACATTCGTATATCAACTTATGAAATTCATTATCTATCTCTATTCTTGGAATATTTTCCACTTCTTCGTTATAGTTAATAAGACGGTTATTAAGCTGTGTCATCTTATCAAGCATGTCATCGCTGGCGTTTTCAAATATTGCATCCACCATTCCAATCTCAAGACTTTTTCTGACAAACCATTCCTGCTCCGAACGCTTACAGTTAATACAGGCTACATATGTTCCGGACTGTGGTATGATTTTTAAAAGTCCCTCTTTTTCAAGATTAACTATTGCCTCTCTTGCAGGTGTTCTTGATACATCATATCTTAAAGCAATCTTCTGGGCACTTATAGAATCTCCCGGAAGCAGCTTAAAATTCATTATATCATATTTTAATTTTTCATATGTTTCTTCGTTTAATGATTTCTCCATAGCTGTACAACCTTTCTGTATATTGATATAACTGTTCCTTTTTCAGGAAATAATCTTTATGATGATATCTATAGCTGCAGATATAGCCGTTTTTTACATCATATAACAAAATACCGCCCAGAGCTTGTATAACAGATAAGTTCCAAGCTCTGAACGGCAATATATTTATATATTAAAGATACTTCTTAAGTGTTTCTCTTACAGCGCCTTTTCCTGATATTTCTTCTACAAATATCTCTTCAACCTTATCACCGATTCCTGCTTCGTATAAATTTATACCAAATATATTAGCATTTGACAACAAATTCTTCAACTGGCCCGTGTAAGATGATGGCTCACCCCATATAATACCTTTAATCTGGTCTTTTAATTCATCAGCCATAGGATCTGGTGATAACTCAAAAGCAGCACCATCATCATCCACTCCAAGAAGATATCTGCACCATCCGGCAATTGCAAGCGGAATAGCCGTAAGTGACTTTGCACTTCCATCTTTAGCAACATATGCCTTGATTGTTTCTCCATATCTTATTCCAACCTTCTGTGAAGTGTCTGTTGCTATTCTTTGTGGTGTATCCGGCATAAATGGATTAGGTATACGGACATTAATAACCTCATCCGCAAACTTCACAGGATCTATAATTCCTGGATTAGTAACAACTGGCATTCCCTCAACCAGTCCTATTCTTCTTACAAGCTCTGAAAGTTCTTTATCCTTCATCTCATCAGCTATCAGATCATAGCCTAATACACAGCCATAAACAGCTAGTGCTGTATGCAATGGATTAAGGCAGGTTGTAACCTTCATTCTCTCCACCTTATTAACTGTATCCCTGTCTGTCATATATACACCAGCCTTTTCAAGCTGTGGTCTTCCATTAGGGAATCTGTCCTCTATAACAAGATACTGTGGTCCCTCTGCATTAACAAAAGGAGCTATATAAGTTCTCTTAGATGTAATAACTGGTGCCATAGCTTCAACGCCAGCATCCTCCAATGCCTTTGCAACTGAATCTGCTGGTCTTGGAGTAATCTTATCTATCATAGACCATGGGAATGATATTGTATTCTCATCATTGACATACTGAACAAAATCTTCTCCAACAAAGCCCTTCTTTGCCCATTCACTTACCATTTCTGTTACTGAGTTTCTTAACTTTTCACCATTGTGTGAGCAGTTATCCATAGATACAACAGCTAAAGGTGCCTTGCATGTATTAAATCTTTCTAATAAAAGAGCAGCTACAACTGCCATAGCAGATGATGCCTTATCTGGTCCATTATCAATATCACTCTTGATGAATGGGAAAAACTCTCCCTTTGCATCATGAAGCGCATATCCCTTTTCTGTTATTGTAAATGAAACCATCTGAAGCTGCGGACTTGCAAATATTGTCTTTAATCTTGACCAGTCTGCTTCTACTGATGACTGTGCCTTAACAGCCTCTGTAAGTGAACCAAGCACCTTCTTATCTGTACTTCCATCTTCCTTTAATGTAACAGCCATAACAAGATTGTCAAATGGTGTGTATATCTTATCAACAACATCATAATCAAATGTTTCAACACAAGTGATTCCTTTATCTGATAATCCCTGCTCGAGCAGCGAATCTGCTATACCACCTATAAAAATCCTGAAAATATTACCTATTCCAAAATGAACCCATGCAGGTGCTTCCTTTGTTGCTGTGGCAACTTTCCCAACATCATATGATGGAAGCTTTATCCCTGCCTTTTCCCATTCTTTTTTATCTTTAATACCTTCTATAGAAAGCTTCATAATAATCCTCCATTCTTGCGCTGTTTCTCAGCATAAATTAATCAATTGATATATGCCTGAAACGATTTATCTTTCTGACTTAACAATAGCCTCCCATAAGCCATTAAGATATGTCGCTCCTAATGCTCTGTCATAAAGGCCATAACCTGGCATAGCTACCTCATCCCATATCATTCTTCCGTGATCTGGTCTGATTGCACCATCAAAGCCTGTATCGTGTAAGGTCTTAATGATCTTATACATATCCATAGAGCCATCTGTTGATAAATGTGCAGCCTCCTCAAAATCTCTTGGAGAATTATACTTAAGATTTCTTACGTGTGCGAAAGGTATTCTTCCTCTGCAGGCTTTAATAATCTCACAGATGTCGTTATTCTGGTTAGAACCAAATGAGCCTGTACAAAGTGTGATACCATTATAAGGCTTATCAACTGCATCAAGAAGCTTTGTAACAGAATCCTTACCTGTCATGATTCTTGGAAGTCCGAATATAGGCCATGCTGGATCATCCGGATGGATACCCATCTTGATATCATACTTCTCACATACAGGTCCGATAGCTTCAAGGAAATATACAAGATTGTTAAAAAGCTTATCAGCATCTACATCCTTATACATATCAAAAAGCTCTTTAAGATGATCAAGTCTTTCTGGCTCCCAGCCTGGCATAACGAAACCGTTAGACATCTTTTCTACTGATTCCTTCATGTGTTCTGGATCGATCATATCTACTGTATCCTGATTATAAGCAAGAACTGTTGAACCATCCTCTCTTACTCTTGCAAGCTCAGAACGTGTCCAGTCAAATACTGGCATAAAGTTGTAACATACCATATGAATATCTGCTTCACCAAGTGCCTGTAATGTCTTGATGTAATTATCAATATGCTCATCTCTCTTAGCTGTGCCAATCTTAATGTCATCTGAAACATTAACTGACTCTATACCTGCTATTCCTAAGCCTTCTGCTTCAACTACCCTCTTAAGCTCTGCAATCTCTTCTGGCAGCCATAACTCCCCTGCCTGCTTGCCAAAAAGTGTTGTAATAACATTCTTAACCCCCGGAATCTGTCTTATCTGCTTAAGTGTTACACTGTCATATCCTGGTCCATACCATCTTAATGTCATATCCATAATAAAAAATCCTCCTTAAATAAAAAATGAGCATCCACCTTTTATGTTACCCATTAACTGTGGCAGCCATAACAAATATATCATTACTGTTACAGCATTTCTTTGTTGATAATATACTAACATGTTAGTTCTAACATGTCAATATATTTATTTGATTTATTTTATATTCTTATATGTTTTTTAAAAAAACAGGAGCTTTTGATGTTCTTATCAAAAGCCCCTGCTTTCATGCCTGCGGATTATTCTTTTATTTATCTGTCGTTGTTCATTCTCCAGTCTATACATCTTTGCAGATATTCAACGTATTCAGGATTCTTACACATACCTTTGCCAGGATTATCTGATATCTTGGCAACATCCATTCCGTTACACTTTGTCGTTTTCATAACGATATTAAGTGCTGGAACCTTCGTATCATTACTGATATACGTTCCTATTCCAAATGCTACCTTTGCCCTGCCATTAAAATATCTATACAGCTTGTCAGCCCTGTCAAAATCAAGACTGTCACTAAATAACAGAGTTTTATTTCTTGCATCTATTCCAAGACTCTCATAATGCTTAAGCATTTTCTCCCCCCATGCATAAGGATCTCCGCTGTCATGTCTAACACCACCAAAAAGTGTTGCATATGTGAGCTGGAAATCCTTTAAGAAGCAGTCTGTTGTTATTGCATCTGTAAGTGCTATACCATTAAGTATGCCATATTCTCTTACCCATGCATCAAGTGCATACCAGTTAGAATATGCCGGATTGTGCTTGTGATTGCCCTGTCCTGTACACATGATCCACTCATGTGCCATAGTACCTACTGGTGTGAGATTGTATTTCTTTGCAAGATAAACATTACTTGTTCCGACAAATAACGAATTACCTTTATAGTCAGCCTCTGACAAAGCCTTAACAGCAAGCTCCTGTGCCTCAGCTGATAATCGTCTTCTAAGTCCGAACTCACTAAAGCTTCCTAGTCTGTATACAGTTTCTTTTCCTTCTGTTCCATCAGCATCATCTGCTTCAAGTGCTGCCACTTTAGCCGACAATCTCTCCTTAAAGCTGTCAAGAAGTTCATTATAATCGTAAGCCATTCTGAAGTACACTTCATTTACGATAGCAAGCGTTGGTATCTCGTACATTGATGTGTTAAGCCATGTACCAAACGTTTCGATACTAAGTCCACATTCTGCATCCGTAGTTATCTTAAAATCTGCATATCTTGCCTGCCATAATCTTAAAAAGTCCACATAACTACCCTTCATCCACTTTACATTTTCAAGGTAATCAAGCTCATCCTCTGTAAATCTCAATGTACAAAAATGCTTTATCTGCTCTCTTATCTCTTCAACCATTTCCTCTGTAAAATGCACGTCCTTATTGCGGCACTTGAATGTCCATGTTGTCTTATAATCTGAGAACTGATGATATATCGCCTGTCCCATACTGAACTTATACATATCTGTTTCTAATAAACTTGTTATTATTGGATGTAATCTCATAATTTTCCTCTTTTCTGCGCACATCCCTCTCTTACAATATATGTGGTGCGCCTAATCCTTTTCATTTTTCAGGAACTCTGTAATCTTTCTAAAAATGTATCTGCGTATAGAACTTTAAACCTAATATCTTACAATCTGTTGCAGAAACTTTATTACAAAATGTATCTGAATATAGTTCTCTAAACCCGGTCTATACTATCTCTACCTGTATCATACCGGCTGTCTTAACTGCGGCTTCCTTTGAGTCCTTAGTCACGCAGGCTGTTGCATTTTCTATAAGTCTTACAGTCACCTCCGGTATTGTGGCTTTGGCTATGCTTAAGTTGCTTATGACACATATTCCTGTACATACGCCGCAGAAGTCGACTACATCTCCCTCACTTACCATATTTGAAAGCACCTCTCCAAGCTCAAGACTTGCAAATGTAGGCTTATCAATAATAACAGGCTCATATGAGGCATTAAATGATTTCATAATATCGCTGTTAATCTGCCAGCCGTCTGTTCCCTTAATACAGTGGACAACCGGAAGCTTTCTTCCCTCCTGTGTATTAAGATAGTTATCACCGTGCGTATCCCTTGTAAGAATAACATCTGTATATCCGCCATTATTCACCGCATCAATAACAGCAGGAACGGCTTGTTTACATTCATCATTTCCAAGGGGACCATCGATGAAATCATTCTGCATATCTATAATAACTAATACTTTTTTCATAGTGCTGGTATCCTTTCTTTTAATTATTTTATTTAAATGAGCATATATAAAATATTGTTTAGCTTTGCCTGTATTAGATGGTCATATCAGTCTGGAACATACTCATACAGCTCCGAAGCCTTGTTGCCTGTTATGGAAACGCCCTTTCTGTCTAGTGATTTTATTTTATTGTCGACATTTCTTTTAAAATTCGTCTTGTAGAGCTTCTTTCCGAGTATAATCTCATAAACTCTCTGCAAGTCTGGAAGTGTGAATTCCTGTGGCATAAGATTAAATGCTATATCAGAATACTCTGTCTTGTTTCTTAATCTCATAAGTCCCTCAAGAACTATCTGTGCGTGGTCGAAAGCAAGTGCCTCATCACTTACAAGCTCAGGAATATAATTCTTAACCTTTAATCTTCCGTTATTAAATACCTTTTCCTTAAGCGAATAGACTATGTTGATATTCTTCTCACTATTACTGAATGTAAGCTTCTCATCATCAAATGTTATATCAAACCACAATGCTTCACTGGCATCATCCCCTGCCTGCGGCTTCATGCCATCTATAGGAATAAGTGTCATATAGGCAATATCTATAACTCTCATTCTTGGGTCCCTGTCAGGCTGGCTCATAGTATATAACTGCTCCATATATATATCCTTAAGTCCGGTTTCTTCCTCTAACTCCCTGCACGCCGCTGTATATGCTGACTCCTTTATATCAACGAAACCTCCCGGAAGTGCATAGCAGTCTATATATGGATGATTGTTTCTCTTTATAAGAAGCAGCTTAAGTCCCTTAAGGTCTTTGCTCATCCCAAAAAGCAGCATATCAACTGTAACACTTGGTCTTTCATAATGTCCGGGATTGTACTGTGCCAGAAACTCTTTCTCTGTAAGCCCGTTTTTATTCTTTCTTAATTCTCTCGGAATACTCTTATTATCCGACATATTTTCACCGCCTTTGCAAAAGTAGCTTTTTGATACTTTTATATATACTACTTTTTACCACATATGTAAAGTGTTTTTTACAAAAAATATTTTTATTATAGCTGAAAATGTTACAATTTACTTTACAGTGGTCGGCGCAGATAAGTCTGAATATTTATCAGTTTGTGTATAGTGGATACTACACATAAAAAAAATATAGAATTTTCAAGCTTGACTCTCAATAGTAACAAATAAAAAACATAATTTGACATAAATATAGAAATAGAGTAGTATATCAACGCAAAATAATCATAGCCAACATTACATCAAAACATTTAAAACTGGAGAATATTATGTTAAAAAGAACTAATAAAATTAATACTTTAATTCTATCGCTGATTATTGTTATGGCTGTCTTTTTCACAGGCTGTTCAATGACTTATGATAACAGCCAGACATCCGGCACAACCAGTACAGGTACAACCGTTGCAGCAGAAGCAACAACCGAAACAACATCAAAAACATCATCATCATCTGCTACTGCCTCTGATAATACTAAAAGTACAAGCAGAACCAACAGTAAACAGACATCTGCTGACAGCAAAAACACATCTGCCTCAAATCTTACATTTAGAAATGAGAACCTTTTAAACAGCCACTACGAAAAACACGGCAAAGATATGGGCTTTTCATCTGCCAAAGAGTATGAAAAAGCTGCCGCCGCAGTTGTAGCAAACAGCAGCGCACTTCACAAAAAAGAAGCTGAGGACGGCGATGACGTTTACTATATCGAAAGCACTAACGAATTCGTAATAGTATCAACTGATGGTTACATAAGGACTTACTTTAACCCTGATGCCGGCATAGCTTACTACAACCGCCAGTAGACGAGATATATAAATACTACAAATAAACAAAACTATAAAATATTTTATATTGCTCATTTATAGGACTATAATAACAATAAATATCCAAATAACAAAAAGTGGGATGACACACTCTTAAATATAAGACGTGTCACCCCACTTTTTTATATACAATGTTAATATCAAAAAATTTAACGTTAATACCCCTGATAATTATTGTTATAATAATTGTTATTGTAATTATTATAATAATACTGCTCTTTTATTCTCTTATAGAGCTGCGCATCTGTCTGTAACTTATATGGATTAACATAGAACACGCTTAACAGTCCAAGTGTAAATGCGCTCAATATAGTCCAAGGTATGAAGGAAAGATTAAGTACAAATGTATTAAAACGCTGTCCCCTCATCATTTCCTTGCTCTTTCTTAAGGCATCCATTGCGCTGATTTGTGGGTCATCTGCCATAATGTACGATACCAGATAGTAATCATAAAAACGTATAACTCCCGGAATAATAAAGAGTAATGACCATAAAAATATAAATACAGAACGAAGCAGCATAGTTCCTACTATCTTAAGGTAACGCCCACCATTAAATGCATATACAATCTCTCCGGCACTTGCCTGCATTTCTGTATTCTTAAGGAAAAATCTGCTTGTTCCCACTGCAAACGGATTACGCACAAAAACCGCTATGAGCATAGAAACAATCGTTGATACCGCTAAGAAACCAATCAGTGCAATAACTATTGCCACTACTGAAATTCCGGTTGAATACGACAATCTGTATATCATATTATCAACACCACCGTTTTCAACACTGCTGCTTGCACCTGAATATCCCACCGAACCAAGTGCTAAAACAGATACAACTCCCGCAAGAACACACCGCCAATAATTCTGCCTAAATACATTCTTTGCCGACATTTTTAATTCTTCTCTTGTCCACATAAGCCTTCACTCCTTTATTCTGTTTATAGTAATTATATGAACCGCTCCTCTGTATAATTCAGATAATAAAAAAGGCGGCATCAGTTACGACACCACCAGCTTTATTCCAGCATAGGATAATACTAATTCATACCGTTTCAGACAACAATCTGTACGGATTACCACTTAATGCGGATGACAGGAATCGAACCTGCACATCGTGTGATACTAGAACCTAAATCTAGCGCGTCTGCCAGTTCCGCCACATCCGCAAGCAAAACTTATTCTAACATAATGATGTGACTTCGTCAAACTATATTTTTCTTTTGCACTTATTTATTTTTTATTCTTCTTAATTCTTTACTGCATTACTTATGTTGAAAATGTAATATCACAAAATACATCATTATTATGATATTTCGACTTTGCTTCACTTTACAAGTCAATAATAATGCTATTACAAAATATCCGCCAACTCCTCCGCCACATTATCCCAGCAATGCGTATCCCTGCATATCATATACGCATTATCTGCAATCTGCTGCAGCCTGTCATTATCCTGTAACAGCTCTTTAATCCTTCGTACCATAGGCTCTGTAACCTCTGAATTGTAGCCGGAAGCCTCATAATCCCTAAGCATATTAAGGTCGTAAAATAATATATTCTCATCATCCGTAAATATCTCATCAAGATACCTGGAAGAGTCTGTAAGTGATACCGCCCCGTTAAGGCAGCTATTAAACACTCTGTCGTGTGCACCGTCCTTAAACCAAGGCATAACATTAAGTGATATCTTAGCCTGACTTATCTTATCAAGACATTGCTGAGAATTCGCACTGCCATGCTGGATAATATTTTCGGGATGCTGGCACTCTATATAATTATAACCTTCGCCATATGTATGCACCTTAAGCCCGGCATCCACAAGTGCCCTGATTGCAAGCTGTCTGTAGTGAAATCTTACATTCAGGTCAACGTACATCATCGTTGGCATACAGTTAAGAAGCTGGCTATCCGTAATATCCAAGAATTCCTCTCTTAAATGCTTCTCTCCCACCTCATCTATCGTCATATGTGGATGTGCTGTAAGGTCTTCTAATACATTTTCATAGAAATCTATATAATCCTGTTCCATATTATCTATACGTTTTCTTAATATGTGCTTAGGTGTGTAATTGCCAGTAAATATAATATCCATAGGTCTGTCTTTGACCGGCATATACACATCCTCTTTATAAGCCCTTCTGTCCTTATTCACCTCTGTACCAGCCGATGGTATAAAGTATGTCCTAACATCCGGATAAAACCTTTTCATATAATCAATATGAATTCTGTCGATATCTATCTGCACATAATTATGCGGTCTGTCTGCAAGATACTTGTGATAATACAAAGGATGGTCGACCACTATATTAATGACCTTTATTCCTGAATAATCCCAGAAGTTCCATCTGGATGTATGTTCATTATGCAGCCCATCTAAAGCCTTATCACTCTGATATAATCCTGCCTCACCTTCAAGCCCTTCAAAGTTAAATGTAAGTGCCACGAATTCATCTTTTTTATGGAAATTATAGTAATCAAGCAATTCTTCAAAACTATTTTCCGATAGAAAAAGATTATACCAGAATATCTTATGTCCGATTTTTTCAAAATATTTTGCTATCTCTACTGAAAAAAATTCAAGAGTTTCAACACCACCCTTAAACATAATTATGTGCTTCATATCTTTCTCCATTTTAACTAGCAGTTCTTAATAGCAGCAAATACTTCGTCAAGTGCTGCTGTGTCAAGCTCCTCTGCTTCTCCTGCATCAATGTGTCCTGCAACCTCTGGGTCCATAGGCATCTTTGCAACTGTCTTTATTCCAAGTTCCTTAGCTGCCTCGTCTATTCTGCTCTTACCATATATATAATGGATATTGCCACAGTCAGGGCACTTAAAGTATGACATATTTTCTACTATTCCAAGTACAGGAATATCCATCATCTTCGCCATATTGACTGCCTTTTCAACTATCATTGATACAAGGTCCTGAGGTGATGTTACAACCACAATTCCATCTACCGGAAGTGTCTGGAATACTGTAAGTGGCACATCGCCTGTTCCCGGAGGACAGTCTATAAACATACAGTCTGTATCTCCCCACTCAACATCTTCCCAGAACTGCTTTACAGCACTTGCTATGACCGGACCTCTCCATATAACCGGGTCTGTTTCATTATCAAGAAGATAATTAAGAGACATTGTCTTAATTCCTGTTTTAGTTTCTGGTGGATATATTATAGTTCCTGCCTCATTACATGTCGCCTTTCCTGAAAGTCCGAAAGACTTAGGAATAGATGGTCCTGTTATATCTGCATCAAGTACAGCAGTCTTAAGACCCTCCCTGCGTGACTTAACAGCAAGAAGTGAAGTGACAAGTGACTTACCAACGCCGCCCTTACCACTGACAACTGCTATTACCTTTTTAACATTTTTATTATTATCATTTCTTGTGTTCTGTGGAACTGCTCTTTCTGCACAGTCTGAACCACAGCTTGAACAATTATGTGAACATTCTTCGCTCATCATATACCTCCCTGTTTTACAATTATTATAGTTCTTATTAATGACTACTATTGTAGATTTTACCATATATTTATTGTAAGTCAAAGTGATATGACATATTCATCATACTAATAAATTTGTTATTGTTCAGAACCATGCAAAATCTGAGAGATATACATAAAATTGCTTGCATTTTTATGTATATTTATCAGATTTTATATGGCGGATACGCCACATCGAGGAAATGCGAAGCATTTTCGAGATTGGCTCTGAACAATAATATCTGAACAATAATATAAATATTTTAAATTTGCTCATTTACAGTAAACCCCAAAAGATATATTATCCAATATTTAAAAATATTAATTGTTATTTTCATCTTGACATATACAACCGCATATAATATATTAAGTGTACCAACTGCACTACATAAGATAATACAGTTAGTACAATCAATGCATTTGATAATATAAATAAACAAAAACGCAAAAAGTAAAGAAAGGATTGATTTAACTATGTTCGTTATAGATGTCATGTCGCGAGTGCCTGTATATGAACAGATTATTAATCAGGTTGAGGAACAAATCCTGACCGGACTTTTAAACAGCGGCGATAAGATGCCGTCTGTCAGAAGCCTGTCAGTCAGCCTGTCAATTAACCCTAACACAATCCAGAAAGCTTACACAGAGCTTGACAGAAAAAAGCTTATAATCACGGTTCCCGGAAAGGGGTCTTTCATATCACAGGAGGCACTTGATATATTAGGAGCCAGTTCAAGAGAAAAGATGCCAGAATTCAAGCAGGCTGTCAGAGAACTTGCTCTTGCCGGAATAACGAAGGATGAGCTTATACAGGCAGTTAATGATGTATTTAAGGAAATGTAATCACGCTGGATGTATCCATAATAAAATGAGGAGGTCTTTCAATGATAAAAGCAGAAGGTATACACAAAACTTTCGAGGATTTTACCGCCCTCGATAACATAACCTGCAATATAAGTGACGGCTGCATATACGGTATGGTCGGTTCTAATGGCGCAGGTAAATCAACATTTTTAAGAGTGTTATCCGGAATATATAAGCCGGATAAAGGATGTGCCTATATAGATGATGAACCTATATATGAAAATCCTAAAGTAAAGGAAAATATAGTATTTGTGTCGGATGAGTTATTCTTCCTGCCGGGAGCTACTATGAGCAAGATGGCAGATTTTTACAGCTCCATATATGACAGGTTCAACTATGACCGTTTTTTAAAGCTTGCTGAACTGTTTGAATTAAACATTAAAAAGCCTATTGCCAACTTTTCAAAGGGCATGAAACGTCAGGCTTCTATCATACTCGCACTCTCAACAAGGGCAAAATATATGTTTTTTGATGAAACATTTGACGGACTTGACCCTGTTATGCGAAACCTTGTAAAGAAGCTTATATGTAACGATGTTGCTGAATATGATACTACTGTTATAGTAACTTCTCACTCCCTTCGTGAGCTTGAGGATATATGCGACCATCTTGCCCTTCTTCACAAAGGTGGTCTTGTACTTGACAGCGATGTACTTGAACTAAAGACTACGCAGTTCAAGGTACAGATAGCATTTAAGGGCATATTCGGAAAAACCAAGTTTGAAGGACTCAACATAACAAGGTACCGTCAGGAGGGTTCAGTTGCCAATATGATTGTAAATGGCGACCGTGAAGAAACGATTAATTATCTGCGTGCCATGAACCCTGTCATACTTGATGTGCTTCCACTTACACTTGAGGAAGTATTCACCTACGAAATGGAATCACTCGGATACGAGTTTAATGACTCTGTTGAAGTCGAACTTAACTAATTCCAAATGTGACATGCAATTACCCTTTATTAATAATTGATGTCTGTGTGAAAATATATAAATATATTTTCACACGCGGGCTTTGTGTCTGCGCACACTTGACACTAACCCGTTATGCACATGTAGCAATGCTACATAGAAACGTGAGCAGAAATGAGGATTATTATGAACAATAAACTTAATAATAGAAATATATTCAGTATTAAGCTGTTCTGGCAATCATTCAGACAGCTTAAGATAATAGGCTTGATATCAGCCGCTATTATGCTGTTAATAACAGGTCTTCCTATCATTATGGAAGGAATTAATATAACGAACAATATAAAAGCAGTCAAACCCGCTGGTGATGCATCACTTTCAACAGTTCAGGACTATACTTCCATAGTATATCCCTCTTCAGCAACGGCTGTACTTATTATAGTATTTGCATTTATCACACCTGTACTTGCACTGTACTGCTGGTCATTCCTTAATAAGAGAAGCACAAGTGACTTTTATCACTCTTTGTCATATAAAAGACAGTGCCTTTTCTTCTCCAAGTTTGCAGCCATAACAGCCTGGCAGATTATTATTATGGCAGTTACATTTTTATGCAGCTTTATATGCTACCATATATTTAAAGATTATTTTATAGTTGACTATGCTACAAACTTCCGTATATATATTGCACAATTCTTATGTGCGCTGCTGTGCTCCGCCGGAATTGCGCTTGCCTGCTCTATCACAGGTAATATATTCAGTAATATATGTCTTACTGGTCTTATCCTTTTCCTTCCAAGATTTATATTACTGCTTGCCAATTCAACAATAAACAATTCGTATGTATTAGCCTCTTCAAAGCATTTTATGCCACTACTTGACAACTCTTACAATATGCTTACAAGTCAGGTTTTATATGCATTTGAAGGCGGAATCATCACAACATATGACATATCTGATATGTGGCTGTCAGGCATAGCCAATGTGTACACACTGGTACTTGCCATTATATATATTGCCATTGCATGCGTACTTTTTACTATAAGAAAGAGCGAGACTGCCGGAAAGCCTGCCCTTAGCTGGAAGCTTCAGTTTGCAATAAGATGTGCTATCGGATATACGATAAGTATATTTGGAATATTTGTATATGTCCAGCTTTCAAAGGATACTAATTCTTATGGTGAACCAGCTGCTATGTATGTTATTATCGCATTCTTAATAGCCGCAGTAGTTGTTATTATATATGAGCTTATATCAAGCAAAAAGCTTCACCGCGTGTTAAAAGCAATTCCTTCCATAATCGCCGCATATGTACTTGCCATTATATCAGGATTTTTACTTAACGCAGGTATTAATAATATGACTGCCTACCGTGCCAATGCTGATAACATTGATTATATAAAGCTTGAGATGCGTAGTAACTATTACAGCAGTTCTACAAGAGATTACTTTGAAGATGTCATTAAAAATTTAAAAATAACAGACAAAGATACTATAAAGCTCATAACTGACGTATATAACAACAATTCAGAGAATCTTGACAGCTTAACAAATATGAGCTACTACTCAAGAAACTCCGTAGAATATACAACTTATGAAGTATATTTTAAAGAGGGTATCACTGGAAAGTACCGTAAGGTATTCTTAAAAGAAAGTGATGTATTAAAGCTTGCCGACTTACTTACAAAGGTTGATGAATTCTGTAAAGAATATAAGAATTTGCCTGATTATGATTCTGCAAATGTATCATTTTCAGACTACATTTTACCTGAAAAGCAACGTGATATTTACAATATGATGCTTGATGAGATTAATAATGTTTCTTTCGCTGACTACTACAACCTTATAAGTTCATCAAGACAGGGTTCAAGAATTTCTAATACAGCATATGTAAACATTGCATTTACAAGAAATGGAACACCTTACTCAGCAACCATACGCATAACAGACCTTACACCTAAGACTGCAACTGCATATTATAATGCTGTTAATGAAGCAGCCGCTTCCAATGACAATGAACTGTTTAACAATATGAAAAACAAGCTGTCACAGATGGCGGCTGGCAAAGTTACTTCTTCTGATAATTCAGATTACTCAATGTACTGGTATGTATATACGTTAGAGCCAAACAGTGGTTATTATATATCATATAACAATCTGACTGATGCTGACTTACTGGATGCAATATTAAAAGACGTTGATAATCCTTTTGACAGAAACTTTGATGCATCAAAGCCTATTCTTGGAATAGATTACTATGATGATTATCACGGAAACAGCATATCTTACTATATGCAGCCATCAGGATACGATAAAATATCTGACTATCCTGGATATGAGGATGAAAGTGCGGATGTGCCTTATTCAAGATATTATTAACTAACTGACGACATAATATCACAATGTCAGATATACGGCACGGGAGCGCTGGCGCAGATAATGCGAAGGGCACACTTGAAAGCCGGTTGTGCTGTTTCTTATACTTTCCCTTAACCCCATAGATATGCGGGTACAAGGATGTACCCGCACGGTATCGTCCAATAAAGATACCTACATGGAAAGTATTAGAAACAGCCAACCGGCTTTCTGGTGCCCGAAGTCTTATCTGTGTCAGTGCTCCCGTGCCTTATATCGTCCGTTTGTCACCATCCTACCCAATAAGCAGCACCGCCACATCATTAACATTAGTTCCCGTAGGTCCTGTTATTATAAGCCCGTCCGTTTCCTTAAGTGCATTATAGGCATCATTATCCTTAAGCACATCAAATATATCAATACCCTTATTTCTAAGAACAGCCGCCGTCATGCCGTCACTATATCCGCCTGCCGCATCAGTAGGACCGTCAGTGCCATCACTTCCTATGCTGAATACTACAACATTATCCATGCCATCAATTCCAGCCGCTGCCGACAATGCTATCTCCTGATTTCTTCCACCTTTTCCGTGGCCTGTAAGATTAACGACTGTTTCACCGCCTGCTATATAAGCAAGCTTTCTGCCTGACGCATAATGAGTCTTAGCTATCGAAGCAAGAAAACTTCCTGCCTCTTTTGCCTGACAGCATAACTGGTCTGTTAATATAACCGGTTCATAGCCATACTTTATACATTCACTCTCTACCGCACGGCATAGTTCACGCACACTGCCATTGATAAGTGTTGTAACATTGTCAAGACTCTTTGGAGTTTCTATATCCATAAGCTTCTTAGCTTTATCACTAAGCTTCAAATTATACTTTGCAACTATATGTCTTGCATCCTCACACGTTGATGAGTCCGCACATGCCGGACCTGAAGCTATCATATCAAGCGGGTCGCCAAGTATGTCTGATAATACTATTGAAAATACCTGCGCCGGCTCACACAGCTTCGCAAACCTTCCACCCTTGACCTCGGACAGTCGTTTTCTTATCGTATTAATCTCTACAATATCAGCACCACATGCAAGAAGCTGGTTCGTTATATCCTGCAGCTCCTCCCCTGTTATCTTTGGTTTCTCAAACAAAGCACTTCCGCCGCCTGACAACAGGAATAATACAGTATCATCACTCGTAAGCCCTGATACTAAATCTATTGCTTTCTGTGTTGCATTAAATGAGTTCTCATCCGGTACGGGATGACCTGCCTCAAAACACTCAACTTTATTTATTGCTCCCTTTACATGGTCATACTTCGTTATAACCACACCTTTATCTATCCTGTCACCAAGATAATCACTTGCGGCTTTTGCCATCTGCCATGCCGCTTTTCCGGCAGCTACAAGAACTACTTTTCCAGCAAGTTCTTTGTTTTCCAGTGCTCTTTTAACCGCCTCATCCGGAAGTACTGCCTTAATTGCAGCATCTATTATGCTGTCTGCTATATTTCTTAATTCATCTTTCATGGCTGTTCCCCTTTCTTTTCTGTCTATTTTGCGTTATGTTGTTAAGGTCAAAATATATTTTTCCCTGACGATGTTTCTACATTACTCCATCGCATCACAATTTACTCTTTATCTACAATTTTGTCCCTGTCAGCTTCTCATAATAATGTATAATTGCGCTATGGTCGCTGTTTCCGTCACCGTTATTGTGAAGATACTGCATTATCTCAGATACCTGTGCTGTCATAGGAACTGGTGCACCTACACTGTGTGCACATTCAATGGCATTATTCAAGTCCTTTATGTGAAGGTCTATTCTAAAACCCGGCTTTACATTATCCTCTATCATCATAGGCACTTTGGCATTCATAACAGTTGAGCCTGCAAGTCCACCTTTTATAGCCTCAAACACATTTTCAGGGTCAACTCCTGCTTTCTTAGCTAACATAAATGCTTCTGATACCGCCTGAATATTGCATGCCACTATTAATTACCTCCTTCACCTGAGGACTGTTAGGAAGCATAGTTATAACAACATCACTTTCTTCTGCTATCTTCCTTAAAGAACCGCTCTTTGCACCTGACTTGATAAGTTCATCTGTATTTTCTTTATGATGTTCATCAACGATAAGTGAATAACCTGCCTTACACAGATTTTTTGCCATAGGCTTTCCCATTATTCCAAGTCCCACAAAACCAACTACCATATCTTATATCTACCTCCTTATATCTTCTATTTTATTCTATAAATAAGCATTTTTAAACATCTCAAACTTTCATAAAAATTATATTCACGACTTTTTGACACTTATATCATATAATAACTTATATACTCTCATTTATAGTTTTACATATTAAATCACGCTAATCATATTTATATACATTTTAATATATAAAAAGCGGCTATACCAACAAGTCCAGAATGTACTTATCAGTATAACCGCCAATAGGTCTTATGTGATGATGTCATAGTTAAAATGTATTTTGCCCCATAACTGATGTATCAAAATTGCTACATTGCTACGAAGTCTTATTATGCAAGCATAATGATACTGACTACCTTTTAACTTTCATCCCTGATACCATCATATTTTAATAATACTTCTATAACACTAATGAAAGTATAAATATTTCAACCATTGAAGCAATACCCATTATTAATGTACATACTGTCTGTGTCTTATATCCCTGTTCAGGTGTCATTTCACCGAAGTTAGTAACAACCCAGAAGTAAGAATCGTTAGCATGTGATACTGTCATGGCACCAGCACCGATAGCCATTACACAAAGTACTGTCTTTACTGGTGAAGCAAGACCAAGTGCGCCAAGTAATGGAGCTATGATACCTGCTGTTGTTGTAATAGCAACTGTAGAAGAACCCTGCGCAGTCTTTAATATAGCTGCAAGAAGGAATGGGAAGAATATTCCTACTGCTGAGAGAACTTCTGCATGCTGTGTTATATATGTAACCATTGAGCTTGATGATATAACCTTACCTAATACACCACCAGCTGCTGTTACGAAAAGTATAGGTCCGACTGTCTTTAAAGTTTCGTTAGTAATGTCATAAAAGTCTGACATCTTATTAGCTGTAGCAAGCTGTATTACTGCAAATATAGTACCAACCGCAAGAGCTATGATAGGCTTTCCTAAAAACTGGCATGCTACATCAATCGCGCCTGTCCAGCCTGCCATAGATGAGATTGAACCAAGTGCCATAAGAATGATTGGAACAAGAATAGGTGCAAGTGCATTAAAGCCGTTTGGAAGCTTTCCATACTCTGCTACTAATTCTTCATATGTCTTAGTTACCTCTGAACTGTCTGTTACCTCATCCGCACTCTTAACCTTCTTTCCAATATACTTGGCGTATATAAGACCTGCAATAAGAGGGAAGATTGAACATACAACACCAAGTCCCATAACAAGTAACAGGTTATCTCCGACACCAAGTGTATTAGCTGCTGCTATTGGACCAGGTGTTGGTGGAATAAATACGTGTGAAATATAAAGTCCTGCTGAAAGAGCTACTGTCATAGCTACACTTGAAGCTGCCGTTCTCTTTACAAGTGCCTTTCTGATAGGATTAAGGATAACAAAACCACTATCACAGAATACTGGAATAGATACTACCCAGCCCATAAGCTCAATGGCAAGCTCCGGTCTTTTCTTTCCTACTACCTTGATTACCATATCAGCAAGCTTAAGTGCTGCTCCTGTTTTCTCAAGAACTGAACCGATTAATGCACCAAGTATGATAACAATACCTATGCTGCTGAATGTTCCTGAGAAGCCGGCTCCTATTACTGTAGGAATACCGGAAACCTTTGTTCCGTCTGCATTGACAGTATCAACAAATGGAATTCCTGCCAACATTGCAAGAATAATTGATACTCCCATAATTGCTAAGAAAGGATGTACCTTAAACTTAGAAATTGCAACTATCATCACGATGATAGCAATCACGAATGCAATTATTAATGCTATACACGACATAAAAACACCTCATTTCTATTAAATTATTGTACGTTTTGCACAACCTATTGTGCTTTGTATGGTACAATAATAGCATAGAAAATGAGGTTTTCATATGTTACTTATAACATAAATATTTTTTTATTTTGTTCCACGTAACAACAGTGATAAATCATAATTCTCACTTAAAAGCTCCTCTGCGATACTATAGGCAAGATAAAGCGCAGGACTTTCCGTTGGTTTTCTCACATCCAGACCCGTAGTTTCCTTTAACTTTGATATCCTGTACTGAAGCGTATTCTTATGGATATACAGCTCATCTGCTGCCTTCTGTATTGAACCCTGCGCATTAAAGTAAGCCTTTAACATAGCAATACTGTCACATATCTCATCATAATCATCACCCTTAAATATCTTCTTTAAGTATTCAAGCTTAATCTCTACTGATATATTGCTCATTAAAAGTTCAAGGCTCATATTCTCATAACACATTATCTGCTCATGCTCAGAGGCGGCTGCATTCCATGCCCGGTGCGCCTGAACGTATCTTTCATGCATGTCACCATCACCGCCATCTATGCCTATATTAAGCTCAACGCCCTCTTTATCATATATGTAATCAGCAAGCTCCCCTGCAAACTTTACAAGCTTTTCTGTCTTCATATCATCTATGATTATTATCTGTCGTGAAGCATTTCTAAAGTGCATACGGCTGTTATTTCTTTTTAAAAATGCATCAACATCATTTTCAAACTTGGCAATCTTTGACTGTCCCTGCTGTGAGTCCTTATAATTATCAAGCTCATCTATACTGACAATAAATATTCTCCTTGGTGTATTAATATCTATCCCAAGCGAGTGACCTCTCTCCTCAAGGTCAGCCCTGTTGTAAGTACCATTAATAAGCCATTCCTCAAAAAATGCATTTCTTACACGCTTATCCATAAGCTTATGATAACTTGTCCTGTTTTCCATAAGTAGAATTTCCGTCATCTTCTTTAAAAGCTTACTTGATGTTATAACCTCCTCATAAGGTCCTGTCATACCAATTACACCCACAATTTCGCCATCAAGCTCAAGAGGAAGATTAATTCCCTTCTTAACACCTACAGACAGGTCATCCTCTTCAATATAATATTCATCAAGATTTTCTGATATAATCCTGTACGCACCATTATGATAGCTTCCTATTCTTGACTTGTCACAGCTTGCGATTATATGTCCGGTTTCATCCATAAGATTAATATTCTGTTTTACAAGCTTTGATATCTCCTCTACTATCTGTGTAGCTGAAGTCTTAGAAATATGCATAACTTCTCCATTCCTGTTCGTTAATGGCGCAGGAAAAGTAAATGTCTGCTTCACAGCCGTTTTCTTTTGTTTTGCGCCCATCATATCATAATTTACTCTGTAACATCTGATATAACATGTCCATCCACAATGCTAAGTATCCTGTCCGCATACTCTGCCATCTGCTTGTCATGTGTTACCATAACTATAGTCTGTCTGTACTTTGCTGCTGCAAGCGACAGCATCGCCGCAACATTTTCTGCACTCTCTGCATCAAGATTACCAGTAGGCTCATCTGCATATACAACTGCCGGATGCATAATAAGTGCCCTTGCTATAGCCACTCTCTGCTGCTCACCACCCGACATCTGCTCTGGAAACTTATCCCTGCAGTGTTCTACCTGAAGAGCGTCTAACAGGTCATTAATCTCCTCCTCGTCAACATCCTGATTATCAAGCACAACAGGAAGTGCTATATTTTCATATGCAGTATACTCTGGTATAAGACTGTAATTCTGATATACATATCCAATCTTTTCCCTTCTAAGCTTTGATAACTGCCTGTCATTTAATTCACCGATATTAATATCATCAATATATACCTCCCCCTCATCAGGCTTATCCATAGAGCCAAGTATTCTAAGAAGAGTCGACTTTCCCGAACCACTCTTTCCTATAATAGCTGTGAATTCACCTTTTCTTATACTTATGTCGCATTTTTTCAATGCGTGTACATCGACTGTACCTGTATGGTAAGTTTTGCTTATGCCTTCTGCCCTTAATATTTCTCCCATAATATCGCCCTTTCCTACTTTTTCATTTAATAAAATATTCTTTACCCGGCTATTTATTGAGCCGTATGAAAATAAAATATCTGATTTTTTTTTCACATAATACCTTAATTATTTAACCTGCTGTATACATCTAATACATCTAAGCAGCCTTCCTTATAATCATTGCATCAACAATAAGTATAACCGGCATAAGTATGATACAGTACACGCTTTCCCTTACGCACCATTTCATATATATATGGAATATTATACTCCTGTCAGCACCGCTGTTTAGTAATATCTGCATAGTTTCCTTATGTCTTAGAATTCTGCTGTTTAGTACAAGAACCGCTATAATTATGTATACACATGCCGCCATGACACCTGTAAATGTATAAAATATAATTGCCTCTAATGTCTTGCTCTTAACTTCGTCTTTTTCCTCTGAATAAGAATTATATCCTATACCTGCCTGCTGCATATATGAATTCACTGTATTTACTGTTCCGCTATACAGTGAATTCATGCTGTATCTTAGCTTTATCTGATTATACACCGGCTTAAGCTTAATCTCATCTGGCAGTTCGTCAAGCTGGAAATAATTCTTTATTATCTCATTCTGTGTATCCATGGCTTTATTCGCTAGATTTAAAGATGCTATCATAGTGTACTGTCCGAATTCTGGTACATATTCTTTTAGCATTTCTTTCATATCATCATCCAGCTGTATAACGTACGCTGCTTTTGTTGTTGCTGCCGGCTCATAATCAATATAGTAATAATAATTTTTTTTAATTTTATTAAAAAAATACCTCATTACCTCTTCATATTGTTCATCCTCACTTTTATTATCTAACCATAACAATGTCATTGGGCTATATATTTCATTTATAAGATAATTTCTATAATTCTGCTTTTCTTCTTCATAGTCCGGCTTATTTGTAAGACTATCTACGTATGTAATTTTATCGTCTAATCCACTATTCTTTATATATGTACTTAATGCCCTCTCATAACTGTTAAGACTATCTATATTCGATGTATTATTATATGCAGTCAGACGGCACTTATAATTATTAAGTTTTATATCAATTCCCTCAACAATAGTGTCGTCATACTCTCCATCAGGGTTCTTATCTACAAATATAACAACTTCCTCACCGCTGTTAAATGCCTCATCATCAAAGTCACCCTTTATGATGTGACTTTTTAATATATCATACATATCACTGCCATCTTCTACATATTCTGTTGCAAACAGATACTTCTCTTCACATGTATTTCCATCAGACGATGTCTGTATACTATTATCATTAAAGCTGTAATTAATATACCATGACGTTCCAAGCTTGTTATAATCCATAGTATTCCAGTGCCAGGTTCTCCCAGTTTCATAATATCCATAGCTTATATCTTCAACACCATCTATATTCATAATATAGTCAATAGTATTATCATCAAAACCATTAAACAAAATAGTATCCGCTTTTTTGATATTATTGCTCATTCTGAAGCTGCTATATTCATTTAAATATTTCTGCGTGCCATGTTCTGTTTCTTCCACACTATAATAACTATACATATTGTTATATTGCTCGAAAGTGTAATCATATACGAACTTCATCTTACTGATATTTTCTTTTAACTGTTCCCTTGTTCTTACCTGCTCAGTATTATTGTTTATATCTGTATCATATAATCTGCCTGAGCTGTTCATAGGCTTTTTCTTTACATAATACATATTATAAAAGCTCTCATTATCTGTCGAGTTAAATGCAATTATATCCGACTTTTGTGAATTATCTACATATTCTTTATAAGCCTTAACACTATTAAATATGCATCCCATAATAACTAAAAACATAACAAAAGCAAATATTCTTACAGCTGCTCCTGATACAATTCCTTCTGTCTTTATAAACCTTTTATATGTCTGGCGTATATAATTATGTTTATTTATCCTGTCTTTTTTCGATATTCTTCTTTCTGTGCTGGCTCCTATTTTACTTTGCTTATGTACTTTAATATTTTTCTTATCTATAAAGCTTACCACCATACTTGCTGCTACAGATACCAGAAACATGACAAACACATAAGCATATATGCTGCTTTCAACCACGAAAAACTGATAGCCCTTGCTTCTTCCGATTAAATAGCAGACCAGCTTTCCAAGACCTATTGAAAGAAACATCCCCGACAGTGCAGCTACAATAACTATGAGAACATTTTCTATAAATGCCTGTGTCATAATCTGCAGCTTTGAAGCACCAAGATTAGCCATTATCTGGTTAATTCTGCTACGCTCCTTACTATGTATAAGCATCTGGTAGACAACTGCTGCTACTCCTGTAATCATAAGTATGATATACATATAATCGTATATATATCCACCGCCCCATGGCTCATAATCATACACACTGCTGTTATATATAAGTGATTTCTTTGTACGCTTCTTTAACCCCTCATATATACTCGTATAATTCTTATCTATATAATTGTTCGATGAATATATATATGTCGCCTTTCCTATTCTGTTAATACTGTCTGCTTCATCCTCTTTTAATATAATACCGGGTACATTATTTCCGCCTGTCCACACATTGGTATAGTTATTAAGTATTCCAGTGAGCTTATATGTTTTTTCTATTACATCACTATAAGGACTGTTACTCTTTCTTATGTTTATTACTATATCCTGCCCTATCGTAGTTCCCTGATTAAGCTTAATAAGTGTATCCCATTCTATTGCTGCCTCGTCATCCTCCTGTGGCATACTTCCCTCACGGAGCGATATATTGCCTATACTTATGAATTCATCTGACATATATCCTAACTTGACACTACTTACGTCCTGCTGCTTCTTAGTATCATACATATAATTATCAACAGCAGCTTTTCCTGACTCATTAAGATATGGATGATTTTTAAGTTCACTATTCTCTTCAAGGTTACTATCATAAAGCATTATTATCCAGCTGCCAAATCTGTGCCTTACTGACTGTAACTGCCACTGATACATATTAGACTTAAACAGCATAACACCTGCAACGAAAACAAATGCAAAAAATATCGCAAGTGATGTTCTTAGTATGCTTTTCCATCGTCTTTTTACGCTTCTTATACAATATTTTATATACTCTATATTCAAATTAACACCTTCTACTAATTCACTGATTATACCCTCTTAAGTCCAAGCTTCAGGCATACCGCCTCAAGTATAAGTACAACCGGCGCCAGTATAATGCACCACAGTGACTCTCTTATACACATTGTCATATATACCTTAAATATAACATCTTTATCTGCACCAGTACTTCTTAATATCATTATCCTGCTTCTATATTCCGACATCGTATTTCTTAATACAAGCATAATAACAACAATATATGAAAGCGCTGCCGTGACAAGCGTGAAGCCATACAGTATGAAAGCTTCCATTGTATTACTTCTTAAAACATCCTTTGGCTCTGAGTAGCTGCTGTATGAAAAACCTGCCTGTCCCAGATATGAAGCTACTGTATTGGCTGTTCCGTTATATACAGAATTAAGACTGTATCTTATATTTACCTGATTATACTTCATGGAAAGAGTAAGCTCATCTGGAAGCTTATCCGCTGTAAGATACTCCTTTAACCACTCATTCTGTGTATCCACAGCCTTTTTACCAGTCTCATCAGATACAATCATAGTATATAAACCAAACTCTGGAATATATTCCTTTAAGCTCTCCTTCACCTCATCGTCAACATATATGACACAGGCTGCCTCACTTTCTGCTGCTGGAACGAAATCCCTGTTATATGTATATTTTTCCATTATTTCATATAACACACTCCTGCTATCATAGTAATCATCAAGCTGCGGACCTACATTATTCATATAATTCTTTACAGCCTTATAATAACTTCCCGTATAACGTTCCTTTACCTCCCCCTCTCCAACAGCAGGAGGATATGTACTATAACCCATAAGTCCTATCTTTGTTCCCTCCGTAATTGTATCGTCATACTCTCCTTCAATATTTTTATTAAGAAATACAACACATTTATCACCATTTGCAAATTCATCATAACTAAGCTTATCTTTACCTGCATACTCACAAAGTATATCATATATCTTACTGTCAGGTTTTACATACTCAGTTGCAAAAAGATACCGGTCTGTGTCCTCTGGATTGGCATTAGTTGTTATATGCTTGTTCTGACTATCCTGAACATACCACGCTATACCCATTTTATTATAGTTCATATTATCCCAATGCCATACTCTTGCAGTGTCAAAGTATCCATAATTTATCTCTTTAACACCTGATATATTATTAAGATAACTTATTATGCTCTCATCTATACCTTTATACATAAGAGCATCTGCACGCTTTATGTTATATAAAAGCTCTGTATGATTACTATATATCCTTCTTTTAATCTGTCCATTGCTTAACAAATTTTCACTGTACGAACTGATATCTCTTTTGTAATATTCCTCCCACATTGGAGTAACAAATGTATGCGAATAATAATTCTTATAAAAACCTCTCGTGTCATTAGAATATAATGACGGATATGGTTCAGTAATATCCCAGCAATAATTCATTATATATGCCGCATTCTTATCCTCTTGCTTAAAACCTACTATATCCACATCATCTGTGCCGGCTTTATAATCTTTATATGTAACTATTATACCTGCCACACAGCCAGCCATTATTATCATCATAGCAAGTGAAAATATCCTTAGTGACACTCTTTGTATAAGCGGCTGACAGTCTTTAAGTCTTTTATATGTCTGATTTATATAATTATTTTTATTTATTGTATGCTTTGCTTTGTGTTTAGCACTTTTATATGTTTTTTTATTCTTCTCTTTTCTTTCCGGCATATAAATGCTTACAAAAAGCCCCGCTATAACTGCCGCAGCAAGCATAATTACCAGACTTATATATACCTCTTTATCTATTGAAAAGAAACTTACTCCCGACACTATTTCTACAATAAGGCACACCAGACGGGCAGATATTATTGAAAAAATCAGACCTGCTAATGATGAACATATTACAATAACTGAATTTTCAATAAATGCCTTACCTATAAGCTGTACTCTTCTGGCACCCAGACCTTTCAATATGCTGTATACATTTTTTCTCTGCCTGTTATAAACTGTAAGCTGGTAAGCTATTGCTGCTATGCCTATGGCTGCAAGCACAATATACATATAATCGTATATAAAGTTTCCTGCCCACGGCTCATAATCATATACACTGCTGTTATATTCAAGCAGTGCTCCTGCCTTCTTCTTTATCCCCTCATATATATCCCTGTAGTTGTTCTCAACATAATTGCTGTTGGCAGAATATATATACACAGCATCTCCATTCTGCTTAATATCTGCTGCCTCCTGCTGTGTAACTATAATTCCCGGTACATTATTTCCACCTGTCCATACATTAGTATAACTGTCTAATATACCACACAGCTTATATGTCTTTGTTATAATATCAGTATCTCCTGAACTGTTTTTTATAGCTGTTTTTATACTGATATCCTGCCCTAACTCTGTCCCCTGATTAAGTGATATTAATGTATTCCAGTCAAGTGCAGCCTCATCATTGCTTTGGGGAAAATGTCCCTTATCTGCCCTGATATTGCCGATTTTTATGAACTCATCTGACATATATCCTATCTTAACGTCAGACTTCTCGTCATTATTATCATATACATAATTAACCACACCTGCTTTGCCCGAATTATCTAGATAAGGATGGCCCTTAAGCTCACTGTTTTCCTTATTGTCAGAGCCATACATCATAACAAACCAGTTCCCGAATCTCTGCTTTGCTGACTGCATCTGCCACTCATACATATCAGACTTAAAGAGCATAACCCACGCCACGAAAACAAACACTAAAAATACCGCAAGTGATGTTCTTGTGACACTCTTTAAACGTCTTTTTATGCTTTTAAAACAATAATTCACATATTCAGTATTCATAAAGGCACCTCCTTATCTTTTTACTGATATTACAATTCCTTTTCCAATATCCCATCAGATACCACGTATCCCTCTTCTTATGTACTTCGTATATTTACTATACAACACTCTGCTTACATATAACTTACGCTTTAAGCTTTATTTATTATATTCAATCTTCCCTTTAAGCTTATATAATGGCAGTATTATCCTGAATTCCGCACCGCCGTACTTATCACTGTTTCCCGCCTTTATGCTTCCATGATGTGCTTCTATTATAAGCTTTGAAAGATTAAGTCCTATTCCTGCATGGAACTCATCCTGACTGCTCTTTCCCTCAAACCTGTCGAATATGTAAGCAAGATGTTCTTTATCTATTCCATCTCCGTTATCTGATATTTTTATCATACACACCTCATTGTTACTGCTTATATCTATGTATACACGACCATCTTCCCTGTCACATATATATTCATAGCTGTTGCTTATTATATTGACAAATGCTTCTACAAGCCATCCCTCATCTGCGTACATATCACGCTTTATGGCATCACCATAATCAACAATAACCTTTGACTTATCTACAACTGCACTCTCAACACTCTCCTCAACAATATAATCAATAATCACCTTATCTGAGGCAAGCACGACTTTTCCCGACTCTATCCTGCTTATATCAAGAAGCTTTTTAATAAATACTTTTATCTTAAATGCGCTCTTTGTACATTCTGTAATTATTGTAGATGCATTTGCTATAGTACTGCTGCCTTCTGTATCTGAAACAAGCATATCCTGTAACATTTCAAGTTTCATAGTCATAACTGAAAGCGGAGTTTTTATCTGATGTGCTATATTCTCAACGAATTCCTGCATCTTCTTATACTGACATATGTTATATTCATGCTCCTTTACAAACTTTCCTTTAAGCATCTCATTCTCCTTGGCATATGTCTTAAGACTTCCAAGACAGTCATCCTTTCCTATCCTGTAGCAGTGTATAATTCCACATATAAAAAGCCCCGCCATAATCAGTGAAATAACAATATACATAACATTTTCACCATTGATACGTGAAAGATATGCATAACCATTCTTTGTATAACCTGCCTCAACCATTGCCGTAGTTCCTGAATTGTATGTATTCATACTTATATTCATATGCATCATTCTGTCTATCATATTGACTGCTGAGTCTTTATCATACAGATAGAGGGCTCCAACAAGAGCCCTCTGCCTGATACTATAATATATGGTTAGAAATGCAATGATGAGTGCATTAATAACTACTGACACAATAACAAATAATGTCTGATTTCTTCTATAATTTCTTATCTGCTTATCTATGTTCTGTCTGGAGGTGCCAGACTGAATCTGCTTACTATTCTCCATACTTTATCTCCTATGCTATCCAGCGGTACCCTACATTTCTTATCGTTTCTATATAAGGTACTCTTTCTTCTCCAAATGTACCAAGCTTCGCCTTAAGACGGCTCATATTAACGGTGAGTGTATTATATTCAACATAGTTGCCATGTATATCCCACAGTCTGTCAAAGAATACATCTCTTCTAACTACTCTTCCCTTATTTTCAACAAGTATCTTAAGCATATCCCATTCATTATTAGAAAGCTTAAGCTCATTGCCAGCCCTGTACAGCTTATACTTATCAAAATATATTGAAAGCTCACCTTTCTTATATACATCACCATCATTCATGCCACTTCTTCTTAAGTTAGCACTTATTCTTGATAACAGCACCGCATTATGAAAGGGCTTTGTAACATAATCATCCCCTCCTATATCAAGTCCCCTTACTATCGACTCCTCATCATCGCATGAGGTTATGAATATAATCGGTGCATCAGAGTTATGTCTGATTTTTTCACATACCTGAAAACCATCTCCATCTGGAAGCTTTACATCAAGAAGATACATATCATACACCTCTGTATGCTTATTGTATTCTTTCACACTTCCTATAAGTTCTACATCATATCCTTTAAGTACCAGAAGGCTCTTTATTGTTTCTCCTAATTCTTTATCATCCTCTACAAGCATAATCCTGTACATATATTCTGCTCCATTCTGTATCATCTATCATATAAATCAAAGAAAGTTTATCTCATTCAATACTACTTTGTATCTGTCTTGTAAGACTGACAAAGCTGCTGTGCCAGCACCGATTTTGACGTATCTTCATACAGCACAACCCATCACTTGTACATATTTTACTTTCCGTAACTTGCAATCAACTTACAATTTTCTAAGTATTTGTAATTATAATATAATTTTTAGTGAATTCCTACTGTTCGTTTTAATAATTATGTATTTAATGGAGTTATCAAGGGATTATTCTGTCAATACCATTCCTACATTGTTAGCATTATAACAATAACCATAAGAGGTATCATACATATTGTAGAGATTGGATTGAGTGCTGCTGCTATATCTGTTGGCACTCCTAATTTTTCTGAATATATTATAGATACTGCCGCACTTGATGAGAATACTGCTGCCGCTAATATCTGCCTCATGACAAGTGGTGCTGGAAGTATACAGAATATGAGTATAGCCGATACTATTCCTATTGCATATCTTAATGCCAGTAAATGTATTACTTCCCTGAATGTATCCCTGCTCATATTAATTTCAAGTGATATTCCTATCATCATCATTGCCAGAAAACCGTTGCCATGACCACAGAAATCAGCTATTTCAACAATTACTGATGGAAGATGGAAATTAAGAAAAGATAATACTGTCATTGTAAAATAGACAACAAATGGCACAGATGAAAACAGACTTTTTATTATATATAAAAGATTTATATTACATTTTTCAGACTTATTTCCCTGATTTAATCTTACCTGTGCCAGTGCATATGTTGTTCCAAGTGTATAGAAGGAATCACCGACATCAAACATGCAAAGATATGGAACTCCACCCGGATAAAAGTTAGAAAGAAATGGAATAGCTATGCACGCCATATTATAACCTGATGCATTTACAGCGTATATAGCCTGTAATTCCCTGCTCTTATTTCTTGATGCAATCTGACCTGCTATTACCATAACTGTGTTCACGCCAAATCCTGTAAGTATGGCAACTACATAATATATATTAACCTTTGCATCTGTGAAACCGCTTATAAGTGATGCCGGTAATGTCACATAGAATATGAGATTGGATAATGTTTTTTTATCCTCTTTACTAAAAAGTCCTGCCAGCTTTAATATATATGCAAGTGTCATTGTAAGAAGATATTACCTTTTATATTAGTGTCAATATGCATATCAAGCTGTTCATCTTCTGTTTCCTCAAATGCATTAATCTTTGCAACTCCGGCATTATTAATGAGGATATCTATTTTGCCAAAATCCTTTATAATGCTTTCAACTGTATCTATTACAAAATATTTTCTTGTTATGTCACACTGATAAGCCTTTATTCCTATACTGTCTGAATACCCTGTTGAATATTGTGAACCAACAGCATCTGCATACCTCTTTAGCAAATTCCATCTCATGTGTAACTATAATCATAGTCAGACCTTCATCTGCAAGCTCCTTCATTACGTTAAGCACCTCACCAACCATCTCCGGATCAAGTGCAGATGTAGGCTCATCAAATAAAAGGACTTCAGGATTCATACATAAGCCTCTTGCTATAGCAACTCTCTGCTTCTGACCACCTGATAACTGTGCCGGATGGGCATTTATATAAGCTGCCATTCCCACTTCCCTTAAGTGTTTTATTGCTCTTATCTTAGCTTCTTCCTTACTTAGGTGTAGTATTTTCTGTACACCAAACATACAGTTTTTTAGCACTGTCATATTGTTAAAAAGATTAAATGACTGAAACACCATTCCAACCTGTGAACGATACTTAGTTAGTGATGACTGTGTATTTTTAACCTCTTCCCCATGAAAAAGTATTTTTCCACTTGTCGGAGTTTCAAGATGATTAATACATCTAAGAAGTGTTGACTTTCCAGAACCAGAAGAACCGATAATACATACAACTTCACCCTTAGATATCTCAAAATCTATCTTTTTTAATACCTCATGGTCGCCAAATGACTTAACAAGATTTTCAACTTTAATAACTGACTCTGACATAATCTGCCTCCTGTTCTTTTAATATGAAACTGTCATATATGCACCTAACAGAATTTATCACTGTTAATCATTTTCAAGATATTCTGTTGCAAGCTCATAATCACTTCTTCCCTGCAGTTTCTTTTCAACCACTGCAAATAATCTGTTAAATACAAAGCACATAATGAAATAAATAATTGAGATGACTATATATGATTCAAAATATTTGTAGTAAGCACCACCTGCTGTCTTTGCCATAAGGAACAGCTCTGACACACCTATTACATTAAGCACTGATGTCATCTTTAAGTTATTTACAAATGTATTACACATTTCCGGAATGACATTTTTTAAAGCCTGTGGAACTATTATGTAAAGCATCGCCTTAAAATGTGACATTCCCATGGCAAGTGCGCCTTCCTCCTGTCCCGGGTCAACTGACTTAATACCAGCCCTTACTGTTTCTCCCATATATGCACCTGTGTTAAGTGTTGTAACAAGAATACCTGCTATAGCTGAAGTAATCATAATATCATTCTGACGTAATCCAAAGTAGATAACCATCGCCTGAACTATCATAGGTGTATCCCTGAATATTTCCACATATACAACTACTATCACACGCAATACACGCAGCAGTATTTTCTTTATTATATTGTCTTCCTTATGAATTTTAACCGTATTGATTATTCCTACTGCAAAACCAAGTATGAAACCTAATAATGTACCTATAAGTGCCACATAAAGCGTTACCCATGTAGCCTTAAGGAACAAAGTTGAATATTTATTAAATATAAACAATGCCCATTCAACCAATGAGCCATCAGCTCCCGGCGTATTAGCTGATAGTGCAACCATTGTATTTATATACATCATAGCCTGCCTTCCTTTCTATGCATTTTCCATATATTAGATAATACATATATTGATGCACACGGATTGCTTTCTTTGCTCTGCTGTTCTTACAATCCACTGACATCATAAAATAAAACATCGCAGACTTACCTTAAAGGTCCTAACACCTTTGTCAGGTAAATCTGCGATTTATGTAACATTTTTATTTATATTTAGTTAGAAGCTGGCTGTAACTTAACCATTTCATCCATCAGCTTATCGAATTCTGCCTTATCGTTCCATCCTAACTTATCAAGAGCTCCCTGAACTGTATCTCTCATATGGTCGCCCTCCCGGAATACTATACAGCAGTCATTAGAAGCACCCTCTGGCTCTGTAAAGTCAAGATTAAGCATCTTTAAGTTATTCTCCTTTCAGCCTTCACCATCAGTTACTAATCTGTATTTATTTCATGTCCGATTCCTTCAACTTTTATAGGAAGCATCTTGTAAAAAATACATACAGAAAAGGCGCCAGATTTCTTGAATCTGACGCCTTTGTCAACTTGTTGTTCTGTTGATGTTAAATAAATTAGCAGATAATTAATAATCTGAATTGTAAAAATTTCACTTTATATATATGCCGTTATTCTATAATATATTCATTCATTTGTAAATATATATCTTTATGAGAACTTATATCCCACACCCCACACAGTCTTTATATACTGTGGGTTCTTGATATCTGGTTCTATCTTTGAGCGTAAGTTTCTTATATGCACCATAACGACATTATTAATGTCATACGCTTCCTCCTCGCTCCACAGTGAGTCATATATATGCTCAGTTGAGAATACATTGCCCTTGTTCTTCCACAGAAGCTCAAGTATAGCGAATTCCTTAGGTGTAAGCTGTACTTCCTTCAAGTTAAGAAATACTCTGTGTGTTTCAAGGTTCATGGATAATTCCATATATTCAAGAATACTGCTCGGTTTTCTTTCATTGAAATCGTTAAATCTTCTAAGCTGTGCCTTCACTCTTGCAACAAGCTCAACCGGATTAAAAGGCTTTGCAAGATAATCATCTGCACCGGCACTCAGACCGATAACCTTATCCATATCCTGGTCCTTGGCTGACAGCATAATAATAGGTATATTGCTCTTTTTCCTTATCTCCATACACAGTGCTATACCATCCATATCCGCCATCATAACATCAAGAATAGCAAGGTCTATCTGCATATCACTAAGACACTGTAACGCTTCCTGCCCGTTGACTGCCTTGCATATATTATAACCTTCATTTTTAAGATATATGCCTACAAGCTCTCTTATATCTTCCTCATCATCCACAATAAGAACAGTTGCCATATTTTTCCTCCTTAATAGCGTTGTCATCTGCATAATACTGACACCGCTTTAATCACTGCATTTCTTAATCTTTATGCTTATAGTAAACAGTCCTTTTTCATAGTCAGCCTTAACACTTCCACCAAGCCCCTCAACCGTTTCCTTCACTATGGAAAGTCCCAGTCCGTTACCTGCTATGCTTGAATTTCTTGCATGATCTGCCCTGTAGAACTTATCAAATATTCTCTCACAGTCTGACTTTTTAATACAGTCCGTCATATTAGATACATTTATAACAATACTGTCATTATCTTCAAGCAAATATACGGTAATGTCAGTATTTTTCTTAGAATACTTAATTGCATTCATAAGAATATTGTCAAACACTTCTCTCATATGTTCTACGTCCACATCCGCATACACCGGTCTTTCTGTGATGTCTGCTATGAAGTTGCGCTCCTGCTTAAGCGCCACCCCTTCAAACTCAGATACATCCTGCTTAAGCATAAGTGATATATTACATCTTGTCTTATTATTCATACTGACCTGAGGCTTTTCATTCCTTGCTAAAACAAATATCTTATGAATCATTCCATTAATCTTTTCAACCTGCTGGAAGGCTTTCTTCGTGTATGTATCGCGTTCTTCCTCACTCTCATACTTATGGCTTATAATAACATCCAGATATCCTGTTATTATCGTCATCGGTGTCTTTATATCATGTGAAAGGTTCGTGATAAGCTCCATATTCTTTCTGTCATTCTCACGTTCCTCTTTCATCATCCGGTCTATATTATGCTGCATATTATCTATGCTGTAAGCTATGTTAGTAATCTCGTCATGTCCTTTTTTTTCAATAGTTGTATTAAGATTACCTTTAGATATTCTATTTACAACATCTGAAAGATATCTTATATAATCTATTCTTTTCTTTGTCATAATGAGTGTACACATAACAAATATAATCGTGCCAAGACATATACACACACCCTTAAGCTTCATATCTGCATACAGATACTCAGGTGTAACTTTTGTTTCAAATATTATATAATACAGCGTTTTTTTGATGCTTTTCGTATATACAAACGAATATTCTGTGCTACAGTCATCGTATGAATTCTCAACAAGTGCATCCACATCTACATACACTTTCTTGTTCCTGTAGTCTTCATTTTCATCCTCCACTATTTTCTTCCACATTACAAGTCCGTTGCGGTTTGCTATAGTTATATTCATATTATTGACTTCTTCTGTTGCAAATGGAAGCATATCGTTTTGTAAGAGATACTTCATCGCATCACCAAGTGTCTTATCATCATCTAAGTCATTGGCACTTATCTCATCCATGGCAGCGCTTAATGAACTGTCAAGCTCTCTTACCATACGCATAACCTGAATATCATATCTTCTCTTATAATCAGAATAATCCTCCACCACATCAACAAGTATGCCATAATGACTGCACACCATAAATACTCCCAAAGAAGCTAAAACAGCGATAGTAAAAGCTGTTACAATTACTACCGCAAGTTCTTTATATATTCCTATCTTTTTCCCCATATAAGCATTATATTCATTCATATAAAAATACTCTCCTTAGCTCCAGTAACCAAGTTCAATACCTTTATTATATACAGCAACGCCAACAGCGTAATATCCATAAGAATTAAGATGTGTAAAATCATGCTTTAAGCTCTCAGGAACTCTTCCATCATCAATATTATCAATATCCTCCTGTGTAGGCTCTAGTCCTGCTGTACTTAATGCATTTTCAATCATATACACTCTCATATTGATAAAATGCTCACCAAATGCTTCTCTTAGCGCAGCTTCCCACAGTGTATCATCAATCCCTACTTCACTGCTGTCAGTATAATATGCACTGTCAACCGACTCATCTGGATTATCTGTATCACCTATTATAATATAACATTCTGTACCTGAATTATCAATCATAGCCTTATACTGCTGTATGAGCTCATCATAGTCATCCCAGCCGCCATTGCTTCCCATCTGTATGACAAGAACATCTCCAGATATATCGTGTGCAGCTTTAGTTACTACCTGTGTTCCTTTTTTAATCTTGATACTTTTATTGGAACTGTCACCATATACGCTTATATACAGCTTTCCATTATCTGCTTCAAGCTGGAAAGGTGTATCATTTATGTAGACTACATTGGCTGGCTCATCATTGTCAGTTTCATAACCATTAAAGTTCTCAAGCATAACCTGACTGCCATATTCATCCACTATATTAATCTGTGCCCTTACACCCTGCTTAACTGTGACCTGCTTTCCTACATACATTTTTATGCCGCCCTGACGGAGTGCTATGTCATAAGAAGTCTCACCGCACACGCCAAGATTGTATACATCAAGTCCTGTGTAGTACTTAAGTGTATCTGGATAACTCCAGTCGGATGCATCTATAACACCATTATCACTTTTTATAAATGTATTCTCCTGTCCACCAAGTCCATAGGTTATGGAGTCTCCCCAACAGGCTATCTTTTTACCAGTCGTAATATCATTAAGTGTAACTATACCATTACCTGATGTATCACTGCCTGTAGCATCTGTACTCAGGCTTAATGTCTGATTACAGTCAAGATTACTGTTCACATCTTTACTCACCATAACGGCACTCTGCTTTGCCTCTATACTATTAGCTATAACCCCCGCTGTAAGTATAGCGGCTGTACCTATTGCAAAAACCGCTAATCCCAGCATGAAATCTTTCACCCATCTTCTAAGTTTCATAAATATTCTTCTCCATACCTTATAATGTCAGTGTCTGAAAATATTTCCTCAGACTTGTGTTTACGAACTACTCCACATAATCCTATTATGTTTCTAATAAAAATATAATGTCGAAAATTGTATATGCAATTAGGATATTTCTTTAGCTTTCTTAAGACTTTACTTACCTGCCATTATCATAAACATAGGTGCCTCCTTAAGGTCTTTCTCCTTAAGCACTCTCTTTCCAAATGCAGGGTCTATAATGCAGTTCTTGTATCCCATTTTTTCAAGTATATGTACATCATATGCCGGACGCTCATGCTTTCCTATATCCATGGACTGGGCTATAAGGGCATTTTTTTCTTCTAACTCCTGTGTCATTCCCTGATGTCCATATGGCGCTGTTTTATCATCATCTTTTATAATTGTCTTTTCAAGACTGTTCATTCTGGCATAGTTGGCATCATAGTTAAGCAGAAGCCCGCCCTTTTTAAGTACTCTGTGCCACTCCTTATAAGCTTTCTGTATATCCGGAAGTGTCCATGTAAGATTTCTTGTTATAACTACATCAAATGTTTCATCCGCATAAGATAATTCCATTGCATCCATAACCTCATATGTAACATCTGCACCATACTTATCTGCAAGTTCTTTTGCCCTTGTTATCATATCTGGTGTTAAGTCTATTCCTGTAACATCCATGCCGCACCTGTTAAGAAGAATGGCAAAATATCCTACCCCCGTTCCTACATCAAGCACCTTTATCCTGCTGTTTTCTGTGACATCCGTTCCAGAAGACATACCACTTTTTTTATCATAAGCTGTATACATTGATATATTGCTTATTATCTCCTCAAGCCATTCTTTTCCCATATCGCTGTTAAGCTCATGCTCCCTGACATCCGAAAAGTCTTTTACCCTCTGTGTCCAGTAGTCTACAACACATTCTTCTATATTTTCTTCTGTTATTATATTATCCGTATCATGTATTGCAACAGCAAGATTATCATTATTGTATGCCATAGTTTATTAATTCTCCGTTTCCGTTATTCATTAATTCTTATCTAAGTCCGCCGTTATCTCATAGTAATCTGACGGATGTGCCACAAGTCCTGTTACACCCTTTCCCGACACTATCGACATTTTAAGATGTGATGCAAACACAAATGCATTATCATCAAGTATTGTCTGGGTCATCTTTACTGCGATTGCAGCTCTCTCATCTTCATCAAAGGTTTCACTCATCGTTTTTTCAAGTTCTTCCAGCTTTTCATTATAATAACCGCCACGGTTTTTAGATGAGTCCTTAAGGCAGTGTGTTGTAAAGAAATATTCTGCATCGCCTGTTGGAGCACACACAAATGCACTTGCATATATGTCCCAGTCACCCTTTTTTATATAATCCAGATGATTGGCAGTGCAGTTAATCTTTATCTCTATTCCTATATCCTTAAGTGCTGCCTGCACATTTTCAGCAAGAAGCGGAAGCTCCTGTCTGCTAGGATATGTAAGCCAGCTAAGTGTCAGCCTTTTTCCATCCTTTTCAACATATCCATCACCATCCGTATCTATCCAGCCAGAATCCGCCAACAGTTCTTTAGCCTTTGCCACATTGTACTCTTCTGTGCTTACCCGGCTGTCACCATATGCATACCCCACCGGGAATGGACCTTTGGCGGCTGTTCCATTCCCATTAAGAAGCACTCTTGTAAATTCTTCCTTATTTATCGCACATGCTATAGCTTTTCTGACATTGGCATCCTTAAGACTCTCTGTTGCATAGTTCATCTGCGCAAAAAATGAGCGTGAAGTTTCACATGAGGATATTGTATAGTCCTTATCCTCCGTAAACAGTGAATGGCTTGCGTAAGGCAGTCCATAAGCTGCATCAAGTTCTCCCGACTGTAGTGCCATTGTAAGGGTATCTCCGTCACTTATAGTTTCCACGACTATCTTATCAATCTTAGGCTCACCGTCCCAGTAATTATCATTCTTAACAAGTGTTATGCCGCTGTCTGTCTTAACACTCACTGCCTTGTAAGGCCCTGTCGCAGACACATTGCCGTCAGGGGTTATTCCTGCCTGCATATCAATAATACATCCGTAAGGGTCTGATAAGTAGTTCATAAGTGCCGGAACCGGTTTTGTCGTTTTTATTGTAAGTTCACTGCCGTCTGCCTCTATATCCACTATATTGAGGTCGCCTGCTGCCCTCTTATGTACTGATATAAGATGTTCAAGGCACTCCTTAACTGCCAGCGCATCAAGCTTTCTTCCACTTGTAAATGTTACATCATCCCTTAATGTGACTTTCCATGTTGTTTCATCCACATTGTCATATTCTGTAGCAAGCCATGGCTCAAGCTCCATAGTATCTGAATACTTAAACAGCGTTTCGCCTATGCCGTATCTTATACATGCCCAGCCCGAATATCCGTTATGTGGATTTACGTCTGACTCATCATTTTCTGAGTTAAATGTTGTATCACCGTAGTAGAATACTTTTTCACCATTATCAGCCTTTCCACCACAGCCCGTAAGAAAAATAGCTGTGAATAGAACTGTTATTATACTGCATAGGGATATTATGCTTTTATTTATAAATGTTGTGAATTTATTTTTATTATTTATGTATATTGGGGGTTGTTTATTTGTCGTTTTCATTCTTATTTTACCTTTTTTCTATGGATAAATATATTTGTATAACTTTTTATTTTTTACTCTTTATTCCTGCTCTGAATATTATAATATTTCCTACCTGCTTGCTTCTATCAGTTCTCGCGTATAATCGTGCTGCGGACTTGTTATGACTTCCCTAATATCTCCATATTCTATTATCTGCCCTGATTTCATAACCGCTATTTTATTGCACATATTGCTCACAAGCGCCAAATCATGGCATATAAACATTATGCTTAGTTTCATTTCCTTCTGCATACTGCACAGAAGCTTAACTATCTGTTCCTGTATAGCCATATCAAGCGCACTTGTCACCTCATCACATATAAGAAGCTCAGGCTTTCTTGAAAGCGCCCTTGCTATTGCCGCCCTCTGACATTCGCCGCCACTTAATTCGTCCGGATACTTACAGACATACTCCTCTGAAAGCCCCACATCAATAAGAAGCTTCTTAACATATTCCAAAGCCTCTTTTTTCCTGTATGTACCTGCAAGTGCTTCAGCTATGCTGCTTCCTATAGTATACCTTTTGTCAAATGAGTCATTGGGTATCTGGAATATCATCTGCATATATGAATATACATTCCTCATCTGCACCCTGTTATAGTGTGTTATATCCTCGCCCCTGAATATAACGCTCCCACTGTCCTGCTTTTCAAAGCCTGCTATAATACTGGCAAGCGTGCTTTTTCCGCATCCGCTTTCTCCCACAATTCCAAGACAGTCCCCGGCATAAAGCGAAAGGCTGTCTACATCAACGGCGATATTTCCTTTATATGATTTTTTAATATTATTTATTTGAAGTATCTTGTTCATATTTATATACTTTATTCCTACATTTTACCTCTTAATTTTATTACCCTTATTAATCCTATTACGCTTATTTCTTCATGCTTCATAACCACCTCATTATATTTCCGGAATTACCATATAAATGCTTTTTTTATTATTCCCAATTCGTTAATTATGCTGATATATCTTAATTCTCACTGCCACGCTTAACTTGACCTGCTTCATATAACCATTAGTTCATTAAACCCACTAAAAAGTAAATGTATATTTTGCTGCTTCATTATATTCGGATATTAATCTGAAATAATAAAATGTCTTATTCAACTGTCCAGCTTCGGGCTTGCTTTAATAAGATTTCTTGTATATTCATTCTGTGGATTATTAAGTACGTCCGAAGTCTTTCCATACTCCAGCATAACGCCATCACTCATAATCATAACATTATCGGCAAGCTTTCTTAACGCATCTATATTATGTGTAACTATTATCATAGCTGTTCCATACTCATTATTAATAGCCTTAAGCTCTTTTATTACCTGTGCCTTTGTTGTCACATCAAGCGCACTCGTAGGCTCATCTGCAAGTATAAGCTGTGGTCTGTTAATCATTGAAAGCATTATTCCAACACGCTGGTTCATACCGCCTGACAACTGGAATGGATAGCTTTTTAATACTCTCTGCGGGTCATCTATATGCATTTTTTCAAGAAGCAGGACTGCATCCTCTTTTATATGTGAACGCACATTCCGCATTTTTTTATAATTCCACTTATGACACTTAACAGAATTATCGCTGATATATGTATCAATGGCACATTCGTACAACTGCGACTCTACCGTTCTTACAGGACACAGTGCTTCTTTAGTATCCTGAAAAACCATCGCTATATTTTTGCCTCTTAACTTCTTTAATGCTGTGATATTGTGCGTAATATCCACATTCTTATATGTAATACTGCCGCCATTTATCTTACCGTCAGCACTCAAAAGCCCCATAACCGCCTTTATAAGCGTACTCTTGCCGCTGCCCGACTCACCAGCTATGCCAAGTATTTCGCTGGCATTTACGCCAAAGCTTATATCCTTCAATGTTAATTCATCATTATAACTTATATCAAGATGACTGACATTAAGAAGCGCATTTGAAGCATTATTACCAGAACTCCTACTGTCTTCCTGCATAACCTGTTCTCCTGTTATTCTTATTCCATCTGGTCTTGACCGACTCCCCAAACATATTAAATATGAGTACCGATACAAATATCGCCACTCCCGGCGCAAGTATGATCCACGGTGCGGTCTGCAACATACTTCTGCCATTGCTCATCATAGCACCCCATTCTGCCGCCGGTGGTGCTGCACCTAATCCTAAGAATGATAATCCTGCTATTTCCATCATCATATGTCCTATATCAAGAAGTGCCGTAGTCACTATAATTCCTGCAATGTTAGGAATAATGTGCTTTATTATTATCCCGAATTCACTAATTCCTGACATTCTTGCCGCCTTTATATAATCACTTGCACATACTGAAAGCACCTCACTTCGTGCCAGCCTTGCATACTTTGGCCACGACACTGCCGCCACTGCTATGACCGCACTCGTTATTCCCCCCGACAGCACACTTGCTACTGCTATCGCAAACACTATTCCCGGAAATGCAAGAAATATATCCGCTATTCTCATAAGAATATTATCCACAACTCCCCCGCAATAGCCGCATATTATCCCCACTGCACTCCCTGCCGATGTTATTAACACAACAACAAACAGTGATGACAGCACTGATAACCTTGCCCCTGCAATAACTCTTGATAACACATCCCTGCCATACTGGTCTGTTCCTGCTATATGCAAAGCACCTGGCGGCATAAGTGCTTCTGAAAGGTTTTGTTCATATGCATCATATGGTGCAAGACTGTCTGCACATATGGCTGTAATAATCAGAAACACGCAAAAAACGCCCCATATAAAGACACCGGGGATTATTACATTTACTTTATTATAACCAGCCATTTTATATTTTTCTTTTTTCATACGCTATATCTTTCTTATTACCATAAATGAGCAACTACAGAAAAAAATGCAATATTTTAAATCTGCTCATTTATAATTTTTACTTATTTGCAATTCATTATTTTATTAAAATGATATATTCAGATTATTTATTTCTACGCTTAAGGTAACTATCATTATACTTCATCTATAATTTCTTTAATCATCCAATTAACATATTCTTACTCTTAAGATAACTATTATGCCTCATCCGTTCCAGCAACTCTTATCTTCGGATTAAGATAATGATACCCTATATCTGTTATAAGATTTACAATAACATATATCACAGCCATCCATATGACATATACCTGAATAATAGGATAATCCCTCATAGTTATGGCATCTACAGCCATCTTTCCTACGCCATCCCACATAAATATACTCTCAACTATGGCTGTTCCTCCAAGCAGCGAGCCTGCCGAGAGCGCCAGAAGTGTAGACACGGTAAGCATAGCCGACTTTAAGACACTTCTTATAAGTATAGTGCCCTCACTGACCCCCCTTGCCCTTGCGCCATTGACGTAAGGCTTATCCAGCTCATTTATAACAGCAGTTCTTATCTGGCTTATATACCTTGAGGACATCGCTACAGCAAGTGTAACTGACGGAAGTATAACACTTTTAGCACCTGCCCTGTTTCCCATAACCGGAAGCCAGTTAAGCTTTAATGCAAACACGTATATGAGCAGCAGCGCAAGAAAAAAGTTCGGCAGCGAATTACCAATAAGGCTCACCACTCTTATAATATAATCCAGCCACTTATTTTTATTAACAGCACTTATTATTCCCAGTGGAACTGATATGATAAGTGTCAGCGCCATAGATACCACACACAGATATACGGTCGCTGGCAGCTTGCTGACAAATGTACTGAATACAGGCTTTCCTGATACATATGAATTACCCATATCGCCTGTAAATGTATTCTTAAGCCATATAAAATATCTTGTTATAACCGGCTTATTAAGTCCTAATTCTTCCCTTAACTCCTGCTTTTCAACCTCTGTCATTGCCGTTCCACGGTTAGCCTCAAGCATATCTATGGCATCCGTATTGCTCATATTGACAAGCACAAATGATAAAAAAGTGATGCCTATAAGAACAGGCACCAGCTGCAGAAGTCGTTTTTTTATAAACCTTTTCAAATATAATCTCCAATCATTACAACATTATGATTAATATATCAATTCAACTTACATATTTCAATTTCATTTTTACACAGTTATTCCGTTTTGTTATGTCATATTTTTATTTTTCTAAGCCGCTATTCTTTTCTTTTCAGTTCATTTTTTACAAATCTCAGAAACTCTCTCATTTTTAGGGATAACTCTTCATCTTTCTTACTTATATACCCAAACACCACATTTTTTCTGTTATTATATAATGGAATACCATCAAATGTAGGTTTCTTACTAAAATGACTACTGCTTATATTACATAACCTTGAATACTTTAAAAGATAATTCATTACATAATCACTATTTGTAATCACTGCTACATGTTTATCCAATTCGCTATCCTCTATTCTTATATTATCCCAATAATGATTTAGTGCAAATTCATCCTCATAACATTGCACAAGCATTTTATCCCTTAAATATTCCTCAATCGTCTGCCCATCTTTAATAGGACTATTATTACCATAATAAAGATATGCCTGATTATCATTTAACTTGGTAAATTCAAGTCCATACCTCTTTAACTTATATTCTATCTGCTGCATCTGATTATCCATAAAAAATATAAATCCCAAATCATCAAGTCCTGTTCCAACTCTTTTTATTACATTATTAACGCTGCCTTCCATTATATTGTATCTGATATCTGCTTCTGCATATTCTATATAATAATCCGTAAAACATCGTGCCATCCATGAACTTGGATTACTTGATATACTAAATTCTTCTCTATCATCTATCTTATATATCTGTGCAAGCTGCTTCTCCTGTTCAAGTATACGGCTTGCGTATTCATATGCCTGTCTTCCTCTTCTCGTTAATTTTATTCCACGGTTATCTCTGTCAAATACAGCAAATCCAAGCTTCTCCTCAAGCGATTTTACAACCTTACTTACATTAGGCTGTGTTGTATATAAAACATCTGCTGCCTTACTGAATGATAAAAGGTCTGCACACACAACAAAATATTGTAATTCCTTTACTTCAAGCATATATTCATCTCCTATATTTTTATTATATTTTCTCTTTTATTCATTTGCTCATTTATAGTAAAAAATATTAGATATTAATATATACTCAATATAAAAAAAAATCAATTAAAAACACACTTAACCAGCCGGTCACTATGTACCATTATGCTGATTAAGTGCGTTTTCTATATGTTATATGTTGGGATATGTTATGTTAATTTTCTTTAAGTTATTCTCTTTTGTTCATCCAGTACTCGTAAGCACCATTGTGCCTTTTTTCTGCCCTGTACAACTATTGATTACTCCTGAAACTTAGGGTCTTTAAGCAGGTCTTCGTAAAGTTCCTTGTATATTGCTGGTCTGAAGTCTGTTCCACCATCTATAAGTGGATTAGGCTCAAACTTCTCTCTCGTTGCAAGTGCAAGGTCAATCGTTGCTGTATACATTTTATCCTGTATAGCTCTTGGGTCTGTAAATGGATAACCTGCGTAATACTCAGCTTCCCAGAAGTTCGTGCTTGGACCAATAATACTTGAACCTCCCCAGAATACATTGTACTTATCTGTTCCTGCAAGGTTGGCAGATACGATATATATCTGGTTCGTTATGCAGCCAGCTTCAAGTGTTGTTGAACCAAGAGCGATGCCGTGGCACTTGGCAAGTGCCGTACAGTTGATATACAGGCGGCAGCCCTTAGCCGCATAATAGCGCATAAGCTCCTGAAAACAATATGTATCATAGCATATGGCAAGACCAACAGGTCCCCAAGGTGTATCAAATATAAATGGCTTTGTTCCCCTTGTAGCCCAGTGTGGTTCCGGATATGGCAGATGAATTTTTCTGTAAGCTCCGATAACTCCTTCTGGTCCGCACACACACGCTGCGTTATATATAATAGATGAATCCTTCTCATCTCTTTCCGGCATACCAAATGCGACATACACACCAAGCTTCTTAGTAAGCTCTGCTATTGCCTCTGATGAATGTCCCGGCACTACCTCTGCAAGCTTAGACTGCATTTTATCAGGCTTTGCCTTATCCTCTTCATCATCATAACCTGTAAGTGCCATCTCTGGAAATACTATCAGATTAGCACCCTCTGATGCCGCTGCCTCTATATATCCTTTCATTCGATTGAGGTTCTTTTCCTTGTCGCCCCATTTTGCATTAAATGCAACTGTTGAAACTTTAATTACATCTTTAACCATAACCTTTTCCTCCAATCCATGATATATTAGTTCTTTCTGATGTGCAGCCGAAACACGTATTTATCAACCGCAAACGATTAACAAAAAAAGAAGAGCACAAAGCTGCCTTTGTAAGGGTACATCTTTGTGCTCTTCTTATGTCAGAGATACTATCACTCTGTCACATTAAAGTCAATAACATTTTTATATTCTTTAAATAATTTATATATTTGTTTTTTATGGTTAATATTATAAAGCAATTCGTGGATGTTCGGTTCAAAAATCCTCAACTTTGATGCCTATAGATTATTTCGTACTATGCACGCCAGCAATCTTACCAGTAGTTCACCGCATTTTCAACAAGCTTATCGCCTTCGTATCTTAACTTAAGCGTAAAGAAACGCTTCTCACCCTCTAACAGAAGCTTAAGAAATACAGCATCGCCCTCCCACGTTGGAAGTCCTGCAACCTGTGACTTGTCAATCCACGCAAGGTCGCCCTCATCGCACACGCACTGCTCTCCTATAAAACCATCCGCCGTAAAAAGACACATAAGCTCCGGCTCACATTCATCACTTATAAATGTGATAAGCCCACGGAACTTATAAGAAGTAAGTGTAAGTCCTGTTTCCTCTTTCACCTCACGCAAAAGGCACTCCTCTGGTGTTTCGCCGTCATAAGCATGTCCGCCTACACCTATCCACTTTCCCTTATTGATGTCCTTTTCTTTCTTTGTGCGGTGAAGCATAAGATAACATCCGTCTTTTTCGATATAACATAAAGTTGTCATTTTCATAATAATCCTCATTTCTGCGCACGCTTTTTGCGCATAACATCTAATACTTTACATTAAGCCTGTGACTGTAGCCTTCCATCCTTTTGTGAAAAACAGCAAGCTCCTGCTTATACTTTTCATAATCCTTATCATTAAGCTTTTTATCAGCACGATACGTCTCTATAAGCGCAGCCGCATCATTATATGCCTTTATCGCAAGGTCCTTATAATTATTCTCAAGATTTATCTGGATTTCATTTAAAGCCTTTTTTACTGCATTTTTTTCTAAGTTCTTTTTAAAGATTGACATATGCTGCCTCCTGTCTTTCCGGCTGTGTATTAGTCTTAGAAATATATTCAATAGCCTCTTCTCTTGTCATTCCGACTGATGATATATATGCTGCCCAGTCATTCACATAACCTTTTTCATTATTCAGATAGTTCTCCGATATCTGTTTCATAGACTCAACCGTAGAACAGAAAGAAGTGCCAGCACGAACAATGTTTGAGCTTTCTTTCTTTTTTTGATATCCCAGAATTGCTCCGCAGCTTCGCCGCTCTCGCAATTCTGCAACATTCGGAATTCGCTGATTTACTTCGCAAATCGCTTATTTAAGATGACTGTGTCTATTTGTTTTCTTTGGGATGCACATTTACGATAAGGATACCTATGCACACAAGTATAAGTGCTATCAGCGCATTTATACCAAGCTCCTTACCACCTTCGCCCAGCCACCACGCTGAGAGGAGCACTCCGAATACCGGATTGGTGAAACCAAATATTGCTACTTTGGACACTGGGTTGTGCTTAAGGAGTATTCCCCAGAGTGAATAGGCAACGGCTGAGATACATGCAAGATAAAACAGCATAAGCACTGCACTGACTGATATATGATTAATTCTTCCACCCATAATAAGTCCAAGTATAATCATAACTATTCCGCCAAATATAAACTGATATCCACTAAGCATAACCGGATTATCCTTTTTGGAATAATTCTTCATAAGACATGAAGATACGGCATAGGATATCGCACATAGGAACAGACTTCCATCTCCCATAATACTTAAGTTCATATCTATCGACCTGCCATTCATACTTACAATTATTACACCTGCAAAGCCGACCACACATCCTGCTATCTTCTTAAACGTCAGCTTTTCCTGATGAAACACAAGTCCTGCAAGAAGTATTACAAAAAATGTATTAGAACCATTTATAATAGATGCCTTAACGCCACTGTTATGTGCAAGTCCTATATAAAAGAATATGTACTGAAGTATTGTCTGGAATAATCCAAGCTTCGCTATACTTGGGATAGATGACTTCGTTGGTACTAACATTTTCCTGTTAAGGACACTTCCTATTAGGATAGTAAGCACTCCTGCTAATACAAATCTTGTTCCTGCAAATAACACCTGTGTCCATGTTTCACTTGATGGTATCTGGAACAGTGCATATCCAAGCTTGATACAAGGCGAAGCACTTCCCCAGAGAAATGTACAAACAAGAGCAAGTGCACACACAACCCACGTTTTCTGTAGGAAATCTGTACTTCCGCTCTCTTTCTCACCACCAGTTAATTGTTTTGTCCTGTCTGTTACATTCATTTTCATAACTCTCTTTCTTTATATTCTTTATCTGTATGTGATTTAGCTGATTACATTAAAATAACCATTGGCGGCTGCCTCATTAATTCTCATATTGCAACCGGTTTTCCCCAGTTTACGCTAAAATAACCGCTCCTCATCGATAGCAAATCAAAGAGGCAAGCGGTTATGTGTTATTTTATTGTTTACTAGGTTATGATAATATATATTTATACTATTGTCAACTGTGGTTATAACCCATCTTATGATGTCGATGTCAAAAGCCCACAACTTTGATGCTCATATCAGAGTGGCAACATTAAAATAAATATCTTGCCCACAATACAAAATTCTTTATCAGCATCATCTGACGTCTTCTATATTGTGAAAGCTCCACTGGCTCAACATCATAAGGATTGTCATAACTTCCGTCACTATTGGCATTTCTTGCCACATGCTCATATGACTCCATCGATTCACTAAGCTGCCTGTTAATATCCTCACTGTCTATAACAAGCATAAGCTCTGTATCCAGATACGCACTTCTCATATCCAGATTAAATGAGCCTATCACCGATATATTATCATCAATCAGCACCGACTTACCATGATATGAATAACCGCCCTCATACTCCCACACATCAATTCCCGTACCAAGAATTTTATTTTTATTGACATAATAATCCGCTGAACCAAACGGATTACCATTATTGCCAATAGAATTAGTCATAAGTGAAACATTTTCAACTGAATTGCAAACTTCCTCCAAACCATCATACATATAGTCGTTGCATATAATATATGGCGTATGTATCTTAACTTTACTGTGTGCATTTTTCATAAGTTCAACCAGCTGATACCACACAACCGGCTTCTTTGATGTATATTCGATAGGATTACTAAGAAGCGCAATATTTCTGACCTCGTATGTATCTTTGTAAATGTTGTTGTCAGTATTATCTGTTCTATCACCAGATATGTTATCGTAATCTGAATTTTTTAACTCTTCATCTGATGAAGTAACTGTAAAAATATTGTCGGAATTATTGGCATAATACTCTGTATATAATGAAATCAGCTCCTCTTTGGCTGCTGCCACATCACTTTTTGATAGAAGCCTACTCTTCTTTTTAGTTACTGAATTGCTTTTATCATTATTCTCATCTGCATTTATAATAAAATGCCACGAGTCACTTTCAAGCGAATTGACACCACTCATATATGGCTTGCTTTCCTTATAATTCCACACATTTTCAAAGTACGAAAGCAAATCATTTACAGAACTGTCTTCATTGGCATTCTCACAATACACCAGAACATCCCTGTCATAATTCTTATATTGCGAATTGCTTCCAAGAAAATATGAAAATGTATTTCTTCCACCTATTATGTAGCTGGACTTATCCGCTATCAGATACTTGTCATGAAGCCTGCCCATTGAACGCCATGGTGCCAACGGATTAACCTTATTATATATCTTAATACTTGTACCAGAACTTGCCGCAAGTGCCTCAAAATATGGATTGCCCTTCATGCGAAGAAAACCAGATACCCCATCAACAATAACATTTACCGAAACACCTCGGTCAGCAGCATCTATAAGTGCTCCAAGAATAATCTTTCCACTCTCATCCGCCCTGAAGTCAAATGTTGACAATACAATCTCCGACTTGGCATTACTTATCATCTTTACCCTCTCAAGAAGTGCATCTCCATTATCTTCTATAATACGCGCCCTTTCCGGCTGGGTTCTTGTTTTCCATATACTATCGACAGCCAGCTCCTCCTTATCTTCCTGCGTCAACACCGGCTGTCTGTGATATGTAATAAGCGCGCAGGCAACGATTGCAACAACCAGAATAACTACTGCAAGTAATAATACAAGTAATGTCTTTATTGTTTTAATCACTATCTTTTTAGCTGTATTATTGTTATTATGTTTGCTCTTTATTGTGTTTTTATCCATTTCTGGAGTTTTATGTAACATTGGTTTATGGTACTCCTTATGTTTTACTTGTGTTTTTATTTTTCTATATTCCCAACTTGCTTTATATTAAAATCCCTTGTTTGTTTTAGTCTTAGTTGATATTGTATCGAATTAATATTACAAGCTGAATTAGCTAATAAAATCTTGTTAAATTAGCTTTATTAAAATATTTAATTAGTGGCATAATGGTAGTACTACTTTATAGCTTGTAATCTACTGCTAACTCTAATATTCTTAATTATATATTGCAAATGGGTATAATTATGTATTTTATAGGTATATGTATTTTAGCAATTTATTGTGGTGGTGGCAATAAAGGATATATTTTTCTTGATATTTTCTAGATATTAGGGTAATTTATATTCCACTATGTATCTATTAATTCATGTACCAAACTTATTAATCCATCTACTTACTTCTTCATTTACATTCCACTATGTATCTATTAATTCTCTGTCATTTGCCGCTATCATTCGTCTGAATCTAGATTTACATTCCACTATGTATCTATTAATTCTCCATCCTCGTCTTTAAGTTCTTGCACAACAAGCATACATTAATGCCCCTATATTCTACTTAATATCCATAATAAATTTCTCAAGCTTATCATGATTATTCTTTGCCATTTCACTATTACGGTCTGCTAATGCAACCTGATTTTTTATATTTTTAAGTGTCTTTGACAACTGCGCCATGCACCTGTCATTATCTCCGCCGCCACTAAATGTAAATACAGCATCTATTTTATCAGCTATTCCATATTTTTTTATAAACGTATTTACTGGTGCGGCTGGCATTCCTGCCCATATAGGTGTGCCTAATATAATTTCATCATAGTAGTCTATATTATCTGGAACACCTTTTATCTGTGGTTTCCTGCCAAATGTTGACTGCATTCCGCCAACAAGCATCTGCCTTACTGTATTTTGAGGCAATGGCTTAACCGGCTCTATTTCAAATATTTTAGCACCAAGCTTTCTTGCTATTTCTATTGCTGCTTCTTTTGTATTTCCTGATAATGAATAATAAACAACTGCTTTGCTCATAACTATCTCCTTTGCCTGAAAAATGTAATAATATTAGTGTCAATGAAAAAATTTCTTCTGCATGTGAAATGCAGATAAAAACAATTTTATGCTTTTAACATATACATCATAATAACACACAAACAGCATTGTTGAAAAATTATATGACACTTGTTTTAAACTTATTTTAAAATAACTTGTTTCGTAGTTTTGAATACTATGTCAAAAGGTATTGTTGATAATAAAATCTTGACATCTCTGCCATGATGTATTATCATCATAATAGTTTGAGTATCAAAGCATTGTGATGATGGTTCAATAATTCTTGTATACTCCAACAATATATACATAGAAATGAGGATTGGTTTAATATGGATCTTAGTGCAAATAAATGTAAGCTTCCTGAATTACATATTGGTAATAAAACAGCAAGACTTCCTATTATACAAGGTGGCATGGGTGTTGGTGTCAGCTTAAGCAGTCTTGCAGGTGCAGTAGCAAAGGAAGGGGGCGTCGGAATTATTTCAACTGCCCAGATTGGTTATGATGATGATGCATTTGAATATGATCAGGCCGGCTGCAATTTAGCAGCAATAAAGAAGCATATCCGCAAAGCTAAAGAAATTGCCGGTGGTAATGGACTTGTTGGTGTAAATATTATGGTTGCACTTAAACATTATAAAGAACATGTAAAAGCAGCTGTTGCCGCAGGTGCCGATGTAATTATCAGCGGTGCCGGTCTTCCGATTGATTTACCAGCACTTGTAGACAAAGCTTGTCAGACTAAGATAGCTCCTATCGTATCATCAAAAAGAGCTACGCAGCTTATATTAAAAATGTGGTCACATAAGTATGACCGAACCGCTGATTTTATCGTAATAGAAGGTCCAAAGGCTGGCGGACACCTCGGATTTTCTAATGAACAGCTGAACAATACAGCTTCACTTGATTTCGATAATGAAATAACTAATATTATAGAATGTAAAAAAGAATATGAAGATAAATACTCAAAAAAAATACCTGTTATTGTTGCAGGTGGAATATTCGATAAACAGGATATTATTCATGCAATTAAGCTTGGGGCTGATGGAGTACAGATAGCAAGCAGATTCGTTGCTACTAAAGAATGTGATGCCTCACCTGCTTATAAACAGGCTTATATCAATGCCAGACAAGAAGACGTTCAGATTATACAAAGTCCTGTCGGAATGCCTGGAAGAGCTCTTCGCAATGCATTTATTAAACAACTGGACAATTCAAGAATTCCAATTTCAAAATGTTACAATTGTCTTGAAAAATGTAACCCTGCAAAGGTTCCATATTGTATTACAAAAGCTCTTATAAATGCTGTAAAGGGCGATGTGGATAATGGCTTAATCTTCTGCGGTGCCAACGTTGGCCGGATAAATGAAATTACAACTGTACACTCACTTATGAAGGAGCTTACAGAATAACTACATATGAAACAGAAATCACCAGGGCTTTAGTTTCATATGTAGTACACTTAATATAAAATATTGTACTTATTATGTAACTCTACACCACCTGGCACCACCGCCAGTTAATTGCCAGCCGGTTTATACTGGCTGGCAGTCCAATTGTTCTATACTCTCTTATAAATAATTGGAACATCGTATCCGAAGGTTCTCTTTCCATTCACTTCCATGCTTTCTGATACCTCAAGACAAGCTTCTGAAAAACGCTCCCATAATCTAAAGGTCATAACCGGAGTAAACTGGCTTACGCTTCCTCCCTCCCAGCTTCCATTATTTTCCTTATATATTGCTGGTGTAAACTTCTCAGATTTTCTAAGTTCACTATAATCTACACTCTTCATTGAGTTATAAGAAAATGTATTCTTGTCTTCTCCTGCAGGAATTTCATAAGAGGAAAGTATAATTCCATCGTTACTATCTGTAATTAGGAATAAATGTGGTGATGCATGACGTTTTCCATCTGTTTCATAATAACTTTCCTCTACAACAAATATTCCATTAAAGCCCTCTGGAATATTTTTTATTTTATCATTGCAGACAGTATTTACATGTTGTGCGTATGGAAAGCTTTTACCAGCTTCCTTCATTTCCATAAACTGTTCTTTGTTATCAAATTCTCCAGTCATAAGTTCTACAAACTTTTTAATTTCCATCATAATGTTATGCCTCCATGTGATAATATTTTATTATATTTATAATTGTAATAATATGACAATGAACGTAAATTCTACCGCTTAGTGATGCCTCAGAGCTGCTCCACATAATTCTAAAACAAAAGCTGAAGTCCCATAGCTATAATCCACATATATGCACAAGTTTTCGGAATCATTAAAAGTCCAACCTTTGGTTTAGTTTTACTGAATAATGTTACTGGTATATAGCATCCAAATGAAATAATAATTGCTGCTACCATCCTTGTCAGATGATATCCATAAGCATTTCCTGAAATCAAATACAGAATAATTACGCCTATACCGGTAACTGCAAAGACTGAATTTCTAATAACGGATAATTTCATATTTCCCTCATCTGTGCACCAATTATTCTGTGGGAACAAACATATTACAATTCTAACAATTGCTGATATCCATATTATAACCTCAATTATTACTGGTATTGTAAACCCTGGAAATGTAAATTTCCAGATATACATCAAAATAATATAAAATACTGTCATTGTAATAGATGATATCTGTAATCCAATTCCTAGCTGTTTCTTTATCTTATCACTACTTCCACCTACTGCTCTGATAATTCTTGGCACAAGATGAAATGCATCTCCTCCACAAAGTGTTAATGTTAATATTCCATAAAGAATAAATAACATATCCCCATTTGAATATATAAAAAATAATATTGCAGCAACAAGATCAAAAATCAGATATACTGCATCAAATATTGCTTCCATAACATCTGGAAGCTGTGGTTTATAATTGTTCTGCTTCATTACTAGTTCTGCTCCTTATACTCTTTTATATATTTTTCTGCATTATTGCAGATTTTATCAAACACATCTATACACATATGCTTTTCTTCTTCTGTTAAACCACTTAAAACATCATTAGCAAACTGTTTCTGTGCATTTATTCCCGCTTTTACAATTATCTCTGCCTTATCTAATAAAATAATCTCAATATGCTTTTTATTATCCTTACTTTGTATTCGTTCAACAAGACCTTTATTTTCAAGGTTCTTTAGTGATGTTGAAACGTGGGATTTTGTTGATTTTCTAACCTTTACTATGTCTGCAGCTGTATTATGCTGAGGATTATTATGAAGGAACATAAGTATATCATATTCCATCTGTGTTAATTCATACCTGTCGCACACTTCTCCTGAAAGTAATTCATAGTAGCTTGTAATTGTTTTATGCTTATCCCAGAAATACATCCTGGCCTCCTTTACTATCGTTCTTTTTAGAACGATTATAGACAGATTATTCTGTTATGTCAATCATTTTTTCTTATTCGACTCACAAAATCTTTACTCTATTTTGTGTAATGATTTTTACTTAATGATTTTTATGTAAGCATTAGTGATAAAATAAGAGCAAGTACTGAAAGGTTTTTGTTGCCTTAGCACTTGCTCTGCTTCTTTATATCAAAGTTATTATATATAGTTGTATGTTGATGATTTGCTGGTCTTTAATTTTTTATCAATCCTATTGCACTCTTTTCGCAAGCCTGCAATGTTACTTACGCCAGATTCTTCTCACCTTCATTTTGTTTCTTTCCCGCCATTCTCATAACTTCCTTCCATGCTGGTGAGAACAGATAATAACCTATCATTGCAAACATTCCAAAGCTGAAAGAAATTGGGAAGCACAACATTACCCATGTTCCATCAAAGTATCTGCTAATAATATAGGCACTTGGGATTCTGACTGCCCAAAGCATAAGAATGTTGACAATTGTAGTATAACGCACCTTTCCAGTTCCGTTTACAATAGATATTATACAGTTAAAGATAGCATAAAACCACTGTGAAAGCAGCATGACAACGATATGCCTGCTCGCATACATCAATACCATTTCATCTGACGAGAAGAAACTGATTATAGGTTTATGTATCATTATAAAAAGCAATCCAAAACTTAATGTAATCAGACCTGAACACAATGGAATTCTCCAGTGTCCCTCTTTAATTCTTGAATATTTCTTAGCACCATAATTCTGTCCTGAAAATGTAGTGGCCGCTGAAGATAATCCTGTAATTGCTATGTTAGCGCATCCTGTAATTCTTCCTGCTACTGCACCTCCTGCCATAAATACAGCACCCTGTGAGTTATTAAATGTCTGTAATGCAACATGTCCTAATGAATAAAGAGAATTGTTAAGTCCAACAGGCAAGCCAATAGCCAGAATATCTTTCATCATTGTTCCAGAAAATCTCCTAGGCAAATATGTAAACTGTATCTCCGGAAACTTCTTTCTTATATAAACAATACTTACAATCCATGAAATAAACATAGCAATACTTGTAGAAAGTGCTGCTCCGGCTACATCCATTCCAAACCCTGCAACAAACAATAAATCAAATACTATATTAGAAACACAGGACACAACCAGAAACCATAATGAAGCCTTGCTGTCTCCAAGTCCTCTTAAAATACCAGCATTCATATTATAACCCAGATTACCAAGTGTACCTAAGAATACAACCCTCGTATATATTAATGCGGCATTCCACACATCCTGCGGCACTTTCATAAATTCCAGAATATATGGTGCTGCAAACCATCCAAGAATACCAATCGGAATACCTACAATATATATAAATGTTATTGAAGTTCCACATACTGAAACAACCTTTCCCGATTCCCTGGCTCCGGTATATTGTGAAATAAGAATAGACACACCTGTTCCTATTCCTAAAAAAATACATAATAATACTTCAACCGGCTGTGAACTCGTTCCTACCGCAGCTAAAGATGTATCTCCACAATATTTACCTATTACAAGTGCATCAACCGTAGTATATAACTGCTGCAAAACATTTCCAATAATAATCGGTATCGCAAACAGTATAATATTTTTCATTATATGACCTGTGGTCATATCAATCTTTCCTTTTTGTGAACCTGCCATAATAATCTCCATTCCTGAGCAACTTTTGTTACGATGTGACGAAGAAAAATTTGCACATGCAATTTTCTTCTGCCATCAATGGCTATTTGTTCTGCTCATAAACAAATAGCCGTGTAAAAAATAAGCTTGATAGCTTATTTTTCACACTATACTCCTATCATAGAATAATCTGTCTGTATCTGTTATTTATAATAATACTGTAATTGAATTATATTTTCTAGCGATTTATGGCACAGAGTACAGAAAAAGTATCTAATTAATATTTATAAAAAGTAAATGGAATTTTCTTTACAATAATCAGAATTAAGGTAATAAACACTTTCTGGGGCAACGCCATTCTCCTCATATAATGCATTTGTTTGTTACATCAGATAATAATATATAAACATAATTAAACAAAAATATATCCGGCACCCATTTTTATAGGATACCGGATACAATTCTATTAATTCTTTCATACTTATTTTCGTGATGTCCATATTCATCAAATATACTTGCAGCATTCATAACCGACATAAGATGCTCATGAACCATATGTGCCTTTACAGGTGCCTGTTCAAGCAGATTCCCGTGATTTACCCCCTCCTGTTCACCATTAAGAAGATAAACAGCTGCATTTCTGTTTTTTACATTATTATTAACTACGTAGTCTGCAAAACCCGGATACCAGAATGAACCGCAGACTGAAAATATAGCCGAAAATGTTTCATCAAAATACAGACTGTATATAGCAGCAAGACCGCCCAGTGAATACCCTCCATATGCCATTGATTCTGCATATATATTATAATGCTTGCGGATGTATGGAACTATTTCCCCAACAAGCTGGTTGTGATATTCCCTGCACTCACCACCAAAGTCTAAAGCCCCCTCTCTTATTGCTTTATATGGCCATGGTGTATATGCAGCCAGCCTGTTTTTTGGAATAAGTCCAACGTATATCTGATTATCAGGCTGTTCAATATTATTTACCATTTCTCCATCATTTATAAATATCACTTTATATTTTCTGCCACATAAATAATTGTCCGGGAGCCGCACAATCGTTTTAATACCTGATATTTCAATATATTCTATCATATTTAATTCACTTCTCTTATTCACCTATTATTTAACACTATCTGCAATCTTTGATAATGCATCGAATACAGCCGGTCCATAATCCATAAATTCATCATATCCTATTGTAACTATTTTCTTATTCTTTATAGCTGCAACATCAGATACTGCATCAGATGAAAGCAATTTATTAACTGCATCTGCATCATTCTTTGCATTACGGTCACTTGTTACATATACTATAAGCTCAGGATTCATTGTTACAAGTGTCTCTAATGAGAGACCCGATGTACCTGTTGAAACATTTGTATATCCTAACTTATTCAACATATTCTCCTGTAAAGATGATTTATATGTGCCAAATGTATTTCCATCAAATGCGCACATTACAAGTGCATTTTTCTTGTCTGTTCCTGTATTTCCTACTGATGTCAGGACTGAATCATATTTCTTCTGAAGTTCATCTGCATATGAGTCTGCCTTGTCCTGAACATTAAATATAACCCCAAGATTCCTAACATCCTTTATAACGCTTTCAATCTTAGTTTCTCCCTTGGTTACACTTGCAGCCTGTGCATAAACTTCAACACCATTCGCATTCCATTCCGTATATTCACCCAGAGATTTATCAGAAAACATAGCCGCTCTTCCCACAATTATATCCGGCAGCGCAGATAAGACTATTTCTTTAGATATAGTTTTCTTATCACCCAGCTTATTTATATTGGCAACACTGTCCTTATATATTGAGGTAACTTCATTGTCTGGATTCATCATTCCGACTATTTTATCACCCAGCCCAAGTTCAATAAGTGTTTCTGTTGCTGATAAATTATTCGTTACAATTCTTTCCGGCGCTTTCTCAAAGATCTGCTCAACTTCATTACCAGATGCATCATATGTTGTTATTGTTACAGGATACTGCGTCTGCTTCGATTCAGCCTGTAACTGTGAACTGCTGTTACTATCATTGGAACCTGTATTCCTACAACCGGTAAATAATGCTGCTGATGTAACTGTTATTGCTAAAACTGTTATTAGTGATTTGAATTTTCTCATTGCTTCAAGTCTCCTTTATTATACATTTATATTTATATTTTTGATATGAGTGTAAAAAGTAATTTTGACACTCACGATGTATCAAAATCTGAATCCTGCTGTTCTTCTTTGTCTGCCTGACATAAATCATGTATATGATGTCGGGGTCAAAAGCCCCCGACTTTGATACCTACGAATTGTTCCGTGCTACGCACTCCCACAATTCTCCCCAATATTCGCATATCGTGGGATTATCATCCCACTTTTATGCTCATATCGGGGCGGGTCCCAAGGTCTTTCACCCACCTATGAGCAAGCTCATGTGGGTTTAGACCTTTTGACCCTGGTATCTGTATATTGAATTAATATCTGATTGCTGCCACGATTGATAACTTCACATTCTACATCATATATTTCTCTCATATTATCTTTTGTAATAACCTCTTCCGGTTTTCCTTTATATCTTATTCTCCCATCCTTTATAAGATATATATAATCTGAAAATCTACATGCCAGCTGTATATCATGCAAAACTGCCAGAACATTTACATTTAAATTTTTTACAATTTTTAATATTTCAAGCTGATATTTAATATCCAGATGATTAGTCGGTTCATCAAGCAGCAAAAGCGTAGGCTGCTGTGTAATTGCCCTTGCCAGTACCACTCTTTGTTTTTCACCGCCTGACAATGACAAATATGAACAATTTCTTTTTTCATACATACCAACGCTTTTTAATGCATTATATGCAATCTCATAATCTTCTTTTTTCTCCTGTTCCATCATCTTTAGATGAGGGGTACGACCAAGCATAACAACATCAAGCACAGAACAGTCAAAATTAAGATTATTGAACTGTGCAACAACTGCCATATTCTGTGCACTTTTTCTTATGCTTATATTATCCAGAGGTTTTCCATCCAGATATATCGTTCCAAGATCTGGTTTTGTTATTCTGTAAACCGTCTTTAAAAATGTGGTTTTACCACAACCATTTGGTCCTAGTATTGTATGAAACTCATTATTACTAACACCTAGCGATATACCATTTAATATTCTGCTGCCCTCTATACTGTACTGTATATTATCACATCTAAGTTCCATAACTACTCCCTGCCATAATTCTTCTTAGTTACAATGTATATAAAAAATGGGGCACCAACCAGAGCTGTAAATATTCCTATAGGAAGCTCTGCATTCTTAACCAGTATTCTTGCAAGAACATCAGCCCATATAAGAAATATCGCTCCAAGAAGTATCACCACCGGCACTAATCTCTTATGATTCGTTCCAGCAAATGCCCTTGATATATGTGGTATTATAAGTCCTACAAAACCAATTATTCCACAGCTTGAAACAAGCACACCTGTTACTACTGCTATTAATGTCATATAAACTTTCCTGTACAGACTTAAATTTATTCCAAGTGTAACTGCCGTTTCATCACCTAACATCATCGTATTAAGTATACGATACTGCGTACAGAAAAATAATGTAACAGCTATTACAACAACTGCAGGAAGTATAATGCTTTTCCAGCCTGCATTAGCAAGTGAACCCATGGTCCAGAATTTGATTGTCATTATGCTGTCAGCATTGGCTCCAACTGAGATAATAAAGTTAGAAAATGCTGTAAACAATGCATTAACAACAGTTCCTGCAAGAATAAGCCTTGTCGTCGTCATTTTTCCATGTCCGGAAGCAATTCCAAGAACCATAACTGTTGCTATAACTGCTCCCACAAATGCACCACCGGAAACAAATGCTCCCAGTCCCATAACTATAAGCAGGGTTGCACCAAATGTAGCACCTGATGACACACCAAGAATATATGGCTCAGATATTGGATTATTAACTGTTGCCTGCATCACACATCCACATAATGCAAGTCCGGCACCGGTCAACAAGCCAAGAAGAACTCTTGGCAATCTCATATTCCATACTATTGCAATCATTGCTTTGCTGGACGAATTGTATATTTCATCATTATGTATAAGCTTTCCAAAAATAATTTTATATGTGTCTGATACTTTTATATTCACCTGTCCAAGTGAGACCGCCGTAATAACTGTAATCACAAGCGCTGCCATCAGTAAAATTATTACAGCCACATATAATGTTTTAGATTTGGAGATATCATTTACTTTTTCCAATCTTTTATCCTCCATGACTAATCATAGTCAGTTTCGTCTAACTTTAATAGATTTAAACATACCTTTCTAATTTTGTCAATGGAAATTTTTTCTAATAATTCTAATCTAATAATTCCAATAAATAAAATAAGAGCAGGTACTAAAAGGTTTTCGTTGCCTTAGTACTTGCTCTGTTTCTTTGTATCAAAATTATTATATATAGTTGTAGGTTGGTGATTTGCAGATATTCAGTAAGATGTAAGCTAGAAACAGTGTAAAATGGAATTTATAGAAAGCCCCTTCGTTCAGCCTCTTTAATTAATTGGGGCTGAATTAAAGGATATGTCCATTCTGTTGGAAGTTCATCGAGTTTGAACACATTTTCTATCTCGCTATGTAATTGTGATTCAAATTCTGTTATTTTAGCAAAATACAACATTCCATACGATTCTTCTCCAGTATCATTGGCTCTGGTCTTGCCGATAACGGAATATATGCAAACAGGCTCTATTGTATAAACTACAGCTCCTGTTTCCTCGTATAACTCCCTCTTTGCGGTATCAAGAATGGATTCTCCATGCTCCCTGTGACCACCAGGCACTTCAAGGGTATTTCGTTCCTTGTGTTTGCAAAACACCCATTTATTGTCAGACTTTGAGATGATAACGGCAAATTTAAGCAAAGAATCATCCGCTGTGTCATAGAACTTGACTTCTAGCATTGTCACACCTCCGTTAAATTTCGATTTATTTTACACATTTTAACATAAAACTCAACCTAATTGCACTAATTAAAACTAGAATTATCAATCATTCCGCTCTCCACTATCACCGAGTGCCCAAAAAGTGCCCAACTTCACCACCAACGATTCTCCCAGTATCTATGCGGCTTTGCAGACCTTTTATACTTTTTATATTAAAATCACACTTTTCCCATTCTCAGACTATGACACCCTTTTGACACCTAGTCAACTATGGCAAAAAAGAAGGGAACGATATTTCAACCATTCCACAAGAAAAGCCAAGCGGGAATCCGCAAGGTTACTTGATAAAGCGGCAGGCAACGACTAAATAAAACTTTCCCTTATTTCCCTTACGATTATCTCATAAGAGCAAAAATAAGGGAAAATACATATCATTTCACTAATGAATGGGCTGTAAAGCCTGTAAAATAAGGAAAGTTAGAAAGATATTTCGGCAAACTGGAATTTTCGAGTGTGTCGCTAAATTAGATTTTTTCATCAATTATCATTACTAAAATACTCATTTCTAAGTATGGAATAATAAACTTCATCCACAATACCTTGATTACAGGTTCCCGACTGCCTAATTATTCCTTCTTTTTTCATTCCCATTTTCTGCATTACACTTCCTGAGTTTGGATTACCTGCAGCATGCTTTGCATATACACGTTTGACTTTTACTTCTTCAAAAAAGAATTTTACCAATGCCCTTCCTGCTTCTGCAGTTATACCTTTTCCCCACCATCTGCTTCCAATACCATACCCGAGCTCCACACTTTCTGTTGCCTCATCGAGACTTACTACTGATATATCTCCAACCAGTTCATGCGAATCTTTTAACTCAATTGTCCAAAAATAGAAATCCTGCTTATCATACGATTCTATCCAATCAATTAGTAATTGCTTTGTCTCGTCGACATTTTTATGCGGTTGCCAACTTAAAAACTTTGTTACATCTTTTTCTGTTACCCAGTTTTTAAACATGATTTCTGCATCATCTAATACATGTCGTTTAAGAACTAATCTATCTGTTTCTATTCTAATTGTGCCCTTATGTTCCATACGCATCCTCCATCATCAAGAAAATTCCGATTTGTTTTATTCATTTTAACATAAAACTCACCCAAATTAAAACTACAATTCTCAATCATTCTACTCCACCTAACACCAAGTGCCACAAAAGTGCCCAACTTGCCTAAAAACATTCCCAGTGTTTATGCAGGTTTTCAAAATCACAATAATTAATGCATGGAAATAATAAAGAATGAATTTCTTCATAAGACGCCCGTTCCCCTCCTAGTCACTAGGCACGAAACGAAAAAAGGGAATGGTTTTTTTTAACCATTCCCATCTTAATGAGCCCACCGGGGTTCGAAGCCGGGACACCTGGATTAAAAGTCATATAATTATAGTATTGCTATCTTGCTTTTAATGTGTTAAGATATCTTTCTGGGTGTTACCATAACGGTAGGCGGTTTAGCTATTAGCTCCGAAGGGAGGTGATAGCCATGGTTACATATTCAGATCTATTTAACTACACTTTAGTTATTTGTGCAATAGTTTCTATATGCATTTCTGTTTATAAATCAAAAAAATAACCGCCCCTAGTCCTGAGAAAACTAAACGGTTATTTTTTTAATCAATTATTTTCGAGGCTAAACCGTCTATCGGTAACACCTTTATTTACAATATTATATTACTCTATTTTTATATTTATGTCAAATTAAAGATTTTTTTAATTTCATTCTCATAATTATCTCCCACCTTTATTCTATATAATTTTATATTTATTGTATCAAATAATTTGTTTTTAAATTCATCTGTACTTTTAGCCTTTTCAGTATTATGTGTTTTATCATCTAATTCTATAGCAAATTTAATATGCAAATCATTGTCACATATCAGAAAATCAATGTGTCGACTTTTTATATATCCTCGATATTTATATAATTCTTGCTTATTAGTTACATATATAAAATCTTCTAATCTTACTTTTGGACACACTATATATTGTTTTTCATCTAAAAACTTTCTTAATTCTTTATAGAAATTATATTCTGTTTTTGTTAACAACATTTTAGATTTGTATGGATAATCATTTATCTTGATATTGTCTGTATTATTCTCTGTATTATTCTTATTTATTTTATTATCGGTTATTTTTTTATTTACCATTGAATTTATAATAATAATAATAATTATTATTATTATTATTATCCATATATAAGTACTTCCCATATTTATCTATTCCTTTCTATCCAATTTTTGAGATTAATGATTTTATATCTTGTTCTTCATACTCATTTATATCTAATAATTTTCGAACTGCGGCTTGCGACCCTGGGTCAGCAACATCATATGCTGCTTGTATCTTATAATTAAATCCTTCTCCTTTGATAAGATAATCTGTTGATATGCCTAAATATAGTGATATTTTATTAACTATATCAATTTTAGGTATTGTACCATTTTTATAATTTCCTATAGCCTCTCTTTCTGTTTCTTTGTATCAAAGTTATTATATATAGTTGTATATTGGTGACTTGCGGATATTCTGTAAAATATAATCTATAAAAAGGAAGCTATAGAACTTTTATTTCAATTGCAACAACACCATACTGCTCTATCATTTCGTTCGAATAATACATGAGCATTTCTTTCGGATTTGCAATCTCATCTTTGTTATATCCAATGGACACTTTACTGTGATGTTGATACAATTCTTCAAAAGATAGATACCGATACATGTTGATTACCATGCAGTCTATTTTCTCTTTATTACTTGTATCTGTAAATATAATGGTATCACCTATTGATATTAACGAACGCTTCTCATCAAACAATCGCATTTCTATTGTTTTTGTTTGCTCTTTTATCTTTACGAAAGATTCATGCCATATGTCCATTTCGTGTATCATCGCATACCTCCACACTTCCGATTCGTTTTACCCATTTTAACACAAAACTCAACCAAGTTAAAACTCCTATTCTTAATGATTCCACTCCCCTGATACAAAGTGCCACAAAAGTGCCCGAAATATTTCCAATTATTCTTACGTGATTTCAAGAATCATATACAATCAAATATTCCTACACAACACATATACCAACAGAGTTAATGTACTCTCGACTCTAATTAGCTTTTCTTCTGTTTGTGATATTCTAAACAAATTAGCAATCAGCTCTGTACTCCCCATATAATCAAGTATTTTCTGCCACACATCCAATTGCTTTCTTGTATGAATATCATCAACATCAAGACCTCCATAAAGTCCCATATAACCCGCATTTTGAAAAATAGCAAAATATGTTTGTCCTAAAGCAATGACCTCTTTTCTTGGATCACCATTTTGAACTATCAAATAGCAAGCAAAAAAACATTATGTACACTATTTTCACATGCAATCATTGCACGTTTTATTACTTTTTTATTCGATACTGTGCTAATTCTTTATGAACCAATTTTTCAGAATATGATGCATCATAAACTCTAAAAACCTTTCTAGGTGAAAATGGAAAAACTATACCTGTTGCTCTGTTTTTTATATCAAATTTATTATATATGGTTGTAGGCAGGTGATTTGCGGATATTCTGTGAGATGTAATCTATAAACTTGAGTTTATATATCTCCTTTTAGGCGCACTAAAGATTTTTTCGTTTCAAATCCGTCTGGATACCTCATCTTTAATTTATCGATATTTGCTTGTAAAATATCTTCAAGAGATATATCTAATGCTGTTGCAGCTTCTGCCAAATACCAAGCTACATCTCCAAGTTCCTTTGCCAAATGTTCCTTGTCCAATTCATGTCCTTGAGCCATCCATTTTTTTACTATATCAATGGCTTCTCCTGATTCGCCACATAATCCCATTACACTATTTATTAATACATCTCTTTTACTTAGTTCAGGATTTAAAGTAGTCATTGCCAATTCCTGATATTCATTAATCTTCATTCTAATATCCTCCATAATGCACAAACTTCGATTCGTTTTATCCATTTTAACATAAAACTCAACCAAGTTAAAACTCCTATTCTCAATCATTCCTCTCCCCCTGACACCAAGTGCCACAGGAGTAAACATAACTGTTCAATGTTGTTGTTCTTTCTCCTGACATGAATTTTCTCAGTTCAGTATCATTCTTCTTCATTCTTTAAATAAAATAAGAGCAAGTACTGAAAGGTTTTCGTCACCTTAGTACTTGCTCTGTTTTAAATTATTATATTAAATTTTAATTAAATAATCGTGCTATTTTTTATTATCATCCTTATTTTTATCTTTATTCTTTTTTATTTTGTGTGCTAAAACTCCTCCAACTGCTGCCAATGTTCCACCGCCTACTAACGTATTTATTACATCATTACATGCAGAATTTAAAGTTCCAGCATCTATTGCCGCCTCTTCCGTCATTGCTGATGTTGTTGATTCAATTGTTACCGCTTGCGTTGTTGGTGCTATAGTTGTAGGTTCTATCGTTGCTGCCTGAGTTGTTGGTGCTGCAGTTGTATGTTCTATCGTTGCTACCTGAGTTGTTGGTGCTGCTGTTGCTGATTCTGTTGGTGCTGACTGTGTTGTTGGTGCTACAGTACTTGTCGAATGTGTTGCGTGATTTGAATGTGTACTATGGGAGCTATGTGAATCATGTGTTGAATGAGTTGCATGATTTGAATGTGTATTGCTATGGGTTGCGTGTGTTGAATGACTTCCATGCGCATTATTAGAAGTCCTATGGGTCGAATGTGTCCTATGTGTTGAATGCGTTCTATGTGCAGCATACACCTCATCACTAAAAAGCATCCCTAACACTAATATCATTCCACCCATTAACAATGCTTTATTTCTTGTTATACTTCCATCTTCATCCTCAAAAAAATCTTGAATAGATTTACTTATTTTAGGAAACTTTTTCTCTTCCATCCATATCACCTCATCTTATCCACGAATATAATATATCCATTTCCTGTTTGTCATTTCTATGTATTATTTCAAATAATAAATCCATAATTGCTGAGTAACTTTTACATCTAAAATCCTTTGGATTTTTAGAAAACAAATCCTTATCGCTGGCATAATTAACAACAGGACAAGTTCCACAGTATGGCTGATATACACAATTATTACATTTTGGAAGACTTTCTATTATAGAGGACTTACATAATGTTTTACATATATCGGAACCAATCATATCCATATATGAATCATTATATACATTTCCTAGCAAGAAAGAACTATCTCCCATTTCATATAACATTCTTCCTTCATCACAGGTAAATATATTGCCATCATAATAATAACTCATTTGTCCTAATGTAGCGCCACAAGGCGAACGTAATTCCATATAATTTTGAGAATAATTTTCAAGTATCTTACACAAAAAATATGCCGCATGCGTTTCAACAAAAAATGTACCATTTTTATTAAGTTCCATTATATACTGAAATGCTTCTTTATAAAAATTTATATATTCTTCTACTGTATATCCAACCTTCTTCCACGAATCATCAGCCATACCTAATGGAGTTAATGGTCTTAAAAAAATATGGTTTATTCCAATCTTTAAATACATATCTATTATCTCTTTAGGATTTTGAATACTTTTTTTAGAAGTTGTTTGAATAGCCCCAACATTTACACCTTTACTTTTTAAATATGCTATTTTATCAATAACATCATCAAAACTACCTATTTTTGATAATTTGTATGGTCTATTATAATTATGAATTTCTCTTGTTCCATCTAATGAAGTACATATACTAACATTATTATCTAACAAAAACTGTAATATATCATCATTCAGACACGTCAAATTTGTTACTATTGTGTATTCAATATGTTTATTTAAAATTTTATTTTTTTCCTTTGAATACTCAATCATACTTTTTATAACATTGAAGTTTAACAACGGCTCGCCACCTTGAAATTCAAATGTCAGGTTATCATTCTTGGAATTCATCGCAATATCAATTGCACGCTTTCCTATTTCCTCTGTCATTTTACCATCCAAATGTGAATTTCTACTATGTGCCTGACAATAAATACAGTCAAGATTGCACATATTGGTAACTGCAAATATATGTAAAGAAGTACCTCCCATACAATATGATTTCATACTTCTTATAAATCCAGAATATTTTTTTATATATTCTTCTATTGATATATTAACAATAAACCCTTTTTCAATCAAATCCTCATAATCTTCATCTTCTTTGTCGATTTTATTATTGCATAATTTATCATATGTTTCTGAATTTACATACTTATAAAATCCCATATCATTTGTAAGTAAATATTCATCCTCACTCTGTTTTTTAGCATTAAAATAACCTATCATTCATTATCACCTTTTATTGGATATACTCTTGGCTTGTAAAAATTTCTTGTAGCTGTAAAAATCCCACAACACATAGACTTCATTTTACATTTATCACATTCAACATAATACTCTGCCTTATATGATGAAATACTTTTCTTCGCTAATGACCAATATCCTCTCTCAATCATACAATAAGGAAAATTATATAAAGCAACATCAATCCCATTTATCATTAATAATTGAATTGCTTTCTTTGACTTTGAAAAAGCCTCCTCATACGATATAACCACTTTATCAGCATTAGCAGCACAATTACCTCGCATTTCAAGTCCTACAAAATGAACTACTCTTACTCTTTTAAATTTTGCAACAATGAGCTTGGCAATATCAAGTATATCATCCTCATTTAGCTTGCTAACTACAATTCTTATTTCTGTTTCAATATTAGCATTAATAATATTAGTCAACCCTCTAATTGTTTGCTCAAATCCACCTTTTGCCTGCGTTATATAATCATGTTTTGATGCTATACTTCCGTGAATAGGTATAGCTATTCTAAGATTTTTCATATTTTCCTTTTTAAACTTTTCAAAAAAACTATAATTTCCCAACGTCCTACCATTTGTTAAAAGCAATATATTGGTATTCGGCAGATGTTCTTTTACTGTTCTATATATTTCTATAAAATTATCTTCACCAATTAAAGTTGGTTCTCCTCCTGTTATTGTAAAATACCATAAATCTTCTGGCATATGTTTGATTACTGTTTCTAGCTGTTCTAATGATAATCCAGTATTATGACTTCGTTCACCATCACTTGCAGGGCACATTATGCAATTAGAATTACATTTTGGAGTTGTCGCAATACCTGCATCTCCTTCTATAACCGAATACCATCTGTAAATTATACCTGTTTCTGATATTTCTAAAACATCTCCATCACAGAATTCATCCATTATTTTTATTTCTTTAGGACTTAATTTTACTGTCTCTCCATCTGGATAAAATACAATTTTATTATTTATAAACTCTCCTACATTTTTTTGTTTATTTAGTAATTCCTTTGTGTAAATTTCTTTAGTAGAAAAAATAAATATTCTATACTTGCTTTTATATTCACTTATGTACCTAACCACAACTTATAGCCTCCTATTATCATAAATATTGCATAACCAATATTTATAAAAAAAGCAAATGGAATTTTCTTTACTATAATTAATTCATCTTTCCCATTCTTTGTTCTTGCCCATCTTTTAATACTATCTACTTCTTCATCTGTCAGTCTGGCTGCCATATCTTCTGATACTTTCATAGGCAGACCTTTTATGTTTGAGTTTAAAAATAACATTACTGATGATGCTGATAATATCATTCCTTTTTTTATATCTAAAGTCTTAATTGGTGTATAACTATACCTATCTGCCCATTCACGAAGAATAACTATAACCAAAACAATAATTACGTTTTTTAAATCAATTTTAAAGTTTATTGGAGATATAAGAGAAAGAACCATAAATAAAACCAATAACAATATCAATAGACTATTTCTTAATTGTCTGCTTACTTTTACAAGAACTTCTTTCATTATCAATACAAAAAACATATTTCCAAAAACAAATATTATGTAATTTTCAATATAAAACTTTCTCAATAAATAATATAACAGCTTTTGAATATCTGCTGAAGCCAAAAATACTAATAACCAATTCATAATAAAGAATTTTACATTTATATTTTTCAAAGAAAGCTTATTATATGTTTCTTTTTTGCGAATATATGCATATATACTATCTATAATCAAATATACATATACCGATGAGTATGAAAAAACTATTACTTGGAAAATCGCCATTCTATCCTGAACATATAATATATTAGGTGTCAATATAGCCTCAACTATAAATAACTTAGAATCACCACCAGCCCATATATGTAATAAATAAAATAATAATGAACAAATACATGCTATAACTAATTGTATTATCATTATATCTATATTTTTATAATCTAAAATTTTCAATATAACAGCTATTATTCCTATGACTAAAAGATTTTTATTAGGAATTATCCCATTTTTCTTATCACTGTAATAACTTATTAATGCAATATAACAAAATAATATTATAAGAACCACATTAATTACCATTGTCATATCAATCCTCTTTGATTATTTAAATCAATGACATAATTTTCAAATTCTTTCAGTGTAATTTCGACATCATAAATACAATTTGTAAATACGCATCTTAAAAAATTTTCTTCAATATTAACAACAATATTAGATATTCCAGCAAATTCTTTAACTGCCATTTTAACAAGACCATAATTATATATTTCTTTACTAAGTTTTAACTCATTCATTATCAAACCAATCCCTCATTGAACTGTTATCATCGACATTCAAATTAATATCTGTTTGTATTTCATCATCATATATAACTGAAGATGCCATTGACCTTGCAAAAAGAAGTTCTCTAATATTTTTCGTTTGTTCAAATACTATCTCTCTATTAGCAAATTCAATAAGTTCATTCTTAAATTCACCTTCTATGGATGTATCCGCCTTCCCATCTTTCTTTTGTATACTAATAACAAACTCATCCTTATTAGAATCCAAGTGAATATAATATTCATCTGTAAATTTATAACAGGTCTTTAATAAGACTTTTTTATCATAAATATCTTTCTTAATTGAGAAAAACATATTAATTCCTTTCATTTATTTATAATTTTTATCACCAATTTATTATACTATATTACTTTTATATACTAACTTATATCTATACCTTTCACCACTTAATAAATCAATTCGCATTAAATTTTTTCTTATTATATCAAACTCTTGTATTAATTTAAATAATTTTATTAATTGAATCATAACATTTCTCTTTGTACTACTATATAGCTATCACTAGGAACTGCTCTTAATCTTATGAAAAAATATACATCTTACAAATAAAGGTAAATAGGAATTATTATCTCCAAATCTGCCTTTTCAATACCATTTTCTCTAGTATTCTTCTGCCCAAGGCTTTGTTGCATACACTCATTCATCTATTACATATACTTTACCTTCTACATAGTTGCCATCAACAGAAAAAAACTCATATTCTGACTTATGTTTATGCACTTTCTGTGCATCTGACGGCATTTTCTCATTGATACCTTTCGTTACATATCTGTCCTTATCAAACATCTTATCACTCACTTCCTGTTTACGCTTTATTACTATTATAAATACTTCTCATATGGCAGAAAAACGACCTCTTTCATATCATCTGAATCAAGAACTATCTGCTCTTATATTTGGGTAATGTTATCACCATCAATAGTAGGGTAAAGTCCTATCAGTATTGCCTTATCTCCCTTACATCCTTCTATTCTTCTTTTTACCTCATATGTCCTATCTCCATTGAATACAACCTCTGTTGTTATCTGTTCTCTCTTAGTTTCCATTTACTTCTCCTTTCTACAATCACGATAGAAAAATACCCAGTATGCTTCTGTTCTTATATATGCCCTTACGTGCCACTCAGAATTATTGTCCATACATATCAGGTCATCAAACTCATACTCATCTTCATCCAGGTTACAATTAGCAAGACAATCTTTATATACCGCACTATCTATGCCATTATCATCTGTCAGTATGTAGAAGTTGCCACAGGCACCATCCTCATAGCTTTCCTCAACAAGTCCTATATGATACTTAGCATTCTCTATTACCTTATTAGGTATACTTTTATCAATCCTTATTATATTTTCCAGTTCCTTTTCACTTTTGAATGTATACATATGACCTCCTGTTCTGTAAGCATTGTTTTACATTTTCCGCTCAATTTCTTATGTTACTTATTTTCATTTCCAGCTTTGACTATATCTGTAACTCTATCTTTTCCTCTTGTTTTACTTTTTTTACTCAGCAATTCTTAATGTATCTGTTGCAACATCATAGTAATACAGACTATCAGACAATCTTTCAACCTCACTTACATTTTCGTTGTTAACCTCTTTAATCATCCGCCTTATATATTCAACATCAGCCTTATTCTTATCTGCTATCATCAGCAATACTTCGTGAATTGAAGAAAGAATTACAAATACTCCATCAATCATCTTTTCCACACAGAACTTCTTTAACACTTCTGGATATAAAATACATATTGCTCCAAACTGTCTCGTTTCATTTGACAATATAAAAAGAGTCTCAGGAATATATTCTACAATATCCTGAGACTCTTTCATCATATCATTAAGTGTTTCTGTCATAGATTTTATATCCGGAGCATAGTATTCTTTGGTATTCTTCATTGCAATAGTATACAATTCATCTTCTGTCACTCTCAACATTGCCATCATACCATTATTGATATCTGATGATGTTATTCCCTCTAAATCTTTCTTGAATATTATCTTATAGACAACTGCCAGATCCAGACCTTCTACCATTCTATGTGGCATATCCTTTAGACGTTCCTTATTCGCCTCAGCATTGATTAGAATAGCAACTATGTTGTCCTTCTGCTTCTTAAGACTCATTTCAAAGTCTATATCAGGAAGTTGACTGCTTTCTACATCACCGAGAAATGCTTCTAATGCTTCTCCATTCCAGTAGTATATTCTTCCGATTTTCTCTCCATTCTTCCTGACAGAAATACCTTTCTTCACAGTATCATTGTTCTTCATAACTTCAACTCTTTTCACCTCATATTCTTCTCCAAGTCTTTTCTGCACTTCATCAACCACATCATTCATTCTGTCATCCATAATAACCTCCTATAAATAAAATAAGAGCAAGCACTTAAGTTTCCTTACTCAAGTACTTGCTCTGTTTCTTTGTATCAAAGTTATTATATATAGTTTAAAGTTGGTGATTTACAGGTGATTTATAAGATGTAATCTATAAACTTGAATTTTCAAATTAGTCTTTGCAAATAATCTTTGAACCTTCACCATCAATTACAATTCCCTGACGGTTGTTAATTGGGCATAGATTCAAATCCGAAAATTCAGTCATTATTTTCTCGGTAACTTTCTTAAATGGTGCTGTAAGATAATGCGGAAGAACATAGAAATCAATCAAATCAAGCCCTGCATCATCTTCTTGTGAGTAGTCCTCCGGCTTTTCATCCATTTGTTCAATATATTGGATAGTTGGAGCGCATATAATCGCACC